>Ga0164295_10002667_pt1 | contig 14575 bp, 14 predicted proteins | sample GEODES006metaG_FD_111798 | JGI IMG/M metagenome (GOLD analysis project Ga0164295, IMG submission 111798) | Oligotrophic lake water microbial communities from Sparkling Lake, Wisconsin, USA - GEODES006 metaG | ecosystem: Environmental > Aquatic > Freshwater > Lake | place: USA: Sparkling Lake...
CCGGCCTCGATACCATCAGCAAAAAAGAGCAACTCACCTCCAAGCGTGAGATCGAAAAGCTCGAAAAAGACATAGGCGGCATCCAGGACATGGCTGCGCTGCCGGACGCCATCTTTGTGATCGACGTGGGTTTCCACAAAATCGCCGTGGCGGAAGCGCAAAAACTGGGCATCCCGCTGATCGGCGTGGTGGACTCCAATCACTCACCCATCGGCATTGACTATGTAATCCCCGGCAATGATGACTCCTCCAAAGCTGTCGCCCTGTACGCCCGTGGTATTGCTGACGCGATCATCGAAGGGCGCGCCAGCGCGGGCAATGAGATCGTTCGTGCCGTGGCTGCTGAAGGTGCTGACGAATTCGTCGAAGTACCCGCCGCCGCCTGATTTTCGCGGCCTTGTGCCAATCGAAAAAGGGGCTCGGGTAGCCCCTTTTTCACAAGTAAATTTCGGCAGTCTGGTTCCAGGCTGCCGTTTAGATCAAGTCAACCGACATTCAAGGAGAAACAACAATGGCAATTACTGCAAGCATGGTCGCTGAACTGCGCGCCAAGACCGACGCCCCCATGATGGAGTGCAAGAAAGCACTGACCGAAGCCGACGGCAACATGGAAAAAGCCGAAGAGATTTTGCGCGTCAAGCTGGGCAACAAGGCCGGCAAAGCTGCTTCCCGCGTAACAGCCGAAGGCGTGGTCGCCATTCACACGGAAGGCGGCGTTGGCGCCCTGGTTGAAGTCAACTGCGAAACCGATTTCGTCACCAAAAATGACAGTTTTCTGGGCCTGGTCAATGCCGTTGCCCAGGGCATCGTCAAGCACAACCCGGCGGATGTTGCGGCCATTGGCGCCATGCCTTTTTCTATGGACGGTTTCGGCCCCACCATTGAAGACGTGCGCAAGGGCTTGATTGGCAAGATCGGCGAGAACATGAGCGTTCGCCGCTTCCAGCGTTTCGCATCCGGCAGCAAGTTTGCTTCTTATTTGCACGGCACACGCATCGGCGTGGCGGTCGAGTTCGAAGGTGACGAAACTGCCGCCAAAGACGTTGCCATGCACGTTGCCGCCATGAAGCCTGTGGCTTTGTCCAGCGCCGATGTGCCTGCAGAGTTGGTGGCCAAAGAGCGCTCGGTGGCCGCTGCCAAAGCCGCTGAAGACGCCGCTCTGGCGCAAGCCGCAGGCAAGCCCGTGCAGTCGGCAGAGATCGTTGCCAAGCGCATCGATGGCGGCGTGCAGAAGTACCTCAAGGAAGTCAGCCTCTTCAACCAGACTTTCGTCAAGAACGACAAGCAGACGGTCGAGCAGATGCTCAAGGAAAAGGCCACCACTGTGAAGTCCTTTACTTTGTACGTGGTGGGTGAGGGTATCGAAAAGAAAGTCGACGATTTTGCGGCCGAAGTGGCGGCACAGATCGCAGCGGCCAAGGCGGGCTGAGCTGGCGGGGCTTGAGCCCCGTTAAAATTCCCTACAATTTCCACACACAGGACTCACATGCCAGCCTACAAGCGGATCTTGCTCAAACTCTCCGGCGAAGCCCTGATGGGGGACGATGCATTTGGCATCAACCGCGCCACCATTGTGCGGATGGTCGAAGAGATTGCAGAGGTAACCCGTTTGGGCGTGGAGGTGGCTGTCGTCATCGGCGGGGGCAACATCTTTCGTGGCGTTGCGGGCGGCTCGGTCGGCATGGACCGGGCGACCGCCGACTACATGGGTATGCTGGCGACTGTGATGAATGCTCTGGCACTCGGAGACACCATGGACAAGGCCGGCCTCACGCCCAGGGTGATGTCGGCCATCGGCATTGAGCGCATTGTCGAGCCCTATGTCAGGCCCAAAGCTTTGCAGTACCTGGAAGAAGGCAAAGTCGTTATTTTTGCAGCCGGAACTGGCAACCCTTTTTTCACCACCGACACGGCGGCTGCTTTGCGGGGCGCTGAAATCGGGGCGGAAATTGTGCTTAAGGCCACCAAGGTGGACGGGGTTTACAGCGCAGATCCGCGCAAAGACCCGGCTGCAACCCGCTACACCAGCATTACTTTCGATGAGGTCATCAGCCGCAACCTTGAGGTGATGGATGCCACTGCTTTTGCGCTGTGCCGTGACCAAAAGCTGCCAGTCAAAGTTTTCAGCATATTTAAACTTGGCGCCCTCAAGCGCGTTGTGCTCGGTGAGAACGAAGGCACACTGGTCCATATTTGAGCTGTCTGAGCGGCGTGCCAGCACCGCCTGCCAGTTTTTATTTTTCACTGTATCTGGAGTCTCCATCATGAGTATTGCTGACACCAAACAAAATGCTGAAGCAAAAATGCAGCAGTCGCTGGAGTCTTTCAAGCACGCGCTGACCAAAATCCGCACCGGCCGGGCTAATCCGGGCTTGCTCGACACAGTGCAGGTCGATTACTACGGCTCGATGGTGCCTATCAGCCAGGTGGCCAATGTCGCCCTGTTGGATGCGCGCACCATCAGTGTGGCCCCTTGGGAAAAAGGCATGGGTGCCAAGATCGAAAAAGCCATTCGCGACTCAGATCTCGGACTGAACCCAGCCGCCCAAGGCGACCTGATTCGCGTGCCCATGCCGGCCATGACTGAAGAGCGGCGCAAGGAGCTGACCAAAGTTGTCAAAGGTGAGGGCGAGCACGCCAAGGTGGCTATCCGCAATCTTCGCCGTGATGCCAACGACGGCGTTAAAAAGCTGGTCAAAGACAAGCTGGTCTCCGAGGATGACGAACGCCGCGCCCAGGAAGACATCCAGAAGTTCACGGACCGTTTCATTGCCGAGGTCGACAAACTGGTCGCCGGCAAGGAACAAGACATCATGGCGGTTTGAGGCGCCCCCGCCGGCCTAAGGTTCATGGCCTCTAACGCATTACACAACATGCCGCAACACGTGGCCATCGTCATGGATGGCAACGGGCGCTGGGCCGCCAAGCGATTTTTACCTCGCCTGGCTGGCCATCAGCAAGGCGTGGCGGCGCTGCGTCGCTGTGTCAAAGCCTGTGTTGAACGCGGCGTCGGCGTGTTGACTGTTTTCGCTTTTTCCTCAGAGAACTGGAACCGTCCCGCTAAAGAAGTATCGAGCCTGATGGAGCTGCTGGTTCATGCGGTGGTCAATGAAGTGCCGGATCTTCAAAAAAACGGGGTCCGCTTGTATTTTGTCGGCGACCGCCAGCGTCTGTCTGCCAAAGTGCAGGCCGCTTTGAGCAGCGCCGAGCTCAGCACAGCTTCCCAGTCGCGCATGGTGCTCAACGTTTGTTTTAACTATGGCGGCCGCTGGGACATGGCCCAGGCCGCTCAAAAGGTGGCTGCCAGCGGCCAGCCCATCACCGAGCTGGCCATCGACCGTGCTTTGGCGCTGGCGCATGTGCCTGACCCCGATCTCTTGATTCGAACCGGCGGGGAGTTACGAATCAGTAACTTTTTGCTTTGGCAAGCCGCCTATGCCGAGCTGCATTTCTGCGACAAGCTCTGGCCTGAGTTTGACGAGACTGCGCTGGACGAGGCCCTGAATGTGTACCGCGGCCGCGAGCGGCGGTTTGGACAATCTTCCGCCCAGATACAGGCAGCAGAAATTAAGCAAACGGATCAATCTGTGAAAGCCGCTTGATGCTCAAACAGCGCGTGATCACGGCTGTGCTGCTGCTGGCTGTTTTGTTACCGGCGCTGTTCAATGCTTCTCCTTTGCCTTTTTGCGCGCTGGCTTTGTTGTTGATTTCTGCGGGTGGATGGGAGTGGGGCCGGCTCAACGGCTGTGGCCCGGGTCTGTCTTGGCTGATTGGCGTGCTTTGTTTTGTCGCTGGCCTGTTGGCCTGGCAATTCGGGTTTTTAAATCTGGCGCTGCCTTGGCTCTGGAGTTGTGTTGGCGCCGCCTGGGTGCTTGGTGGCGCATGGCTGTTGCAGCGTGGTGTAAAGGGCTGGCCGCTTGTTCCCCGCGCACTGCGTTTGCTCATAGGCGCTATGGCGCTCATGCTGGCCTGGTTGGCACTGGCACAGGCCAGAGTGATCGGCGTGAATTTTTTGCTATCGGTCATGGTACTGGTATGGGTTGCCGATATTGGCGCTTACTTTGCCGGCAAGGCATTTGGTACGCGTTTCATCCGGCGCAAGTTGGCAGCTTCCATCAGCCCCGGTAAAAGCTGGGAAGGGGTGCTGGGCGGCATGGCCGGCGCACTGTTGATGGCACTGGCCTGGACTCTGCTGGACCGCAGTGTTGCAACTGGCGGCGCAAGTTTTTACACATCGCTGGCAGAGCGGCACTCAGTGCCCTTGATGCTGCTGGTGGTGCTCTTTATGGCGGCCATGAGCGTTGTGGGTGATCTGGTTGAATCGCTGGTCAAACGCAGCGCCGGTGCCAAAGATTCCAGCGCGCTGCTGCCCGGGCACGGCGGTGTACTTGACCGTCTTGATGCGCTCATACCCACTTTGCCTCTGGCCATGATGCTGGTCAGCCTCTGAGATGACACAAAAAATCACCATCCTCGGTTCCACCGGCTCCATTGGTGTCAACACCCTGGATGTGTTGTCCCTGCACCCGGACCGTTTTGAGGTCTTTGCGCTGAGCGCCGCCGTACAGGTTGACTTGATGCTGGCGCAGTGCCGCCGCTTCAAACCCGTTTTTGCAGTCATGGCCAGTGCGCCTCACGGACAGTTACTGGCTGAAAAAATCCGTGATCACCAACTGCCCACACAAGTCTTGTCTGGTCCGGCAGCGCTCGAAATGATCGCCGCGCATGAGTCTGTGGATGCGGTCATGGCGGCTATCGTGGGCGCCGCCGGCTTGCCCCCTTGCATGGCTGCGGTCAAGGCTGGCAAGCGGCTGTTGCTCGCGAACAAAGAGGCCCTGGTGGTGGGCGGTGAGGTCTTTATGCAGGCCGTGCGCCAGGGGGGCGCGCAGTTGCTGCCCATCGACAGCGAGCACTCGGCGATTTTTCAGTCTTTGCCTGAAGACCCCAGTACCTGGGCCGACCGGGTGGAAAAAATCATACTCACGGCCTCGGGTGGGCCGTTTCGTGAGCGCGATCCCGACACATTGCAGCATGTCACCCCCGACCAGGCCTGCGCACACCCGAACTGGGTGATGGGGCGCAAGATTTCGGTGGACTCGGCCACCATGATGAACAAAGCCCTGGAAGTGATTGAAGCGAGCTACCTCTTTGGCCTGTCACCCCAGCAGATCGAGGTGGTTATTCACCCGCAAAGCATCATTCATTCGATGGTGCAATACCGCGACACCTCGGTAGTGGCCCAGCTGGGCACGCCAGACATGCGGGTTCCGATTGCCTACGGTCTGGCCTGGCCGGGGCGCATCGCTTCAGGTGCCAAAGCTCTGGATTTTCGGGCTTTGGCGCAAATGACCTTTGACACGCCCGATCCACGCCGTTTCCCCGGCCTGGCCCTGGCGTGGGAAGTGCTGGGCGGACCTGCAGGCAGCACAGCGGTGCTCAATGCGGCCAACGAGGTGGCCGTGGCCGCTTTCCTGGCCGGGCAAATTCGCTTTGACCAGATTCACCGCGTTAACCGGGAAGCCCTTGACAGCGTGAAGCTGAGCGCCGTCAGCGGTATTGAAGATCTGCTGCGCATCGACCAGCAGACCCGCGATACGGCGCAGCAACTTGTCAAGCGACTGGAAGCCTGAGTATGCTGACGCTGTTGGCTTTTGTCATTGCTTTGGGCTTGTTGATCACGGTGCATGAGTATGGCCACTACCGTGTGGCCCGGGCTTTTGGTGTCAAGGTCTTGAAGTTTTCGATTGGTTTTGGCAAGCCGATTTTCAGTTGGCGTTTAGCCGGAAAGCCGACAGAATTTTCGATCGGACTTTTGCCCCTGGGGGGTTATGTGTCCATGCTGGACGAGCGTGAAGGCCCGGTCGATCCCTCCGAGCTGCACCAGGCTTTTAATCGCCAGCCCTTGCGTGCGCGTGCAGCGGTGGTGGCGGCTGGCCCGCTGGCCAATTTGTTGCTGGCTATTCTTCTTTATGCGATGGTGAACTGGGCAGGGCAGCAGGAGCCCCGGGCTGTACTGGCCAGCCCCTTGGCCGACTCGGTGGCAGCGCAGGCGGGTCTCAAGGGTGGTGAGTGGGTCACGCAGGCAGGTTTTAGCCCCGAAGCTATGCAGGATGTGCGATCTTTTGACGATTTGCGCTGGCAGCTCACTGATGGCGCCCTGCAGGGACGCGATCTTTTGCTGCGCGTGGTGACCGGGCAGGGCGGCAGCCAGGTGACGGCCAAAAGCCCAACTGCTGAAACCCCGGGCTTCAACCGTGAATACGTGCTGGCGCTGAGCGCCCTGAATGCCACTGAGATCGATGCCCAGCTTTTTCGCCGTATTGGCTTGCTGGGGCCCTGGACGCCGCCTGTTATTGGTGAAGTTCGTAGCGGTGGTGCGGCCGCTAATGCCGGCCTGCTTGCGGGTGATCTGGTGCTGCGCATCGGAGAGCGCCCGGTGCGGGACGGACAGCAGCTTCGGGATTTGATCCGGGCCCCCGGGCCCTCCCTGGTGGCCGGCGGATTGGCCCCAAGCCAGATCTGGCAAGTTGAGCGATCCGGGCAGATCATCTCCTTGCCGGTGCAGCCCCAGGTGCAGGCAGAGGGGACTGCCTTGGTGGGCAAGATTGGCGCTTTTATAGGCGCGTCTCCTGAGATGGTGACGGTGAGTTATGGGTTTTGGGATGGCTTGGCCTGGGGCGTAGAAAAAACCTGGGACGTTTCGGTGCTGAGCTTGAAAATGATGTTTCGCATGCTGACGGGTCAGGCGTCCCTCACAAATCTCAGCGGCCCGCTGACCATTGCCGAATATGCCGGCAAGTCAGCCAGCCACAGCTGGAGCGCTTATCTGCTGTTTCTGGCGCTGATCAGCGTCAGTCTGGGGGTGCTCAACTTGCTGCCGGTGCCTGTTTTGGACGGCGGACACCTGATGTATTATCTTTATGAGGCTGCAACCGGCCGTAGCGTCTCTGATCTTTGGATGGAGCGGTTGCATCGTGGCGGCATGGCGTTTTTGCTGCTTTTGATGATGGTCGCACTTTTTAACGATCTGGTTCGTCTTGGCGAATAGGCACACTCTTTACTTGACGTTGCGCTCTGCAACAGCTTCCTACCTGATATTTCATGCATCACCAATTTGACCGTTTCAAACTGCGCGCTTTGGGCGCTTTGGCGACTGGCCTGCTGAGCGCTAGCCTGGCATGGGGCATTGAGCCCTTCACGGTTCGTGATATTCGAGTCGAAGGCTTGCAGCGGGTGGAGCCTGGCACCATTTTCGCATCCATCCCCTTGCGCGTTGGCGAAAGCTACAGCGATGACAAGGCTTCAGCCGCTATTCGCGCATTGTTTGCATTGGGTCTTTTCAAGGATGTTCGGCTTGAAGTCAATGGTGACGTGCTGGTAGTGATTGTTGAAGAGCGGCCGTCCGTAGCCGGCGTTGATTTTGTGGGCAACAAAGAATTCGACAAAGACTTTCTGAAAAAAGCGATGCGCGACGCTGGTCTATTTGAAGGTCAACCCTTTGACAAGGCGCTGGCAGACAAGGCCGAGCAAGAGCTCAAACGACAGTATGTCAATCGCAGTCTGTATGGTGCGCAGGTGGTCACTACAGTCACGCCCGTTGAGCGTAATCGGGTCAATCTGACCTTCAGCGTGACCGAGGGCCAAACTGCAAAGATTAATGACATTCGCTTAATTGGCACCAAAGCTTTCAGCGAGTCGACACTTCGCAAGCTATTTGACTTGGACTCAGGCGGTTGGCTGAGCTGGTACACCAAATCCAATCGCTATTCGCGCGTCAAGCTCAATGCTGACATTGAAACACTCAGGTCGTATTACCTGTCCCGTGGCTACCTGGACTTTCGACTCGACTCGACTCAGGTAGCAATCTCCCCGGACAAGCAAAACATCAGCATCACCCTCAATATATTTGAGGGTGAACGGTTTGTGGTCTCTGCCATTCGTCTTGAAGGTAATTACCTTGGTCGTGAAGAAGAGTTTAAGGCGCTCATCACCATCAAGCCGGGAGCTGCCTACAACGCTGACCAGGTGGCCGAAACCACTAAGGCGTTTAACGAATATTTTGGCACTTTCGGCTTTGCTTTTGCGCGGGTGGGGGCGACGCCCGTGATTGACCGTCAAAGCAATCTGGTCAGTTTTGTGCTGCAGGCTGATCCCTCACGCCGTGCCTATGTTCGCCGCATCAATATTGCCGGTAACAACCGTACCCGCGATGAAGTTGTGCGCCGGGAGTTCCGTCAGTTTGAGTCGTCCTGGTACAACTCTGACAACATTCGACGGTCGCGCGACAGGGTAGACCGCCTGGGCTTTTTTGCGAATGTCGCGGTTGAAACTCAGGAAGTGCCTAATGCGCCAGACCAGGTCGACTTGACTTTGACGGTCGCTGAAAAGCCAACCGGCAATTTGCAGCTTGGAGCAGGTTTTTCCAGTGGCGATAAGTTTTCCGTCATGGCGGGTATACGGCAAGAAAATTTCATGGGCTCGGGCAATTACCTGGGCCTGGAAATCAACACAAGCAAGTCCAACCGACAACTCGTGGTCAGCACCACGGACCCGTATTTCACGGCCGATGGCGTGTCGCGTACGATTGATGTCTACACCCGTACTACCAAGCCTTTGGACGGTCAAACGGGCGACTATTCCTTGGTCACTAAGGGTGCCAGCTTGCGCTTTGGTGTGCCTTTCACTGAAAACGACACCATTTATTTGGGCGGTGGAGTTGAGTCAATACACATCCGAGAGGGCTCCATCGCTTTGCCGACGACTTGGCAGCTGCAAGTCAACAACTACGGCGCTAAGAGCACTTCAGTGCCCTTGACTGTTGGCTGGTCGCGTGACACGCGTGACAGTGCGCTGGTGCCTACCCGAGGCCTCTACCAGCGTGTTAACGGCGACTGGGGCATTGCGGCAGACATCCGTTACCTGCGCGCAAATTATCAGATACAACAGTACGTTCCGCTCAATAAGCAGTTCACCATCGGGCTGAACGGCGAGCTGGGTTGGGGCGCTGGCCTGAACGGCCAGACTTTCCCTGTGTTCAAGAACTCCTTTTCTGGCGGCTTGGGCTCGGTCCGAGGTTTTGAGCAGGGTTCTTTGGGCCCTTATGAAAGCGGGACTGCCATAGGCGGCCCCAAGAAAATCACTCTGAACGCCGAACTCATTGCCCCCTTCCCGGGTGCGGGCAATGACCGGACCTTGCGCATGTTTGCTTTTGTCGATGCTGGCAATGTGTTCAGGGAGACTGACAACTACAGCTTGGCCGAGCTGAGGGCTTCAACGGGTGTTGGCATCAGCTGGATTTCACCGGTAGGTCCCTTGCGTTTGGGTTTTGCCAAGCCACTGCGAAAAGAAGCTGGCGATAGAATACAGACACTTCAATTCCAGATTGGCACAGCTTTCTAATGACTTTTTCTCTTCGTCATATCCTTGTCTGCATTTTGTTGCCCATGGCCGGCGCTGCCGCCAATGCGCAAGACTTCAAGGTTGGTATTGTCAACTTGGACCGCATTTTCCGCGAGGCCAATACCTCCAAAGCTGCACAAGCCAAGCTTGAGCAGGAATTTTCCAAGCGTGAAAAAGAAATCGCTGATTTAGGCGGCCAGATCAAGGCGCAATCTGAAAAACTCGAGCGCGACGCCCCAACTTTGTCGGAGAGTCAACGCAATACACGGCAACGCCAACTGGTCGAGCAAGACCGTGAGTTTCAGCGCAAACGCCGTGAGTTCCAGGAAGACCTCAACAGCCGTAAAAACGAAGAGCTTCAGCTGGTCATCGAGCGCGCCAACCGCGTGGTGAGGTCTTTGGCCGAGGCAGAAAAATTCGATCTGATTTTGCAAGAAGCCGTGTATGTCAATGCCAAACATGACATTACCGACAAGGTGATCAAGACCTTGAATGCCGGTAACGTCCGGTAAATTCCCCTGGTACGGCGCGGCGTGTCTCTGAGCCTAAGTGAAATTGCTGGTGCTCTTGCCGACGAATTCGATGCTGAATTGCTCGCTGATGCCCAGACCCAGATTCAGAGCCTGTCTTCCTTAGAGTCTGCAACACCTCATTCGCTGAGCTTTATCAGCCACGCCAAATATTTGAGCCAACTCGCTGCATCAGCGGCTGCTTGCGTGATTGTTCCCCCGCAGTTCAAGGCGGCAGCCCTGGCGCGCGGTGCATGCATTGTGGTCAGCGACCCTTATCGTTACTTTGCACGTGTGACTCAGCTGTGGAAGCTGCATCATGATGTGTTGCCTGCCGCACTCATTCATCCCACTGCCGTCATCGACCCCACAGCGCGTCTTGGTGATGATGTTTTTGTGGGTGCCTTTGCCTGCATTGCAGCCGGTGCTGTGATCGCAGCCGGCGTACGCATCGGTGAACACTCAGTGATCGGGCGCAATGCGCAGGTTGGTGCCGGTAGCCGTTTAGCCGCCCGGGTTACTTTGGGCGAAGGCTGCCTCTTGGGTGAGCGCTGCATTCTTCACCCCGGCGTTGTCATAGGCGCGGATGGTTTTGGTTTTGCGCCGCATGCCGGTGGTTGGGAGAAAATCGAGCAGCTGGGTCGGGTGCGCATCGGCAATGATGTTGAGATTGGTGCCAATACCTGCATTGACCGTGGCGCACTGGATGACACCGTGATCGAGGACGGCGTCAAACTCGACAACCTGATACAGATTGGCCACAACGTGCATATTGGCGAGCACACGGCCATGGCCGGGTGTGTGGGTGTGGCTGGCAGCGCCCGCATTGGCGCGCATTGCACTATCGGTGGTGCGGCCATGATTCTGGGGCACTTGACCCTGGCCGACCGGGTCAATATTTCGGTGGCAACTGTTGTCACACGCTCTATCCTTCAGCCAGGTCATTACAGTGGCTTCTTTCCCGTCGACGACAATGCCTCATGGGAAAAAAATGCGGCGACTCTCAAGCATTTGCACAGTTTGCGCGACCGGCTCAAACAAGTTGAAAAGCAAATTGCACTGCAGCAGCCCACTGCTTTGCCAGCAACCAAAGAACAGCCATGATGGACATTCACGAAATTCTCAAGCAACTGCCGCACCGTTACCCTTTTTTGCTGGTAGATCGTGTGCTGGAGCTTGAAAAAGGCAAACGTATCAAGGCGATTAAAAACGTCACCATCAATGAGCCGTTTTTCGTGGGCCATTTTCCGCACCGCCCCGTCATGCCAGGCGTGCTGATGCTCGAAGCAATGGCTCAGGCGGCGGCCTTGCTGGCTTTTGATGCGCTGGGCACCACCCCCGGTGAGAAGACTATTTATTATTTTGCAGGCATTGACGGTGCGCGCTTTAAGCGTCCGGTCGAGCCGGGCGACCAGCTCGTGATGGACGTTTCGCTGGAGCGCATGAAGTCGGGCATATTCAAGTTCAAGGGCATCGCCAGAGTGGATGAGCAACTGGCCTGCGAAGCTGAACTGATGTGCACCATGCGCACCCTGCCCTGAGCCAAGGAGTTCCAGGTGACGGCTATTCATCCCACCGCGCTGGTTGATTCAAAGGCGCAACTTCATGAATCTGTCAGCGTAGGGCCTTACAGCGTGGTGGGCCCGCATGTTCGTATTGCTGCCGGCACAAGTATCGGTGCGCATTGCGTGATCGAGGGGCACACCACCATAGGGCGCGACAACAAGATTTTCCAGTTCAACTCCATAGGCGCTATTCCGCAGGACAAAAAATATGCCGGTGAACCCTGCGAGTTGGTGATTGGTGATCGAAACACCATCCGTGAGTTTTGCACGCTCAACATCGGCTCGCCCGGCGATTCTGGCGTCACCCGCGTGGGTCACGACAACTGGATCATGGCTTATGTTCACCTCGCGCATGACTGTGTGGTGGGTAATCACACGATCTTTGCGAACAATGCGCAACTCGCCGGCCATGTGCATGTGGGTGACTGGGCTATTTTGGGCGGCTTCACGGTGGTGCATCAGTTTGTACGCCTGGGCGCCCACAGCATGACGGCCATGTGCTCCTTGCTTTTCGCTGACCTGCCGCCTTATGTGATGTGCCAGGGTCAGCCTGCTGCAGCGCGATCGATGAACTTTGAAGGCTTGCGTAGGCGCGGCTTTTCACCTGAGAGAATTGCCGCCGTCAAAGCCATGCAGCGCGCGCTTTACCGTGATGAGTTGACGCTTGAACAAGCCAAAGAGCGCATTGCCGGCCTGGCGCAAAGCCATCCCGAGGCCGAAGCCGACCTGGCCATGATGATTGATTTCCTGGCCGGAACCTCGCCGCAGCGCGGTATCGTGCGCTGATTTTTCAATGGCCGGTGCGCCTACATTTCCTGCCGTGTTAGCGCCTCATGCCGGTTTGGTGGCTGTCCCGTACAGCCCGCATCTGGCGATGGTGGCTGGAGAAACATCCGGTGATTTGCTCGCAAGCTTGTTACTTAGCGGCTTACAAAAGCGCTGGCCTGAATTGAAATCCGAAGGCATTGGCGGTCTGCGCATGCAGGCGCTCGGCTTCAAGGCTTTGTGGCCCAGTGACAAACTGGCCGTCCTCGGCTACGTGGACGTGCTGCTGCACTACCGGGAGATCGCTGGTATACGCCGCAATTTAAAACAGCGGCTGCTGGCCCGGCGCCCGGATGTTTTTATTGGCATTGATGCGCCTGACTTCAATCTGGACCTCGAAGCATCGCTGCGACAGGCCGGTGTCAAGACGGTTCAATTTGTCAGCCCTTCGATTTGGGCCTCCAGGCCTGAGCGTGTGCATAAAATCAAGCGCAGTGCAGACCATGTGCTCTGCCTTTTTCCTTTTGAGCCCGCTCTGTTGGCGCAGCATGGCATTGCGGCCACCTATGTGGGCCATCCTTTGGCGAGCATGATTCCCATGCAGGCAGACCAAAGCGTGGCCCGTCTGGCCCTGGGGCTTGCGCTGGACCGTCCTGTGGTGGCGGTTTTTCCGGGAAGCCGTCAAGCAGAGATTGACCATTTGGCCCCCACATTCCTCGCGGCTGTGGCTTTGATTGCCCGGTACCGTCCGGGCACCCAATTCATCGTGCCGGCGCTGCCCAGGTTCAGGGCCGAGCTGCAGCGCCTGACGCTTGCCGCTGGCTTGACTGAAATTCTTAAAATAGTCGACGGCCAGTCGCACGCGGTACTGGCCGCCTGCGATGTCACATTGATTGCCAGTGGCACGGCCACGCTCGAGGCAGCCTTGTTCAAGCGCCCGATGGTGATTGCCTACCGCATGAACCGGCTTTCATGGTGGCTCAAGGGTCGGCTCAAGCTGCAGCCCTGGATTGGCTTGCCCAATATTTTGTGTGGCGAGTTTGTGGTTCCCGAATTTTTACAAGATGCGGCAACGCCAACAGCGCTGGCCGCTGCGGTCATTGATTGGTTGCAAGCTGCCGATTCAAGCCCTGCGAAGATTAGCGAAGTTCAGAAAAAATTCACTGCCTTGCACGTGCAACTGCAGCGCGACACGGCTCAATTGGCAACAGATGCGATCGAAAAAGTTCTTGCAAGCTGAGCAAGCCCCCCTGGTATGGGATGTCCCCGGTCTGGTGGCCGGTGTGGACGAGGCCGGCCGCGGCCCTTTGATGGGCCCTGTGGTGGCGGCGGCTGTGATCCTTGATGATCTGCATCCGATCAAGGGTTTGGCCGACTCCAAAAAACTCACGGCCTTGCGCCGCGAAAAGCTGTATGACGAAATCCGCGCCAAGGCTCTGTGCTTCTCAATCGCGCAGGCCTCGGCAGCTGAAATTGACGAAATTAATATTCTGCAGGCGACCCTGCTCGCTATGAAACGCGCGGTGGAGGGTTTGCGCCTGAAGCCTGCCAAGGTGCTGGTGGACGGCAACCGCATTCCAACGCTGGTGATCGTGGCTGAGGCGATCGTGGGCGGCGATGCGCTGGTGCCAGCCATCTCCGCTGCATCCATATTGGCCAAGGTCTGGCGCGACCGTTGGTGCCACGAAATGGATTTGGCTTATCCGCAGTATGGCTTCGCCTCGCACAAAGGTTATGGCACGGCCGAACACCTGGCGGCCCTTCGCCAGCATGGTGCCTGCCCCGAGCACCGGCGTACTTTTTCGCCGGTGGCGCAGGTGTTGCGATGAGCTTGAACGACGACACTGCCGGCACCAGCGCCGTCACGCACATCGCCTCGCGCAGCAACCCCATCATCAAGACCTTGCGCAAGCTGGCCCACGAGAGCACGGCTTACCGCAAGGAAGGGCTGGTCTGGTTGGAGGGCGATCATCTGTGCCGCGCCGCCTTGGCGCGTGGCTGGTCGCCGCAAGCAGCTGTTTTTTCTGAATCGTTCTGGCCCCAGGCCCCTGCCCAGTGGTCGGCCGCCGCCGGCAAGACCCTGGTGATTGCCGATGCCCTGTGGCCCGAATTCAGCGCTCTGGAGTCACCGGCCGCCATGGGTTTTGTGATGACTTTGCCGGCAGCGCCCGCTTTGCAAGCAGACGCCGCCACAGTAGTGCTTGACCGTGTGCAGGACGCCGGCAATGTGGGCTCGATTTTGCGAAGCGCGGCAGCCTTTGGTTTCGGGCAGGTGCTGGCGCTCAAAGGCACGGCCGCGCTCTGGTCGCCCAAGGTGCTGCGGGCCGGCATGGGCGC
>Ga0164295_10002668_pt1 | contig 14567 bp, 14 predicted proteins | sample GEODES006metaG_FD_111798 | JGI IMG/M metagenome (GOLD analysis project Ga0164295, IMG submission 111798) | Oligotrophic lake water microbial communities from Sparkling Lake, Wisconsin, USA - GEODES006 metaG | ecosystem: Environmental > Aquatic > Freshwater > Lake | place: USA: Sparkling Lake...
CCATCATTGCATCAACGGTTAACTATCTAGTTTACAGAGGAGATAAGCTTGGCAACTTGGATAACATCGATATCATCGAGGCTCCTTATTGGCCGATGCGTACGTGGCACATACACACACAACATCCACTTGAATTCACAGAGGTCTTGAATGGATTTGATATCCCCATGATCACTTCTGATGCGGACAAGTCAGTAGATAGTTATACGAACGAAGGGGATGAGTATCGATGCCTTCCCCATGCTCACTGTGAGTCATGGGACAGTATGTTCGAGTCACTGGATGGATTGTTTGAATGGTTGGTAGCGAACAAGCAGAATAGAGTGGAGGTACTGTTGCTTGGGTCTCCTAAGTGGGACATCATCAACAACCTCACCACTGGATCTATTAGACAGCAGAGACTGAAAGCTATCAATCAACTATGCCACGACTTCGGACTTATTATCGGTTAGGATACATGATGATGATAACGATGATAATGAATGATACTCATGATGATGATCATGATGATGATGGCGATGATGATGATGACGATGCAATAAGTGATATTCTAATCCGTTCATCTTTATCAAATACTTTATACACTATTCTAGCACACTGTCATGTTTATACATCCTCACTATTTATTATAACTGTTACTTAAGTTACTCTATCATGAACTATTGAAGGTGCGGACCTACCGATAGCTAATCGTCAACAGCATGGTTGGAAGATGATCAACGTGTTCGATAACTTCACTCAGCAGACACAAGATATCATTAAACACGTCGACTGGGCTTTTGAAGCTCACTACGACTTCATCTCTACTGAATCCGGGCTTTCCGAGTTCACTAAGCCATCATGTGATTTGATGCTTGATCTTTTCAACGTCTTCACGAAGTACGTCACAAGAGTATGGCATAGACAAGCACTGACTAAGGTGCATTGCTCCACTAGTCAGTATTGTGATGAAGTTGATGATTCTGGTAGATTGAAGTATCCTGATCCACGTACTGGATTACCTATAAATTTCAATTTCTTACCCACTTATGCCGATGATGGCTTAGGAGTCATGCCTCACACTGTACAAGTATATGGCTTTCAAGATCCATCTGCTAACTCTTATGGAAATGAGAATTTTACATACATGTCAGAATATATGAATTATGAAGCATCTTTGAATAAACGCAAAGTCTTATATTATGGTGAGACAGGGTATTGGGTGAATGTTGATATTGATGTCCCACTGTTCCTTCCATTATCTGGTCAACGACGACTGAGTGATTTACGATATACAGCTAAGAAAGAATTTGCTGGAAAGTTCAAGATATCTGGTCAAATGAATTTCGAATCTGGTTGGGAATTCGGCTTCTATATTTCAAATGCGATCACAGCTAGAGCAGCTTGGAATCCTCTGATCGATATCGATGATGATTGGGATGCATATGCATTAGCATTAAGGGATCTACTGCATCCATTCGGGGATTATACTGATAGGTTCATTACCTTGATTATTAATCTATCGAAATCTCAATCAGATATTATGATTTACTCGACAGTAGATAATGAACCGAGTATCAACTTACAGAAATTATCCGGACATGCATACATGTCTGGTAGTGATTCATGGGTTGATTTAGAGCGTATGTTGGGATTCTCCATCACTCAGCCTGATAAGATTCATCTACAAGAGACTGATGATCCCGATTGGAAGTATGTCATGCCCTTACTAAAAGAGATGGAGTCTATCTTCCAAGGTCACTCTAAGCTCTTCAACGTATTAGTTCAAGATGCATCATCACAAGCTAATGTCATGCTATCCCCACAACTATTAAAGTATCTACAAGAAATTGCATGGTGTGTTGACATCTTAGCACATCGAGCTAGTCATAATGTGATTCTATATACCGCTCAAGATCCATCTACTTCTTATGAGAATAGAATGTCATTACTTCGAAGAGGTCGAGTGTATTTAACTGAGACTGAATCAATCATGCAACGATTGGTGGATACATTCCGTGTGCCAGTTGATCGTATATCTGCTTGGAGACAGGGTCCTACCGTATATCCATTTGGTTATGTATGGTCTGCTAGAACACTATATTACTTCTGGAGAGATCAGGGAATAGTTGAGGCTAAGACATCTATGGCTGCATATAGTCCTTGTTATCTTAATAGACAGGAACCAATTGAGTTGTCTTTCGGATGGATGAAAGTAGTAGAACAGATGATCCGATTGAAGATGAAAAAGGATACTAAGAATGATACGACTAGTGCAACGAGCCTACTGGCTGACTGCTTAGCTCCCCCATTAAGAGAATTCAAATTCCCTCGTGATCTTTGATCATTAGTGCTTACTTTGACTTTGTGAGATATAAATGTGAGTTGATAATTTCAAAATGATATAAATGATATAAATATGAGATATAAATGTGAGTTGATAATTTCAAAATTTGAACTTGTTAAACACATTGTCATCTCCTTATATATAACAAATCACTCAGTACTCATTCAGTACAGTACGTATGATGATGATGATGATTAATGATGATGAGTTGTAGTCGTTCTTCACAATATAATCTTGACCAAATCAGTCATATTCATGGAGTAACACTAATTGCAATCCTAGTATCATTGCAACTATAGTAGAATCTTTGCCCACTTAATTATGCAAGTCATTAAAGTAACATCTTGTAACATACACATTAAGTAATGGGGCCAAATCATAAAATCGAACAGCACTACTTTCGAATGAAAAGCAAAAAAACATTATCATTTGCTATCATTAGTCCACCCCAACTGTAGCATCATGATCGTCACCATAATTATGTGGATCATCGATATCATCCTGATCATCTAGAACTACCGTTGGAAGGTAATAAGATATAGTACCCAGGTCAGTAGGACTTAGATGTATGAGTAGCAAAATCATATCACTGGTTGAGAAATCTATATAGATACATACATATTCAATGGAAAGATGAGATGATTATATCACAAACATTCAATAAGTAGTTCGATAACATCATTATATTCATTTTATATTATTTATTTATCATCAAAGCAAATCATCACATCTGCTATTCACGTGGTGATGGATGAATAGATGGATAGATGTTGCTTACGTACGTACATAAAGTAGCATAATCCACGGAGAGATATGGCAAGCCGATGATAGTGGACAGCTTCTTGAGGTTCAGCTTACTAATCACCTGGTTATTTACATCAGTAATTGGATCCATGGAGCCGATGTATCGACTACGTAGACCATTGTAGTAGGTCTTTACACTGACCGATGTATGGTTCGCACTGAGTATCATCTGACCGGACTGCATTGCTGTAATACAGACATATTTACCGAACTTATTCAGCTTATCTAGAACTGTCTTCAAGATCTTACCTTATTCGAATAGAAAAGCAGTGAGAAGAATGAAGTTAGTCTAGCTATGTTTAATGTGAATGATAATATAGATTTCTAGTACATAGCCTTCATATCATAATCACAGTCAAATCGATTGTTATCGCAATAAACTATTCATATATTAGCCAATATCCCATTAAAATTATTGACAAAATGATAATAGTCATTGATAATTTACCTTTTGGTAAATCTAAGGCTACAGTAGGAGGTGAGACAATGGGAGGCATATGGTAAGCGATGTCTGTCGACTTCATGAGCTTAATAGGTATGTCATGGATGACATCCACGGATAAGATGGACTCATTTGCCTTCGTTTCGAAGCATAGATATGGTCTATTATCTCTCTTTACTAATTTAAATAATGATGTAATACTATATTTCCCTGATGATAATGCTTTCAATAATTGACTGATAATCACTTCAAATAATATCGTATTGTTGCTTTGACTTTCTATGCGATACTCCATGAACAATATACTCACTAATAATTCTGTGAAACATTTCTGTGTATCTATATGATCTGATATTAATGTGACTTGTACTTGTCTTTCAGTAAGGAAGATAAGTGCTTTCTTTGCTGACTTCTCATGATTAAGTATTATGTTATAAAGCAGTAGAAGAAACTCTTTAGTGATCTTACTTCGAAATTTCATTAACTTAATAGTATTTATAATAGATGAGAACTCAACTTTATTATTTCAATTTAATTCTTATTTATAATCAGACGTGCTTTAAAATCGATTTTAAATGTCCCCGTTCAATATGTGGCCAGTTATTATATTATTCATGTTTTAACTGGTGAAGTGTTGTTCTCTTAACGTTACTGTCTATCGATACCTTTAACTATAATATCGTGTAACTTAAGTGAGTCTGACCAACAGCAGGTGAAGGACATAGTATTCATTCAGTATCAGAATAATGTTAGAATTTGATTTCGAGAGGGATGTTGAGAGGATGTTACCAAAAGTATTAGATGCTAGTACAGGTAATCGTCTTGGAGATAACAAGCACCGTATCATAGTGTGTAGGCATTGGCTGCTAGGACTATGCCACAATGGTGTGAATTGCACCTTCTTGCACAAATTAGATAAGTCAAAGATGCCTAATTGTAAGCATGGAAATCTTTGTAAGATAAAGAATTGTCCTTTGAAGCATATCGCTGAGAATGAATTAGAAGAGTGTATCTTCTACAAGCAAGGATTCTGCTATAATGGTCCGAAATGTGGGAGGAGACATATCAAGAGGACACCAGAAGAATGTCCTATCGAAGCAATGTTCGAAACAACAGCTATCACTGGTTCATCACAAGGAGGAGGAAAAAGATCGAAATCAACATTGCAACAAAATGATAACTTCAAAGTAACTCTATGCACACATTGGTTATTAAATGGAACATGTCCTTTTGGTGATGAATGTCATTTTGCACATGGTGAAGATCAGATTAATGAAGGTTATCAACCTAATGTAGAATTCCTTCAAGATGGTGATATATATGATCCGACAGCATTGCGAATGGATCAACCTCTGCAATTACCTTTTCCCATATCATCAAAGTTTTCTTATTTCATCCTACAATCACCTGATCTACGAGCATTATCTATGGCGAAACAGAAAGGAATATGGGCTGTCCCATTACGACTAGTAGCGGAGATTAATGCAGCATTTAGATCTTCCGACAATGTATTATTTTTCATGTGCATTCGTCCTTTACGAGGTATCTATGGACTTGCTAGATTGACTCAAGTCATCCCTCTTCTACCAGCAAGCACGATAGGTCCTAGCATGCATATGTCAGTTGAGTTCCCTATTACTTGGATGCGTACCTTTCGATTATCGCTTAGAACAGTTGCACAGTTGAAGTTAGGAATGAGTGGAATGTTCGTTGGTCGATCATCAGCTGATGGGAGATTCGAGAATAAAGTAGGGTTAGATATCCTTGCTACAATCTATCGTAAGCCAGAATGGGATTGGATGAAGGAAATGGCGAAAGCGGAGACTAATATTCGTATCATCGATCCATTGAAAGGTGGTATCGGAGGCATGGTTGGAGGAGGTGATGTAGTGGGGGAGTTTTATCCAGTCCTTATCAATGGACTACCGGGTTCCATGTATCTACCTCCAGATCAACTGTTCCCTTCTGATTGGATTGAAAGAGCTGCTATTGCTCCTAATGAAAAGATGACTGGTAACAAATCACATCAATTTGCTACATCTAGTGTTAGTAACAACACATCAATGAATGCTGCATTAAGTCAAATCCCTGACTTTTATAATGGTAACTTACCTGGATTTGTTTTCTGTGCAATAACTCCTGTTATCGAGGAGATGTTAGCAAGACGATTACTTGCTCTTCCTTATCAGATGAAGGATATCACCATTCATCCTAATGTTCCTCTATTTATATTTGATTCTATGGCTCAAGTGATCCTTGGCATCTTCTATGCAGATTCTCCTACTTCTATGAATATCGAACCAAATGCGTTTATGCAGTGGTTGGGTATGGGTCCGGGAGGTTTTAGTCCATTACCTGTACAATTGAGATTCAGAGTTGCATTAGAAATCCCACCAACTCATGTGCAAGATAAAGAGCTACTTGCTGCATTGGGAGAATCATCGAAGTCGATCGGTGGTGTGTTAGGTGCCACAGAGACAAGAAATGTGTCAAATTTACTAGCCAAGAAAGTGTTGCTAAATAAAATGATTGCTAGTAAGAGTTATCGTTGTCTATGTTGTACATGCAAGTTAAATTTATGCAGATATTATTATGCTCACACACCTATCTATCTATCTTCTATCTATCTATCTATCTATCTATCTAGATGGCTCTATCAATCTTAACGCATCCAACTCAACAGCATCTACTGTCACTACTAGCGGAGGAGGAGCACAAACAAGTAACACTAGTATCAGTGCTACAGGTGGCAAGTATTATCAGCCACCATTCAAGCACAATGAGAAAGTTTCTATTGATATAGTGGGTAGTTTGTATGAAATAAAGAAGAGACTACTAGGGACTAATGCTTCTAAAATAATAAAAATTGTGGACGAGGTAAAGTAATCTATATTAACTCTACTCTGATCATCGCTTATGCATTTATATGCTTTCTAGGTGGGATCTAAGCATTCGCTACGTGTTCGAATACGTGGACAGGGCTCAGGATTCTTAGAGGGACCTCACGATCAAGAATTACCTGAGCCGTTACATTTCAACGTGAGTGCAGATAGTGAACATCTACTAAAAGTGATGGTTTCTCGTATGAAAAGCTTCATAGATCAAGTACGTATGGAGTTACATGCGGGAATACCTGTTACCAATTGAAGTCAATGCACATGATTTACAGTACAGTATGTATACATGCACACCGTATTTAATTAAGCAAAGTGCTATTGATAGATAATTTTAACGAAGTTATAACCGTTTCACTCCACACTGTACAGTAACTCACAGTACAGTATTAGCTTGGAAAAGTGTAACGGACAAACATAAAGTTACTCACGACAGTATACTGTAACTTACAATAGAAAATGGGTGGGAAAAAGAAGAAGGAAGCATTAGAGGAAGTTGTCATGCCTAAGAAAGTAATACCAGTTATCAGAGAGAATTGGTAACGAATTTTAAATGATTATGATGAGCACTTGATCCATACATAACGTTACTTACATACTGTACTGTTGTTGTTTCAATAGTTTATTTGTTGACTATCTTCAGTATCTCATGGAATAATTCGCTTTATGACTGTACTGCTATGTCTACTTATGAATATATCAATGATAATCGAAATACATAAATGCCTTAGGATTATGATACATTTCAAGTTGTTAAATTGGAAATTTATGAATTTTTCGATGAAATTCCGTGAGACTACACACATCTTCACTCTGAAGAAGTTGTTACAGCAACGGCATGGACGCGTGGATGACTTGAGGTTGTGCTTTAATCAGTTCACTGGTAAGGACAGTATATACTGTATGTGATAGTTCATAACAGTGTAAACAATGAGCTAGATATATATATATATGTCTTTCAATTTGATTGAAATAAACATGCTAGTTAAGCTTCTAGAAGTAACTCCATGCTAGTTAAGCTTCTAGTAAGGTTAAAGAAGTAGCTGATATCAATTGTATTATCCAATCATCCAATCATATCATATATATCCAATCAATCATATCATATATATCATATCATTATATCATTCGTTTCATTCATACATGAGATAGAAATTAATGAAATCAAAGACGAAATGTTAACATTGAAAGAATGTGGGTTAAAAGGTGCTCCTGAACCCGAACTTCTTGATCCTGATGCAATTCCTGCTACTACTACTACTACTACTGCGAATAATGGCATCACCAAAAGCTTGAGTGGTAATGCTATTGATAAGAATGATGAGGCTTCTACTGCATCACCATCATCACCTTCACATATGGTCTCTGAAAAACTAAGTACATCATCAATCAGTATTCCTGCTTATCAGCTATTCTATGATTTCAAACCAACCAATTATTCGGACCCCATCATATTATACTACCCTAAATAATTGATCATGGTTGTCGAAAGAGCTATAAATCATACAGTGGTCGAAGGAGCTATAAATCATATAGTCAAAGTTATTATTGTTGTTTGTTGCTTCTACAAGGTTTTTTTAAATAAAATAACTGTAATTTATAATCAAAAATGACTTATTTTTTTTATTTCACTGCTTTTTTCTACTCCTCGAAACACAGCAGCTGTCGGTAGCAATTCACGACAAGTATAGACAACAACAAATCAAACTTCAGACAGACCGTTCATTTGTTCCAGTAATAATTCTATCACCATGCCAAGAAATACTGTTATTGTCAGACTAGACTGCATTATCGTGCCTTTTAGTCTAGACTGCAATATCATGCCTATTGTGATCATCTACACGTAGTTATATCCAGAAATTATTTATATCGCAAATAGCTATAATTGAGAAATGACCATTAATTCAACGATGTAATTTTATTAATCAGGCTACAAATTCACCTTAATGTCTGTAGGAGAAAAATGTGATAATAAGCAATACAACGACTGTAAGTTAAGTTACGACAGTATTTCATGGATAACATTTCCGGGCGTTTCATGTAAGCCTAATAACCGTAATTGTTTGTTTGGACGAGTGTCTTTACTTTTCATTTTATTTTGATGATAACTGATTCGACTGGTATCATCAAATGTAGTATTCCATTGTAGGTGTTCTTTTTTGTCGTTACGATTATGATTATCTTTATCATTGCTAATTTTTCTATCGATATTATGAATAAAAGCTTTATATTGTATGCGAACCAAAATAGCCTGGTAGTGTGACTTTAGTTGCTGTAATATCGAAATTGTTGCTACTTCCTACAGAGACAGAATGCATTGGACGAATGATATTATACATACATGATAAGGATGATGCAGTGCAAGAAGAACATCCATCATTGCTCAATAGTAACATCAACAGCGATAGTGCTGACAATACGAGCTAATGTACAATGCTGTAGCCCTCCCTCTCCCGCTATTTACGTACCTCTACACCCCCAATAGATCGATCCATCATAGTGCCATCAGCAATCATCGGGAAACCGATCAGAGCTAGTATGTCAATATTCCATATCGCGAATGTGTTCCATGGACAAGTCCTGCCTCGAAGTCCTTTCATGTGGTAGCCCTCAGAGAATTCATGACCCTCTGATAGGTGATTGAAATAGTATTGGATGGATATGATAAGAGTTAGCGGTTAGCTGGACATGGTTATAGTTTTAAGGGTCAACGATCCCATTTTTATTTGATTAAGATGAACCAATCAATGATAAACAATACTTTTATTGTGAAAGTGTCAACAAACTATAATTATAACACCGCATAGTCGAACTATTCTATGCACACCTACCTAGTTCAGGTCCAATCACAATAGTCTTCTCTTCATGCTTTTTGAGTCTCCCTAACATCAACTCTACTTCATACGAGGAGATCTTTAGTTCTACAGACTGTATAGTATCATCAGACACGACATAGAAATAGATATTGATGTCGATAGTGAATACGAAAACAACCATACAGAGCTCATTTCATCTATTCTGTATTGACATGATGACTTAGAAATAGATATTAATACGAAAACAACCATACAGAGCTCAACTCATCTATTCTGTATTGATATGATGACTTACCATACAGAGCTCAACAACTCATCTATTCTGTATTGATATGATGACTTACCTGGAATGCAATGTACTTGAATTGCTTATCTTGTGCATATAACAGTGCCACATTCAAAGCAGTTGTGAAGTGACCCCATGGTACAACAGGTAGAAAATGAATATGATCCATGCGAGCTATGCTTCCATCTATAAAATCAGCTCTAGCTACAAGTACTTTAATAGTCTCGATGTACGACAAGATATCATCATACTTATCTGATCCAATACATATCAATATATGTGAAGAATAGTACATAGCACTATTGATGAATGATAAGACCTTCATGGGATCTGGCATGCTAGACGATGCCTTTCTGTGTACTCTAGTTACAACCAATAATTGAGATTGAGATTGTGATGCATCTAATATGGCATTCGTATCCTTATCGCTGTTTAATGGTGATGGTTGTGATGATGATGCTGATGATGATGATGAGGAGGAGGAGGAGGAGGAGGAGGAGGATTTACGAGAAAGTAAGTAGACACCCCGTAGATATACAAGCACAGCTATACTCGACGTCAGTAACAATCCTCGAATGATAAGCTTTGTGTCATTCTTCATAACTTTATTGCTGTTGGTTAGAATGAAAAACGTGCGACATCGGACCGTTACATTGTCGTTAGCTTACGAGCCACATTACGTACAGTGTACGTAACTTACACTGTAATGTGTTTTCCGAACTACACTGTGCACTGTAAGCGATGAAATTGATTTTACAATTTCTATAGTTGAGATGTACATTCTTCATCAACTTTTTGTATTGTAATTACAAAACAAATCTCATCTTAATCATATTATCTTCTTTTTAAATCAGATAAAGTCTCGATCAATCAGGAAAAATCTCGATCAATATTTTTACCATTCCAAATATAGTTTCAGTTAACAGTTAGCTTGAAGACTGGCATGGAACATATATTAAAGTTCTTACTGTACGTAAGTATGTGTTGTACTGGAACTGCTGTTCGTAACCTTACTGTTTATTTTTAAAATCAGTTTTTTTGAAATTTATCGAAAAGATGAATTTTCCTCCTTTAAATACATGGCAAAGGAAGCTTCACGAGCCAGAGCCTAAGTCATCCATCCACAAATGCTCTAGACCCCCATGCATCGAAGTTGTCAATCTGTTGCCTATAGCTTATCGAGTCAGTAATTATATTAACGAGGAGAAGCGTAATGAACGTAATCCCATCTTTGATCTCTCTGGCATAGCGTTGGAACCTCCCAAACCTGGACCTCATGGAGGTGTCCCATTGGGGGGCCTTGGTAGTGGTTCCATTGGCAGAGGATTCAAAGGGGAGTTCAGAAGATGGTCACTTCGTCCTGGTCGATATATACATCGAGTTATATCCTCTGATGTATTCTGTATACGAGTCAAGCGAGGAGATGATGTATATGCTAAGGTGCTTTCAGTCACTCAGCCATCTGCTGATGGTGGGGCTGATAATAATACGATGACAAGCACTTTGAATAGCTGGGATTGGTCTTTAGCTTCATCAGCATATTGTGGAGGAACCTTTTATGGGTTACATCCACGATCATGGACTGTCTATGAGAATCCCGTACCTGACACTACAGTGATAGTAAAGCAAGTGTCACCATTCATCCCACACAGTTATAGCGAAGCTTCACTGCCTTGTACAGCCTTCATCATCGAGGTTATTAATACTCATCCATCACTAGGTATGGAAGCATCTGTCATGTTCTGTTTCGAAAATGGATATCGAGATGAACAAGAGATGCAAAGGACGCATGTGAATACCTACTTCCACATAGATGCACAAAGTAAGAGTAAAATTAGCCGCGAATATCAAGACAAAAGTAGTCATGAAGATAGTAATGTTTGTAAGAACAAAGATATTTCCATGACAACCGCAGCCGTCTCAATAGAGGGAATCTGTATGGCTCAACAACAACAACGAGACGCAAAGCAGATGCAACGAAAGGATCGATTCCATTCGTACTCGATAGCATCCACTTGTAGCAGCATAGATCAATTATTCTCCTTGTTCAGTGAGACCACGACTGATCATCATACACCCCAAGCAACATCATCTGCTACTACTGCTCCTTCTACTACTACAACTTCTGGCATTTCAAGTGAGTCCTCTTCGCCTTCTGATCATGATGGCAACAATGACAGCAATCTTAAGAGCGCGAATGCAGTAATGTCAACTAGTTTGTCATATTGCGAGTCCTTCATCACAAGCTACAGCACAGTCGATAGGGGACAAGGATTACATCTGATTGATCGATTAAGTAGTTTTTTATTTGGATTCAATATGCCGAGTACTGATCAACATAATCATGATCATGATCATCATACCAACCACGGAAGATATGATTACTCGGCTAATAAGCTATGGGAAAGCTTCAAGTTGAATGGAACTATTTCAAATATCGATGATGATGATCATACTGATACTGGTGATTACATAAAAGCAGATCAATTGAATAATAATGTTGGTGGAAATGATCATCATCATGGTGATGACGAAGGGAATAGTGATAGTAGTAGTAAAGGCGATAAAGAGGATGATAGTCTTAATCACGATTCCTGTTCCAGATCCAAACCCTCTCATCGTATCTATGCTGGTGGAGAAGGGACATCATCTATAACTATAGGGTCCGCTATATGCTTGAAGAAATGGATACAACCTGTTGTTCTATTAAGCACAACTACCTTCGATAAAGGACAAACCAATCCGATAATGAAGAATGATGATAAGACAAGCTATAGGAATGACACATCCACAACTAATAGTGCAGTGTTTCCCTTTGCCTTAGCATGGGACAATCCATATGTTGCATTTGGACGGACGTCATCTAGCACTTCCAGTAGTAACAGCAATAATCAACAGAATGTCGATATCACTAGTAGTAGTTGTGGTGGTAGTAGTAGTAGTAGTAGTAGTAGTAGTAGTGGTAGTAGTAGTAGTAGTAGTGGTAGTAGTAGTAGTAGTAGTGGTAGTAGTAGTGATGGCGACAGTGGTGATGGAGATTGTGGAATGAATGAAGTCCCACGGTACTATACTCGTTTCTTTGGATGCTCTGGTCTGTCCTCATCTAAGATTGCATCATGGGCTCTAATGAAATGCATTGATTGGGATAGACAGATAGACAAGTGGCAGCAGGAGATGATATATATCAATCCATCTTTCAATAATGATAATTGCAATAGTCCAACAAAAAGGAAGAATAATGATAAGAATAGAACAACAATAGATGATAATGAACGAAGTGTTAATGATGTGAGTTGTGCTAGAGATAGAAGTGACGATGACGATCCTATACAGAATGGCAACATCAACATTCCATGTAGTAGTATCAGCAGCAGCAGCAGCAGCAGTAGTAGTAGTAGTAGTAGTAGTAGTAGTAGTAGTAGTAGTAGTAGTAGTAGTAGTAGTAGTAGTAGTAGTAGAAGTAGTAGTAGCTTTTATAATTCTCAGCTATTCAATGAATTGTATTACTTAGTGGATGGTGGCTCTATTTGGACCGATACACAGAGAGGTAAGATAGTTTAGAATATGTTGTAGTCCTCACTCATATGCTTGTTGTTTCCCTCGGCTTTATTATGCATATCTTCATAAGATATATACAATATATGATGTATGCTATGACTTATGATGATGTATGCTATGATTTCATTTCACTAGCTGATAGTCAAAGGACATTATTATTCGATGTTTATTCTTTGATATTTGCAGGTGTTTCGAATCAAAGTCATGTTCAGGGTAGCATTCCTAATACTGACATAATGATTGATAGACTAGGAGTAGATGAGGATTATAGAGATAAAGATAGGCATACAGATAAAAGTGGTAATCATAGAAGGATAAAACATTATATTAGAAGGTACTTGGAGAGAATAGATATCAAAGAATTGATTAAATATACTCATACCTTAATGACTCACAACGACCATGACTGTCGACAAAGCAATGGTGATCAATCCATCGTTGGACAATTCTTATATCTAGAGGGTCATGAGTATCTGATGTATAACACCTATGATGTTCATTTCTACGCTAGCTTTGCTTTGCTTATGCTATGGCCACAGTTAGAGCTATCGATACAGAGAGACTTTAACGATGCTGTTAGTGTGGAAGATAAAACAACCAGAATTGTTCTGGGTACGGGGGAATTAAAACCAAGAAAAAAGAAGGTTGTTAATGTTGTACGATAGAGTCATTTATAGAGCTTCGGCATATCATCAGCATGGCTATCATTGATATTATTATTATCATGAACTAGTAATCATCATCACTATAACCATCATTTTCATAGGCATCATTATCATATTCATACTCATCATCGTCATTTACATCATTATCATCATCTTTATCGATATTATTATCATCATTATCTATCTGTCATCATTATCGCATCACCATTATCTATCGCATTACAATTATCTATCTGTCATCATTATCCATCTGTCGTCATTATCTATCGCATCACCATTATCTACCTGTCATCATCATTATCTATCTGTCATCATCATCATTATCATCTATTTATCTATTTATCTATCACCATGTCCATTATAGGGTACTGTGCCTCATGACCTAGGCTCCCCCTCGGAAGCTCCATGGAGGAAGACCAACATATACAACTTCCAGGACACTTCTCAATGGAAGGATCTAGGTATGTCTATAGTGTGAGAGGGGTTGGTGGTGGTTGTGGTGGTAGTAGTAGTAGTAGTAATGATTGCAATGATGATAATGATGGAGATACAAATAGTGATAGTTATGATGATGATAATGATGATGGTGGTGGTGTTAATAGATCACTATATTACTTGATAAGTATATACTTTTGTATGCAAGGTCCAAAGTTTATTCTTCAAGTTTATCGAGACTACATGTACTTGAAGAAAAGTAGTTCAAGTCACAGTAGTAGTAGTAGTAGTAGTAGTAGTAGTAGTAGTAGTAGTAGTAGTAGTAAACATGATGATAAAGA
>Ga0164295_10002669_pt1 | contig 14565 bp, 12 predicted proteins | sample GEODES006metaG_FD_111798 | JGI IMG/M metagenome (GOLD analysis project Ga0164295, IMG submission 111798) | Oligotrophic lake water microbial communities from Sparkling Lake, Wisconsin, USA - GEODES006 metaG | ecosystem: Environmental > Aquatic > Freshwater > Lake | place: USA: Sparkling Lake...
GAGGGCATGCCAGAGCGAATCTCGTCCACAAACCAGGCCTGGAACGCGGGGGACGTTTCCACGGCTCCACCCCCGACAATGAGTGCATCGGGGTCAAAAACGTTGATCATTTCGTCAAAAAAGAGCCCCAACGCGTGCGCCTGGACGCGAAACACATCCCGGCAGAGAGGATCCCCTGCCTCTGCCCTGCCCCGCACCAATTTTGCTGCTTTGGTGACGTCGCCCAGAGCGGCCAGCGGATGGTCTGGCTGGCGAGCAAGGAAATAGGGCAACAGCGACTGCCTGATCGCCGTCAGTGAGCAGACCGATTCCAGATCGCCAACGCGGCCACAGTTGCAAGTGGGGACAAGGCCCTCGATCCCTTTGATCTGGCCGAAGGGAATCAGCACATGCCCCAGTTCGCCGCCGAAACCGTGCCTCCCCGTCACCACTCGGCCGTTGGTGATGACGCCCCCTCCCAGGCCGGTGCCGACGATCGCCGACACCGATGTGGCGGTGTTCTCCGAGCCGAACAAGGCGACATGCCCCCACAGGGCGGCTGCATTGCCATCGTTCAGGTAGGTCACCGGCAGTCCCAGTCGGGCCGAGAGGCCAGCCCGGATGTCGTAGCCACACCACTCCGGGTGGACAAAATTGGTGGAGCCACGCCGGCTGAACACGCCTGCAGAGCTGGCCGGTCCGGGGGTGTCGAGTCCGATAGCGACCAGATCGGAGAGTCGCACGCTGGCGGCTTCCGCAGCGATCGCCAGTCCATCGGCAATTTGACCGAGGCAGATGTCCGGACCTTCGACGCTGCGGGCCGGATGCTCGCACAGGCTTTCGATGAGAAACTGGCCACGCTCATCCAAGAATGTGTAGTTGATCGCAGTGCCACCGAGATCGATACCTGCGACGACTCTCGCTGTCATGATGTTGCCTATGTTTTCGCGTTGAACTGGCGGGTTATTCCCCGTTTGACATGTCCCACGATCGATCGCAGGCCTCGCGTCCGCAGGATGCCCAGCACCTCGGCCAGCCCCATGCGCTCAAGGATGTCGTCGGGGAGGCCCTCTGCCTCGGCTGCCGGTTGGTCTTCGATGGCTTCGGCAAGGAGTGCCACGAAGCCTTTCACGGTGGGAGCCTCCGGCGCCACCTCGGCCACGAGCCGGGCCCGGCCAGCGATCACCTCGGGCCAGAGAAAGACCGGTGTCTGGCATTCATGAACGCGCCGATCCTCGATCGCCTTCCGCTCGAGGTAAGTGGCGGAGAGGGGGGGCAGGCGATTGGCGAAATCGAGCAGCAACTCCAGCTTTTCGCGACCGTCGAGGTCGGCAAACTCGCTGATGATCGAATTCAGTCGGGTCTCAACGCTGGTCATGCGTGGCGCATCATGCATCGGAGGAAGGGATTAGCCGCAGAGGAAGGTGTGTCGCTATCCTCAGGCATGGACAGGAGCCGGGGGAACAGACGCCTCGGCAGCCTCCGCAACACCATGCGGATCGGATCCACCGGAGGGCTCTGTCCCCTTCACCACCGGCACACCGACGCAATTGCCCCACTCCATCCAGGAACCGTCGTAGTTTCTCACGTTCGAAAAGCCGAGCAGATACTTGAGCACGAACCAGGTCAGGCTCGACCGCTCGCCGATGCGGCAGTAGGCGACCGTGGGGGATCGCCGCTTGAGGCGGGAATCCTTCGTATACAGCTTCTCCAACTCCTTGGCAGATTTGAACGTGCCGTCGTCGTTGACCGAGAGCACCCAGGGCACGTTGACCGCGCCGGGGATATGGCCGCCGCGGAGGGCGCCTTCATTGGGATAATCGGGCATGTGGAGCCGCTGGCCGCTGTATTCCTCCGGCGACCGCACATCCACCAACGCCCGGCCCGCCTTTTGGTGCTTGAGCACCTCGTCGCGGAGGGCTCGCACCGAGGCGTCCTGCTCCGGGGCGACGTAGCTCGTCTGCTGCGGATGGACTCGGTCGGTCGACCAGGCTCTGCCGTCGAGGTCCCAACGCTTGCGGCCGCCGTTCATGATCCGGCAATCGGGGTGGCCATAGAGCTTGAACACCCAGAATGCGTAGCAAGCCCACCAGTTGTTCTTATCGCCGTAGAATACGACGGTTGTGTTGTTGGAGATACCGTATTTGCGGCAGAGCTGTTCGAATCCGGCCCGGTCGACGTAGTCGCGGCGAACCTGATCCTGCAGGTCGACCTGCCAGTCGATCTCCACCGCCCCGGGAACGTGGCCCTGAACATAGAGCGCTCGATCCTCGTTCGATTCGACGATCCGCACCCCGGGATCGGCTGCATGCTCCGCCACCCACTCGGTGGTGACCAACACTTCAGGATGGACGTACTGGGCCATGGGGCAAAATCTCCTTCGCAGCGGAAACACGCGGTCTCAACAACCCGAATCGTATCCATGCGGACCCCTCCAGTCCATTGCCCCGGGGAATGCGGCCATACGGCGGGCGTGAACGGATGGCGGGCGGCCTGCTAAGATAGTTGCTTCCGCTCAGGAGCCCCGCCGGGGGATCCGACCGTCTGGCCCAATCAGGAGTGATTTTTCGACCGATGGGTGCCGCCTTCATTTATCAGATCACCGACCTCACCAAGAAGTTCGGCCAGCGGGAACTGCTCAAAAACATCAATATCGCCTTCTATCCGGGGGCCAAGATCGGCCTGCTCGGTCGCAACGGCTCCGGCAAGAGCACGCTGATGAAGATCATGGCGGGCATCGACAAGGAATATGAAGGGGAAACGCGTCTGGCCGACGGCTATTCCGTCGGCTACCTGCAGCAGGAGCCGCAACTCGATCCCCAGAAGACGGTGTTTGAGAATGTGATGGACGCCGTGGCCGGGACGCGGTCCATCCTGACCCGCTTCGAGGCGATCAATGCTCGGCTGGGGGAGTCGATCGGGCCGGATGAGATGGAAAAACTGCTCGAAGAGCAGGCCCGTGTGCAGGATCAGATCGAGGCCAAGAATGCCTGGGATCTGGATCGGCAGGTGGAGATCGCCATGGATGCGATGAATCTGCCCCCCGGCGACTGGCAGGTGACCAATCTCTCTGGCGGAGAACGCCGCCGCGTGGCGCTGTGCAAGCTGCTGCTGGAGCGTCCCGACATGCTTCTTCTCGACGAACCGACGAATCATCTCGATGCCGAGAGCGTCGACTGGCTGGAAAAGCATCTGGCGGAATACCCCGGCACCGTGGTGGCTGTCACCCACGATCGCTACTTTCTCGACAACGTCGCCAAGTGGATTCTGGAGGTCGATCACGGCCGTGGCATCCCCTTCGAGGGCAACTACACCTCCTGGCTGGAGCAGAAAAAGGCCCGTCTGCAACTCGAGGAGAAGCAGGCCAGCACGCGGCAGAAGACGCTCGACAAGGAACTTGAGTGGATTCGCATGTCGCCCAAGGCACGGCAGGCCAAGAGCAAGGCCCGCGTATCGGCCTATGAAAAGCTGTCGGCCGAACAGGCCGCCACCCGCGATCAGGATGTGGAGATCTTCATCCCCGCCAGCCGGCCGCTCGGCGATCTGGTGATCGAGGGGGAGGGGCTTTCGAAGGCGTTTGGCGATAAGGTGCTCTTTGAGAACCTCTCCTTCCGGCTGCCACCCGGCGGCATTGTGGGCATCATCGGTCCCAACGGCGCCGGCAAGACCACGCTCTTCCGCATGCTCGTCGGTCAGGAGAAGCCCGATAGCGGCACGCTGCGGGTTGGATCCACGGTGGACATTGGCTATGTCGACCAGAGCCGCGACTCGCTCGATCCAAATAAGACCGTGTTTGAGGAGATTTCAGGCGGCCACGACACGATCGAACTCGGCAAGCGGACCGTCAATGCCCGCAGCTATGTCGCCAAGTTCAATTTCCAGGGCCCTGACCAGCAGAAGAAGGTGGGCACGCTCTCCGGCGGAGAACGCAACCGCGTGCATCTTTCCAAACTGCTCCGCGGCGGTGCCAACCTGCTCCTCCTCGACGAACCGACAAACGATCTCGACGTCGACACACTGCGATCGCTGGAGGAAGGCATCACCAGCTTCGCCGGCTCAGTGGTTGTGATCACGCACGATCGCTGGTTTCTCGACCGGCTGGCGACCCACATCATCGCCTTCGAGGGAGATGGGTATGTCCATGTCTGCGAGGGCAACTTCGAGTCGTATGAGCAGAATCGACGCGAACGGCAGGGGATTAGTGCCGATGGGCCTCATCGATTCCGCTACAAGAAGTTGCAGCACTAGCCTGAGCGCCTGAAGGGCCATCCTGGCCCCTTCAGGCTTGCGGTATGCGGAGTCACAGCCGAGGTGTGCCTCGCATGCCGGGCGGCCGCCGTCCGGGCGGCCGTGGGCGTGCGCAGCCAGTTACATCATCGGAAGCTGGGCGGCGGTGGCTGCCGCGCGGAGTTCTTTCGGCAGTGGAAAATAGACATCCTCCTGCCGGATGGAACGCTCTTCCACGGTGGCGTTGTACCGGGTCACCAGCCAGCGGACACAGTCTTGAACCACGCTCTCAGGCGCGCTTGCACCCGCGGTGATCACCACCGTCTCGCTCCCCGTGAACCAGGCTGGATCGATCTCGTTGGCCCCGTCTATTAAGTGGGCAGTGATCTGACTGTCGCGGGCCAGTTCCGCCAGACGTTGGCTGTTGGAACTGTTCTGACTCCCCAACACGATCACCACATCAGCCCCCTCGGAGACCTTCCGGACAGCCTCCTGACGGTTTTGTGTGGCGTAGCAGATGTCGTCCTTGGGAGGACCGACGATCTGCGGAAACCGATTTTTGAGACTTTGGATAACACGCGAGGCGTCGTCGACCGAAAGCGTTGTCTGAGTGAGGTAGGCGAGTTTGTCATCCGGGCCGAATGGAAGCGTGGCGACCGCGTCGGCCGTCTCGACCAGCGTGAACGCATCGGGGGCCTGCCCCATCGTGCCGATCACCTCGTCATGCCCCTCATGGCCGATGAGCAGGATGTGGTATCCCTGCTTGGCGTATTTGATCGCCTCCAGATGCACCTTCGTCACCAGCGGGCAGGTGGCATCGATCGCTACCAGTCGCCGCGCTTGAGCGACAGCCCGCACCTGGGGGGCCACCCCATGGGCAGAAAAGAGCAACACTCCCCCTTCGGGCACCTCTTCCACAGTGTTGACAAACACTGCCCCCTCGCGGACAAACCGCTCCACGACATGCTTGTTGTGGACAATTTCATGAAAGACGTAGACCGGGGTCCCGTAGAGGCGGATGGCTGTTTCGAGGGTCTCGATCGCCATGTTCACGCCCGCACAAAAACCGCGCGGACCGGCAAGGAGGATTTTCATCGATGGCTTTCGGCAGGGAGGCAGCAGGGAAACGCGTGCCTGCAGCAGGCCGGCAGCGATCCTGGCGGCATTCGCAGCGGCCGCGTGGGCGGTTTGTGCGGAGGAGAGTATGGTAATGCGGTAGATTGTATCCGACCAGCGCTGCCGGCCAGAAGCGGTCCCCGCCATGCCTCTGACACCCCATTCCCCCAGCACCGCAGGCCCTCTCTCCGGGGCGGCCCGCCGCGATCCCACCCCCTGGCAGATGACAGCAGTTCCGGGGGGCGCTGATCTGGCCGCGGCGGAGGCGTTTTGCCGGGAGGTGGCCCAGCGCCACTATGAAAACTTCACCGTCGCCACCAGGTTGGTGCCGCGCCGCTTGCGCCAGCATCTGGCCAACGTCTATGCCTACGCCCGCTGGAGCGATGATCTTTCTGACGAAGCGGCTTCCCCCGCCGCGGCGCTGGCTGGCCTGCACGAATGGCGAAAGGGATTGGAGGACTGTTTTGCCGGTCGGCCGAGCCACCCTGTGTTTGTGGCACTGGCTGACTCTGTCAGCAGGACAGGCCTGCCGATGCAGCCCTTTGCCGATCTGCTCGACGCCTTCGCAGAGGATGCCGATTTCGATGCCCGGGAAGTGGCCGTGCGATATGCCGATCGGGCGGCCCTGCAGGCTTACTGCCGGCGGTCGGCCGACCCGGTGGGGAGGATCGTGTTGGGATTGGAGGGGTGCCGCGATGAGCCGTTACTGCAGCTCTCCGATGCGATCTGCACCGGATTGCAGCTGGTGAATTTCTGGCAGGATGTGAAACGCGATCGGTTGGCCGGAAGGGTTTATCTGCCGCAGGCTGATATGAACCGGTTTGGCGTCACCGAAAGGATGCTCGATGGCGATCGAGCCCCGCCAGAACTGCGTGCGCTTCTGCGCGAAGAGGTGGGGTGGGCTCGCGCCTGCTTCGCCCAGGGGGCGCCACTGATGACGCTGGCCCCCCGCGTGCTGCGCCCCGCCATCCGAATGTTTGTGGGCGGGGGGAATGCCTTGGCCGATAGCATTGAGCGGGCTGGCTTCAACACCCTCTCCCGCCGGCCCACGGTCAACCGCTGGCAGAAGGCCCGGCTCGCTGCTGGTGCTTGGTGGGGCATGGCCGCCAATGCCATGCTGGGGTACTCATGAACACGCTGGCTGCCGACCACGCCGTCTGCACCGAACTGCTGCGGCGGTCGGGATCGAGTTTTGCCCTGCCGATCCGGCTGTTGCCCCCCGCGAAGCGCCGCGGCACGACGGCGCTCTATGCGTTCTGCCGCCGTGCGGATGACATCGTCGATGACGCGACCGATTCCGCCACGGCGCGGCGCGATCTGGACGCCTTCGCGGACGAGTTGTCCGGGGCGCTTGGCGGCGAGGGCTCCGCCGATCCAGTGATCCGGGCGCTGGTCGATACCACCCGCCGGTATGCCATCCCTGAACACTACCTCCATGAGATTCTGGCCGGGGTGCGGATGGATCTGCAGCAGCCTTCCTATGCCACGTTTGCCGAGTTGGAGGAATACTGCCGGAGGGTCGCCAGTGCCGTCGGCCTGGCGGCGATCCATGTGTGGGGATTTCACACGCCGGAGGCGCTGGTGGCTGGGCACGCCTGCGGGATGGCCTTTCAACTCACCAACATTCTGCGCGACATCAGCGAAGACCTCGGGCGGGGGCGGATCTATCTTCCACAAGACGATTTTGCTGCTGCTGGCTGCAGCGTGGATGCTCTACGGAAAGGGGTTATTGGCGGCGAATTCAACCGTTTGTCATCCCTGGAAGTGAGCCGGGCAGAACGGTTTTTCAGAGCCGCCCAACCGCTCGATGGCATGCTCTCCACCGACGGTCGGCTGGTGTTCCGGGCCATGTTTGGCGTCTATGGTGCCCTGCTGGGCGCTGTGCGCCGGGCGGGGATAAGCATTTTTTCCCAGCGGGTAAGGCCGCCGAAGCCGCTGCTTATCGCCGCAGCACTCGCCACACTCGCCACGGGGCCCAAGGGGATCCGGCTCCCATTGTAAAAATGCCCGTGTCCGCGCGACCGGAGTGTCTGGTTCTGTTCTCCCTTTTTGAAGCCGAGTCGACCAATGCATCTGGCCGCCACGTTTCCCGCCACCTTTTCCGCCACTGTGCCGGCGGATGCTGCTGCGTCGCGCGTGGTGGTGGTCGGCGGGGGGCTCGCAGGACTCTCGGCGGCGGTGGCGATCGTTGAAGCGGGTTGCGCCGTCACGGTGCTGGAATCGCGACGCCGCGCTGGGGGACGGGCGGCATCATTCGACGACCCACAGGGAGCGGGGCTGGTCGACGCCTGCCAGCATGTGGCGATGGGATGTTGCACCAACTTTCTCGACCTCTGCTGCCGCACAGGGATGGCCGATCGTCTCCGCCGCGACCGCACGCTCTGGTTCATCGGCCCCGATGGCACCCGTGCCGAATGCACCCCCTCGGCCTGGCTGCCGGCCCCCTTGCACCTGGCCCCGTTGCTGCAGGGCATGCAGCACTTTTCCTGGCGCGAAAAGATGCTGCTGGGCTGGGGCATGCTGCGCCTGGCACGGCTGCGGAATCCTCTCGACTCCGTGCCGCAGACCAGCCGGGCGTGGCTGGAATCGATCGGCCAGCCGGAGAGCGTGATCCGGCTCTTCTGGCAGCCGGTGCTGGAAAGTGCGCTGGGCGAATCGATCGACCTGGTGAGTGTGGCGGCCGCCCGCAAGGTGGCCGTGGATGGTTTTTTAGCGCACCATCAGGCGGCGGATGTGTATGTGCCGCTGGAGCCGCTGGGCATGCTGTTTGGCGAGAGGCTGGTGGCGTGGTTGCGGGCGCGAGGCGCCGTCGTGGAGATCGGACGGGGAGTTACGGCGCTCGAGCGGTCTGGCGACGGTCTGGTGCGGGGAGTGGTCTGTGGCGGCGAGAGCATCCCCTGTGACGCGGCGATTCTGGCGGTGCCATGGAAGCCGGCGGCCCGCCTGGTGCCCGATCTGGTGCCGGTTGCCGACGAGCGACTGGCCGGCTCCCCGATCACCGCGGTGCACCTCTGGTTTGACCGGGAAGTGATCGACCTGCCGCATGCGGTGCTGGTGGGGCGGGTGTCACAGTGGGTGTTTCGCTCCGAATCACCGGCCGGAGATGCACGGGGCTACTGCCAGGTGGTGATCAGTGCCTCCCGCGGTCTGCTCGGCGGGGATCGGCAGAAGCTCGTGGAGACGGTGGTGGCCGAACTGCGGGAGACGTTTCCTCTTGTCCGGGAGGCAACGCTGCTCGAGGCTCGCGTGGTGACTGATCCCACGGCGGTGCTCTCAGTGCGGCCGGGAGTCGACGCGGTCCGTCCGGCCGCGATCACTGCAGTGGGCAATCTTTTTCTGGCTGGCGACTGGACCGCCACAGGCTGGCCCTCCACGATGGAGGGAGCGGTGCGGAGTGGTACCACCGCCGCAGTGGCCGCCCTGCAGAGGCTCGGCCTTCCCGCTCCAGCACCCGTGCCCGATCTGCCCAAGGGGCTGCTTGCGCGCGTCATGCTGGGGGTTTGAGAGGCAAACTGTCGCAGAGCTGTTCCAGGGCGACCGCCAGCGATTTTCCATCCACCACAGCATGCTCCCACAGCCGCCACAGATCGACGGCGGCCCCCGGACGGCGGCCGAGGGCTGCGCAGGCCGCGCCCAGCCGGCGCAGCGCCGACTGCGGCTGGACGAGACGGGCCACCTCCGGCGGAAGTTGGTCGTCGACGGCATCGGAGATCACCCGCAGCGAATGGCAGTTGAGGCCGGCGGCCATCGCCTTCCGCGCGACGCCCCAGGTTTCCAGATCAACGAGATCGGCGCCGGTGGCCTGAGCCAGCGCCCGTTTTTCAAGCGTTGTGGTGGCGATCGTGTCGGCCGTGAGGAGCGTCGTGGCGGTGGAACTGGCCAGGATGTTTTCGGGCCACGGAGCGAGATCGATCGGCTCTTGCCCGCGACGCAGCACGCGATGGGGCGCGGTCAGGCTGCCGCGGGAAAGGTTCTCCACCAGGCCGCCGGCAAACCCCGGACTGACCAGGCAGTGAGGCCGGTGGCCATCGATCAAGAGACCGGCGGCGCGGGCGGCCCGCTCCTCCCCTGCCCCGGCGATCACCCACACAATCTGCCGCCCGGCGAGAGAGCCTGCGTGGATCGTCAGCCCTCCCGCCTGCGTCGAAATGCTGCCGCTGACACGTGAGGCGAAGGGCTCGGCTTCGACCGCCATGGCGAAGACAATTCCGGCGGCGGGGCGTTCGTCGGTGCTGCGTTTCACCACCAGCAGAGCCTCGCGAGCGTCCGGTGGAGGAAGTCTATGGCGCGGCCGCAGCAGGACTCGCGCTCGCAGCACTGGCAGGGAGGGGGCTGCACCATCAGCACCTCATATTTAGGGATCTTCTCCACGTTCTCCTTCTCCTCCTTGAAGAGCTTCTTGCGGGGGAATGGCACACCGCAGGGAGGCGCAGCGGGGCACTCTTCGCAGCAGTCCCCCTTATGGAGACAGGAGTGGGCGCAGCGCATCGGCCCGGCCGCCCGCTCGCACTTGGAATCGCACTTCATCGAATAGACCGCCTTCTTGGTCTTCTTTTCATCCCAGCTCGACTTGCAGGTTGGGATGCCGCAGGCGGGTTTTTTCCTCTCGGCGGTGGCCGCCTTCTCTTTGGCCTCCTTGGCAGTCGCGTCGGCCTTGGCAGCCCCGGCAGCGTCAGCCGGTTTTGCTTTGCCGGGAGGGGCGGGAATCTCCTGGAGGAATAGCTTGGGCGGGTCGGGGTCGGCCGCGGCAGCAGGCAGGCAGACCAGCAGACAGGCCAGAAGACAGACCGCCGTGAGCAGCAGGCGGATGGGAATGAGGATCAGACGCATGGTGGAACTTCCTCAGGAATGAACGGTGTGATCGCTTAGCAGGCTGTGGATAAAGTACCCACCGCTGGATGCGGCGGTCGGCCGAGTGGACTGTCTTCAATCCAGAGGGTCAAAGATGACTTTCTCCACGGACAGTTAGAAGTCGAAGGCGAGTCGCATCCCCAAACCATTGATGAAGCCGCTGCCGTTGTAGCTCGGCGAGGGCACCACGGAGGTGGTGGTCTTGACGACGCCAGTGGTGAGATCGGCCTGGGACGTGGTCACGTTTGTGTAGGGCGTGCTGATAAACTGCCGGTAGGTGAGGTCGTAGTTGAAGTAGACGCGGGCGTTGGGATTGATCAGCCAGTTGAGGCCGAGCGTCATGCCGTTGAGCACGCCACCGTTGACCTGGCCGTCATTGAGGCAGAGGTAGTTGTAGCGGGCGCCCACCTGCCAGGCACCCTCACTGAAGTTGATCGGGGCGTTGCGACCGCCGCCCCGCACCACATAAAAATTGTTGCGCGGAATCGGGCGGTCGAACCGGTATTCGAGCTTCGTGTAGGTCCGGCTTTCGCCGGTGAGGAAGTAGAGCACCTCGGCATAGCCCGACTGGTAGAAGACGGTTCCCACCTTCGTTCCCGGCGCCGGCTGGATACCGTTGGTCGCCAGCGGCCCCAGGCTGGTTGTCGCAGCGTTGTAGAGCCAGGAGCCGAAGTATTCCGACTGGAACGACCAGGGGCCGTTGTTGCCGACCAGTTCCAGACCCACCAAATTCTGCCATGTGCCGGTCAGCAGACCGCTGTCGGCATAGATCGAATTGAGTCCGCCCGGCGGGCCGTTGCGGATGTCACCCCGGCTGCGGAAGCGCACCTGGCCATTGCGGAGGCCCTGCGTCTTCCCCGAGAGGCCGAGATGCAGCAACTGCCGGCCCTGATCCTCATAGATCGGCAGATAGATCAGGCGGCCCACGGTGGAACTGCCGCCGCTGTAGTTTGAATAGCCGAACACGTTGGAATTGTTTTTGAACTCCCCCACCTGCCAGCCGATGCTGCCATCTTCGTTGTTGTTGAGGAACTGGATGCCAGGGAGAAAGCCGTTGTTGAATGGCCCTTCGAAGGCGTCCTGAGAATAGGATCGCTCCATGAAGTTGAGAAAGCGACTGCTGGTGAGATGCTCGAAGCCGTAGGGATCCTTCTGGTTGCCAACGCGCATGGTGCCCAGGATTGGCAACTCGCGGACCTGCATCCAGAGGTCGGTGATGGCCGTGAAAGGCCCCTGACCAGATTCGGTGGGGTATGTCTGGTTGGCGACGTTCAACTGATTGACGAAGTCGTATTCGGCCGCCCAGTCGTAGAGTTCATACATCCTGCCTTCAATGCGAATGCGAGCCCGGCGGAAATTGACCGTGGCGGACAGCCCCGGAGTGAGACCGCCCTGATCAGGAGGTTCAAGGGGACCGGAGGCAGCACTGAAGGCGACTGTGTCGAGCTGCGTGCGACCACCGATCTTGACCCGGAAATCCTTGTGCTCCGATTCGGCAGTGAAACTCGCCACTCCAGACGGATCCCAGCGGGCAGTGAGCGCTGTGTCGGTGCCCACCTCATAGGCTTCGTCCGGTTTTTTCTCCGCCTTCTTGGCATCCTTGCCATCCTTGGGAGGGTCTTGTTTGCTGCCAGCATCGCCGGCGGCATCCTTGCCGGCCGCATCTGTGCCCGCAGGAGCGGTTGGCGGCAGGGGTTCAACGCCGCTTGTGGTCCCCTGCCCCTCCAGTTTTTTCAGGCGCTCTTCCAGATCGGCTATCCGGCGGCGTTCGGCCGAGAGGGCGTCGGAGACGTCCTGAAAGGAATCGAGGCTCGCCGAGGGGCTTGGTAGCTCGATCGATTGGCCATCCCCCGATTCTGCCAGCACAACAAACGGGTCGTCCGCCTGGGTGGCGAGGGGACACAGGCCTAAAACGCTGAAAATTGTTAACAGCAGCGGAGCAAAGCCCCAGTTCGTCGGGGGCGGACGCAGCGCGAATAGAACATCGCCGGCGTTGTGATCCCGATTCATGGTGTAATTTCCGTAGCCGGTGCTGATTCCGCCACCGTCATCATCGACCGCATGTTTGGTAGAGATTGACGATTGTGCCGGATGGAACGGCGCGGCAAGCATTTTTCTGGCTGGGCGGGAGGAAGGGCGAAGATGGGGCGGATGGGTGGACGGTGTGGCGGGTGATCTGCAGACGCGGCCCCCCTTCCGCCGACACAGTCCGGCTGGGCTGCTGCCCCTGTTCAGGCACTCTCCAGCGGCAGGTGAACAGCCACCTGCGTACCCTGCCCCACCCGGCTGGTGATGCCGATCCGGCCCCCGTGCCGCTCCGCAATCGAACGGCAGATCGCCAGCCCGAGTCCGCCGCCGCGCCGCATGTTGCCGCGGTCGCGTCCGGCGTCGGCCTGGAAGAACCGCTCGAAAACATTGCGCAAATGCCCAGCCTCGATCCCGCAACCGGTGTCCGCCACGGTCAGGCAGGCCTCGTGGGCAGCGGGATCGCGTGCCGCCGTCAGGGTCACCGAGCCGCCCGCCGGCGTGAAGCGTAGAGCGTTGTCGACGAGATTGCTGGTCAACTGCCGCAACTGCTGGGGATCGCCCGCTACCTTCAAGCCTGCCGGGGAGTGCACGAGCAGCCGGATCGATCGCTCCTCCGCCACGCCGGTGAACATCGCCACCGTCTGCCGCACCACTGCGTCGAGATCGGCCTGCTCGCTGGGGGCGACGTTGGCATCGGCTTCGGCCTCGGCGAGCAGAAGGAGGTCGTTGGCGAGCTTGGAGAGCTGACGAGTTTGGTCGAGCACATCCTCGAGCGTGGAGCGATAATTCTCCGGACTGCGGTTCTTTGCCGAGGCGACCTCCAGCGAATTCTGGATGGCCGCCAGAGGGCCGCGGAGTTCGTGGGCCGCGTCAGCCACGAACTGATGCTGGCGTTCCACATGGACGGCCACATCGTCGAGCAGCCGGTTGATCGTCAGCGATAGCCGGTCGAGTTCGTCGGCAGTCCCCCGCGTTTTCAGGCGATCCCCCAGCCTCGTCGGTTTGAGAGACTCCGCCGTGCGCAGGATTTCGCCCAGCGGTTGCGTGGCCCGCAGGGCGAGCCAGTAGCCGGCCAGCGGTGTCAGTAGTGCGAGGCCCATTCCAATCGGCAGGAGCAGACGGGTGATGCCATCGACTTCCGAATCGAGCGACAGCGTCGGCACCCCGATCCGGACATACATCGGAGTATCGTTGGGAGCGGTGATCCGGCGCCTGGCCCAGCGGTAGTTGCCGAGTTGCTGCACCTTTTCGACGACCGACTCGTCGACCGGTTCATTGAGCACCTCCTGCGGGCAGTTGTCGCTGTTCCACACGGTGGAGCGGCCGCCGTTGAGCAGTTGCACAAACCAGCCCCGCTCCGCGTGGCTCTGCGTTTTGCGGCGGAGTTCGCCGACGAGCAATGAGAGATCGGGGTGGAGTTCGTTGAGCGCCAGGGAAATCTCCCGCACCTCACCCCGCAGGGTGTCGTCAATTTCGTTGAACAGGGCTGCCCGCAAACCGACCCGCACCGCCGCCAGAACGGCCAGCGTGGCCAGCAGCACGACGGCGGTGTTGAGGAGCGTCAGCCGCACCCGCAGCGTGGCCCAGGTGATCGGTTCAAGCAGTGGTAAGGGCATAGCCGCGGCCCCGAATGGTGCGGATCAGCGATTCGTCGCGGTCGCGGTCGAGCTTTCCCCGCAGCCGGTTGATGTGTACCTCGATCACATTTGTCGGGCCGTCCCAGTCGAAGCCCCACACATGCTCACAGAGCATTTTCCGCGTGACAACCTGCCCGTTAAAACGCATGAGAAGCTCAAGGATGCTGAACTCGGTCGGCGTCAGTTCGATCTGCCTGTCGGCGATCGAAAGCCGTTTGTTGGCCAGGCTCAATTGCAATTCGCCCACGACAAATTCCATGGCCGGCTTGTGCGCGGAACGCCGGTGCAACGCCTCGATTCGGGCCAGCAGTTCGTCGATCGCAAACGGCTTGACCAGATAATCATCTGCCCCGGCATCAAACCCCTGAAGTTTGCTCGGAGTCGTTCCCAGGGCTGTCAGCACGATGACCGGCGTCCTCACTCCGGCATCGCGAGCCTCCCGGAGCACCTTCAGCCCCCCGATCTTGGGCAGCATCAAGTCGAGCACCACGATGTCGCTGCGCAGGAGCGTTTTGTCGCGGACGGCGGTTTCGCCGTCGGGCACCCAGGTGCACATGTGGCCTGCCTCGCGCACGGCAGTGACCACCGCTTTGGCGACTACGGGATCATCCTCGACGATGGCAACATGCATGACCAGACCTCACTGTGGGCAAACGGCCGTTGAGCGGGGAAGGCTTGATGCCACACGCGAAGTGCTTCCCTATGGCTCCAGTATGCCATCTGGGCC
>Ga0164295_10002670_pt1 | contig 14565 bp, 10 predicted proteins | sample GEODES006metaG_FD_111798 | JGI IMG/M metagenome (GOLD analysis project Ga0164295, IMG submission 111798) | Oligotrophic lake water microbial communities from Sparkling Lake, Wisconsin, USA - GEODES006 metaG | ecosystem: Environmental > Aquatic > Freshwater > Lake | place: USA: Sparkling Lake...
GCAGGTCCGCGAGGAGGATGACGCGGTCGACGAGGCGCGGCAAAAGATCCGCCGCAGGGTCATCCAGCAGATCAAGGAAAATCCTGACAACGTCGAGAGCCTGTTGCGGATCAACTCGGTTTCCAAGCACATCGAGCGGATCGCCGACATGGCGACGAACATCGCCGAGGACGTGATCTACATGGTGCAGGGCGACATCGTTCGGCACCGGTCCAACGAGTAGAGAGCTCCCCGGCCGGCTGTGTTCACGAAAAACAACGCATCGTGCGATTTTTTCTTGGCCGGCCTCCGCCGGCTGGTGCTGACCCGGCCGGCTGTGTTTACGAAAAACATCGCATCGTGCGATTTTTTCTTGGCCGGCCTCCGCCGGCTGGTGCTGACCCGGCCATCCAGGCCTAACGTGAATTTGGCTCCGCTTTTCGGCTACTCCTGCCCCGTGGTAGCCTTTTCGGGTCATTTGGACTGTCCCGCTGCCGGAACCCGCGCCTATGCCATCTTCCACTGCCGCCGTCGTACCGTCACTCTGCCGTGTCCTGCGGGCCGTGCCCCTGGCATTCGTCTGCCTGCTCCCGGCGGTGGCCCGCGCTGAGGATCCCGTCGCCGTTCTGGTCACGGGTCCGCTTTCAGCCAAGGTTGGTGATCGCGTGGCATTCGAAGTGGAACTGGTTAACCGTTCCGGCAGACCGCTGGAAAAACTGCGGGTGATCGACTACTTCGACAAAGGATTCCATCACGACGCCTCGGCGAGCCCGATCGAACAGAAGGGCACCATCGATCTGGCAGCGGGCACGTCGCGGCGGCTGACGCTTGATTTCCTGCTCGATGAGCCGGGCCGTCAATGCCATCGCGTGGAGATTCTCGACCAGGCCCACACGTTTGTCGGCGGCGCCACCTCCTGCGTGCAGGTGACCGGTTCACCGATCACAGCGGCGGTGCCACAGTCGAGTCCGATCCCGACGACGCCTGCGCCACTGTCACCAGCGGCCGATAGCTATCCTGCCACGACCTATCCAGGCTCGCCGCCGGTTGCCGCCTCGCCCGCGCTGCCGCCAGCCGTCATGGCTGCGCCTTTGGCCGCAGCACCCTTGGCCGCAGCGACGCTCGCGCCGCCACCGGCCAATCCAGTTCCTACGGCACCGTCCTTTACCCCCTCCTTCACACCACCCCCGGCACCCGCCATCCCGCCCGCGTATTCCCTGCCGGTGTCGCCGCCGGTGACCGCCAGCGTTCCCGCATCGACGGCTCTTCCCTCGACGCCATCACTGGAACTGGATCTGGTTGGTCCGGCAGAGGTTCTGCCAGGGTCTGTCTCAGAATTCGTCGCCACAGTGCGGAACACCGGGACTGTGGCCTCGGGCCCGACAACTCTCGAATTCAGCTGGGACGAGGCCTTCACTCCCCTGGAAGCATCCGAGGGCTACAAACTCGCCTCGTCGCGGGTGTCATGGAACCTTCCCTCGGTCGAGCCGGGAGGGGAGATGCGGCGGCAGATCAACCTTCGGGCCCAACCGGCCGCTCCGGTCGCTGCCGGTGCGAGGTCGTGTGTCCGGGGAGTGCTCAGCGGGTCGGTTGGAGGAGTCATGGTGGCCGATGAATCGTGCGTGCTCATTCGATCTAGTACGCCACGGCCCCGCACTCCCCGCGAAGCCGGCCTGCGGCTGACGCTTGCGGACTGCGACGATCCTGTCATTGTCGGACACCCCACCACCCTCGTCTGCACGGTCGTCAACAACGGCACCATGTCGACCGGACGGATCGACCTCACGGTCATCCTCCCGGAGCGAGCCACACTGGTGGGTGATCCGAGCCCGTCACGGGTGCGGATTGATGGTTCCAGCGTCACGTTCGACTCGATTCCGAGCATCGCGCCCGCGGGTCAGTCGACGGTTGAGCTGGCGTATCGGATTCCGGGAAGCGGCACGGCGAAGGCGACTGCAATCCTGACCGGGACCGAACTCGAAGGCTCGATCGACTCGAGCTGCGAGACGACCTTCCTGGCTCCGTAGGTCCCAATTTGTAAAGGTCGATCGACGCTAGCGGGTGCCCCAAGCCGCCGTGAGCGGTGAAGGCCTTCGTCTCGAGTGCAGGATGCCGCAGTCTTTGTGCAACCCGCAGGGTCGGGCAAAGGAGCTGCCGTCGGTATCGTGGATGCGGCGGCCAGTCACACCGTGGGGCTCTGCGTGCCGATGACAACGCCAGATCCGGAGACCGTGGCCTCCATCTGACCGCCTCAGGCTGCCGCCGGGAACCCCGCCATGCTCGTGGTGACTTCGAACTGGTGTGTGTCGGACGGCACGCTCTCGGCCGGAATCCCACGCGGGTTTGTCGAGCGATTTCGCGCCGAGGTACGGCGATCGAGCCTGCGGTGTGGTTTTCGTCGGGAGGGCAGCTACCGGCCGATTGACGCTGTCGATGTCGTCCTTGCCGGGGATACCTTCGACTGGCTCGTCAGCCGCGAATGGACAGGCGACGTGCGACCATGGGATGGCGGTCGGCGGGCCGGGGCCGCCCTGCAGCGGGTCGCGACGGGGTCGCTGCGCCGAGGGAATCGGCTGCTGGCGATGCTGGCCGCCTGGATGCGGCGCGGGATCGAGGTGCCTGTGGCCGACCGCCGTGGGCGTCCACAGTCGGCGGTCTCACGCCCCGTACCGGTGCGGGTGGCGGTGCTGTGCGGCGACCGCGATCGCTGGCTGGAAAAGGTGATTTCCGGGTCGCTGCCGGTGGCACCCGGACCGGTGGTCGGCACGACGTGGTCGGATGGCGATGTCACGGTGCGTCATGGTGCGGAGTTGGACCCGCTCTCGGCGGCGAATGGCCGCGAGCCCACCCTCGGCGACAGCCTTGCCATCGATCTCATCGGCAGGTTCGGAGTGTCGCTTCATGACATCGCCATACTCCGCCCGCTGGCCGCTGGCCTGCTGCGTTGTCTGGCCGGTGGCTGCCCGATCGACGCGCCACGGCGGCTGGGCGGCTGGCTGGAGGCTCATGATCGGGGGGCAACGCTCTCCGAGGCGACCAGACAGGAAGCGGCCGACGCTTGGCACCGGGCCGTGGCCCACTGGCACCGAGCTGCGCGGCGGCTTCCATGCTGTGTTGCCGGGGGCGTGGATCTGGTGGGCCGGATCGCGGAGTGGCTGGAACTCCAGCCCGCCATGGCAGCCCCGCCACGAGCCCCCTGGTTCGACAAAGTCGTGCCCATGGAGGTGGAAGGCTCTGCCACGGTGGTTCTCGGCCACCCTCCTGCCGACATCGGGTCGTCCGCTGCCTGGCAACGGCAGGTGGTCTGTCTGGGACCACGCTCCTGCCACACACGGAACGGCCTCGATGACGACTCGGGAACTCCGGCAGCGGTGATCGTGATCAGCCCGGGCCGCGCTGACCAGCGGATAGAATGGCTGCAGATGACCACGATGAAACGATTCGGAGATCAAGAAGACGGCCGTGGCGAGCGTGGCGTGTGGCTCTCTTCCGAAGCAGACGATTCCCGGGCCCTGCGGCGTATCGTCGATGCCGCCTGAGAGAGGAGTCTTCTTGTGACGACCGCTGCGGGCACACACGACGACCTGTACGCCTTCGATATCACGCTGCACGGCCGCGTTCCCAAAGTGGCTGATCTGAAGGCTGTCGACACCTATCGGGATGCCTGGGGAATATGGGCCACGCTTGGGGTTTCGAACGATCTGCTGGCGGTGCCGATGGTGATCGGATTTGACGAGTCTCTCGACCGCTTGGCCCGCCTGGAACGGATGTACGCGGAACCTGACGGATCGTTTGTCTGGACAAGCCCGCGCGACAGCTTGTGGTGGCAGGTGGACGGTAACGCCTTCGAGAAGGATGGTCGTGTACTCCTGGCGGATCTCAAGGGGAGTTGTCCTGCGTCTGCCTTCGACGGCTTGTTGGCCGCGTTTGGCTGGCCGCAGCAGGAGGTGATGATGCAGCTGGTCCGGGCCGCCATCTTTCTCGATGAGTCGACGTTTCGCGATCACGCCCGCTGTCGCGGAAACGCCGGGGATGGGCAGACTCTGCGGCCCCGGTAGCCGACCGGTGGCAACGATTATTCCGAGGGATCAGTCATCGACGGGGTATGATGCCTGAAGTGAGCCGATACAGCGGAAGTGAGCGGTCGTGGCGAGGACTTTCCGGGGGAGACCATGCAGATGGGCAGTGCCGAGCGGGACGAACGATGGGCTGGCGCAGGGCGGCGGCTGCGGGCGGCAACGTCTGGGAACTCCTTCCGTGCATCGTTGACGCTGGTCGCATTGGGGGCGGCACTCGTCGGCGGCGTGAGCGTGGCAGGTGAATTCAACGGCACCGAGCCAGTGGCCGTACGGGATGCCATCGGTGGCGGTATCCATGCCTACCACGCAGGCGATTTTGATCGCGCCTACGACGACCTCACCAACGCGATCGAGGCTGGCACCGACGATCCGCGGAGCTACTACTTCCGCGGTCTCGCCGCCCTCAAACTCGGCCGCACCAGCGAAGCGGAGGCCGATTTCACAACAGGCGCGGATCGTGAGTTGTCGACGGGCAGCATCCGGCGGGTTTCTCAGTCGCTGGAGCGCGTTCAGGGACACGATCGCCTGACGCTCGAACGCTTCCGGGCGCGGGCCCGGCTCGGGGCGTTGCAGCGGGAGCGGGAGGTGTATGGACGGCGGTATTCGACGATCGAGGACGCCACCAGCGACATTCGTCGCCGTCGCCGCCCCGAAGATGTCAGACGGGAACTCGTCGTTCCCCAGGAACTCCCGGCCACAAACAGACTGCCATCTGCCCAAATCATTGAGGAAGTGCCCGCTCCGGCGGCGAGGACCGCTCCGCCCGCCGAGCCCGTCAAAGCCTTTGAGGACGAACCGGCTGCGGAGGCGGATGACGCTTCCAGGGGCGGGGCATCCTCCGATGGCATGTCGGAAGATAGGGCCGCCGAGAGGGCCGTGCAGGACGAGGTGCTCGCGACCGAAGAGGAAAACACCCTGGGCGAGAGGGCTGTGCAAAGCGAGGTCGAGGCCGCTGCCGAAGGACGCTAGACCGATTTTATCAAACGATCGAGGAGCCGGGGATCGGTGGAAGCCGAAGCGAGTTGGGCTATCCTGCCCCCGAGTCGGAGGCTTTCACCGGCCCCGGCGGCTTGGGCTGCTTCCGTCCGCCGTAGATTGGCGTGGGGCTTCCTGAATAGCGGGATCAGGTGTTCTGCATCCGCAGGGCGGCGGTGACCACCAGCGCCCAGCCGATGAGAAAGAGCACGCCTCCGATCGGTACGATCGCGCCCAGGATCTTCACGCCTGAGACGGCGAGTGCCGCCAGGCACCCGCTGAAGATCAGGGTGCCGAGGAGAAAACACCAGCCGGCGGCGTGCAGCAGACCGCGGCCATTCGCAGCCTGAGGCAAGGCCGACGCCACCGCGATCACGAGGATCGCCAGACCGTGATAGAGGCAATAGCGGACGGCCGTCTCCCAGTTGTCGGCCCGGCCGGTGGCATCGAGGACAGCCTGGAGTCCATGGGCTCCGAACGAGCCCGCCGCCACGCCGAGACCGCACAGCAGGCCTCCGGCGGTGAGAAAGACTGTCAGCATGCGGAGGGGTTCCAGGGATCGCAGAGGGAATCGCTCAGGGCCGGTTCACACCGAGGAGTTTGTCCTCTTCTTCTTCCTGGATGATGATCCGTGGCGTCACCATCAGCATCAGGCTATCGGTGGTGCGGCCCATTCCCACGTTCTTAAAGAGACGGTTGACGTAGGGGATCTTCGAGAGGATCGGCACACCGAACTCGTTGCGGCCTTCGCGGAGCCGCTTGATTCCACCGAGCAGCACCGTGCCGCCGTCGGGAACGCTCACGGTCGTGGTGACCGTCGTGAAGATGAATTCCGGTAACTGGATCGTGGTACCGCGGGAGAAGGTCTCCTCCTCGCGGTCTGCCTTCGCCTGGGTCTCCAGGCCGGCCTGCAGGCCGCCACCGGCATTGGCATCACCGCTCAGGCCCGTCTTCTCGTCGCTGCTCTTGGATTTAGTGGACCGCGTTCCCTCAAATTGAAACTGCTCGACCCGGCCGATCTGCGAGAAGAACGGCACGAGCGTCAGCCGGACGAACCGCCGGTCGCTGGAGACGACCGCCTGCACGTTCACGGCCGTGCCTTCCGAGAGCACCGTGATCACCGGTTGCTGGGCCGCGGCGAAGTCGCCGACCACCGGCACGACACTCGTCACGAACGGTCGCTGGGTGGTGTCGGAGATGAAGGCGTTTTGGCCATTGAAGAGCGTGACCTTCGGGGCCTGCATGACATTGGATCGCGTATTGCCCTGGGCCGCCTGGATCAGGAAGAAGGCTTCGATGTCGCTGAGAATCGCGAACCCGAAGTTGGCGGCCGATGTGCCCGGGTCGGGCAGGCCCGGCAGCGCAGGCACCGTGGCGCTGCCGAAGCTGTTTTGACGGAACGGAATCGAGAAGTAGTTGCCATTGGTCTGGCCCTGCGTCTGACCGGCCGTTGCACCACCGGTCGTCGTGCCGCCGCCCCGGGCGACGCCCGGGCTGCCGCTGTTGTCGAGGCCGATGGTCTGGCTGGCGGTTCCGGGCGCGGTCTGGAGACCGAGTGACGACGGGCTGAGTGAGCCGTTGGTCTGTGTGGGCACGGCCGTCAGATTGAGCGGCGTTTGCACGCCCGTCTGGATATTGAAATCGAAGTCGACACCGATCCGCTCGAAGAAGGTGTCGTTCAGGCGGATGAACCGGACCTCGATCGTCACCTGCAGGTCCTGCAGCCGGCGGAGCTGCTCGAGCAGGTCGGCGATCTCCTCGTGCACCTCCTGCGTCTGGCTGACCACGATGCTGAGGTTCGTGGCAAATTGTTGAATGGCACCCTGGCCGCCCACGGTGTTCCAGGTCTGCGGAGAGACTGTGTTTTGGATGAGCTCGATGAGCGATTGGAAGTCAGCCTGACTGCCGCCGCCGGTCGGGGCGCCGAAGGGAATGGAAGGGGTCGAGCCCATTGCCGGGGCGTTGCCGCCCGCCTGGAACTGCGCCAACGACGCTGGATCGACGGACGCATCCCCACCAGTGCGGCTCACGCCGTTGATGCCCACCGGAGGCGGGCCGAACTGAACGGAGGCGGCGTTCCGCGGGCTGATCCGGGAATAGCCGTCGCGAAGGGCGCCCGTGATGCCCAGGCCGTCGGAGGAAAAATTCGGGATCGGGATCACGAGATCGGCCACCGGGTAGGAGACACTGTAGACCTCTCCCTTCACAAGTCGTGGACTCGTCACCTTGAGTACCTCGTCCTTGACAACGCAGTCGAGGTGGAGCGGTTCGAGCAGCAGTTTGAGGGCACTCTTTAGCGAGATCGGCTGATCGAGAGAAATGGTCACCGGCGTGTCGCTGCGGACCGCTTCCTGTTCGAGGCCGACCATGTCGAGATGGATCGGCACGTCGGCCTGCTTGGCCAAGGCATCGAGAACGGCCGAGAGGGGCTGGTCTCGGTGCGACGCCTTCACCTTCACGCTCATTCGTTTCTGGATTTGGAGTTCCGCGGGCGTCGCCCGTGCACGCCCTTCCGCCTGCAGTCGCGTGCGATTCTTCGTCAGATCTTCCCAGTCGCGGGTGGTCGGGAATTCGATCGGACCGACGAAGGGAGCGGAGGAGCGTTCGGCGTCCTCCACCACATCCAGGAATCCGTCCCGCTTCTCTCCCTCGATCGTCTTTTGTGTGTCGAGGCGGCGGATGACGCGACTCTGCGAGAGCAACTGCCGGACGATCGGGTTGTCGGGGGCGAGTTGGCCTGCTTTCTTGGCAACCGCTTCGGCCTCGGGAAACCGCTGGGTGTCGATGAGGGAGTTGTATTCGTCCACGAGCATCGCCAGGCGTTGGTCGACTTCGACCTTCTGGGCCCTCTCGCGGTCGATGCGGGCGTCGACCTGGGCGCTGCGCCGCTCCATCTCAAGCTCTCCACGCCGCTTGCCCGTTGATTCCTCGATGTCGCGACGGGCGCGTTCGATCCGCTGCTGGAGTTGGGTTCGGACCTTCTCAGGAACGGCCGGATCGGCGACCTTCGCCGCCGCCTCGTCGAGCAAGGCAAGCGCGTCGGCGGGGGATCGCTGCGCCGTGCGTCTGGCCTCGAGTTGTTTGGCGGCGACTTCCGCCGAGATCCGCGCCACGAGGAGATCATCCGGAACCGCGTTCGCGGCGGCATTCTCGGCGGCGGCTGGGCCTGCCGTGACGGGACCGTTCTCGCCCGCCTGGGAGATGGCTTCCTGCATGACCCGACGGGCGGCCGCTGCTTCGGCGGTGGGGGCAGGGAGTGCCTCTGGAGTGGCCTCATCCGCCCGAAGGGCCTGCACGGAGTCCAGGCCGAGAACCAGGCATGCTAGGCCGAGCATGACCACGAACGCCCCGCTGCGGGGCTGGACCAAATGGGCCACGCGGAATGGGTTGATTACCAAAAAGCTGATCGCTCGTGCCATTGATGCTGCTTCCTGTGCGCAGGACCGGTCTCGCAGGCGGGAGAGGTACCTGTCGGCGTGAAGTCGGGTCAAGGGCAGGTCGCGCCAGTGGTGCCCCCCAGCCTGTCCAGACTTCCAGAGCGGCCAATACAGCAGCTTTTTCGCAGCCGCAGCTATTCGCGATGGCCCGAAAGAGGGGGTTCGTGGCTCGTCGTCGGCGGCTGGGGTTGGGCTGCGATCACTCCGGACGCATGCGCCTCAGAGCGTCCGAGCACCTTTTCCACCGTTTCGAGCAGTTGATCGACCCGGAACGGCTTGAAGAGCACGAGGTCGATGCCAGCCTGCCGGGCTTTGACAATGGAGTGGCCCGGGTCGTATCCGAATCCGGTCATCAGCACGAGCGGCACGACATCCCGCAACTCCCGGAGTCTGACAAGGAGCTGATAGCCACTCATGTCGGGCAGGCGGATGTCGGCGATGATCACATCATATGCCTCGGCACCGCAGGCTCGCACCATCGAAGCCGCTTCCGTGCCGTCGCGGGCCGTCTCGACGGTGCAACCATATCGCTCGAGCAACGCATGCGCCGCGGCTCGAACCTGTTCATCGGCATCCACGACGAGAATCCGGCGGTCGGCGAGTGTCGGATGGCGATCGCCCTGCCGCCGCTGGGCATGGGCCGAACTGGGCGTCATCTGTTCGCCGACTTTTTGAATCACATGCTTGATATCGCGGGCATTGCGGAGAATCCGCTGGAGCCGTTCCACAACATCTGCATCATGCCCGATGTAGCGTTCCATGACGCTGACGGCATCGTTCAGGATGTCATCGACCGGCAACGCCACGGCACCGTGAATGGCTTCGATACTCTCCGCCGCGGTCGAAGCCTTCTCGGCCACGAGCAGTTCGAGTGTGTTGAGGGCGGCGGCCACATCGCGAGAAAAGATTTCGAGAAACCGCAGGTCCGTCTCCGAGAAACCGCCCGGCTCCGGGCTTTCGACGTTGAACGTGCCGATCACCTGCTCGTGCAGCATCAGGGGCACTGTCAGAGAGCTTTTTGCCCCTTTAAAGCCCTCAAGGTAGAGCGGGTCTTTCGTGGTGTCGTTACAGAAATAGCTGCGCCCTGTGGCAGCCACATAGCCGGTCACGCCGTTGTGTTCCGGCCGTGCATAGAGGACGCGGCTCTCCGCGGCGGGCTGCATCCCCACGGCGAGCAGCGGTTCCAGTCGGCCCGTCTGCCGATCGAGCAGTCGGATCTCGACGACATCGAATTGCAGCAGATCCTTCGAGTAGAAAAGAATGTTGCTCTTGAGCAGATCGATCCGCTCCTCGACGGTCATGTCGGCCAGTTCAGCCGGTGCCAGATCGGCGAGTTTCTGGCCCGCCTGATGGATGGCCGCGAGTTTCTGCTGCTCGAGGATCGTGTGCGTGACATCTCGCACCGCGGCGACGGCGACAGGGCCGTCTGAGTCGGCGGTGAAGGCTGCGGCCTGCAGATGGAAATACCGGTTGTCGGCGGTCCGCAGGGTTGCTGACATCGTGCGGCCGGTGGCTATGGTTGCGGCGAAGATGCCCGCATCGGTCCCGAGAATCTCCGGCCTGTCGAGCGCATCAAAAAAAGTGAGGCCCCGAAGATCGGTCTTGTGGCACCAGTGTGCCAGCAGGCCATTCGACCAGACGATGGTGGTATCGCCGCGAACCAGCGCGATGCCATCCGGGAGGTGCTCCAGAACAGCCCCGGCATCACACGACCCCGGGGGGGGATAGCTCTCCGGAGATGGAACTGGATTCGGCACCAACGACCCTCCGCGCACCGGTCGAACACTCACGGGAAGTATAAAATCAGACCTGAGGCTCGCCAAATGCAGTGTCGCCGTTGCCGCGTCCGTCGCCAAATCTATACTCCTCGTATACTCTCGACTCCCGGCGGACGGCACCTCCGCCTGCCGCGTGAATCATCGGCATCGATTCGGGCGCCCAATACAGTGCAGTGAGGCAGTTTGTGACCGCGAACGACCCATCTCAGTCCTTTCTTGCCCGGCACCAGTTTCTGATCTACCGGTTGTTCTCGCTGGCGGGACTGATGCCGGTAGGGGCCTTCTTGGTCGTGCATCTCCTCACCAATGCCTCAGTGCTGGCAGGTCCGGGGGTCTTCCAGTCGCGAGTGGACATGATCCATTCGCTCGGACCGCTGCTCGTGCCCATCGAGTGGGCGTTCATTTTTCTGCCGATGCTCTTCCATGCCGTGGTCGGGTTCGTGATCATCGCCAACGGCCTGCCGAACGTCGGCTCCTACTCCTATGTCGGCAACGTCCGCTACACGCTGCAGCGGGCAACAGGCATGATTGCCTTCGTCTTCATCATCTGGCACATCACGCAACTCCACTGGCTGGGCACGCCGTTCGGCGGTGGCAGGTTTGATCCTCACCACGCGACGAGTTCCGCAGCCGTGGTCTTGCGGCCGCTCCTGATTACCATCCTCTATTCCGTGGGCATCCTGTCGACGGTGTTTCACTTCTCCAACGGCCTTTGGACGCTGGGCATCACCTGGGGCCTGTGGACGAGTCCGGGAGCGATGCGACGGGCAAACTGGATCAGCATCATGGTGGGCGTGCTGCTTGGCGGAGCCGGTCTCGGCGCGCTCGGCGGAATGCGAAGCGTCGATGTTGAGCAGGCGAAAGTGATTGAAACTCGGATGGAGGACGTGAAGCGGATGCTGGAAGGCGGTCAGTTGCCGCTCGAGTCATCACCGTCGCACGGTCAGGCTCCGGCCGTTCGCACGTCTGAGCCAGCCGCCCCGGTCGTGCCCACGTCCGGATCCGTACCCCGCACCCCGTCAGGCGGCTGATCAACCTCTTGATCAGCCCTGGCCCACCCAGGAGCCCGAGCATCATGGCACAACCCAGAGTCCTCGTGATCGGCGGTGGATTGGCCGGCCTTTCCGCCACCATGCGGCTGGCAGAACTCGGTGTCCAGGTCGACCTGGTCAGCCTTGTCCCTGTCAAACGATCGCACAGCGTGTGCGCCCAGGGCGGGATCAACAGCGTCAATTCCCTCACTCGGCAGCAGGGCGACAACGAGTGGAAGCACTTCGACGACACCGTCTATGGCGGCGATTTCCTGCAGCATCAGCCGCCCGTCAAGGAGATGGCCGACTGGGGGCCCCGGATCGTCGACCTCATGGATCGGCTCGGCGTGCCCTTCAACCGTACCCCCGAGGGCTTTCGTGATCAGCGGCGGTTCGGCGGCACGCTCTTCAAGCGGACCGCCTTTGCCGGCGCCACCACGGGCCAGCAGTTGCTTTATTCGCTGGATGAGCAGGTCCGCCGCTGGGAGGTGGAGGGGAAGGTCAAAAAGTGGGAGTTTTGGGATTTCCTGGAGCCGGTGCTCGATGACGCGGGCCGATGCCGTGGTGCGATCTGCCAAGATCTCGTAACCATGCAGTTCCGCGCGTTCCCTGCCGATGCGGTGATCATCGCAACCGGGGGCTGTGGATTGCTGTTCGGGCGTTCGACGATGTCGATGGTCTGTAACGGTAGCGCCGTCAGCCGGGCCTACCGGGCCGGGGCCTGGTATGGCAACGGAGAGTTCATTCAGGTGCACCCCACCGCCATCCCGGGTGCAGACAAGCTGCGGCTGATGAGCGAGAGCGCCCGCGGCGAAGGGGGCCGCGTGTGGGTTCCCAAGACGCCGCACGATCCCCGTGATCCCCGGGACATCCCCGAGTCGGAACGGAGTTACTTTCTCGAAGAGCGGTATCCGAAGTACGGCAATCTCGTGCCCCGCGACATCGCGACCCGCGAGATCTTCGACATCTGCACCAACGAGGGACTGTCCGTCGAGAAGGATCGGCTCTGCGTCTATCTCGATCTCACGCATGTCCCGCGTGAGACGCTTGACCGCAAGCTAGGCGGCATTCTGGAAATCTATGAGAAGTTCCAGGGGGTCGACCCGCGGGTCGTTCCGATGAAGATTTTCCCGGCCGTTCACTATTCAATGGGCGGTCTGTGGGTCGACTATGAAAAGAGCAGCACGGGTGGCCTCGTGGAGGGCTCGCCGCGAAATCAGCAGACCAACATTCCCGGGCTGTACGCCATCGGCGAATGCGACTATCAGTACCACGGCGCCAACCGGCTCGGTGCGAATTCGCTGCTCTCCTGTATTTTTAGCGGTTTGTTCTGTGCGCCCGGGGTGATCGCGAGCTGCGACTCTGGCGGCAAGAAGGCTGCTGAGGAATCGTCGCGGCTCTTCGATTCGGGGTTGCGCCGCGAGGAAGAACGCCACAGGGCTCTGCTCGGACGGACGGCCGGCGATGAGAACCCCTACGACCTCCACCAGCAGTTGGGCAATCTGATGACTCGCGTGGCCACGGTGGTCCGCCGCAACGAACAGTTGGCCGCCGCCTATGCAGAGGTCTGCTCGCTGGAGGAGCGTTGGAGGAGGTGCGCGGTATCGGATTCGGGGAATTGGACGAACCAGAATGTCGTCTTCACGAAGTCTCTTGGCGATATGTTTCCGCTCGCCAAACTGGTCCTCAAGGGAGCCCTCCAGCGCGACGAATGCCGCGGAGCCCACTACAAGCCAGACTTCGCAATGCCCGGCATCCACGCCACCGAACCGGCAGAGAAACGTCGCGAAGCAGAGGCCTGGTGCGATCGGTTCGAGGCGAATACGCGCCGGTGGCTGAAGTCGACGGTGGCCACATGTGGTCCGGGGGGCGAGCCGGAGATTTCCTACCAGGACGTCGACACGTCTCTCACTCCCCCGCGGCCACGGTTGTATGGTCTGGTGGGTGGGGAGGAGATCGAAGAGGTCTGGAAAAACCGCAAACACGCCGCGAGTGCCGGTGTGGATGCCCACAGGGGGCCGGCGGCGTTTGCCGGAGCGACTGGCTGACACGTGGCGTGATGACGGGCGGACGAGCGTGCGTTGAGCGGTGTGCGATTTCCGTGTGCGGAGGAGGATCAAACGATGATCAGGTCAGTTGAATCAACTGGACATCACGATGGCGGTCAGCCATCGCAGTCGCCGGCCGATCACGGTGGCAATGGGCACTCCGCCCCGCAGCGGTTCGTTCGGGTACGGATCCTGAGGCAGGACGCCCCCGGCGAGGAGAGCTACTGGGAACGGTTTGAGATTCCCTACGTGGCCAACATGAATGTCATCAGCATCCTCCAGCAGGTGGCCGCCCAGGCGAAGTCGCGGGATGGCCGACGTGTGGCCCCGGTGGCATGGGACTGCAACTGTCTTGAAGAGGTCTGCGGTTCCTGCACCATGCTGATCAACGGCCGCACCCGGATGGCCTGTTCGGCGCTGGTGGACAGGCTCCTTGACGAGTCTGCCGATGAGATCGAACTGCGGCCCATGTCGAAGTTTCCAGTGGTCCGTGACCTCGTTGTCGATCGCGGCAGGCTGTTTCACTCGCTCGAGAGAGTCAAGGCCTGGGTGCCCGTCGATGACTCCTATGACCATGGCCCTGGCCCGCGGATCTCGCCAGAGAATCAGGAGGATGCCTATCCCTTGGCAACCTGCATCAGTTGTGGCTGCTGCCTGGAGGCCTGTCCTCAATTTACGAAGATCGAACTCGTTCGCCGCGAAGACGAGTCTGCCGATGACTTCGAAGCCCGCCGAACGACGGCATTCGACGCCGGCTTTGTGGGGGCTCACGCTATCAGTCAGGCCATGCTGTTCAATGGCCATCCCACAGGCAAAATGATCGCGGACGAGCGGCTGACGGCGCTCACGTCGCAGGGTGGCATCCAGATGTGCGGCAACGCGCAGAACTGCGTGGCCGTGTGTCCGAAGAGCATCCCACTGACGCGGTCGATTGCCCGGGCAGGACGGGCAGCCACGGTCTGGGCGATCCGGAAAATCTTCGATCGCTAGCCGGCCGCGGCAGCAACCGCCTTGGCTTCGGGCGGCCTCGATTGAGAGAACTGTACGTTCGTTGCCCTTGATTGAGCGGCGGCGTTTGCCGTGGTGGGGCCGTCGTGGTAGTTTTTACCTGTCTCAATCCGGTCGTTTGCTGATTCGTGCTGGGGTCTTATGCGCGGCCAGTGAGCCTTTCAAAAGAGGATACCGAGTGTCTGTGAATGAGCGTGGTGGCCCGTGGACGGATCAGGTGGACGGATTCC
>Ga0164295_10002671_pt1 | contig 14562 bp, 14 predicted proteins | sample GEODES006metaG_FD_111798 | JGI IMG/M metagenome (GOLD analysis project Ga0164295, IMG submission 111798) | Oligotrophic lake water microbial communities from Sparkling Lake, Wisconsin, USA - GEODES006 metaG | ecosystem: Environmental > Aquatic > Freshwater > Lake | place: USA: Sparkling Lake...
TACCGCGTTTGCGCGTTACGGCCAACGCGAGAGGGGCGGCGGTCTCTTGCCTAACGCGAGAGGGTTGGCCGTTGCCCGCGCGCGCGGGCGCGACCCGACGCGTACCGCGGTGTGGTGGTTTGATTCGGCTCGGGACTTTTGTCTTTTCGATCGTCTGGTCACTGCTAACGGCGAGCGGAATTAAAGCGCGCTCGGACCATCGACCATGCGAGTTTCATGCGAGAGAATCCCGTCATCGTGCTTACATCGTGCTTTCCGTCATCGTGCTTTCCTCGTGCTCCGGGAGCCGCACCTGTCCCTCAAAGGAACCCCGGCGGGATGAGTACGCTGTTGATGATGTGCACGAGGCCGTTGGTGCACACGACGTCAGCCGCCTGCACCTGCGCCTGGTTCACGAAGACCTGCAGACGGCCGTACGGCGCAGGGGCGCTCTGGTTGGTGACGACCAGCACTTGATCGCCATTGACCGTCGTGACATTCTGCCGCGGCCCAAAGTCGGCAGCACGGAGGGTGCCTGATACCACATGGTAGAGGAGGAGGTCCTGAAGCTTTCTGATGTTGATCGGCTGGAACAGAATCGAGAGGGTTGCCGCAGGCAGCTTGTCAAAGGCCAGGTCGGTCGGCGCAAACACGGTGAAGGGACCGGGTCCGGAGAGCGTGTCAGTGAGTCTAGCGGCCTGCAGCGCCTTAACAAGGGTCGAGAGGTCCGCGGTGGCGTTGGCGGTCTGGACAATGTTCATCGTCGCCGATGATGGCCCGACGGTCTGCACGGCCGCAGCCGCAGGGACCTCGTGCAGGAACGTCGGTGGGAGGAGTACGCTGTTGATGATGTGCACGAAGCCGTTGGTGCACACGACGTCAGCCGCCTGCACCTGCGCCTGGTTTACGAAGACCTGCAGACGGCCGTACGGCGCAGGTGCGCTCTGGTTGGTGACAACCAGCACTTGATCGCCATTGACTGTCGACACATTCTGCTGCGGGCCCAGGTCGAGAGACGGGACGTTGCCATTGAGCACGTGGTAGAGCAGGAGGGCCTGGAGTTTTTGCACATTCTTTGGGTCGAGCAGGTAGGAGAGGGTTCCCGCAGGCAGCTCGGCAAAGGCCAGGTCGGTAGGGGCAAACACGGTAAAGGGAGTGGTCCCAGACAGGGTCCCGTCCAGTCCCGCCGCAGCCAGAGCCTTGACCAGGGTCGAGAGGTCCGCGGTGGCGTTGGCGGTCTGGACAATGTTCATCACGGCGGCGGCCGGCGCGAGGCATGCTACGACGAAAAGTCCATTTAGCATTTTCTGCATCTTCGGTGTCCCCGAACTGCATCTTCTGTTCCATCTCGCCTCTCGAATACCTCGAATTCCTTCTATTCGGGAATCTTCACTGCGTACGTTTCATGACATTTGCTCGAAGAGTCAGAGCTGAGAGTGTGGGCGGCATGGACTCACCCTAACAACACCTTCTGAAGTCGGCTCTAGAGAATGCTGACTCCGCTCTCCAGTCCACCTTCTCAGCATGAATATCGTCTCCCACCTGCCATAACTCCTTCGGCGGCCCCCTCTCTGGTCCGCTCTCATGCCAGATCATGCGCGCCATCTGGCGGCAGCACGCAGCACGGGAGCGCGGCGGCACGTCAACCCTTCGGATACCCTCCTTCGGATGCATCTCCCATCGGAACCACCCGCTCACATGACACACTGCATCCCAAACGTGAGGCCCCCGGCGCGCCGTTTCTGGCGCTTCTTCCCCTCGCCAAGCGTGCGAAGGGCGTTCTCGACCGCTTTGGGTAGCGCGGCGGCCGCAGGCAGTGGCTTGGGAAGCGTGAGTGTTCCATGAGGCTTCCTGCGCTGGGCTGCGTTGCAAGCGTCCTGCGCCATCCTGACGAGCTCGTCATCAAGGTATCGCAGGTGAAGTAACACGTCCGCGCCGTTGCCGTGGGCGTCGCTTTGGGATTCACAGAGGGTGGGCACATGATGCATGCACACGATGAGCAGCGCGCCAGCAGCACCCGGCGAGGCCTGCTGGCGGCCCTGCCCGAATCTCGCCGCGATCTCGCCCGGATCTCGCCCGGATCGGCTCGCGCGGGTATGCGCCGCGCTGGCCTGCGCAAACGCAAAATGGCAGATGCGCCCGCAGACGTCGCACGGCGGCGAGCGGCCTAGGTTAGCCTCCTTGTCGACGGGATCCATCGGGGTGTCGACGCAGCCGTACTCGCGCCTCGCCTCATCACGTAGCCGAAGCTCCTCCGCCACCAAGCGCGCGAGCTCGGCGTGGACCTCGGGAGAGTGGTCAGCATGCGAGGCGCGTACGAGGATCTGCTCGACGTCGATGACCGGCTCCTTGGCAAGCATCTCGTACCGGCTCGCTGCGGCGGCCGCATACCTATGGGCAAGAGAGAGAGGAGAGAGAGAGGGGAGGGGGGCGTCCGTGGTGAGCACTTGCATGCCGTACCGGCTGGCTGCGCAGCCGCGCGTACGAGAGCCAATCGATGAGCACGAAGTTGACCGCCTCGGCCGTATTGAAGCCATGCGAGAAGCCCGCATGGTAGCCCTGTGGCAGCGTCACCACAAACTGACCGGCCTGCTGGACGGCGCGACACACGGGCACGCCTGCATCGAGGAGCTGCCAGGGCGGCACCATCGACGCCTTCTTGACGAAGAGCTCAGGGTCGACATCGACTTTGCTCGCAAACGCGCGGGAGAAGGTGCGCTCGAAGCGCTCAGCGTAGCGCGGGCTCACACCGTACCACGTCTTGGGCGCTCCTTCATGCAAGTACGAGGTCGAGTACATGTACTGGTCCTCCACGTGCCAGCAGAACATCGAGAAGAGCATCCCAAAATAGAGCATCGGCGTGTTCACACCCGGGATGGCGTACTCGACGAACCGAAGCAACCCGCGCTCGTGTTCTGCGAGCTGTTGCAGCGACCATGGATGCGCTCCATAGGTACCTGTGCGCGGGAAGGCCGTGCCGTCGAGGTCGCTGCAGTACAGGATGCGCCCTTCGCTCTCGGAGGCCAACCCGTCCCAAAACCATTGCTCCACCTGCTCGGGCGATGGAGGCGGGCACTCGGCCTCGGTGGTGCCCGTGCCCGCGCCCGCACCGTCCGCGGCGACCGGGGCGAAGCAGGTCGCGCGAAGCTGCGCATCGAGAGCTTTGTACTGTTCGAGCGAGTAGCGCGCGTACTTATGCGTGAAGGAGCAGATAAAGGGGCCCGCTCGCGACCCGGCCGCCGGCCCGCCTACCTCGACCGCCGGACGCGCCTTGATGGCCTGCAGCCGGGCCTCAAAGGAGTCCTCAGGCCCGATGGGCGTGTAGTCGGCTGCCGAGGGCCGCCTCCCAAGCCTCGTCTGCTCGCCGTACGCGTCCTCGCCGTGCGCGTCGTGCTGAGGGTCGTGCGCATCCCCTACCACAGCCGCATCCGAGCGTGAGGGCGCCGCTGCAGCACTGTGTCTCGCGCGCTTCGTGTGGTCGGCGTCGGCGTCGATGGCGCTCTGCACCCCGTCAGTCTCCACCGCGTCAGCCGGTGGCGGTGGGGCGAGGTCGGCCTCGGCTGGCTGCGAGGCGGCCGTACTCACGCCTCCATAGTTCTCGGCGTCGCGGTGCCGATGGAAGATCTTGGGCGGACGGAAGGAGGGTGGCGGCTGAATGCGGAAGATGCCAAACTCGTACGCCTGCGCTTGGACCGAACGGATGTAAGCCATCGGATCGGCAAACTCCTCCTCGGTCGGGCAGAAGAGCGGCGCGTCGACGATCTCGTGAGGCTTGCCCTCGATCGGCTTGGATGCACCCATGGGCCGCGCCACCAGCGGCGTGCAGCGTGGGCAGCGTGGGCCACCGGGCGCGAGCGGCTTGGGAAGCCGGCGCGCTCGTGCATGGCCGCAAGTGCACGGGTCGGCAACCTCGCGCTCACGCTTCATCTGCGCATATCGCTGCCGCCGCTGTTCGGCCTCCTCCATCTTCTCGAACTGGCGCATGTACATGGCCATTTTCTCTGCCTCGCGCGTGTCGGCTGCCGTCGGCTCGGTGCTGGCGCTCTTCTTCTTCTTCTTCTCCCCCGACGAAGAGGCGGGAGGAGGTGGCTTCACCGGGGGAGGTGCCTCCGCCTTAGGCGCAGCTGCGGCACTGCTGATGCTGCTCTGGCTGTACAGAGCGGTGTGCTGCTGCGCGAAGATTTTGGCGAACGGTACGTCGTCATCATCGTCGCTGCTGTCGTCCGGCATCGCTGCTGACCACTCACACGTTCCGTGGGTCGAGTGGACGCCGAGCGCTCGCCGCGCGCCGGGCCCCGTTATGTCAAGTCAAGTCCGACTTCCGTAATCATCAGGGTCGTCGTTTATGAAGAACATGAGAAGTCTGGGGCAATGCCGCTTCGCTTAGTGGGCATTCCGAGTTTCGGGGGAAGTCCATTTTCAACCCCAGAGCACAGACTTGACAAGCGGGGAGAGTGACGTCCTGACGAGAAGCCTTCAACGGACAACGGTTACAACGGAGGACCCTCGCGACGCTCTCGGCTCGGAGACGGACGGGACTGGGACAGACGGTCGCGCGCAAGCCTCACAGCCCTCGTCCATCTGATCACATCAGTCATACCACCCACATCGCGCACCTTATCGCGCACCGGACGACCACCGGTACCTTTCGCGGCAAAGTACGAGCTGTACTTGTACACGGCTGTAACACGGCTGCAGCACAGGCCCCCGCCCGTCCCGAGGTTGTGCCGCGCTATACATTCGGGACGCTAGGCCTAGCCGCTGGCCGCTGGAATTGCGCCTATCGTATCGCCTCTCGCACATGCGCCGCCAGCAGGGGGCGTCCGCGCCTCTCGCTCGCCCCCCGCGCGTTCCCTATGGCACGCTATACGCCCCCACTCTTCGATCCTCAGGTCTCACCGCCTCAGACCGCCTCACACAGGGTGTGTCACACACCCACACGCTGCCAGACCAAACACACACCCTACATGTTGAGAACATCGCCGGTCCAGGGGCCTGTTTTCCAGTTTGGATGGGAGAGCACGCCGCAGATGACAGATTGTGCAGCTTCCATGATCGCGTGCGTCATCCCTCTCTACCCGTTGAAAGAGGGGGTGGGGGGTCGGTCGCTTCGCTGCACCGCAGGGACGCGAGAGCGGCCACCATCACGCGAGTTCTTTTCGTTTCGTAGGGCGCTTACCAGCCCCCCTGGCCGCCGCCGCCGCCGGGAAAGCCGCCGTAGCCTCCCTGCATCTGGGGGGCGCCGTAGCCGCCCGCACCCGGCTGCGATACGCCGTAACCGGCGCCAGGAGCAGCGCCGCCGCCGTACCCAGGGTAGCCTCCCTGGCCACCCTGGCTGCCGTAATTTTGCTGTCCGCCGTAGCCAGGCTGTCCGCCGTAGCCAGGCTGTCCGCCGTAGCCTGCGGTCGCGGGGCGGGAACGGGGTGAAAGGGGCGGTGAGCAACAATGGGGAATCTTGGGGAGGGCATAGGGCACGCTTCCGGGGGCGTTGGGCGTACCGGCCTGACCGCCGAAGCCGCCCATCATGCCGCCGACCATGCCCCCACCCATGCCGCCGCCCATGCCGCCGCCCATGCCGCCGCCCATTCCACCGCCGAACATCATGCCGCCGCCCATCCCCATACCCCCAGGCTCGCTGTGCGCAAAGCGGCACGAGTCCCCGCGCGTGCACTGCCCCTTTTGCCAGTCGAAGCACACACGGTGGCCCCCACCGCCGCCACCGCCGCCGCCGAAGCCGCCGCCGCCGCTGCCGCCCTCGCCATCGTGCGAGAAGCGGCACGCGGCGCCGCGCGTGCACTGCCCCTTTTGCCAGTCGAAGCAGACGCCGCGGCCGCCGCCGCCACCACCGCCGGCAAATCCAGTGCCATAGCGCTCGACGGTGACTCCGCCCGTGACCTGCTCGGCGCGCTCCTTGCCCTTACGGTCGTCGAAGATCTTCACGTACTCGACCAGCGTCCCCGGCTCGAGGCTATTGCCGTCCTCGATGTTCGAGAAGTGGCAGAAGAGGTCCTCACCGCCACCGCTGGGTGTGATGAAACCAAAGCCACGCTCGGTCCAGCGGCTGACTGTGCCCCGCTCGCGGCCGTTGGCGGTCGGGGGCATCATGACGGCGGGCGGAGGCGCTCCCATCGGGTTGGTAGGCATCGCGCCCGGCATGCCCGGCTGTGGTTCGCCCATCATCTCTTCTCAGCCACAAGCTCTCGGGCACAGGCTCACGCACGTCGTCGGGGCGAGATCCAAGGCGCGGACTCCAGATGTCTGATTGCGAATCCTAACTGAGGCGGGCGCTCCGTTTAAAGCTCCGTTAATGCACAGACAAGTATTTGGGCGAGGGGTTGGTGAAGGTTGGGAGCCTTGCGCCTCGGCAACTGCTCCCAAAGTGCACCAAGCAAGCAAGCAAGCAAAGAAGTGCACCCTTAGCGATCCCCCAAAATATGCTTTGCCCCTATTTGGGACATGGGAGTTGGGTTGATGGGATCGCGGGTACGGGTGGGAGCGTCCCGTCTCCCGACCCCGCGCCGGACCGCCCAGAATTATATCTGAAAAGTTTAGTCAGTATAGTAAGTGCGGCGAGACCCGTGTTTTCACGCCTCGGAGCTACATGTATACTAGCGCAAGCTTGATGAGTGACCAATCGCTCGCCCGTTCCGGTCGGGAGCATCCCATGCTGGTGCCCTCTGCCTCAGGCATGAACGCATGTTTACTCAGGATGGTTGCCCGCACCCCGCAGCCCGCAGCCCTTCTTTCGGTACGTGCCCTTTTCTTGTACAGGCAGTGGCCGCGCTTTGCAGTCGACGTGACCAGCGCTGCGCCAGTCCGGCCGCACACAGACTGATGTCCGCGCAGCGTCAGTCCGTGTTATCACGGGCGCTCACGCTCCGTCTGGCGACCTCTGTCGTCTGTGCTTTCATTCGCGACGTTCAGACCCTCCAACCGTGCTGAGCAGCGACGCGATGAAAGGCCTCGCGCGCTTCTTGCTCTCCGTAGGCCACGTTCGGTCGAAGTGGATCGAGCCGCGCCTCACCCACGATGAAGAGAGAGCGAAGCTGGATGAGGAGCGACTCGATGGAGTATGCTGGGCTCCAACCAGAGGAGGTGAGGAGCTCGATGCATATGGAGCCGCCAAGGGTCACGTGGCCTGTATGGAAGGCGAAGCGCGGTCGGAGCACACGCACAAACGGCGGATTCATGGGGAAGTCCTGTGAGAAAAGCATCTCCATCTCGATGTGCGCAGGCACCGAGTGCTTGTACGCAAACGCCTGAAGCTCGTTGAAGAGCGCCGTGTCGTCTGGCGGCGTCACGGCCACCGCCCAGCGATACCCGTTGGCCTCGTCTGGCATGGAGACGACGATGCCCTCGTTCTGGCCGCGTGTCTGAAGTTTCATGAGCCGCATGTACTCCTTGGTGATCACCTTGGTCGCCGCTGCTGAACCGCCGTTTGCAAATGCCTTGGCAAGGTCCTTCTCCATTGCAAGGTCAAATGCACTTTCGACGGCAGAGGTCGGATCGGGCGCACCGTCGGCGGCTCCGCCGCCTCCGTCTCGGATGGCCGCCACCTCATCTTCACAGTCAGCAAAGCCGCCGTGCTCTTCCTCGTCCTTGTCCTCGTCCTCGTCCTCGTCCTCGTCCTCGACATCATCATCTTGCTCGTCACCGTGTGCGAATGAGCTCTGCGCGGCTGCCCTTGGGACCTTGGCGCTGCGCGGAGCCTCGCACATGCTACAGCGCTGGAGCAAAAGCTCGTTGGGCTCCTCGTGGCAGTACGTGCAAAAGGCGCACGTCCAGAGTTCGGGATGGGATGCCATTATCTGTCCCTAGAATATCAGCCGCGCGGCCGTGGCGTTGTTGATGTGCGGCAGCCGGTCGATGAGGGCGCGAGAGGCGGTCTGCGTGAGCGTTGGACGCGTGGCGGTCCTGTGGCTGAGCGACTCCATCGCCGTGAGTAGTGCTCGGCCGCGCGGTGATCGGTTTGTACTACTCCAATCACTACAAGTCACCGTCCATGTGGTTTCGCCAATTCTGCTTCCTGTGCGTACTAGACGTTCCCTGCAGAACGATAGACTCAGACGACTCTGACACACATATCATCTCAGCTGCCGCACTCTGGGGACGCGATCCTGACAACCGCCTGCACGCGCTCAAGAGCGACGCGCGATCCGGCCTCTCCAAGGAGGCAGCCCAGCTACAGTAATGGACGGTTGCCCAGTGCATTTCGACCCCAGAACGATGATCCCGACGATGATCGATGTGGGCCTTCTATTCGCATGCTGCTCTGCTCTCGCTCTCTCTCCCTCGCTCGCTCTCTCGCTCACCACAGCCGCCCATCTTTTCCAGCTGCGTGGGGCCATCGCAGCGCATTCGGCGCTCCATCAAGCGCCCTCGCCCTCGGGGGTGTAGCCGCGGCCTCAGTTAGCCATAGAGCTGGATCGGGCCACCTGAATCTCGGGCGAATCTGGCGGCGTGGGGCCTCCGACCCCAGCCAGAATCTCCGCCGGAATCTCCGCCGGAATCCCCGCGTCTACTGCGGCGTCTGCGGCGGCGGTCGATGTCCAGCCACCGTTGGCGGAGCTGGTGGGTGAGAAGGGCGCGCCGATGGCCGCGGGCGGAGTCAGGGGAATCACGCTGGCGGCGGCGGAGAGGGATTGGCCTGACGTCAATAGGCTCGGCGCCCCATCCCGCGCAGGGTGGGCGCCGATAGGCTTGGGTCCTGAGGGGGATCCTGAGGGGCCTATAGACGTATCAAACGGTGGCGGCGGCAGCGGCGGCAGCGGCGGCGGCAGCGGCGGCGGCGGCGGCGGCGGCGGCCATGTCGTCGGCAGCGGCGCGACAGTTACACGATCGGCCAGCTGAGCTTGATCCTCGTGCTCGCCCTCGCCGCCCTCGCCCGCCGCCTGCGCCGATGCCGATGCCGCCGACTGCTGCCCATGCTGCTGCTCATGCTGCGGCTGCTGCTGCTGCTGCTGCTGCTGCTGCTGCTCCTGCTGATGCTGATGCTGCTGCTGCTGCTGCTCCTGCTGATGATGAAGCTCCTGCATGGAGAGTGAGAGGGCGAGAGCAAGCTGCAGCTCGGGGTCGTCGTCGTCCGACGGTGCGCGTAAGGTGCTCCCGCCAAACTGCAGAGCGTCCTCGTGAGCGCTCTCGCCCTCGGCGGGTGGAGGCGAATCGTGCTCATGGTCAGCCTCGTCGCCCTCCTCGCCCTCCTCCCCATAGTCCTCCTCGTCATAGTCACCATCCTCCTCGGCGCGGCTGGCACGCGCTACCGCCGGCCGACCCTCGCGCCCCATCGCGCCCAGCCCAAAGGTCGTCGAGGCGGCCATCTGCCTCGCGTCCTCGTGAGCGTCCTCGTCCCGCATGGACGCTCCTCGTCCTCGTCCCCGTCCAGGCTGGGCGCTGTGCTGGGCGCTGTGCTGGGCGCCCCAAATGGACTGTTCGACGTGCACGGCGAGCTGAGCAGCGAGATCCCACGGATGAGCGCTGTGCGGAGTACTTGCATGCTGGGCACCGTGCTGAGAGCGCGCGCCGCCGCCCATCGCATGCTGGTGATCCTCCTCGTCCTCCTCGTCCTCCTCGCCCCTGCCGCCGCCGCCGCTCCCAGCGTAGCCGCCGCTGCCACCGCCGCCGCCGCCGCCACCGCCGCCGCCGCTGCTGCTGCTGCCAGCGCGCGGCTGCCCATCCTGTAGGGATTGGCGGATGGCCTCAAGGAGCATGAGCTCCTCGAGCTCGTCCTGCCACGAGTCGGCCGCCTCGCCGGCGCCAGCGCTCTCGCGGCTCTCGCGCCTCGCCTGCTGCGCGCGCAGGTGCTCGGAGGCGCGATGACGGTCGAGGAGCGGCACGGTGGGAGGCGAGGCCGTGTGAGATCCGCGCATCGCTTGTTCAGCTGCTCGCCGCTGTGCCTCGAGCCATCGCGTTTGGGTCTCGTCGTCCTCGTCGTGGATCGAAGTCGCGAGCCGCATGGGCGACGCCGTGAACGACGTGAACGGGCTCTCGCCAGGTGGCGTGGCGCCCAGCGACGCGCCTCGCGAGCCGTCGCGGCCCATGGACGCGTCGGCTGCAGCACTGGAAATGCGTTCGGCGCCGGGGATAGGCTGCGCGTCGGAGCCGGAGAGAAGGCCCGGTGGCAGCATCATGCCTCGCTCCGCGAGTCGGTCGCGGTACGCCTTCTCCTCTCGATTCTGCGTGGGAGGGGGGGAGCACGGGATGAGACGCAGCCCGAGGGAGACGAAACGAGAAACTCCGAGATCAACTCCGAGATCAGGTGGAAGTGGGGATACGCTTGCACCCGCCGAGTGCGCGCTTCGCGAAGAGTGGCAGGGCCCGTGGGAGAGCCGAGCCGCCACGCGCAGCTCGGCTGGACAGTGCACGACGATCCGGGCGCGCGGGCGCTGCCACGCGCGAGCGCGCACCCTCGTCCCGATCTGCGCCTCGATCGCACGCTGCTCCTCCTCCTGAAGCCGCTCGCGCTCGGCCGCGTTCATCGGGCCACGGAAGGTGGTGGCGTAGTTCGCCCTCTTGCAAAATGGGCAGCTCGCCGTCCTGTTGGCGCGCGGGCTCACCTGCAGGAAGCACTCTGAGCAGATGCCCTGCCTGCAGCAGTTGGAGCGGTTGAGCCCACCGGGGTAGTACTGCGACGAGAGGCAGCCGGGAAGCAGACGGCACGGGACACTTGAGTGATGCGAGGATGAGGAGAGCACAAGGGAATGGAGTAGCCTTCCATACGCGGCGGCTCAATAGTCAGAATGTGCTGCCGATGCGCTCACCAGCATGCAAATGGGGCACTCTTCCTTGTCCCCTCCCGCGTCGTCCTCGCCCTTGAAGAATGGAGCAAGCTTTCGTTCGAGCACCATCTTCCTAATAGTCCGCGGGTCCCCTGCAAGTGCAATAGGCGGGTGGGCACGTCAAGCATCGCGGGCGCGGACGCGGGGCTGTGAGGGCATGCCACGGAAGCCACTTTGCATGCGATGCGCACATTGCGAGTTCAGCGGAAGCTGCCGTGGGAGGAGGTGGGCCGGGTCGATGGCAGGGCGCTTGCCGCTGCTGCCGTTGCCCGACTGTGTCTGGCCCATGATTGCCGGGGGAGTTTTCTGGCCAGCAGCGAACTCCTCGCAAGGGCCGGAAGGAGCGTACGGCGCAGAGGCGCAGAGTTGGGGGGACTCCTGGTTCCTGGATGGCTGGCTGCTGCGAACCTTCATAGCCGAACTCGTATAGACGAAAGTTTCACAGAAACGTCCCCTCTTCTCAACGACTCCCACCGTCCGCGACTAAACCTTCTCGGCAATAGGTGAATTTGATCATCCCGGTTCACAAAGTTCAAGTCCTCATCAATGAAAACACTGGATTTGCTTCACCTTGCCATCATCAGCGCCGCGTCACGACCTTCATATCGACGCTACGCCAGCCGCACGCTTGCCGAAACGCGGTGGTCGCCCAACGTCGAGTGCGGAAACACGCACTGCTCTGAGCAGGTGCACCTCGCCCTAGGTGGGCCTGGCGAGATGATTGTCATCTTCGTCACGCAAGACGACACGACTCCCTCGGAGGTTCGCTGGCGCGACTTGGATGTGGATGAGCCGCAGCAGCGACTGGCGACAGGCTCTAGCCAGACCTACTCCCAGTTGCAGTGGATCGACCCGATGCTGATCGATCCAGCGATGGGTGCGGCGACTTCCACAGCAGACCAGGTTGTCCAGTTGCAGGACCCTGCGCACAAAGACAATGTGATTTTCGGCCTCGGGATGTACAACAACCCGAATCTGATCTACAATGCGCCGCTTGTCCATCAAGTCAGCCTCAGCCCGTGCCTTGGCGGTGCCTCGTACGAGTATGTGGTCGCTGGCGACCATCGCGTGCACCGCTTTACAATGCCACCCGACGCGGGCGCTGCGCAGTACCCTTACACCTTTGGCATGACGGCGGACCTCGGTCAGACGGCTGCCTCAGAGGCCAACGTTGCCCTGCTGCGGCGCACGCTCGCCAACGCGGACGCGGAAGGCAGCACAGCCACGGTGGTGTTGCTCGCGGGCGACTTGGCATACGCTGATGGCTGGTTCTCGCGTTGGGATTCCTTCGGTCGGATGATGGAGCCACTCGCAGCCGAGTACGCGGTGATGACGACTGGGGGCAATCACGAGATTGGAACCGGCGAGGCCTGGCTCTCGTACAATGTGCGCTATCCCATGCCGCATCAGTCAAGTGGCAGCAAGTCGAATCTTTGGTGGTCGCGTGATGTCGGCCCCGTCCATCTGGTCGCCCTCTGCTCCTACGCTGCGACACATCCCGGCTCGCTCCAGTACCGGTGGCTCGAGCGCGACCTCGCGGCACTCGATCGGCAGCGCACGCCCTGGCTCATTGTCCAGATGCACGTGCCCTGGTACCACTCGAATTCGCTCCATCGGGACGAAGCGGTGGCGATGCGCCGCAATATGGAGCGGCTGCTGTACAAGGCAGGCGTCGATCTGATCATCGCGGGGCATGTGCACGCCTACGAGCGCACCGTGCCCGTGCTGGACGGCCACCCCAACGCGTGCGGTCCCGTGCACCTCACGCTTGGCGACGGCGGCAACCGCGAGGGCGCAGCGTTGCCGTGGCTCGAGCCAGCCCCATCGTGGTCAGCCTTCCGCGCGGGATCGTTTGGGGTCGGTGCGCTGCGCATCCACAATGAGACGCATGCGCTGTTCAACTGGACGCGCACGAGCTGCGAGGACGCGAGCGCACCCGAGCACATCAACATGGACCCCACGTGCGTGCGACACCCTCAATTGCCTCGATCTCAATGGATATCAAAGACGAAGTGACCCTTGATTGCCTTGAATTGCCAGCGACGGGCCGCCCTCTCTGTGTGCCTCCCCCCCCAGGTGCGAGACCATGGCAAACGGCCCTTGGTCGTTTGGGTCGGACGATTCGGTCCACGCGGCTGACCACGTAGACCCGGAGTGGCTCGTTCGCCCGAAACAGCGCGACCCGATCCTGGCAGGATGCTTGCTACCGGAGCTGATCGAGGTGCAGACGCCGCCGCCCATGCGTACCAACACCATGACGATGGCCAAGACAAGTGCGGCGCGCGTCGAAACCTCGTCGTTTTCGTCCTGGCAAGGGCTTGTCAGCGCTGTGCCGCTCGCACTCACAGTTGTGCTCGCCGGGCTGATTGGGTTTCGCCTTGGGGCAAGGAGCAGCCGCCGACTGCCACCGGCTGACTCGCTCCCAGCAAGGCTCGAGGTATGCACAGAGCAGGAGCAAGAGTGCGCCTACCTGGCCATGCCCTGATAGAGACCGATTGCAGTTATATGTGATAGGTGTGCAGGATCGACGGGGGAATAGCGGGCGGGTCAGTTTAGACGACTGGGAGTGAAGGGCTAGGGAGGGAGGAGTTCAACTTTCCGCTTCGTTCGGGTTTCTCCAGGGGTTTTCACGTTCGGTACCGGGTAGTTCGGAAGCCCCACACCCTCGTCTTCCCGTTTCGCCAAGCCGTCCACCCCCCATCCGATCGACGCGATGGAGTACAAAAGCTTGGAGCGCCGAATCGATGGTTATCGACGCGCGGCTGGTGTGCCTACGAAGACCTTCATAAACAGCCCGGGGATCAATGATCCCCACTTCATCATTTGGAGCCGCTTTGGCGCGCTGCAAAAGGCATACGGCACGTACGAGCTCGACGGTGCTGCCAAGCGGGCTCTGGCAAAGCGGATTGAAAAGGAGAGGTACAAGATGACATGTTTTGACAGCTCCGCCGCCGCACTCGCCCAGGCGCTCAATGCACCCCCAAAAATGAAGTCCGAAGTGCATCGCATCGTGTTCGGCCACGACGTGGATGGCGGCTCGGAGGATGCCGAGAACCCGCTGCTGGCCAGACTGCCAAAACGGCCGGCGAGTGCAATGCCTGTGCTGCAGCGTGCGCCGCTTCCGGAGGCGTATGCGCAGACGGGGAAGCTTGAGGTTGGCAAGCCATTGGGCGTGACGCGGCCGTCGGCGGTGCGGCCGCGGCCGTCTAGTGGCGGGCGCATGACGCAGATCATGCATGTGCAGCGCGGCACACCGGAGTTCCAGGCAGAGATGGAAAAGGCGAGGACAAAGTACATAGTGGCATGGGCGAATCAGCGAGGCAACCCGCCACCTGTGCACGAAATCCCGGGCGTGCCCAATCCGCGCGCGTTTCATACTGGCCGGCGATGATTTTTGGCTCGTCGATGCAGGAGAGCAGGACGTCGACCGGGCCGGTCTTGGGCGACCTACCCCGAGTAGACAGTAGTCAGACAACGAGTTGCGGTTCCGACTTGAACGCGGAACGCTCGGTACTTAAGCCGACATTCTTGCTGAGCGATTCAAACTTTATCGCTCGCGCTATCGCGGGCGCGTTACCGTACCGACGTGACTCGCGCGGTCGCCGGCCGCGCGGTGACCGGAGACCGCAGACCGGTGTCCGGTGACGCCGCGACGGTCGTGAGCGGTCTATCACACCCATGATCACACCTTAAACTTCCCTTCAAACCAATTATAGTTTTCGATTGGGAAGTTCTACTCACTCACATATTGTGCCATCATGCACATGGACATGTCGCTACGCGTGTCGTGTGCGATCCCGATCTGTCA
>Ga0164295_10002675_pt1 | contig 14552 bp, 7 predicted proteins | sample GEODES006metaG_FD_111798 | JGI IMG/M metagenome (GOLD analysis project Ga0164295, IMG submission 111798) | Oligotrophic lake water microbial communities from Sparkling Lake, Wisconsin, USA - GEODES006 metaG | ecosystem: Environmental > Aquatic > Freshwater > Lake | place: USA: Sparkling Lake...
ATGACCGCCTTCGTGTACGTCAACAGCGAGATGATCCCGGGGCTGGCCGGCATGTGGTGAGTGAGAGGCGAGCGGCGTGCTGCGGCGCGCGTGCGAGGCCTGCCGACTTGTGGCACGGGGACGAGCGGCGAGAGAGGGGGAGAGACGAGAGACGCGAGCGGTCCTCTCTCTCTCTGACTCTCGCGCGCGCGTGCGTGGAGCCTGAGCGGTGTTCTCCAAGCGAGGCAACCGCCCAACCCCTGAGTTTTTCGAAGGTACACACAGGTCTGAGCTCTGAAGAGCTCTGACGGTTACGTCATACAGTACACCGTCACCGACGGCACCGGCAGGCCAAACGCCTGGAGTCGACTTGAGTCGACCGTTTACGGAAACTCGAAAACTTTGCGTGTGAATGGACTTCGCCTTGTGTGCGACCTGGTTGGTGGCCGGTGAGGAAGCCCGCCCTCGTGGAGCTGGGGGCCTGGAGTGGATTTGTCTCCCGCCAAGCACGCCCTCGGTCTGCTGTCGATGCTTCACATGCTTGCCTTCATAGCGACTTGCCACGCGGCGATGGTGGCAATGCCGCCGTCCGGGTTCGTGTGGTCGACGGTCCCAGGGCTGGGCTACGCCTCGGTGGCTGTCCACGATGCCCTCCTCTCTAGGCGCACTGTCAATGACTTTGCTCCTGAGCTTCCCGCTGATTGGGAGTCTTCCTTGCTACGAGCAGTGGAGGCGGCTACGTATGCTCCCAACCACAAGCGAACGGAGCCGGTGCGTCGCCCGCTCCAGTCTCCCAACCTCAGTGCATCATGATCTCCCTGCTGCCCTGCGTACATGCGCTCATCGCAAGCACTCGCTCGCGCGTCCGCACACGACCGCAACCACTGAGAAGACTGCGGTGCTCTAACTCTGCGAGGCCTGCAGTGGCGATTCCACCTACTGGGCCCGACGACTGTCCAGCGCGTCTGCGAGCTCAACGCCGAGCTAGTGACGGTCGAGAAGGGTGCCAGTGAGGGTGAGAAGAAGTTGAAGAGATGGCTTGAAATTCCCGGGTGGCTCGTGGTCACTTGTGTGTCTACGACGAGTACAGACGGCCGTGCCGGGCACCTCGACGAGCCTGCTGGCGAGGCACGTGAAGACTACGCCGCCACCTGCTGCGCCATCCAGAATCTGTGCCTGTCATTGCATGCTGATGGGCTTGGCACGAAGTGGACAACAGGGAAAGTTAACTTCGATCCGCGCTTTGGCGACGCGGCCGGGCTGCCGAGTAACGAGTACGTGGTGGGTACCATCTGGTTTGGAGCGGCTGCAGGCGTGCCTCCGCTGCCGCCGAAGAAGCGGCTGTCCCTCGCCGAGGTCCTCAGCAGGCACGAGTGACCGTGACCGCGCTGAGAGAGCGCCGCTCGGGGGTTGGTAAGCAAGCATGGCAAGCTTGCTTGGGTTGGTGTTGCATCGCTTAAAGAAGCAACACAGCGCCCTGTGTGTTCAGTGTGTCAGAAATCACACCGGTGCAGACGCATTCCACTACGTGGGGGGACCGCGAAGAAACTGAACTGAACTGAACCTTCCACTTCACTCTTCTCCAACCACGCTGTGTTGAGCACCGTCCGCCCCCGTGAAGAGGAATGAGCGTGCTTCTTGCGGCTGCTGCCGCCGCTGCTGCTGCGTTACGTACAACACCGCAATGCTTCAAGCATCACCTAGTACCGAAGCTCAACGGCGCGCACGCCAAAGTGCTCGCTGTCTTCACAGAGGCGGATCTTGCTTGCGATCATGCTGCAATTGAAGCGCTTAACGATGATCCAGGAATCGACAAGTGGATCGCAAAACGGCCCATAGAGTTCAGCGTTGAGGCCACAAGCCTGCGCCGTTGCCGGCGCGGCGCCAGGTCTTCGATGAGTCTTGAAGGGCTTGAAGCCGAGTCGGACTCGGTTGGGCCTGGCATCTACGGCGGGCGCGTGCAGCGCGACGCTCGTGGAGGTATCATCATCGGCAAGCAGTTCCAAGAGCACAACTCGCTACCCGGCCCCGTCTACGCCGGCGGAGGCTATACGGAACTGTCGCAGGCCATTCGAAAGGGGCCGCGCGAGGTCGAAGCCGCGCTCGAAGCCGCTCCGGAGATGGCCTTCGAGATCAGCACGGGAGGCGCCACGCCGCTGCACGTGTGCGCGATGAGCCGCGTCGGGCAGCAGTCGATGCAGCGGCTCATCGACGCTCGACACGGTGCCGATCTCGACGCTCTGGATACTTGGGGATACACAGCGCTGCAGCGATGTGCCACAAACGGCCTCGCGGCCGGCGCGATGGCACTCGTTGCAGCAGGCGCATCGCACTCACGCCCGTCGGGTCTGGATGGTCGCGGCGAGAGTGCCCGCCAGCTCGCGTTGCGCCTGCGCGCTTTTGGTGTCCTCAAAGTCTTCCAACAATACGAGCTGTGGCAGGGCATGGCGCTGCCCGATGGCGAAATAGAGCTGTAGCATTCCGCATCAGGACTGACGCGTGAAGACGCGTGACGGCGTTACGAAGTGGTTTAGGGTGAAGCAGGGTGAAGCAATAGACTCTCCCGTACTATAGTTCAGGTCAGTTGAATTCAGTCTGAAGTCTGCCTAATCCAAACCCCGCAATCACTATCAGACGGACCCGGACAGCGCTCAGTACGGCGCTCTCACGTCTGCCCAGTCCACATACGCGCCACGGACGCCGGGAACGCGCACATATCCACCGCACACAGCGCAGCACCAGCCACACCCAACGTGCGACCGGGGACCGCCCCGCGGTGCACGCACCGGCGGTGCGTACAGCTTGGCCATGGACCGTTCTATCTCTGATTCCAACCCCGACCCGCCCCCCCCTGCGCCCTACAACGCGAGGGCGGAGCCGCAGCTCTACCCAGAAGAAAGAGGCCACTCAACTGCCACCCCGCCCTCCTCTATGCCGCTGCTAGCTCGAGCAAACCCCGCAAACAATCTCCTCATCGGCCTCGTCGACGTTGCGGCGCCTTCGCTTCTCTGCGATTCGCCCTGTCTCGCTATGCCCACTGCCCGCGCCCGCCGCGCCCTCACACTCGTCCTCGCCAGCGTGCTGGGTCTGGGTCTGGCTCGCGACGCCCGGCGACGAGAACGAGACCGCGACCCCAGGCGAGGAGCTAGGCTCAGCCACGCTCTCATTCGTCTTTGGCCCTGTCACTCGCCAGAGGGTCACGCCAGCGTCGCTCACCAGACCGCCACTCCCGCCGCCGGTGGCAAGGCGCGGCGTGGGCGCGCCAGCCTCGTCGGCGGCCACCGTCGGCGCCATGCACAGCAGCGCACTGGCCACGGCGGCCGAGCCCTCACATGCGAGTGCAGCTGTCCGCGTCTCAAGCACACGGAGCCGCCGGTCAGCGCCTCCAGTGACGAGCATCTCCGCGGACGACGCGGGACACAAGCCGCTCACAAAGGCGAGTGAGTGTACTGCCGAGGGGTGCGTCCTCTCCGCCATCGGACCCTTGCCCACATGCCTCAGATCCCACAGCAACACGTGGCCCTTGGCGTCTGACGTGGCCAGTTGTGGGGCCGTTGGCGAGATCGCGACGCTGAAGACCGCACTGCCGCGCCGCGCGTGCTCATCGAGCGTCTGAATGTGCTGCAGCGTCTGAGAGTCTAGCAGCCGGACGGTGCCATCCGAGAGCGCCGCGCAGAGAGCACGCCCACGCGCGGCGAGGCTGAAGAGGAACGCCTTCCTTTCTGGGTTGCGATCGGGGCCGCCAAAGATGACGCCATTCTCCGCGTCCATTGCGAGCTCAGCCTGAGCGAACTTGGTCTCGCGATTCAGGTCCCACAGCTGCACGTGTTCACCGGCTCCGGCTGCGAGGAGGCCGTCGCGCGACAGCATCGCAAGCCCATACACCTCGTGGTCCGTGGAAGCCTGCAGAGCCGAGAGCATGGAGCCGTCTGTAGCGTCACAGATGCTGATCTTGCCTTCCGAGCTGCCGGTCAGCACCTTGTCTCCATCTGGGTGCCAGCACACGCGCATGAGCTCAGAGCCGGGCAGACGTGTTCTTGATGTCACGCTGCCATCCACGCCAAGGCTCCACACGATCCCGCACGTTTGCCCGACGGAAGCAAGTCGACAAGGACCGGTGGGCGACCAGCTCAGATCGAACACGCGTTCTCGGTGGCCGTCGAGGCGCGTTTCCTTGCGAATCGTGACAGATGCCGTAGATGTCGGGACGCACGTCTCCATGATGTGCTCGTGTTCGCTGCCGACGGCCACCTCGACGGCGTAGCCGAGATGTGTGTGAGTGAGGACAGTGAGGGAGAGTGAAAGGCGCGAGAAAGGAGCGCTTGCCTTGATGAGGAGAACAATCGAAAAGTTGAAACTGTTGAAGTCTGTTCGGCTTGTCCGGCAGGCCGTGAACAACTTCAATCCGATCGAATGCTACCCTATTCTCATTATATGGATTACATGATCTTGCGGACCATGATGTCGCATTCCCGGCCATCCCGTTCCAGCCGCGCGCACACACGCCACGTTAGCACATACATCATACACACATGTACACAGGACTCGGTCCGGGACTGCGGAAACCGGACCAAAGGCAAACACAACAGAGGTGTGCCGTAGCTGCTAGCATGGGCATGCTTCACTCCACCTCATCCCCACACCCCTCCCGAGCTCCGTGACGCTCACGTCAGTGCCCACGACGGCGCCCACGGCCTGCCCTACGCTGCGGCACGACTCATATGATTCTCACAGGCGCAGCGATTCGCTGCTTCGCTGCCTGCGGCGATCGGCCTCCGCATCCGTGTTTCGCTCTCACAGCACGCTCGCAGCACTTTCACTCGCCCACGGCCCTGCTCAGCGCAGGTCAATGTTGAGCCGCTCCCTTGCCCGCTCCACAATCACATCGGGCGGTGCGTCGTGGTTCGACATGAGGAAGCCTCGTAGAGCGCGGTCGCTCTCGGAGCCATTGGGCCAGGGATCATCAAACGAACGAGGGTCCCGCTTGAAGTGTGCCTCACTCACGGCGTTGAGTTTCTCGCCTGTGGCCTGCTCGCCCCCATACTCCTTGAGCTTGCTGCCGATGCCTTCGTCGGCCGCGTCGAGCAGCACCTCGATGCGCGCGTCGTGGTCGGGTTGCCCTTTGAGATCGCCGCTCTCATGCTTCGCCTTCTTCACTTTGTTCAAGAGCTCCTTATTGTTGGTGAAGACCTTGCTATCTTGAGCGAGGATGACGTAAAACTGGCCCGGGCGGTCTTGGCGAGCCGTGCGCCCTTTCCATTGGATCCACTCACGCTCATCCGGGACGGAGGTGGCAATCACGAGCATGCCGCCATTCTCATTCGCCTGCTTGTCGACCACCTGGAAGTCGTGCCCTCGGCCGCCGAACTTATCGGTCACGGTGATACGGCAGCGATTGTCATCGGTGGTGCCGAGCCGCTTGGTTGCGTCGTCAATGATCGTCTGCCATTCATTGCGGAGCGAGACGCCCCGCGCGTCGAACATCGAGAAGCGCTGCACCTCGTTCGCAAACTCTTCTCCCAGAGCCCCCTGAGCGTCTGAGATGGCCGAATGCATCCTGCTGAGCTCCTCGGCTGAGGAGCAGATGACGAGCACAGGCACTTTACGAAAGTACTGGGCGCACAGCTCGACGACGCGCGCCGTCTGCTCCTTGGCGTTCTTGAGCAATTCGACCCCATGGTTGGTGAGCACTTTCTGCGGCGTACTGGTGCATGTGTCCAGGAAGCGGGGCACATTGAACTTGACCGCGTTGTACGTCTTGGTCAGGTAGGCAAGCTCGGCCTTGCCCCCGACTGAGCCAGTCAACCCAAAGATGGCAGCGTACCTGTGGGGAGAAGAGGCGCTGTGGTGAGCACATGCATGCGCCAGTCAACCCAAAGATGGCCGCGTACCGGTTGAAGACGTACGGAGTGCACACGCACGCATAGTGAGACTCGGCGGATGGTTCGATACCGCACCGGACGTAGTTCAGGGCCTTGAGCCACGGGGAGGTGAGTGTGACCTTGGGCACCTGGCCTGAGGCGTCCAACTGGACGCACGTGGCCTGGTTCTTCTCATTGGTGATAATGCGGTAGTGCACGCCTTCTTGCTTGGTGTGGGCTGTCTCCATGTCCTGGACCGCACGATGCCAGAGGCTCTCGTCCACGCCTGCAGGCATCCCTTTGCCCGCTTTGAGCGCCGCGAGGCATTTGATCATGCTCGGAGTGTATTCCCTATCGGGCTTCACGTAGTGGGCATTCGGACGCTCATTGACGATCAGATCGTCGACCTCATCCACGATGAGCACCGTGCGGTCCAGCACGAGCTTACCCTCCATCATGTTGCGCAAGAATTGCTTGTTGATGGGCGCCTTGAGGCAGTAGCAGATCTGCGTGTCGGGGTCCGAGAGATCCTTGCCCGACTTGATGCCAAAGCGGTCGTAAAAGGGCGCATTCGTCGCGTAGTCGCGCAGCAGGAGGCCTTCGTTGTTCTCGAGCACATGTACCTTCATCCCGAATTGCTTGACCATGAACACGGCGAGCATCGCAATCACAATGGACTTGCCTTCGCCAGTGGCCATCTGGGCAATGAAAGTCTTGGCATTGAGCTTCGACTTCTCGCCCATGATCTTCGTCCAGCTACTGCTCTTGTAGGGGAGCAGCGCCCCTTCGCTGCTCTCTGCGGGGGAGGGAGGCTTGACGACGTCGCCGAAGAAGCGCGCCATCATCAGGACCACAAAGGACTGCGTGTGATGCGGCGTGAGTGGCGGGAAGCCCCGGTCGATCATGTAACGCATCCAGTTGGTTGCAATGTCCGCGAGCAGGAGCATATCGGGCTGATTCGCATTCAACTCCTTGCCAGCCTGTACCAGCGCGACGAGCTCCTCGGGGTGGTTGAGGAAGTCGATCGTCGCGAGCTGCGCCGGGTCGTACAGGCCCACGTTGCCGTACGCCTGGAGCGTCGTGCTCACGAGCTTCTTGATGGTCGCCTGCGCCTCGGCCGCCTGGGGTAGCTTCTTGTACTGGTTCTTGTCGTCGGCGATGAAGGTGAAGATGGTCTTGGCAAGCGTCACACTCTCGCGGAACATGTACTTGACCATAAAAGCCACGTTGGTCGCTTCCCTGAAGAGATCCTTCCAGTCGGCGGGCTTCTTATTCGTCACGTACCCTTCGAGGAGCGTGGTCATCGCCTTCTCACAGAGCTCCATGCCGGGCGCCCGCACCGACGCGATCGTGTGCACGCCGTTGGCCGCGACCTCGGAGAGCACGGGCAGCGGGAAGTCCGCAAAGTCCTCGATGCACGTGTCGACGCGCGCCTGCAACGTGAGGAAGATGGAGAGCAGAAAGTGCTGCTGGTCCGGATTGCGCTCAAACTGGTCAAGAACCTCCTTAGTACGCCTCGTGATCTCGACTGCGTCGGCGCTGCCCGCCGCGGCCAGCTTGAGGAGGAGCGCGAGCAGCCGCGAGTAGAGATGCAGCTTGACGCCGTCCTGGGTCTGGAGCGTGGCGCTGTTGAGCAGGCGATACTCCTTCTGGATGCACTGCTTCGTGCACAGGCGCATCGTGTCCACATGCCAGAAAAAGGGCGCCTTCACCAGCTCGTCAGTCTCCGAAAAGAGCTTCTCGAGGTTCTCATCGAAGGCCTTCTCCATCAGCAGCTTATTGAGCTCAGCGCGAGGCGCGCTGCCGAGCGCGAGGTACGTGTCAAAGACCTGTGGAACCAGCTGAGCGAAGGCGGTGAGCTTCGCCGGCCTGGCTACAAACAGCGTCGCAAGGCACATGACGACCCGCTCGTTGCGCTTGGTCTCCTCCGGCAGCTCCGTCGAGCCTGTCTTGTCAGGAGACTCGGCGAGCACTGCCGTCTTGTCCGGAGTTTCGCTGGTCTGCTCGGTGGTGGAGCCTGCCGCTGGTGTCAAGGGCGCCTGCGGCAGGTCAAACTCGATCGGGGTCGAGTAGAGCTGCGGCGAGGAGGGCAAGCTCGACGCCTGGCGAGGCGACTTGGCCGCCGTATTGGGCGCCACACCGGGGGTCGAATTCTCGAGCTCGGTACGACGCGTTTCGTCACTGGCCTCGGAGGTGGGGAGGGCGTCGGTCGGTGCGGCATGCCCATTCGACGACCTCCGGGATTGGAGAAGCGACTGTTCAGGGCCGTCGGTATTCCCACGAGGCCACGTGCTCATCAACGGCCCATCGAGCTCCCAGAGCACCGACTCAGCCGAGAGGGAGCGGCGGCGGCGAGAGGATGATTGCGGTTGGTCCGATTCGGGCGGTTCGGGCGGTTGGTCCGTCTGGTCCGTCGCGCCCAGCTGTGGGCTGCGCAGCGCCTCGTCCAGACGTGCGGACGCCGAGTGCTTTAGCTTTCGAAACGAGTCGTCGGCAGCGGAGGAGTCTGCACTGCTCTCCTTTTCGAGACTCATCCTTGATCGAGCGGCAACCCCGAGCTTCACGCGGAAGTAATGCGCCGCGAAGGCATCCAGCAGCGCGGTGGTGGCGTCGTCGTCGGCATCGCAGCCGCAGAGCACGCCATCATAGGCTTCTCCCGAAGTCAACGCAATCTCAAGCAGCACAGCGACCGCCTCGTTGATGGGAACGGGTGGGTTGATCGAGTGTTTCACGATACCGAGCTCCCGCACGTTTGTGCACAGCGCGATGACTCCCACCTTGCACACCGTCTTGATGGAGACGGGCGCCTTGGTAGCGCCATTGGCCGCGCTGGTCGTCGCCCTGGCCGCAACGGAGAGCATGAAGGCTGAGAGGATCGCCGGTTGCTGTCGGACGGCGTCAGTGAGCAGCGCGGTGAGCTTCCCCTCGTCTTGAAGGTCGGGATGATCACCAAAGAGCTTCAGGCCAGGGGCCGACCAAAAGAAGCGCTGAGCCACGAGGCGGTCATCCTCCGAGATCCTCTGCACAGTCGCCGCATCCATCCCGCCCTCGACGAGCTGCTTGCACAGCCTTGCCCGGAGCGGTGACCCCTTGACCAAGTATGTTTCAAAGATGCTCGGCACGAGGCACTGGAACCCTGTGAGCCGATCGGGCTGCTCCACGAAGAGAGAGGCCAGCGCGAGCACGATCCGCTCATTGCCATCCACGTCGACATTCATCGGGGTCGCCCCCCCCGGGGTCGCCCCCGCCGGGGTCGCCCACGCCGGGGTCGCCCCCCCCGGGGTCGCCCCCCCGTCTTCGGTGCTCAGTCGTCGGCTTCCAGGCGTAGATTGGTCGTCTGCGTCCAGCTCAGGCAGCCAGCCTGGCGGCAATTTGCTAGGCGCGGGCAATTCCCCACTGTGCGTCGCAAGCTGGACCTCCTTGGTGGCAGTTTGACTGAAGACCGTGCGCTCGAGGTAGGTGGCTGTGCCCATGAGCGCCTCGGCGGGCGCAACCGAGCCGGAAGTAAGCTTCCACAGCGGCAGGAACGCGAGGTACGCCGAGCGGCTGCGCATCGATGACGAGAGCAGATGAGCGAGGCAGGCATACACTTCGTTCATGAGCTCCACTGGCAAGGCGAGGCTGGCGGTGGCGGGCGGGAGCGCCGCGGCTGGCTTGGCGCCATCGGCTGCCTCTTTCGATTTGAGGGCCGGCGCCTTCATATCCTCGAGCGCGGCCTGCGTCTTGGCGGCATCGATCGCGGCTTGCGCCACGAGGCTCGCACAGTGGCACTCGAGGAAAGCGAACATCGTTCGAGTGAAAGGATGATCCGGCAAGAAGCTGAGCGTGCGCCCCACCAAATCGCGTGGCGGAATGGGCCACGGGTCAAGGTGCAGCAACCTTGGCACGAGTTGGCTGAGCCATATGTCGACCACCCCCGAGATTGACGACCCAAGCTTGGCGCTCTTGGTGCCAGTGAGGGCATTGAGGAACGTCGCGGCGGCCGCCGCGTCCTCGGCGCAGACCTCGTGGGCAACCGCTTCGCACACGGAAGGCTCTGAGTATGCGCCACGCAGCATGAGCCCAAGCAGCAGGTCCGCCTTTTTCGGGGCCCGAGGGAGCAGGAGCGGCGCCCAGCTGAGGCTGGTGAAACCCCAGCCATCCCCAGACGAAGCGGACGAGCTCACACCAGAGCCATTCTGAGCGGGGTTCTGAGCGTCCGGTGCGCTGACGGCAGGCTGCGCGGAAGTAGGCTCGACCACGTCTTCCGGTGGGCCGAGACCACAGCACCCGGTGCCCTTTTGGTTCTTGGACACCGTCGCGGGCGCCGTGACGGGCGCAGCAGGGGCGGGGACGGCCGGCTTGTCGGCCTCCTTTGGCGGTTGCTTCTTGGGGGTGGAGGCAGCCGCCTCAGAGAAGGTGCCTTCCTCGAGCTCCGCGCGCGTCGCCGCCGCCGCCGCCGCATCGGCCTCCACCCGAAGGGTTTGCTCATTCTGTAGCGCGCTCTCAAACGCAGCAAAAGCGGCAACGGCTTTGGCCTGACAGCACCATGGGCGAGGGGAGTCGGGTCAGGCATGGGCGAGGGGAGTCGGGTCAGGCATGGGCGAGGAGTCGGGTCAGGCATGGGCGAGGGGAGTCGGGTACGATCAGACGAGGACGTCGGTCACTCTCGGGGTTGCCTAAGTGCCAGTGCGTGACTCCATCCACCATGCGCGTACCTCAGCCTCGCTGGCAGCGGCGCGCGCTTGCTCATTCGCGCTTGTCAGGGCCGTCAAGCGCTTCCAGTCCCGCATGGCCAACTCCTCCTCCTCCGCATTCGCAATCGCGGAGGGGACCTCGCCATCAACGCCCACCCCTCCTTGGTAGCTATCGCCACGAAAGCTCAACTCGATTTGTGAGCTCGAGACTCCGCCAGACGACTTTGAAGTGGTCGATGGCGGTAGGAGCCTTGGTCGTGGTGCTTCAAGCAATTTCGCATCCGCCTCGGCAGCGGCGGCCATGTTGGTCAGTGAAACGTGCGAGGCCATCTGCCGAGGGCCAAACACGGCACGGTCAGAGCTGGTCCATATGTGAGCGCATACATGCGCGCCAGAGCAAAAAGCCCCGACGCGCGTGAGACTGCGCCGCGTGGCGACGCGTACCTTGGCCGCCTCTCGTAGTGAAGCCGAAGTGGCCACCGCCTGAAGATACCTCGTGGCGCTCAGTTCGCGGCGCTGCCGAGCGGCCCGAAGGCGCTCTGCCGCGGCTTGATGCTGCGCCGCGCGTGACTCGAGCGGTCGGCGTTCCAGCCGCGCTGCCACTGCCTCGAGCAGCCGCGCGGGCACGCCGGCTTGCTTGGCCTCTTCGAGTTGGGCCTTGAGCTGCGAGGGGTGTGGCTGCGCGGTGAGAGGGTCGCTGACGGTGAGGAGCACCAGCGCCGAGCCGAGCGAGTCCCGACGGTCGTGCGCCTCGTTCACCGCCTGCAGCTGGCGGCTCGCGCTCTGAGGACAGGAGGCAGGAATGGGGTGTGAGTGGGGAGGCAGGAAGGGGGTACGGCCGATACGTACGAAGAGGAGTGAGACGAGGGGGGAAGGAGTGGAATGCAGGAGTGGGGGAGGAGGCACGATCGGGATGGAGGCGGGTGGGTGGGAGGCACATGCAGACCTCAATCTCCTCCGCTGGGACGCCCACTGCCGTCGCCGCCTTGAGCGCAGCCTCTGCTGCATACAGGTCGACGTCGGTCGCCGGCAGACTCACGTGGGCTTTGAGGAGGGCCGAAGCACCGATGATGGGTGTTCTTGCCTGCTCACGCTCTCTGCCAACTTGCTGCGAGCCGAGCACAACGCTCACCAGGACGCCGCACTTGAGCGCCTGCGTGCAACGGGTGCGCATCCAGAGGGGCTCAGCAACGGCTTCGGGGCACTCCCGAGGGGCTATCAAGGGTCGAGGGGTCTAGGGCGTGAGATGCGGGGCGAAATTCGCACCGCCTGGATGGCGCTCAGTAGGCCATCGGTCCCGCCGGCCTTCTCGGTGTATGTGAGGTCGGCGGCCGCTTGGCTGCGGCGTGCCGCCGCGACCAGCCGCTCCCGCCCGCGAGCCAGGACAGACGCATCGACTCCAGCCGCTTCGGCCTCTGCGATGGCTGCCTCCAACTCGTCGATACGCAAGAGAATGAGGTCGAACGCGGCACACCGTTCGATCTCGGCGGCGGCCGCGTGGCGACGCATCAAGCTCGCCTCGGCTTGCTTCGCCTGCGCCACAGCAAGGGCCGCCTCGCCGCGATCCAAGATTGAAGTGTCCGCTGGTGCCAGAGCGGTGAGCGCCTTGATCGCAGCAGCAAGTGCAACGGTGTCAACGTCGAGTGGCATCACCATGAGCTCCTTGATCGCATCGGTCCATTTCTTCACGCGTGACGCATGTTGCGCGCGCTCAGCGTACTCGTACTTTGCCAGCCCGCGTTGTAGCATGCTCTTGGCGTCGGGGTCTCGCCTTTCGAGCGCCTCAAGCTCGGCCATGAGCTTTTGGCAGTCGACCGTCAGAGGCGGTTCCTTGAGGAGGCGGGCGAGTTCCGCATTCGCCGCTGCGTGCTTGTCCTCAACGACGGCGCTCGGCTGCCGCTGTGTCTCGGGGCGCACCATCTTTGTGGTGACGCGTACGTGCAACCGGTCCGCCGCACCTTGGAATCCGCGTGCGGCGAAGGTCTACTTTACCGGCACCCGACACGTACTTCTCTGGGATATCTACGCCGACGGAGAAAGTGGACTCACGACTTTCGAGAGAGTGGTTTTGAGATTTTTTTAATAAAATTGTGCGTCCATGGCTGGGCAGGTTGAGATTGGGTGCTTTGCCAAGAAGCCCGACGCGTTGTGACGAGCGCGTCGTCCACAAAACGATCAATTGTAAATGTCAGCACCGCGTCTCGACAGGGCCCTTTATAGCGGAACGGGGCTGATTATATTTGGGGAGATCAAGTGGAGAGCAGACGTCAACTAATTTGAGACTCCTCCAGGACTTGACCAATTCCGGCATGTTTCATGGTCCCCAAACTAATTTTTTGCCTCGGGGGAAAAGTCAGGGACCTTGGTGCCGGACGTGGCGCGGTGGCGGTGCCATGAGCTTCTCAACTCGTTTGACCCCTCCAATCGAGGTTGATGGCGAAATGCCGCCGTTACGACTGACCGTGGAACGCATCTGTCAGCAGCAGCTCCCTGTCTCTGAGCTCGAGGCGCACCTCGCTCGCGGTCTTGCGGCGGAAGACGATGCATCTGGTGGTACCCCGCTACTCATAGCGGCTCACTATGGCCGCGCAGACTGTGTGGAGTTGCTCCTAGCTTCGGGTGCCTCGGCCAACTTTGAGGGACGCACGGAGGTTAACCTCACGAACCGTGGCACCGCCGCTGCCTTGGACCGGTGGATGAAGGGGAGTGTCTCTCCTCTGTACGTGAGCGCTCAGGAGGGCCACCCGGAGTGCGTCTCGACCCTGCTCATTGCCGGCGCAGATCCAAATTTTGCGCACACGAAGGACGGGTCCACGCCGCTCTATGTGAGCTGCGCCGCTGGGCACAGTGACTGCGCGATCAGGCTGCTCTCGGCCGGCGCTTTCGTCAACAAGGCGCGTTTGGACGGCGCGACGCCACTACACGCGAGCTGCCGCGGTGGCTTCTTTGAGTGTGCAAAGCTGCTCACCGACCGGGGCGCGAGTATCGACGCCGTCGATAAGGCGGGACAGACCCCGATGAGCGCAGCTGTCGTGTTTGCCATGTCGGTGCCGGCAGCGCAACGGACCCAGGCTTGCCTGGCGATGCTTGCCGCTGCCTCCGCGCCCGCCTCCGCGCCAAAGGCGCCTCCCGCATCTCCGCGGATAAGCGACAACGAGGCGGCGCTCTTGAGTGCGCTTAGCAATCGGGTCTCCGTTTCGGATGCGAGCAACCGTGTGCAACACCTGGAGCGGACGGTGGCCATTCTACGCATGCAGCTCGCGGCGGCGAACGGTGAAGTGCCCGAGGGCGACTCAGACGCGTTGCTGTCGCCTCGCTCGCGCGCACAGCGGGAGGCGGATCGGCGCCTTGGACGGCACATCGGTGAGGTTTCTCATCGCAAGCTGCCGCCGCCGGTCGGTGGCGATCTCTCCGCCCGTTCTCTGCCTGCACCTTCATCACCGGGTGAGTTGCGGCTGGTGATTGCCCCCCCGGGGATGCCAACTACGAGCCCCCAGTATGAACCTCAGCTGGACAACGCGCTCGAGCGCGAGCGGCGCAAGTGGTCTCAGGAACTACCAGAATACGAGACCCCATCATGTACGCCGCGCGTGGATGACGCCCCACACCCCGTCACCCCAGAAGCTCTGACGGAGCGCACGGCGGCGAAATTGAAGTTTTTGAATGCCTCCAAGGCCAAAAAGGACGGCAAGGACACTGATCGCTCAGCCAAGGCCAAAGCGGGCAGCAGCGACGAGCGCCCGCTGCCCGTGGTTACGAGCGACTCTGAATTATCGCCGGCAAGCGGGCCCGCTAGCGGTCCAGCGAGCGGTGCATCTGACCCATCTCCTTCGCAGCGCGGGGCCAAGCCCAAGCGAGTCACCTCACCCGCCGACAGAGGGATCAAGCCCTTGCGCCTAGGCGCGGTTACCAGCTCGTCGGACGAGAAGGGTACCGCGAAGGGTACCGCGAAGGGGACGGCGAAGGGGGCGGCCAAGAAGGGCAAGGAGCCTGTGAAAGCAGTGGCCAAGGAGACTGTGAACAAGGAGACTGTGAA
>Ga0164295_10002677_pt1 | contig 14545 bp, 7 predicted proteins | sample GEODES006metaG_FD_111798 | JGI IMG/M metagenome (GOLD analysis project Ga0164295, IMG submission 111798) | Oligotrophic lake water microbial communities from Sparkling Lake, Wisconsin, USA - GEODES006 metaG | ecosystem: Environmental > Aquatic > Freshwater > Lake | place: USA: Sparkling Lake...
CTTACTCGCCAAACGGCGGGCGAGGCACACGCGCCTCGCGAAATTCCTGCTCAAGAAGCTCATCATGGAACTCGACCACGATGCTGTAGCGAGCACGCGTCCCGTCCAGAGTGCCGCGATGGATGCCATTGGTATCGAAGCAGTACCCCTCCCCGGATGCGCCGAGCATCGCGCGAGGGGCCTTCTGGTGAGCGGCCACGTGCTCATCGCTGAAGCGAGAGGCGCCGAAGAGGGAGTATGAATAGTACACGGTCCGGTGCGACGCAGGCACGAGGAGCATCGGGTGCGATTCCCGCCGGACGTCCTCAAGGAAGACGAAGCACTTGACTCGGCGTCCGCACCGATCGTGATGCCAGAGGCCGGACGGGTACTCGATGGCGCTGAGATTGCGCGCCGGCAAGATGAGCACACGGCACATGCCGCTCACGGCGCCCCTTCCAATGTACGCATGCACAGCAGGTCGGAGACGCGAAGCTATCGCAGCAGTCACGTTGCGCCAGGCAGAGTCGCTGTACCACCCGGCTCGATCTCGGGGGAGTATGTGCCCATCATGTTCCCACGGAAGCCATCGCTTGCGGTAGGCGGTGGGCCTGTTGCCGAACGCGCCGCATTTGTTGCAGGGCGATCCATCCGCGGCCTGAGTTTGGCGTTTGTCCAGGCTCGATCTCAGCCGGCTTGCCAATTGGTCGTTCTCGAGAAGTGCACCGAGGCCCCACGATGGTGGGATGAGTGCGTAGCCTTGTGCGGCGAGCTGATCGTGGAACGTTCGTCCGGCGGCGGTCAAGTTTCGCAGGCGGCCGTCCGGCCTTTGCCTCCACAGTGGCACGTCGGCGCGAGATGGAGCACGAGCAAGCTGCTTGATGACCGCGTTTGCTGCGGCGCAGTCACTCGGCAACCCTGAACTGAGCAGCGCCCGTGCGGCCACAAGTGATGTGCTGGCGTCCCGATTGAAGGTCGCCGCGCTCATGCACACACCCAGGTGATTGTATGAGAAGGACGCACCGTCAGTCGGGAAAGCTCCAAGCGCTCTCGCACAGCGCGCACGCAGCGCCCAGTCCTTCACGATCTCTTTGAAGTGCCTCGTGGATAGGGCGTCGGTGCGTGAATAGGACGCGAAGGCCGAAGTTGTGTCGAACGGCGTGTTCTGCATGTCTTCGAGGGCGCCCCTTTGCGAGGCAGTCGAGGACTGCGGACAGCGGCAGACGGGATGGAGACTGCCGTGCATGCGCGGCATGCCGCAGAGTGCTGTGTGTTCACCTCGCTAAAAGTGGAATCGGATGTGAGCGACATCGATCGCACAGTTCACCCGCGCATGCAACGGGCCCCAACGTCGGCGGTTACCGCGGAAACCGAAAAGCGTTCTGTCCCCGCAACACCTTACTTGAAGCATATCCCGATACAATAAGCTTGCTGTACCATCGGTGTTCTACATTACTCCAATAGCCCAAGACGAAGCGGCGGACAGGGCCGAGAAGCCGAACCGCGCGAAGCCGAAGGGTTAGCCGGAAGGGTGATCTTCTCACTTCCCCCTTGACGTTCTCGTATCTTTTGGAGACGTTGGAGGCCGCAGTTGCATCTGCTGTGACGATCTGTGTGGCCTCTCAACCAAACTCCAATAATGTGCTACTGTACTGTGTAGTGCACGCGGTCCATACCGGCGTACAGGTTTTGTCTAATGTGCGGTGGTATGCACGACTCTCTATCTCGGCACGACTCAAGCCCTCTGCGGCGATCTCGAACTGCTCTCTCGGATCAGGCTTCCCAGCGGTAGTCTCCACACCATTGGCCATTTAGCCACGAAACGCCGAACTACTGCCTAACTGCTGCCGTATACCCGATGCGCTGCTTCTCGTCCACTGGCCTCGCAACGAAGAGCCGCGCCTCATTCATCGCACGCTCCGCCACGTGGTCAGGAATCCTGTGACGCAGCTGAAAGAAGCCAAAGCGATGGCCCTGCTGTGAATAGCACTGCTGTGAAAGAAGCCAAAGCGATAACACACGATACGAAGCTCCTGGGCAAAGGCAGCCGGCGACTCATGCGACCGCCTCATGTCGAGCAGAGGGAGGCGCATTTGAGGATGTGTGAATTCACATGAAGCGCCGACCCATCCGGTATAAATCTCAGAGGTGGAAGCTGCTGCACCAAGTGCACGCCCCAGCACCCCTTTTGCGGTCATCTGGATGCGATCACGTGCATCGGCCGAAGCCCCGCGGCGTAGACGCCCCACATGAGGGTAGCGAGGCGATGCTGCCCACGGGCGAGCCGCGCCAAGTCAAAAAAGGGAGCACTCACGCGCTTTTGGAGCAGCCTGCGGCGCAGCGCATGCAGGCGTGCAGGGCCCGTGCCGAGTAGATAGGTGCCATCCTCGTACGCACGAATGCTCTCAGCCAGCATGGAGGCCGTACCGAGGGCACTCGAGAAGGTCGCACCGGCGCGCCCCGCCAGGTGGCCACCCTCAATCATGACCGCCGGCACTCCCGCCCAGAGCGTATCCGCACCCGTCGTGTGCGCATTATAGTTACGGTTGTCGACCATCAAGTCCGCGAGTGCGCGGAAGGGCACGTAGTCCTTCTCGCCGAATCGGAACGAGAAGGCAAGGCGAGGTGTGTCGATGCCGAGCGCTGCTGCCTCCAGCTGCAGGTTGGCCTCGGCGAACATCGACGTGTCCTTGCGCACACTCACCCGACTGAGCCATAGGAAGGCACGCGGCAGCCGGCGTAGCGCGTTCGCCCACGCCTCAAACGTCTCCGGATCCAGTTTGTACAGTTGGTTAAAGTTGCAGAGGGCGAAGGCGTCGTGGCGGCTGCCCACTGGGCCGAGTCCCAAGTCCGAGCGGCGAGCGGCCGCTCCGTCAGCTGCGATCACTCGCCTGTCGCCCGTCCAGGGGTGTGCGTGCGCCGTCACGCGCTGCACGTGAGGATAGCGCTCGGCATGGACTGCGATGAAGTGGCAGTGCGGGAAGTACGCGAGGCGCTCGGTGAAGTCAGATTGCAGCTCGGGCGGCGTGGCGACACGATCGACCTGCATGTAGCCCATCGCCGGTAGCGCCGTCGTGGCGGGGTAACCATAGTGCAGTCCTTGCACGGGTGCAGGCTGCCATTGAGTCAGCACGTGGCGAGCGCCCGCGGTATGTCCGACGAGGTTGAGGAGGACGTGAATGCGAAGCTCGTTGATCAGCAGCGCCGCCTCGACATCAGGAAGCTCGGTGACGTCGTAAAAGGCCGTGCAAGCCGCCGCGATCGCTCGGCGCAGCGCCGAACCAGGGTGCTTCTTCTCATTCGAGTCGGACGCGACGCAGATCACCTCGAGGCCTGATCGCGCGCGCAGAGCAGCCACCCACGGCAGCAGGGCATGGCCAACCGGATGGTCTCCAAAATCGGCTGTGAGCAGACCCAGACGCAGCGCTGCGGGCGGGGGCGGCAGCAAGGATGACGAGGAGGAGGGCGAGGAGGAGGGCGAGGAGGAGGGCGAGGAGGTCGTCGCCGCCACCGTGCCCGTGCCACCGCCGCCAGTCAGCAGCCAGGAGCTATCGACCATCCTCCTCCCAGCGCTCTGCGCATCCGGCACCGCGCTCCAGCGCATCGGATGGGGCAGCAGCGTCGCCGCCGCGTGTGCAATGTCACGTCGGGCACGGTTGCGGGTGATGGCCATGCGGGTGGCGGGAGGGAGCGGTAGGGGCAGCGTCTGGAAGGGAGGGAGCCCCCCGTGCATTCGCTCGTCAGGCCCAGCACCGAGGTGGCGGCGCGAGTGGAGGGCATCGAGGTGTGTCACGAGCCGCCCCAGCAGCGCCGGCCGGCCTCGCCAATCGCACAGAAATTGCTTCGTGTCCAAGAGTGCATAGAGCGACGGCCAGAACTGCGGGTTGATGCGCAGCGCCCCTTCGAAGGCGCCTACCGCCTCCGGCAACCGTCCATCGATCTCACCATACGATGAGCCAAGGTTCTTGTACGCTTCGCACAGGGTGGGCTTCGCTCCGATCGCCCTTCGGAACTGCTCGGCTGCCTCGGTGTGCCGGCCACGCTCCTTGAGGCCTGTCCCTACGTTGGAGAGAGCCTCGGCGAACGAGGGCATCAGGCGCGCGGCCTCGGAGTAGTGATGCAACACCTCGTCGGAGCGGCCAGAGAGCTCGGACAGAGCGTTCCCCAGGTCGTTGTGCACGTACGCGTGCGGCACGGCCGCCTCCTCGGGCAACGCGAGCGCGCGCCAGTGCGCCGCCACGCACTCGGAGAGCCGGCGCGCCCCAAAGTGCGCCTTGCCGAGGGAATAGTGGGCCGCCGCCGCCGTCGGGCGGAGGGCTGCAAAGTGAGCAAACGCGGCAGTGGCGTCGTCGGGCCGATCGGCATAGAGGTGTGCGTCGCCCATGGCCTCGTACGCGAGCGCAAATGCCGGATCGAGCGCCAGCACCGTTGCGAACCCGTTGATGGCCTCGGGCATCCTTCCTAGCTCCTTGAGGGCCTGTGCGCGGTTGTACTGCGCCGCTGGGATGGCCGGGGACAGGCGAAGGCCGATGCCGTACTGCACGATGGACTCCTCCACGCGGCCGAGCTCACGCAGCGTCACGCCGCTCATGATGTACGCGCCCGCTGACGAGGGCGAAAGCCGGATTGACGCCGTGTAGAAGCGCGACGCCTTGCCGAGGTCGTGCTGGTCACGCCAGAGCTTGCCGAGCTGGAAGTAAGCCTCCGTCGCGGCCTGAGGCTCGAGGACGGGCGGCCGCGGTGACATCACCGAGCGCTCATACGATGTGGTCGCGTCAGCATCCTTGCCAACGTGCTGCTCCGCACGCGCCCGGTGAAACCAGTCGTAGGCGTTGGCCGACGGGAGCGCCGTCGCGGCGAGATGACATGCGAGCCCCGCCTCGGCGTCGCCGGCCTGCACGAGCTCGAAACCTTTGCGGGAGAGGGCTTGCGGCTCGGCGGCTGACAGCGGGCAGGGCATTCACAAGAGGAAATCACGTGACCTTTGAGACGCCCAAAGTTACGCAGCTGTGAACTCAACGTGAAGGTGTCGATCACTGGTACGGTATCCATCATGGAACCAGATCGGGGGGATAGGGAGAGCCCTGGGTATGGGATCTCTCCGCCGTTTGGGGGGATGGGGCCCAGGGTTTACCGTAGGGACCAAGTTTACCAGTTGTTCCTCTCCCTTTTCCATGCAAAGACACCATACGTTCACATTGTCCTCGCAGTACACGACCGCGTACAACACACAACGTTCACACCCGGCTCGTCAGGTTCACACACGATGTGCTCGCGCGGCCTCAGCGAGGCGCGAGCGCACCGTGTCCTTTCCGGAGATCGCAGCGCTGATCGAGAAGGCGGTGGCCGTCGCGGCGCGTCCGTCCATTCGCTTAGAGTGTTTTCATGGCGTCATTTGCAGCTCGCAACGACCGGCACCTGCAGCGCACGGGGCGCGCCAATGCGACCGGTGCCTCGCGGCGAGCTGAAACGGTGGAGGACGGCGCGGCCGATGACCTCTCCGACATTCTCTCCGTGGCGACCAAGTTTTCGCACGCTCCGTCCCTCCACCCGTCGTCAGTGTCCGGGATGAGCGAGGCGTGCCATCCGGAGACCATCGGCGCGGGCGACATGACGCAGTATTGGGACTTCCAGCACCGGGAGGCGCAGCGTAATGACCTCGGCCACAAGTGCCGCGAGTGCCGCATGCCGTTCACTATGATCGGCGAGCCCATAACCGAGCGCCGCGGTGCTCGCGTTTCGATGCGGTACCACGCGGAGTGCTACAGCGGCTACGCGGACCCGCGCTCGCAGCTCAGCTCCTCGCTCCATCAAGGCACCCTCAAAGGAACCCAGCTACCGGCCGCGCCTGCGGGCCCATTTGCCAAGATGCGGACTGCGGCACATTTTGAGGGGCAGCGCGCTCTGCGGAGCATCGTGGAGAGCATCTCGGAGGAGGCGGAGGCGCCCGGCAACGCAGCCGAGAGCCACCGAAGCGGCGCTATCGCGGGCAGGCAAAGAGATGCCGCCAGGGGCACTACATTCCGCGGCGGCGGTGGCGGCGGCGGCAAGCAGGGCGGTCTTGGGTTGGGCATGGGCGGGAACGGCTTCGGCGCCAAGTCTTCCCGCCTCGTACAGCCCCTTGAGAGGGTCGCCGCATCTGGCGCCGAGGCGTTTGACGGTCTCACCGAGGCGCAGCTATGCGCACACGAGCGATCGCAGGCCGCGACCGCCCCCGCGTCGGCCGCAGACACGGACGCACGAGACAGGTACCTCAGCCAAGATGAGAGAGACTCTGATTTGTTCAAGAGGAGACCCGCTGCTAGCTAGACAGAGAGCTTCCAAGATCGCAAGGATTCAAGGTAGAAGGTTCGCACAACCACAAGCGGTAATATATGGATGTCGTTTAGACCGCGCGAGGAAAAATGCGTTATATGTCGTTTAGACCGCGCGCTGCACGCGCGGTGGATGCGTATACGCACCCTCGACCACGTACACGCCGGAACCGACGAATGCGGCGGCTCGTGCCTCACGTCCGGATTCCCGGATTCCGGCTGTCCGCTCGGCTACGCGCGTGTGCCATATTCTATCTGCAGCCACATGGCGCTTGGGCACAGCCCTCGCACACAATCGTTCGCCTAGGCTTCACTATGCACGAGCGCGTGCGCTCAGGCCTCGGCGCGCGCGCTCAAGACGCGCAGCTGCGCTGCATGCAGCTGATGCAGGCGCTCGAGCTCGGCGGCATGCCGATCGCGCTCCCTCTCTCGCTCCTGCGCGTGCGCCTCGTGGTGCTGACGCAGCAGCTCGAGGCACCTTCGTTCTCCTGCGGCCGTCACCTCGTGAGCCTTTTGAAGCGCCTCGCGCAGCTGCGCGTTCGTCGACTGTTGCGATTTGAGCTGCGAGGCGAGGGCGGCGGGAGAGGCAAGGCCGCTCCCGCTCGCGGGGTCGAAGACCTCGGTCCACTGCAGCAGCACGCTCTCGAGGTGACGAAGGCGGGCGCACGTGGCTGCATGCTCCTTGCGCAGCGGCTCGAGCAGCGCCTTGACCTCGTGTGCCAGCATGAAGAGCCAGCGCGCCGATGGCGCCTCGTAATTACCTTGAGCCTTGCTGAGCCAGTGGTCGCAGCTCGCCATGATCGACTCGTGTGAGGCGGGCGGAAGCTTGCGGAAAGAGATGCCGCTCCCGACTGGTGACGGCGATACTCGTTTCGAAACGGGCGCCGGCATGTAGGAGGCGGTCTTCATTGGAGGGAGCCGGTAGGAATAGTGGGAACAGGAACGACGCACGGGAATAAGTGGACCGTGAAGGCTCGAAAGTGTATGAATATGTAATCGAGTACCGGTACGTAAAGCAATCATCATCATTCTATCGAGACATTTCCATCCGGCCCATGGCTTTGGAAATTGAGCACGCCGATGAGCTCGTACGTGATACGGTCCGCGTGTACGGGTCGGTATAAGTCTCGATCACTCCTTCAAAGTACAGTCTACAGAGCGTCAAGCTCACCTGAAAAGTCCATCGGCAGGGTTCACATGCCGTCATCATGTCAGCTATGCCGCGGCGCGGGCATGATCGGTTGATCGCATATCGGATCCGGACGCCGAACCCGCCGCACGCCGCGCCCCAGCTAGTACATAATTCATACATGCACTCCGAGTTGCAATTCACTTGCTTCATGCTTGTCAAGGCCTACTCTCTCCCCTTGCCGCTACGCTGCTGCCGCTTCCGTACTTGCTACAACTCCTGCTCCGCACTCGGCCTCCATCGCCTTCCTCGCACGATGGCGCACAAGCCATCGGCTGGCAAGCCGATGTACCGTGGATACCGCCTTGCCCGTCTGCATCATCTCCACGATCGACGCGAGGCGCCGCATCCGAATCGCCTCCTCGATGGCCGGATTACTCTTCGGCTCGGGGTCCTGAGCGCGAAGGTTGGCGAGCACCGCCGTCACGTAGCTCTTCATCACCGCATCGTCTGTCGCGTGCATCATCGCAATCAGCTCATCGGCACACTTCTGCTCCCGCAGCCGCGCGCACGTCTCAAAGGCGTCGAGCGACGTGATATTCTGAAGCGTGGCAGTGGCGAAGAGATTGACGGGATAGTCTGCGCGCAGCCCAGCTTGCAAGGCTGCCAGCCCGCCTGCCTCCACAAAGAGAGCGAGAGACTTCCGGGCGTGCCTGTCGAATACGTCTGTCAAAAGGTTCCCAAGCAACGACAACACCGTCTGCTGCAAGTCACTCGAGCTCGAGTCGACGCACGACACGAGGACCGCCATCGCGCCGCCGGCGCGCACGGCAGCCCCAATTGCGGCAGCATCGGCACCGTACGCGTCGTTGGTAAACTGTCGCAACTCGTCGAGAGCGGAAAGGCGTACGTCCTCGTCCGATGCCAGCACAACCGCCGCGACGAGCTTCTCGGCGGTTGACAAAGTGAGCTCGGCGGAGGCCACAGCCGCGGGTGTCCAGGGTACTTCATCCTCCTCGTCTGTCTCATTACTCTGCGCGATCTCGACCGTTTCCGGAGCGGGCTCTGCCGGCTCGGCTTCCTCTGCACGACGGCTCGGGTCCGAGGCGGGCGGAGCGCCAGCAGTGGCAGCCGCCTTGGCCTCTGGCACCGGAGCCGCGCTTGCCTCTGGCGCGACCGGAGGGGCAGCCATCTGTTCGGCCTCTGCCGCCTCTACAGCACATGACTGCTCACCCTCTGGTTTCTTGGCCAGCGGCACCGCCTCGCCCCGCTCTTCCTCCGCTTCGTCGGCTGCCGCCTTCTCTTCCGCCTGCCGATCCTCCTCGGCACGTGCTAGATCAGCATGTGCGGCATCGAGCCGCACTGCCTCACGGCGCTCCTCCTCGAAACGCTCCGCCTCCACCTTCTCTGCTGCCAGTCGCTCCGACTCTGCAAGTTTGGCTTGCAACCGCTTCGCCTCCAGCCGCTCAGCCTCGTGCATGCCGAAGTTATCTTGTCCGGTCCAACGTTCCTGATGCATCTCCGACTCCTCTGAGGTCGCATGCGTCTTATCTGCCGCCGATGCCACATTGGCCACCTCGTCGTCGGCCGCAACCTCTAGTTCTTGCTGAACTGCAGGCTCCAGCTTGACAGCTGAAGAGGGCACTGGCGGCTGAGTGTCGGGCCGCTGAGATGACACTAACTCCTCTTGAAGTTGGTCTGGCTGAATCTCCTGCGTGCAGACTTGCTCCGCCTGGGATGACTCGAGCTCTTGTAGTTGGTCTGGCTGCACCTCCTCCGTGCCGACTTGCTTCGCCTGGGATGACTGGAGCTCTTGCAGTTGGTCAGGCTGCACCTCCTCCGTGCCGACTTGCTCCGGCTGGGAAGACTCGAGCTCGTGTAGTTGGTCAGGCTGCATCTCCTCCGTGCCGACTTGCTTCGCCTGGGATGACTCGGGCTCGTGTAGTTGGTCAGGCTGCACCTCCTCTGTGCTGACTTGCTTCGCCTGGGAAGACTCGGGCTCGTGTAGTTGGTGAGGCTGCACCTCCTCCGTGCCGACTTGCTTCGCCTGGGATGACTCGAGCTCTTGTAGATGGTCAGGCTGCACCTCCTCCGTGCTGACTTCCTGTGCCTGGGATGACTCGGGCTCGTGCAGTTGGTCAGGCTGCACCTCCTCCGTGCCGACCTGCTCTGCCTGGGATGACTCGAGCTCTTGCAGTTGGTCAGGCTGCACCTCCTCCGTGCTAACTTGCTCCGCCTGGGATGACTCGGGCTCGTGCAGTTGGTGAGGCTGCACCTCCACCGTGCCGACTTGCTCCGCCTGGGAAGACTCGGGCTCGTGCAGTTGGTGAGGCTGCACCTCCTCCGTTCCGACTTGCTCCGCCTGGGATGACTCGAGCTCGTGTAGTTGGTGAGGCTGCACCTCCTCCGTTCCGACTTGCTCCGGCTGGGATGACTGGAGCTCTTGTGGTTGGTCAGGCTGCACCTCCTCCGTGCCGACTTGCTTCTCCGCATGCTCAACCTCCAACTCCTTAACCGCCGGCACCGGCGGCGCCACTGTCGGTAGCGCCACACCGGTAACGGCCAATAAGCCCGCAGATATCACCTCCGCCACGAGCGTCACCGACGTCGCCAATGACGAAACTGTCCCGAGGCTAGGGGTCACATCAATCTCCGTGCCAGCCGGCTCAAACACCGCCTTAGGCGCTGCAGCTTCCTCCACTTCCGTCGTCGCCGCCGCCACTAATTGCTCAGCGTCTTTGATTGTGTGCACCTGCTCAGCCTCTGCCGCGTCCGTGGTCAGTTGGTCCGCCCCCGTGCGCCCCGCCTCAACGGCCTCCGTGGCCACTTCGTCCGCCCCCGTGCGCTCCGCCTCCAAATTCTGTCTGGCCAGTCGCACAGCCGTGACCACCAACTCGGGCTCCATCAATTCAGCAAATTCCTGTGCTCCCCGCTGGCTCTCCAAAGCGAGCGCCTCGCGCAGCTGCGAATACAGCTCGTCCCGCATCCCGTGTACATCTCCTTGGCTCGCTTCGCGGCGCTGCGGGGAAGCCACTCGCTCCTCTAGCACGCGCTGCTCCTGCTGCATCCGCGCCACCTCGTCCGACGCGTGCGCCTCTTGTGCCATCGCCTGCACGAGCAGCTCCGCCTCGGCTCGCTCGGCAGTCACCCGCTCCGCCTCTACGCGTAAGGCTTCGGCCTGAGCGACCTCGGCCACTTCATTACTGGACGCCTCCTTCCTCGTCTTGATGGCTCCCAATTTCGCCTGGCGCTCCTCCTCTCGCCTCGCGCTCATCGAGCGAACGGTCTGCTGTGCGCGCGTGGTGTGGAAGCTGCCGCCTTGAGCACCGGCACTCGACGCAGGCGAGGTTTGCTGAGAGAGCTCGGCGACGGAATATGACGCGTCTGGCGTTCTCGACAGCTGTGGCATCGTGCGACCCCTGGCACTCGACGCAGGCGAGGCTTGCTGAGACAGCTCGGCGACGGAATATGACGCGTCCGGCGTTCTCGACAGCTGTGGCATCGTGCGACCACTGGCACTCGACGCAGGCGAGGCTTGCTGAGACGGCTCGGCGACGGAACGAAACGCGCCTGGCGTTCTCGACAGCTGTGGCATCGTGCGACTCTTGACCATCGGCAGAACAAGAAGCGTTCCCGATCCGACGATCGCCGGTAGTGGGGCGGGGAGCGAGGCAGGAGCCTCCTGTTCCAGAACCGCCGTGGAGGGCGCGCCTCCCACCATGGAGAGGGCGACCCTCAATAACTCTCTGTCGGCAGCCGAAGTCGGCTGCATTGCTTCCATCGGCATCAAGTTCAAGCCGGAGCGACGCATCTTGGCAGAGGATGGCGGGCTCATTCGGCTGCGAAGCGTCGTAGACGCGGTTACTGTTGTCGGGAATCGCTTGCTTGGGCCAGGATGGCTAGCCAAAGGATCTTGCGTACCACGAGAGCTCGGAGTGCCCGGCCTGCTGCTCGGATGGTCAGGCAGCCGCTTTGCCCATAAGTAGGATTTCTCGATGAAGCGCGCTGCATGATCCACGTCTTGCACCGTCGGCCGTAGGCTTCCCGCCGAGCTTTGGCGCGCCGCCTCCGCGGCGGCGCGGTACGACTGCATTGCTGTTTCACTCAGCCCCATGCGCTGCTGTTGCACGGCGAGGTTGTGATGCGCTGCGGAGAGGAGCGAGGGGTCTGGCGGAACTCGCGTCGGTGATCGTGGGCCTGCGAGCAGGCGCACAACCTCCTCGGCCGTGTCGAGCGCCTCACCGTGCCGACCCATCTCAGCGAGCGCAGTCGTCATGTTCAAGCTTGCGTGAATCGTGATGTCATCGGTCGCATTCGATCCACCTGCAGTGATTGCGCTGGCGAGGCACCTCAGCGCCACTTCTGGAGCACCCGAGCGCATAAAATAGATGCCGGCAGTGTTGAGCGTGACTGCGCGTAGCGCGATAGGGGCTGAGTGCGCTGCAGAGGTACGGCAGGCCCAGTCGAGATACGCGTGAGCGGCGTGAAGCTCGGCTGCATCCCTTTGTATGCAAATAAGCGCCAGCTCGTTGCACAGTCGGATGGTGTGACTCAGCCGATCCTCTGCGAGCCTTGGGTAACTAGGTTCATGTTTGGCAAGGAACTTTCTCATCGCCTCCACTGCAGTACCGTGCTTTCCACGAGCGGCGTTCGCCAGGCAAGCTTGCCGCAAGCTTGCAGCTGTTCTCATCGCCTCCGTCTCTATAAGCCACCTAGCAACGTCTGGACGCAGGATCGACTCGGATCGAGATGACGAGACGCCGCTACGAGAAGGCACGTGGCCGAAGAAGCTGCTCGAATGCGAGAACGGTCGTTGGAGTCGCCCCGGACTCCCCGGTGACCCAGGCATGCGCTTCGGGACTCGCGCTTCGTGCATATGCGAACCGCCTCGTGTTGGATATGGAGCGTCAGGCGCCGCGCCAAGCGCGTCCTGTACACTGTACAGGAACCCACGCACGAGTTCCAGACGCCGGGCCACGGGGGGGAGCCGGGACACACAGAGCCGGTACACTCACGGGGTACCCACCATGGTGTTAAGGTGTGTTTTAGTGAATGTGGCCCCGGTGTTTTCAGTTTTGAATGAACCGGCTCCTACCGCTTTTGTGAAGTTCTGTGTGATCCCCGTGAGTTAGACATCACACTGACACCAAACACATGCACACATGCACATGAACACCATGGCTGTCCCTGTCCCCTTGACTTGACTTGACTTGACTTGACTTGACTTGACTTGACTTGTACCCTACCACAGTCTTTTTCGGGGTTTTGGTTTCGCGATGTGAACCTGCTTCCTTTCGCCTTTCCCAGGCTACATGGTCGCGCAGGGCCGCCGTGTGGCTATTGCCGCGTCACTAGCATCCGCGCTCATGCAGCCCCGCATAGCGCAGGCCTGGTGCGGTGCGCCTTACCCGCCATACGCGTATTCGCTGCCCTGGTTTCAGTTTGGTGCCGATGGAGCCGACGTAAGAGTCGTTGGAGACTTCGGACAGGAGAAGGCCAAGGGCCTCAGCCCGCTGCTATGTATCCCATCGCCGGGACTCACGTACGAATACCTCGAAACCCTCGAAGCCCTCACTATCAGCGAGCGCCGCGTCGCCTTTGTCACCTTGCGCTCACCCACATCGGCTGAAGCCATCGGCCGGCAGGCGACCGCAGCGCTGCGTTCGCTCGAGGCCCCGCGCGTGCACGTGCTGGGTCACGGCACGGGCGCAGCGGCCGCCCTGCTGCTGCAGGCTCTGGAGCCGACCCGCGTCAAGAGCCTCATCCTTGCCTCTCCGCTCGCGACGATCGAGTCAGCTGTTCCGGCCGCACGCAAGGCACTGGAGGCGTCGCTGCTGCCGCTGCTCCAGACGGCGGCGACGACGACGGCTCGCTCATGCGTGGAGGCGGAACTGGCGCGCGCGCACACCCCTGCCGCAGCGGCCGTGCTCCGTGATCGCGGGCTGCCTCCTTTCGAGGAGTTGCTACGAGCGCTCGCGACGACGAGCGCGCCGCCGCCACCGCTGTTGCTCACTCGAGGCTCGGGGGATGTGTCGAGCGAGGCAACGGCGCTGACAATCCTGCAGGCAGTCGCGGGTGCGCGGCTTGCCACATTCGTCGGGAGCGGCGCGATGGCACATGTCGATCAGCGTGCCGAGTACAACGAGCGCCTGCTTACGTTTCTCGACTTGGTCGATGGGAAGACCACCCGGCGCGCGATCATGCTGCCAGGCACGATGCGGCCGGGTGGCTCAATCGTTGACAGCACGGTTGGCGTTGAGTGAGAGAGCGGGACCCGACATGCCGGATGAGGAGTCCAGGCCGGTGAAGGGGGTGAGCTGTGTTGTGCGGTCGGTCGGGTCCACTGCACCCGGCCGCGCGAAGAAGATCACCCGGCCAGGCGCGTTGCGGGTCTGCGCGTGACGGGCAGGCCGCGATCTCCCCTCCCCGGGTACTCCCCGGGTACGGTCCTGGGGCGTGCGACATGTATTATACCAGCACATAGACCGCCGGTTAGCCGTTACGCCCGATTTGCGATCGAGCGCCGATTGGGGCATCGTGTTTCGCGCGGCGTACGTGCCGGATTAGCCGTCGCGGAGCGTCGTCGCGTATAAACGGGGCGTAAACTAAAAGTTACCTATCGTATCGTCATGCCTATCGTATCGGCGGTATCGCCTATCGGGACCTGAGCGCTCAGCCGCTCACCCTGTTACCCGCGGCGTGGGCCGCGCGGCCCACGTGTACCGGGTAGCCGAACCGCTGGGGTTCGGGGGCGCGGTAGGGGCGCGGCGGCGGGTCGGCGAGCTCGGGGCGTTCCGCTTCAACTTGAACGTTTCCCGCCACGGCGTCCAGGGCGGCGAGAGAGGGACTGGCGACTGGAGTACTACAAGCGCGTGGCGCGGAGTCTCAGTCTGAAGGCAACCCTTAACGAAATCCAATCAGATAGACAGGAAGCCTCAAATGCGCGAAGAGCTCCTGAGCGTCGCTCTTACTTGCCATCGTCCGCCATCCACACCCCTGACTTGCCGCCCGTCTTGCTCAGCAACCGAATGTCTGTGATGCGGATCCCCTTGTGCGCAGCCTTGCACATGTCGTACACAGTGAGCGCGGCGACGCTCGCCGCCGTGAGCGCCTCCATCTCGAC
>Ga0164295_10002678_pt1 | contig 14542 bp, 8 predicted proteins | sample GEODES006metaG_FD_111798 | JGI IMG/M metagenome (GOLD analysis project Ga0164295, IMG submission 111798) | Oligotrophic lake water microbial communities from Sparkling Lake, Wisconsin, USA - GEODES006 metaG | ecosystem: Environmental > Aquatic > Freshwater > Lake | place: USA: Sparkling Lake...
AAACGTTTGTGGCGTCCCCATGAGGTTCATTTGCGACCGGAGCTCCAACATGTACCGTGCACCAGGGTTTAACGGAGGTGGAGAGGGCGGCGGCGGCGAGGGTGGCGGCGGCGAGGGAGGTGGTGATGGTGGCGGAGGCGAAGGTGGCGGCGGTGAGGGTGAGGGCGGTGGTGGCGACGGAGGCGGCGGCGAGGGTGAGGGCGGTGGTGGCGACGGAGGCGGCGGCGAGGGTGAGGGCGGTGGTGGAGAAGGTGGTGGTGGTTGTGAAGGCCACCCCGGAGGCGATGGGCAGACTGCTACCGTAGACGTACGGCACACATAGCCAGGCCCCATGTTGCCGTCGGCACCAGTGTTCCATGCTAGCTTCCAACTGCCACCCTCCCAATATTGGACAAGAAACGCTTTGACAGTGTTCCCTTGATGACCGTTATATTGGTTTGCGCACAGCTTTGTTACAGCGGCTGGCGCTGAAAGGTTGAAGCGTACCCACCCGCCGACCTTATAATAGCACGTCTGCCACCATGTCGCCGTGCTGCCGTCGAATGCGCGTGATCCCGGGTTCGTTTGCCCAGCGAAGGTGCAGTTGTCGCCTGCATAGCTTGAGGCAAGACCCAGCGTCCCTTCGAAAAGATTAATCTCGTAGACGTAAGCTTCCCACCAGTCATATTCCTGACTGATCACCAGCCGCCACTGCGTTGTTCTCGGCACGCATTGCGCACTGGTCCATTCGATCACGAGCACGAACAAAATCGCACGCAAGCGGTGATACAAACCATGATCGTCGCGCATGGATGGGACTCCTCGCGCCATCTGTGTTGGAGACGAGCGCCGACGCCTGATGACGCCTTTCATCGATCGAGCGAGCGTCGCGCCCCAAATTTACGCCAAAACCCCCCAAATGAAAACCTCCACCTGAAGGAGACGGTCGGCGGCGCGTCCCCGCCGACGAGGGCGATCCGCCGATCCGCTGCCGAAGGCGTGGCGGGTTCGGAGCGTTGGAGGGGTGGGGTGTCCGGATCCCGTGCATTCCCCAATCCGCGCACAACCGTGTCGTTTTGTGCTGACCTTTTCTCAAAACTGACCCTTTCTCAAACTTTTCGCCAAACTTTTCCCCAAAGTGTGTAGGGTGGAAGATGGACAAGGGCGACGACTACGAGAGGTTCGAGCCGAGCGGCGCGCGGGTGGGCGTCGTGCACGACACAGACGGCACGGCCGTGGAGTATAAGCTGCCGTCCTTTGACTCCGTCAAGACACCCGCGATCAAGCGCATCCTGCGACACGCGGGCGTGCCACCTGCCAAGATCCTCGGCGCACACACTAGGGCAGAGCTGCTCGAGGTAGCCGAGGAGCATGGGATCACGCAGCCGCCCGACGATTGGGGCTATCCGCCTGAAAGCCAAAGCCTGCAGAGTCGAGCGCAGAGTGCTGTGCAGAAGGCCTCCGACATGAGCGCGCGCATGATGGCCGTGGCCTCCGACACATTCTTCAGCAAACGCAACACAGCGGCCGAGCCCGCCGGCACCAAGACGCCGAGCCCCGGCAAGAGTGCGGTGAGCTCTGCGCCCGCTGGCCCCTCTAGCAGCGCCGGCGGCGGGTATCGTGCCGCCGCCGGCAGCGGCGGGTCGGACCTAGGCGGGTCGGGCTCAGTTGGCGGGGACGGCAGCGTCGCAGCGCGCAAGCCAGCAGCAGCAGCAGACACGTCGACAGCGAGTCGCGTGAGCGCTAACCGGCTGCAGCGGGCGCAGGAGCGGAGCGAGCGTGGTGGGCGCGCGGGAGCGGGGCTTCCCACAAAGGGCGGCGCCAAGGGCAAAGGCGACGGTGCCAAGCGTAAGGACGACAACGCGCCCCATCGTACATTCGAGCAGCTCGTCGAGGCGGGCGTGGAGGAGGCGGCGGTGAACATCATGCTTGCCAAGCGCGCGGACACCGAGGCGGGCCGGGCCGCGCTCGCGAGCGCCGACCCATCTCTCGTCACCCTCGCGGAGATGATCGCGAATGGGGTCCCGCCTGTGCAGTTGCGCGATCTCGGCTTCAGCTGGCATGCCCTCGTGGGCGCGGGGCTGAGGGTGGACGAGCTCGCGCCGGCGGTGAAGCGATCAGACCCGCTGCCCGAGCTGCTGGCCAACGGCTTCGGCGTCAACCACCTGCTCACTGCCGGCTACGACCTCCCTTCACTCAAGAAAGGAGGCGTCACAATCCATGCCATGCGCAAGGCCGGCGTCGGCTTCTTTCCGATTCGCGTCTCCGCCGGGTTCACAGCGGCGGATTTCAAGCAGGCGGGATTCTCGCCGTCCGATATGGTGGAGGCGGGCTTTTCGCCCGCGCAGGTGCGGGAGACGGGCTTCACTGCCAAAGTACTCTACAAGAAGTGCAAGTGGACCGTCAAGCAGGTCCTCGAGGCCGGCTATACCACTGCAGAGCTGCGCGTGCAGCTCGAGCTCACACCGGAAGAGCTCCGGTCGACCTGGGGCTTCTCGGAGGCCGAGTTGCGCACGGCGGGCTTCAAGCCTGAGGAGCTCGATCCTCGCGCCGCTGCCACCCTCACCGCCGCCGAAAAGGCCCTCGCCGGCTCGGAGGGTGTGGAAGGCTCGGAGGGTGTGGAAGGCCGCGCCGCCGCTCCACGCGCCGCTGAGGAGCGAGCTGGCGCGAGGCCGGTGCCCGGGAGCGTGTCCGCGCTCCAGGTTCCCCTGCCCCAGGCGGCACCCGCGCCTGCGCCTGCGCCTGCGGTCCAGCAGGTCGACCAGATCGCCGCAGCCGCCGCGGCACTCGAGTCGCTGCTCGTGGCAGGCCTGGCCGAGCTCGCTAGGTTGCCTCCGAGAGAGCGCGGCACATCGATGCTGATTAACGACGTGGGCGAGCTGCTGCGTGAGTCGGGGCGCACCGAGGAGGCGAAGGCTCTCTTTACGGAGGCGCTCAACGCGCGCCGTCTCGAGCTCGGCGATCGAGACGCGATGACGCTCACCTCGATGAACAACCTCGGTCTGCTGCTTCGCGAGGAGGGCAGATATGACGAGGCGCGGCCCCTCCTTGAGGAGGCATGCCAGGCGCGGCGCGAGATGCAAGGTAACGACCATCCTGAGACCCTCACGTCCATCAACAACCTCGGAGCGCTGCTCAAGGCTGCAGGCGAGCTCGATGAGGCCGAGCCGCTCTACATTGAGACACTCAAGGCCCGCCGCAGGGTTCTAGGCCACTCGCACCCCGACACGCTCACCTCGATCAACAACCTCGCCAGCCTATTCCAGGCGTCGAGCCGCTTCCAGGAGGCGCACACGCTGCTCGTCGAGGCGTCACGCGAGGCCAAGAAAGTGCTCGGCCAGGACCACCCGCACACGCGCATTTTCCGTGCCAACCTCAACGCGCTCAACAAGGTTCTGAACCTATGAGTCGGCGTGCCAACGTGCCAACGTGCCAACGAGAGCTCCCCACCGCGCCCCGCATGGGGATAGAGGATGGGCGAGGGCGTGCGTAGGCGATGCATGTCGCGACCTCCGCCTACCGCGGCACAGGGTATGAGCGTGCGCACGGGGTCGGGGGCTAGTGAGGCCCGTGACAGGGCCCCCCAAAGGTCAGTGGACAGTGCAGTCAGTGCGTGGTACATACAATACGGAATGGGAAACGGATTTCGATGTACTACTCTACCCCTTGTTAAAAAATAAAATTGTCCCGCTGCGTGTCGGGCGCCGTGTTGAAACTTGTATGGTGCCGCGTGGCGGGGCCGCGCTCGCGGGCTCGCGGTTTGGCTTGTTTACGTGAGCGGTGCTGTTCCGCCGTTCCGCGCCGGCGCCCCCCGGTCGGGTGGCGCGCGACGCGTTGAAGTTAGCGGCAACACAGCACGGAGAGCACGGAGGCCGACCTAAGGCCGACCGGACGCGAACCGTGTCCGCGTCCGCCGGCCGTGTTTGCGTATTTGCAGGGTTGACCCGGGCCGGGGGAAAAACAGATTCAGGTGCCAGGTATTACCAGGTGCCATCATTCATAGGGAGGCACGGTGGAGGGTGGACGGCTCGGTCGCGGGGGGGGGGGTAAGGACGCTTCACTAGATCGGCCCGTTACTTCTCACGTACTCGACTATTCGTTCTCCGAAACTCCGAGGGCAGGAGCAGTGCACGTGTTTATGTTGAGAAAATCGTGAGCGCCATGGGCAAGAAAGGAAGGGCGGGCCAGATGAAGCTAGCCAAGAAGGCGGCGAAGAAGAAACACAGTGCGGGTGTTAATAAGCCGCTGCCGCTGCCACACAAGAAAGCAGTCAAGCTGGCCCGCCACTCGCCAGCAGCGTCGCCTAAAAAGGGGCGGGTGCAAGGCACCTCTACGCCGGGGCATGCCCTGACGCCACGCTGCCCATACGCCTCGAATCACCGCACGCTCCTGCTGGGTGAAGGCGACTTTTCCTTTGCCGCGGCGCTCAGCATCTTGTGGGGAGACTCTACGAACTTGGTGGCTACCGTCTACGATGACGAGGACGTTGCGACCGGCAAGTATGTTGGGTTGCGAGAGAATGTGGAGACAGTGCGAGGCGTGGGCGGGACGGTCGTCTTTTGCGTGGACGCAACACAGTGCCATACGCACGCGCTGCTGCGTCGATTCGGTCTCTTCGATCGAATCATCTTCAACTTCCCGCACGCGGGCGCTGGCATCAAAGACCAGCAGCGCAACGTCGCCACCAACCAGTCGTTGCTGCGCGCGACCTTCACCGCGAGCGTGCAGCTACTCGCACCCGGTGGCCAGATGCACATCACGCTGAAGCGAGGTCAGCCATACGACTCGTGGGGCGCCGTCGTCATCGCCAAGATGTGCGGATTGCGAGTGCTGTCGTGCTCCACTTTTTCCCCCGAGGCCTTTCCCGGCTATGCACATCGACGGACTCTGGGCGATGAGCATGCGGGAGATGCTGACGCTCACCTGCCGAATGCCGAGATTAGCGTCGGTGCGAAGACGTACGCGTTCGTCAGTGCCGAAGACGCGGCCGCTGCGGCCGCGGAAAGGGAGCCGCGCAAAGGGCAGAAGAATCATAAGGCCGTGTACAAGCATACGTCGTTCGGCATGCGGAAGATGTGAAAGCAAAGTAAAAACTAGTCACTCTGAACTCTGATCACTGATGGGACCTTAAGTTACTTCTTTTAGATCGAGACGCCAGCCCACACCGGGTGACACGCACCACACACCATACGAGTTGTAAATGCACCACACCGGACCGCTCACCGGTCGGCACCATGCAGTTGCACGCAGAGCCAGTGGGAACACGCACACGACAGCCGAGCGCGAGGATCTTTGCGATTGCGCTGCACCGTGCACGATACTCTGCAGATGTCCACTATAGGGACGTCCGATCGAGCCACGCCCCGCACAGACCGTAGACCGATTGGCGGCCGATGATGAGCTCCCCGCCAGATACATAGCTCCCCGCCAGATGGATCTCCCTTTCGGCTCGTTCCCGCGCAGCGTCAGTACCACGCCCCCTTTCCGCACATCTGACTGTGCAAGACGGGACGAATCGAGACCCCGCCGCCGTCGCCCTGTCGCTGCACTGCTCTCGCGCCACTGCGTGCTCTCGCGCGACTGCCGATGTGGCGCGAGACCCGTGCTCTCTCAAGCTCGTGGGCAGCTCGACCGTCGAGATCGCGATCTCTCCGAGCCGCTCACTTGACTCGTGGGCCCGCTTTGGACGGCATGAGCTCCTGCCACGGCCCTTGCTCCTCGTAGAAGTTGCAGCTCGTGTCCGTGCCGCCAAACTGGACGGGGATGTCTTCCTTATCCATGACTTCGAGGAGCTTGGGTAGGTACTCCCTCGGACCGCCCAGGATGCTGAACTTGGCCTTCTGGCGCGCGTCGAGCAGGTTGCTCACGAAAGCCCATGCGGTGCGAAAGAGCATCGGCGCGTTGATGATGTAGGTCTTGTAGATGGTCTCGGGATAATTGTCGGAGGCGGTCTTGATGAACGCCTGGATGAAGGTGCGTGTCTCCTTGGTGAAATGCTTCGAGAGCGCGAAACCGGACAGGTCCATCACGTACAGTCCTTTGCCCACGTACCGCCCGCATTTGAGCGAGGCGGCGGGCAGTCGGTAGAACCACGTGGCTTCCGCGTACCAGGTGAAGTACTTCAACACGCGATCTGGCGTTGAGCCCTCGATCGCGATCATCGCGCTGTAGTTGAGGTCGCCCAGCCTATCGAAGTAGACGGGCATGCCATTCTTATCCGTCTTGTGGTGTGAGAAGTGGTAGCACTTCTTGACCTCCGCCAGCTCCGGATAGACGAAATCGATCAGGAAGCGTGGGGTGGGGCCTTGCTCGGTGTCGACGTAGTCCATCCCCATCTCCTTACGCCAGGCGAGGGTGTCTTTGATCATCACGAGAGCCTTGGCTACTTCCCACCCTCGCGCCTGGCAGAAGCGGTACCACGTTGGCTTGTTGTTCATCCACTCCTGCATCAACCCCTCCTTCACGAGCTCCGCCCGGAACTCCTCCATCGTCGCATTCTGCTCCTCGGTGAAGTTCTGCGCTTCCTCCCATACAGCCACCAACTCGGGAGCCATGGAGCGCTGATACGCGCTCAGCTGACCTTTCGCATCACGAGACGAGTTGGCCGACTCCGCTGCCGACGAGTCGGCGGCACCCGCGTCCACCTGCACGTCGCCCGGAGAGATAGTCGACGTCTCGACAGCCCCAGCCCGCCCGCTACCCGGCGCGCTACCCGGCGCGCTACCCTGCACATTGGGGACAGGCTCGGGCACGATTGGGTCTTTGGGATGCTCGGGATGCTCGGTGGCGGACGCATACGAATCGCCATCCGTTTCCGAGTCGGCCTTCTGCGGCGAGAGCAACGCGGCCGTCGCCCCGACCCACGCATCTGTCGCCTTGTCACGTGCGCCCTGGACAGCCTTCGAGATCGCGGCGAGCCTGGCGGCAGTCGGCGGCTGCGGTGTGATGGATGTCCCGGCGGCGGACACACGCGCATCAACGACGATCACGGGTCCGCTGCTATCATCGTCATCGGCAGCGGTGACGACGTGCGCTGACAGCCGCGACCGGGATGTCTGGTCGGGAGTCAATTCAACGGTGGTCGAAGCGCCGTTCGTGTTCTCGGCGGCGGCAGCCTTAACGGGCTCCGCCGGAGGCAGGTCCAGGTTGGCCGCGCGAGGAGGCAGCGATCCGGATTTCGAAGTCAGCTCGGATGTGGAAGGAACGTCGTCCTTGTTCGTGGTTGCCGGTGGCTCAACAGTTTGCGCACTGGCGTCCGCCTTGGAGGCGCAGATGCCCATGATGCGGTGCGGGAGGGGAGATTGATGGGTGCCGGCAGCCACAAGGAGCGCGGCAGCAGTCGGGCTCGGCACTGGCCGCCGGCAATACCGCGGTGCGAAAGATGGCGCTACGAAGAGATGCGTTTCCTCGCCTTAGGAACCTAAATAGATAATCCCGTGTGAAGCCCTTTTTTTCTCATGAACAGACAGCACGCGCGGACGAGCGGCGCCTCGGGAAATACATCTCAAAACCACACGCACTCTCATACTCTCACAATGATGGACAGTCGTAATCTCGTAAACCTGAATCATAACGCCTTTGAAACTGGATTTGCGGTTCATCAAACTGGTCATCGAAGCTACTGTACATGTACAGAAGCAGCCTGAAGGAGGTTGATAACCGTTGGGGAAACATTTTGCGTTTTTCCTATGACTCGACTTGACTTGATATCTAATAAGCATTTGTAGGATTCTAGGTAACGGCCTGTGTATAGCAGGCTGTGTCGGCCACGCCTCCGTCCATTGCGATAGCGGCCCCCGTGCTTGGGGGTCCGGAGAGCGTGCGCGTTGTGTGTTTCACAGCAGCAGCAGCAGGTTCCCAGCGATCTTCCCAGCGGGGCCGTCGACAGGAGACTACATGTACTTGGAAGAGGGCGCTGTCGCCGGCCGCCTCCCTGGGTGACTCGGGAATTCAACATGGTCAACTTCAAGGCATCGCTCATGCAAGGCGAGCGCAAGCGCGCGCAGGCCACGCAGTGCGTCGAAGTCCATGATGCCGTGAGCAAACTAGAGAAGATGAAGCTGCACGCCGAGGACCTCAAGTGCGTCAACCCTGATGGTGTCGCACTCAAAGTTGTGGCACGTGAAAAGCTGTTTGACGGCGAGAGCAATTTGCACATGAAGGCTGCTCTCGTCGCGCCTGCTACGCTCGCTCGGCTAGGTGCCGCTTCCGGCCGCGCGCTATTGTGCCGACCCGGCAGCGATTTTGTGCTCAGCGCCCGGCCTTCGGCAGAGGCGGCGGAAGGAGAGGTGCTCCTTGGCGCAGCACAGAGGCTCTCGCTGCACGTATGCGAGGACGAGTACTACGAGTGGATTCCTTTTCACCTGCCGCTCGATGACGAGGGCTGCTGCTCCTGCGAGCTTGCGGGCCTTTGCCTTGAAGTACAGCTCATGCACCCGCCTCGCGACGGCGTACCATTTGTGCAGGACGCGGCCACCCTCAACAGTCGCATCAGCAAATGGCTCTTTGACGAGATCGTGTCCGACAACGAGATCTTCATTGTGACGGTGCCCGAGGGCAGCACGCAGCTCGTCCTGCGCGTCACCGGCTGCACGTTACCCGATGTCGAGGAAGACGAGGAAGGCGGTGGCGATGCGTCCATGGAGGCCGAGGCCGAGGGCGATGCGGACCAGCGCATCGTGCGGAGCAGCCACTGCTACCGCGGGCTCGTCACTGCACGAACGCGCGTCTACGTGGGCCGCTCAACCGCCTTCGCCTCCAGTGCGTCGCACCGTGCCGTGTGCGACGGCATCCACATCACTGGAGTGATCGTGCCTTCCATGCGGCCGCCGCGCAACGCGGTGCTTGTGATGACGAGTGATGAGGAGATGTTCCCCGTCCATCGGCGCTTGTTGAAGCCGTGCATAGCGCTCACCAAGGCGGTGCGTGACACGGCCACGCCCGCACCGGAGGCCGCCGTGGGCGTCGACTGTGCTACGTTTGACCGCGTATTGCTCTTTCTCGAGGCTGTGAATCGTGGTACAGCGGATACGTATACGTTTGATATGCAGACGCTTCCGGAACTCGCGGCGGCGGCGGCGGCGCTGCAGTGCCGGCCGCTCAAGGAGGCATGCGCTCGCAAGCTCGGTGCCTTTGAGGAGCGGATCCAGATCCATCGTTGGGCCGACGTCGTGCGGCATAACAAGGCAGGCGGTGGCTGTTGGGTGACCATGGACGGCATGGTGTATGATCTGGAGGCATGGCTGCCCGCGCACCCTGGCGGCGCGACGATCATCCCCGAGCAGGCGCTCAATGTCGACTGCACCGTCCTGTTCGAGCTGTACCATGCGTCTCGCGAAAGCTTCACGTACCTCAAGGAGTTTTACATCGGCGAGCTGCATGCGGATGACCTTGTGCTTGTGCCACGGTCGGATGAGGCGCCGAGCGATGACTTTATGCAGCAGCTGTGAATAGCTCGCTCTCGATCCAACCGCCTCTGAGAGTGACCCCTCGGCTGGTCCTGTGTGTGTGCCCTCTGCCTGCGGCTAGACCCCTGATGTCCCGGGATCGAATCGCTCCTGAGTAGGCGCGAGTTCTCGGCACCCTTCCGCATCGCCCCAGAGGCTCGGGTGGCCACATTCAAGAGCTTCTGAGCGGCGGCGCTGCCGCTGGCTGTGGTCAGCGGGGGCAGAGCGAGGAGATCCAAGACCGTACGTAGGAGGGAACAAGCGCTGCGATTCGGGTCGCGTCCATGGGCGCCGGCGTAACGCCGGGGCTTGGCCGGTGTAGTGCAAGAAGTGCTCCCGGTATGTTCCGCGCCGCGGGCGCGGCGGGGCGAGACGCTCGGCTCGCGGATGTCCACTGTTGTTGGGCGCGAGTCCGACTTGGTCCGCGGCGAGGCCCGAGCGCGCCGAGGGACCGAGAGGGAGACCGGCGGGACCCCGGGCCCGGCGGGCGCGCCGGGGCGTGTCCGACGAGGACCCGGGCCGGCGCGGGCGCCGGTGATCTCTGCATTTGCGTAGGACTCTAGACTGTCGCGACTGACATGTGTGACAACCTCCACACACACACGCCTTCCCACACACGGCACTGCGCGGCCCCGCGCCGACACGGAGAATCAATCGAAAGCTACGACCTGGGGACCAACGAGGGGCGCTCGAGCGCCGTGGAGCGCCGCCTTTCTTTCGCGTTGTCGGCCTCTGCCCTCTCCAAGTCTTCATCTTCCAGCGCTTTTTCGCCAACCCGGGTCTCCTCACGACCAAGCACGTCGTGTTCGCCTCTCTGACGCTCTGCATCAGCGAATTGCCGGCGTACTTTGGGCGCGCGAAGGCTGTCGACCTCGATACGGGGGAGCTGCCGGAGCTTCATGCACCTTCGTCTTCCTGCGCGCTGGCTTCCTACATGCCCGGGTACATCTGATGCGACGGCATCATGCCCGCTTGCATCACCCCTGGGACCGCGTAGGCCACACCTGTGTGCTTCTTGATGACGCCGTCGTGTAGCGAGCAGTAGATGGTGCCCGAGCGCGCAGAGGTCTCGCAGCCGTTGTAGATACAGCGCTTGCCACCGCCGTGGCCGATGCACAGGTCCGTGCGATCGCGCGCGGAGCGCGGGCAGCCCGGGTGCTTGCACCGGCGGCCACCGCCGTGCGCCTTGCACAGGGGCTTCTGGCCCTGTGCCGCCTTGTTGCACCCTTCATGCGAGCATCGCTTGCCCCCACCATGCGCGATGCACAGGCGGAGCTTGCCGATGGCGCCCTTGGTGCAGCCTGGGTGGATGCAATGCTTGTTCGAGGCGGCGCCGCGCTGGCTCCCCTCCCCCACTGGCATCCCCGCCGCGTTGGTCATCATCATCTCGGCCGGCAAGCCGTAGTAGTTGCCATGGGATGCCGTGGCGACGACCAGCTGCCCGTCGGCAGTGTACTGTGCCGCATACTGCTGCGCGCCATCGCACGTACCGCACTGCGCCATCGGCACTCCGCCCGCCATCATCCCGCCGCCCGCCATCATCCCGCCGCCCGCCATCATCGCGCCGCCCGGCATCATCGCCCCCCCCTGCATCATCGCGCCGCTCATGTGCATGCCATTGCTGACCGCCGCCCCGGCCACAGGGAGAACGCTATTATCCGCGGCCACTGCGACCAAAGGCTCGTCGTGGACGGCGGCAGCGGGCGGGGGGGCGGCTGCGGCGGGGTCGATCCCCGTAAGGCGGTAGTTGACGAGCACTGCCACGCGCGCCGCCTGCTGCATGGCCTCGTGGAGGATTTCGGGCGTCTGGGCACTTTGAAGGGTCTCGTATGTCTCCTCAGGCTGCAGCCTGCAAAGGCGGGGGAGCTCGCCCGTGGTGGTGCGCGCGGGCAGGACGAGGTACGGCTTCGCCACGTCCGTCTTTAGCGACGCGAGCCACGACTCCACTTGCGCCTTGGGCCGCATGTTGCAAGGGGCTTGCACGTCCTTTGAGGAATGGGAGCAGGACGGAACCCGCAGAGCACATCCCGCAAAACATTTCCCACAGCCAACGAATCCCCCACAACACTCTGTTCACGCAACGTAACGCCGGCGGCGCACGTGGCGCTGCTGCCGCGCTCACGCCGAGAGGCCCACGACGTATTTCTCCTTTTTCGCCTTCTTGGAGGCGACCGCAGCGGAGCGAGCCATCGCGAAATCGAACGGCGACGTGAACTCGTCGCCCGCGTTCATGGAGGCGAGCTCCTCCGCCGTCACACCGTCTGACGCGTACATCCAGCCCTCGCCGCTGAAGCCGCCACTGCGGCCGCCCTCCTCGCCGCTCTCGCCACCCTTGGACGACTTCTCGGCCTGCTCCACCCATGGGCGCATCGAGAGGCCAATACGGCGCTTGGCCTTGTCGACATTGGTCACGCGCACCTGCACCTCCTGCCCAACCGTCAGCACGTCGCCCACCGACTTGACACCTCCATCCTGGATCTGCGAGATGTGCACCAGACCGTCCACGCCCTCCTTGATCGTGATGAACGCGCCGAACTCGGTGATCGAGTTCACCTTGCCGGTGATGAACACCTTCGGGTCAGCGGTTTCGAACTCGGCGAGGTCCGCCTTCGGCTTGCGCTCGCCGCCGCCAGCAGCGCGCGGCGCGCGCGGCGCCTGGGGTTCCTTACAGGTGAGAGCGAGCTGCTTCTTCTCGAGGTTGACCGCCTTCACCTTGCAGGTGATGCTGTCGCCAGCGGTGAGCTTCTCGGTCGCGTCCTTGATGAACTCATTCGAGATCTCGGACACGTGCAACAGCCCGTCGGTCGACGCGCCGATGTCGACGAAGGCACCATACGACATGACGGACTTGATCTTACCCACCACCTCGGCACCCACCACCAGGTCCTCCAGCGGTGTCTTGTTCTCCTTGCCCTTCTTGCCGGCCTTCTTCTCCGACGGCATGATTACGGAGTCAATCACGTGGATGACGCCGTTGTCGCACTCAATGTCGGTCGTCGTGACCATCGCGGCGTCGACCATGACGCCTTCCTTGCCGACCTTGATGGTGACCTCGGCGCCGTTGACGGTGGGCACCTTCTTGCCATCCATGGTGACGACGGTGCTGGCCATGACCTTGCCAGATACGACGTGGTAAGTGAGGATGCCGGTGAGCTTCGCCTTGTTCTCGGGCTTGATGAGCTCCTCGACGGTGCCCGCCGGCAGCTTGGCGAAAGCGGCATCCGTCGGAGCGAAGACGGTGAACGGTCCCGGGCTCTTCATGGTGTCGACGAGGCCGGCAGCACCAAGCGCCGCGGCGAGGGTCTTGAAAGAGCCAGCGCCAACTGCGGTGTCAACGATGTCCGCCATCTGCAGCTCTGCAGACCTGCAGACCACCGGTGTGCGAGGCACGCCCATGGGCATTCCAATTTGGAACGCCGACGCGGTGGCCAGCGTGGCGACGGTAACGATGCGCGACCTGACAGCACATAGCGAGGCAGTCAGAATCCGAAGGTGCACTTCGCAGATTTGTCGTTGACACCGCATCATCGTCGCAGACGCCTCATCATCATCAGCAGCAGCAGCGCCGGCCGCCTCAGGCAGCCAGGCGCAGCAGCATCGCCGAGCAACAGGGCAGCGCGAGCCGGCACCGCCTATGGCCGTGTTGCAGGCAGGCGTGACACGCAGCCCAGCAGCTGCAAATGAATCGAATCGGACAGCAGAGAGCCCGACCAGCGTCGAAGACGCGTTCCGGCATTAATATATTTACATAGGAAAGTGGAAGGACGAGAGGACGAGCTTGGGCGGGCGAGCTGCGAGCTCTGGCGAGATCGTTCGTGTGAAAACGATCTGTGCATTGCTCGATACTCCTTTCAAAAAGCTGCTCTTGACATCATCTCACTCGACCGCCGCCAGGCCGCCGTTGATGGTGGGCGCACCGGGGAGCGGCTCGAAGCCGCTCTGCGGGCGCCCGCGCCGCTCGCGTCGCTCGGCGACCGCGACGAGGGTGTAGGCGAGGCTCCAGTACACTGAGCAGGTGAGCATGTAGACGGCCGCGCAGAGCAGGACGAGGAGCACGCCCTTTTGGTGCGGCGTGTATGGCTGGTCCCAGTTGTGCGGCTCCGGCCCGAGGCACTCTGGCTTCGGCCGGCCCACGCACGAAGGCGCCCAGAGCGTCGCAAGCATGCCGACGGCGGGCGGTGAGGGCACGTCGCCTAGTGCATGCAAGCAGAGTGTCTGGAGCGGGAGCAGAAGGACGATGGCGAAGGATGAGAGGCAACGGAAGGGTCATAGCAGTGCATGCCACAGCAGTGGCACTCCGAGGCCACTCGCCTGAACGCCAGTGCAAAGGAGCGCAATCAAGGGCCATCAGTGCATGCCACAGCAGTGGCACTCCGAGGCCACTCGCCTGAAACGCCAGTGCAAAGGAGCGCATCCCGTGCGGCACAAGCCTCATGACTGTTCGCGAGATGCCCGCGGAACAGGCGTACGTGCCCGCCACCCCGAGCGTGATGAGGCCGAGGAATGCGCCGACTTGCCGGCCCGTGTAGAGCACGAGGCCTGCACCGACCATCGAGACACCCGCGATCGTGATGAGCATCGTAATCGTGCCGATGAGCGCTCGCATTTCGAGCAGGCGCGCTCGCTGCGGCGTGAGCGCGCCGCCCTCCGCGGCGCTCGAGCGCGCGAGGCTTGAGCGCGCGTTCCAGTCGGCGAGGAGGCCGCCGAGGGGCGTGCCGAGCGCTCCGCCGAGCGCGGCGCACGCGCCGAAGGCGAGTGCGCCCGTCGATTCCTTTTCGAAGAGTCCGAGCGCGATCACAAAGTTGGGGCCGAAGGTCGAGATGCCCATCACCGTGGCCGTCTGCGCCGCGTATCCGAGCACGAGCAGCACGTACACTGGCGTGGTGAGCAGCCAGCCGAGCTGGTAGAGCACCGTGTGCTCGCCATACGTGCCGCCGAGGCACGAGCACTCGTGGCCAGAGCTCGCGCACACGCCTCCGCCCAGACTGGCCTCGTCGACGGCGTCGCCACCGAGCGCTGCGTGGGGCTTGTGGCTCGCGGCGGCGTGCGGCGCTGGCAGGGGCTCGGCGGGCAGCGGCACCCTCGATTGCGACTCGTACGGCGACTCGTACGGCGAC
>Ga0164295_10002681_pt1 | contig 14529 bp, 12 predicted proteins | sample GEODES006metaG_FD_111798 | JGI IMG/M metagenome (GOLD analysis project Ga0164295, IMG submission 111798) | Oligotrophic lake water microbial communities from Sparkling Lake, Wisconsin, USA - GEODES006 metaG | ecosystem: Environmental > Aquatic > Freshwater > Lake | place: USA: Sparkling Lake...
CCCTCGTCGTGCACCTAGGGGCCACGAACCATCTATCGACTCCCAGTCACCACCTTTATCTTTCAGCCAGGCTGCGAAGTTGTCGGCCCACTCGCGATTCCAGTCCTGTTGGAGCTGGGCGGCTTGTTCGGGGGTCCACAGGCGCCAAGGCACAAGCTCGGCGAGACCCTCGGTGACCAATATTGCGGCGGTTGCGTCCGCGGCCGACTCGTGGGGTGCGGTGAGCTCCACGCCAAACCGGAGAACAGCCTCAGCGAGAGTTTTCTTGCCTTTGCGATATCGCTCCGCACTGCGCCAGATGACTAGGGGATCGAGAACTGGGCCGATGGTGATTGGCGGCAAGTCGTGGCGGAGGAGTTCTTCCGTCACGACTCGCAGGTCGTAGGCAGCGTTGTAGATGACGACTACGTCACCGCTTTGCCAGGTATCGCTCAACGAACTCGCGACTTCTTCGACAACTTCGCGCGCGGCGCGACCGTGGCTGCGTGCATGCTCAGTGGTGATCCCATGAACGGCTGTTGATCCATTTGGAATTTCTATGCCGGGATCGGCCAGCCAGTTACGGTCGGGCTCGCCGATCATGCACAGCGATGCGGTGACGATGCGGGCTTCGTAGGGATCAACGCCGGTTGTCTCCAGATCGAAACCCACCAGAGTGCGCTCGCCGAGTGGTGCTGAATTGCTCATGCTGGCACGCTAGTTGGCCGCGAAGGCTTCCGCGACGATATCGAGACCTTCTGTGAGTAACTCATCGGGAATCGTGAGCGGTGGCAGGAAACGGATCACATTGGAGTAGGTGCCCGCTGTCAAAACCACAACACCGCGCGCGTGGCAGTATTTTGCGACCGCCGAAGTCAATGCGGGATCTGGATCCATGCCGCCGGGCTTGACGATCTCCATTGCGAGCATCGCGCCTCGTCCGCGGATCTCGCCGATGCGCGGATCTTTGACAGCTAGTTCGCGCAGGCGCGGCAGCATCAATGACTCGATGGCTCGAGCGCGTGAGTTCAGATCCTGCTGTTCCATCGTGTAGATCGCCCCAAGCGCAGCGGCGCATGCGACAGGATTGCCGCCGTAGGTGCCGCCCAATCCACCAGGATGGACTGCGTCCATTAGTTCCGCTCGCCCAGTTACAGCGGCGAGGGGAAGGCCCCCAGCCATTCCTTTTGCCGTGGTGATCAGGTCAGGAACGATGCCCTCGTGCTCGCAGGCAAACCATGACCCGGTGCGACAGAACCCGGTTTGAATTTCGTCGGCGACGAACACAATGCCGTTGTCGCTGGTGTACTTGCGAATCGCTGGAAGGAAGCCGGGAGCGGGAACAATGAAGCCACCCTCGCCCTGAATCGGTTCAATGATGATGGCCGCGACCTGATCTGCCCCCACTTCCTTGTCGATGCGGAGTAATGCACGCGCGGCCATCTCTGCTCCACTGATGTTGCCGTCACGGAACGGGTATGACATGGGCATGCGGTAGACCTCAGGTGCGAACGGGCCAAAGGAAGATTTATAGGGCATGTTTTTCGCGGTGAGCGCCATAGTGAGATTTGTGCGCCCGTGGTAGCCGTGCTCGAACACAATGATTGCTTGTCGCTTCGTTGCCGCTCGCGCAATCTTGACGGCGTTCTCGACTGCCTCTGCGCCCGAGTTAAAGAGCGCGGAGCGCTTTGGGTGATCGCCAGGAGTGAGTCGGTTGAGTTCTTCGCATACTTCTACGTAGCCGTCATAGGACACGACCATGAAGCAGGTGTGTGTGAGACGCGCCGCCTGTTCGCTGACTCGTGCTGCAACCTCAGGATTGGCGTTACCAACGGTCGTCACCGCGATACCTGACCCAAGATCAATGAACGAGTTGCCGTCGACATCGACAATGACGCCTCCTCCAGCGGCCTGAGCGAAAATCGGCACGGTCCCGCTGACACCAGAACTGACGGCCGCACTGCGACGAGCGAGCAGTGCCGCAGAGCGTGGCCCAGGGATCTCGGTAACCAAGCGACGCACCTGGGGAAGGTCGGGTCCTCCGATGGTGGGTAGATGCTGGTCGATAGCGGTCATGGTTCCTCCTCGGTCAAGAAGAGGGTATGCCCGTCGGGACACTTATGCGGAGCAGGATGGGGGAGACTGGTGTGGTGAGCCGCCGCGACGTCGTCATTTTGGGAAGCACCGGGTCGATCGGGGTGCAGGCACTTGATGTGATCCGGCGCAATCCGGCGGGCTTTCGGGTCGTGGGTCTGGCGGCGGGGGGATCGGATCTGGGCTTGCTCGCCGCTCAAGCGCTGGAGTTCGGTGTCCCGCACGTAGCTGTGGGCCAGATCGATGCCGCTGGCCCTCTGGCGGCCCTACTTTCGGCAAGCGACACGCGCGTCACGGGTGGCGATGAGGCGGTGGGTGACCTCGCCGCGTTGCCGTGCGATGTTGTCCTCAATGGAATGGCCGGGTCCGCTGGTCTAGTCCCCACCTTGCGCGCTTTGGAGGCAGGCTCCACTTTGGCTCTCGCCAACAAGGAGTCATTAATCATTGGTGGCCCTCTGGTCAATGCCATTGCGCGCCCAGGACAAATCGTTCCGGTTGATTCGGAGCACTCCGCGCTCGCTCAGTGTCTGCGCGGCGGTGGGGGTGATGAGGTTCGGAGATTGATTTTGACCGCAAGTGGTGGACCCTTCCGCGGAAGGACACGCGCCGAACTTGCTGAAGTCACTCCCGTACAGGCGCTTGCGCATCCGACCTGGTCGATGGGACCGCTCGTCACTATCAACTCAGCCACCTTGATGAACAAGGGGCTTGAATTGATCGAAGCGCACTTGCTTTTCGGTGTGCCTTTGGATCACATAGATGTCGTCGTACACCCGCAGTCTGTGGTGCATTCGATGGTGGAGTTCATTGACGGATCCACGCTCGCGCAGGCTTCACCGCCTGATATGCGACTGCCCATTGCGCTCGGCTTGGCGTGGCCCGATCGCATCGCGGACGCAGCACCGGGGTGTGATTGGAGTTCTGGTGCACGCTGGGACTTTGAGCCCCTTGACGAAGAAGTATTCCCGGCCGTTCGCCTCGCACGTCGAGCTGCGGCGGCCGGAGGCACCGCGCCTGCTGTCATGAATGGTGCCGATGAAGTGTGCGTGGAGGCGTTTTTGTCTGGGCGGCTAGCTTTCACTGGCATCGTAGACACGGTCTCGGCGGTGCTCGAAGAGCATTTATCTGCATCGCCGAAATTCGGAGGGAACGAAATCACGCTCTCAGACGTCCTTACTGCAGACGCGTGGGCGCGAAGGCGCGCTGAGGTTCTGACGGGGCAGTTCAGGGAAGGTGGGATTACATGATTGCGGAGATCATCGGAATCACTTTATTTGCCCTGTTGATTTTGGCCTCGATTGCGCTGCACGAGATCGGTCATCTCGTGCCGGCGAAAATCTTCGGTGTAAAGGTCACCGAATACATGATCGGCTTCGGACCCACGCTTTTGTCGAAGGTCAGGGGGGAGACGAAGTACGGGCTTAAGGCCATCCCCGTCGGTGGGTACATCCGCATGATTGGCATGCTCCCGCCCCCACCCGATGCACCTCCCGGAACTGCTACTCGCGCATCGACGGGTCGCTTCGCGACCATGATTGCCGACGCTCGTCAGCAGTCTCTGGAGGAAATAGCTCCCGGTGACGCTGATCGCGTGTTTTATCGCCGTGCAGCGTGGAAGCGGATCATCATCATGCTCGGTGGACCGACAATGAACTTGATCCTCGCGTTCGTGCTGTTTGCGATTGTGCTTTGTGGCATCGGTATTCCAACGCCCACAACTTCTGTCGCCGCTGTAGTTCCTTGCACTCCGACCATTAGTGCTCCTACTGGTGATGCGCTCGCCAATGGTTCGTGTCCGACTGGGTCTGTGCCTTCGCCCGCAGCGCAAGCGAATCTGCAGCCAGGTGAGACGTTGCTGGCAATTGACGGTACGGCTGTGACCACGTGGGACCAGGCCACGACCATCATCCGGGCGATGCCTGCCGGCCCCGCAGTTCTCACAGTCGGCCTCGCGGACGGCGGTGTGCGAGACGTACCTGTTGACGTCACTCAGGTGACACGCCCGGTGTACGACGATAACGGCAAGCCAACGGGTGCGACCGAGAAGACTGGCTTCCTCGGGATCCGCCCGGCTTCTGATTTCGTTCCGCAGTCCATCGCGACCGTGCCCGCACAGATGTGGGACATGACTACTGCTTCCGTTAAGGCGCTGATTGCGCTTCCCGTACGGCTGTATGAACTGGTGGCCGACACATTGATTGGTGGGGAGGAGCGTGCAGTGGACGGCCCAGTGAGCGTCGTCGGTGTCACGCGCATCGGTGGTGACATTGCGGCTTCCGATCAGCCCATCACGGCGAAGATTGCCATCTTCTTGTCGCTGGCGGCGTCTTTGAACCTCTTTCTCTTCCTCTTCAACCTGATACCCGTGCTCCCGCTAGATGGCGGCCACGTGGCAGGGGCGGTGTACGAGTCAATCAAGCGGCGCATCGCCAAAATGCGTGGCAAGCCCGACCCCGGACCGGCCGATGTGGCCAAACTGCTCCCGGTCGCATATGTGGTCGCTGTCTCGCTCGTAGTCATGGGGGCGATCGTGATCTTCGCCGACATCGTCAAGCCCATCTCCCTCGGCTAACTCCCCCCCCTCCCCCCCGCCGACGTCACCTTCCGTAGCCCTAATTCGTGTTTTTACCGCGACGCACGGTGACGTCGATGGAGTTTTTGGCAATGTAAGCGCGACCTATCCACAGGTACGTGTGTGGGGTGGCAAGAATGGCGCCGCGTGTTGACGATGCTGGGATGGTCCCTCGAGTTGGAACAATGCGTACGGCGGAGCAACTCCACGCGGCGTTTAGCCTCAGTGTGTTTTCCACTCAAGATGCGGAGAGTGTCGGCGTCACTCGGTCGCGGCTCTCGCATGCAGTTGCGGCGGGTCGGATTGTCCGACTCAGGCCTAACTCGTACGTTGCCAGTCAATGCACTGACCCGGATGTCACTCGATACCTGCGAGTTCAGGAATTTGCTCACGAAATTGAGTCCCTCGGACTAGTCGTGGCGGCGGGCAATGAGACTGCCGCCGCGATCTGGGGCCTCCCGTCGCCGCAGTTCGGTGCGACTGAGGTCACCCCGGGACACGTCACAGTGCTGGTTACGCATGCCAAAGGGCTCAAGTTTGGACGCCGGCCGGGAGTGCGCGTTCGGCGAATCCTTCAGCTTCCTTCGCATCACGTGGTGACCGGACCAAGTGGTGAGTCAGTCACCTGTCCGCTGCGGACCGGGATCGATCTCGCTCGAGGATTCTCACCGGAGCGCGCGATAATCCCACTCGCTGCCGCTCTTCGATTGGTGATCGCGCAGCGCGCGACGGGTCGAGTACTGCCCCTACATGAATTCGACTCCGGAGAAGTGACGGAGATGGTGCGCGATTTGAGACTGCGTGATGGTGCGCTGACCGAACTCGCAGCAAAGATTGCCGATCTGCCCGGTTCGAGGGGCATTAGGTCCGCCGCTTCAGCGTTGCGGATCGTCGAACCCCTCGTTGAGTCTCCGCTGGAAGCCCTTTCCTGGGGGAAGTTTGCCCGTTCCGCGTTGCGTCCGCCCATCCCGCAAGCCTGGATTCGAAGCGGCACGGGAAGGTACTTCCGGGTTGACTTTTTGTGGGAGGAGGAGGGAGTCATCGGTGAAGCCGATGGGCTGATCAAGTACTCCTCACCAGAAGCGTTGAGAGCTGAAAAGATCCGGCAGGAAGATCTGGAGGTACGCGGATATCAGATTGTCAGGTGGACCTTGGCGGATATGTCGGCCAATCCTGAGCGAATAATCGCGAGGATTTCCGAGGCTCTTGGGCGCCGACGTCACCTTCCGTAGCGCTACCGACGCCGCTTAGCGCGACGGAAGGTGACGTCGGGGGTGGGGAGGGCGCGGCGTGCGACCGGTGGGCTCGACGGGGATGGGGGATACTAGGCGTGTGACCGTCAATCTGGGCATTCCCTCCCCGCCTCCTCCGGTGCTCGCCCCGCGCCGCGTCTCGCGCAAATTGGTTCTCAGGCACCCCACGCACCCTGTCGAAGTGGGTGGCGATGCTCCGATCAGCGTTCAGTCGATGGCGACGACGCTCACCTCCAATGTTGACGCCACCTTGCAGCAAATTGCCGAGCTCACCGCATCCGGTTGTCAGGTCGTACGCGTCGCTGTGCCGAGCCAGGACGATGCTGACGCACTTCCTCTCATCGCCAAAAAGTCCGGCATTCCGGTGATTGCGGATATTCATTTCCAGCCCAAGTATGTTTTTGCCGCGATCGATGCCGGATGCGCCGGGGTGCGCGTGAATCCAGGCAACATCAAGCAATTCGATGACAAGATCAAGGAAATTGCGCGCGCAGCCGGTGATGCTGGCATCCCTATTCGCATCGGTGTCAATGCGGGAAGTCTCGACCCGCGCCTGCTGAAGAAGTACGGCAAGGCGACCCCTGAAGCGCTCGTGGAGTCCGCGCTGTGGGAAGCCAGCCTTTTCGAAGAGCATGGCTTCCGTGACGTCAAAATCTCAGTTAAGCATCACGACCCCGTAGTGATGGTGCAGGCGTACCGACTGCTCGCAGAGCAGTGTGACTATCCATTGCATTTGGGTGTGACGGAAGCCGGACCAACTTTTCAGGGCACTATCAAGTCAGCCGTAGCCTTTGGTGCTCTGCTCAGCGAAGGCATCGGCGACACGATTCGGGTCTCCTTATCTGCTCCGCCAGTCGAAGAAGTCAAAGTGGGTATGGCGATTCTGGAGTCACTCAACCTGCGAGCACGCGGGCTCGAAATCGTGTCGTGCCCGTCATGTGGCCGCGCGCAGGTAGATGTCTACACACTTGCTGAGCAGGTGACCGCCGGTCTTGAGGGACTTGAGGTGCCGTTGCGTGTCGCGGTCATGGGCTGTGTCGTCAATGGTCCCGGTGAGGCGCGCGAAGCCGATCTAGGTGTGGCGTCCGGCAACGGCAAGGGACAAATATTCGTACGCGGTCAGGTCATCAAAACAGTGCCCGAACATCAGATCGTGGAGACACTTATCGAAGAGGCGCTCAAGCTCGCGGAGTCCATGCCGGCGGGCTCGCCTGAAGTCACTGTTTCTTAAGCCGACTCAAAGGCACATTCATGCGCGTACGCCCGCTCACATCTCACGATGCGATGGCGATGCGGCAATTGCTACTCCGTGATCCCATCACCCACTGTTTTGCAGCATCTCGCATCCTGTCGGCTAATGGCTTAGTGGACACCGACCCGTGGCGGATTGGCGGGGAGTTACTGGGGTGCTTTGAAGATGGCGAATTGCTCTCCGCTGTCTATGCCGGCGCAAACCTGATCCCCATCGAGACGACGTCTTCAACGCGCAAGGCCTTCGTCGCACATCTGATTCAGGGGCCGCGCCGGTGTTCTTCACTCGTCGGTCCCGCGATTGAGGTGCTGCATCTGTGGGAAGGTCTCGCCCATCGCTGGGGTCCAGCTCGTGACGTACGTGCGGATCAACCGCTCATGGCCATCACGGGCCCATCGGGCGTGGGTGCTGATCCGCAGGTGCGTACCGTACGAATCGAAGAGATTGATCTGCTTCTGCCCGCTAGCGTTGCGATGTTTACCGAAGAGGTCGGCATCTCACCGATGTCCGGGGGTATGGGCAGTGCATATCGAGCTCGAGTAGCCGACTTGATTTCGGCCAGACGGGCCTTTGCTCGCATCGAGGAAGGTCGCGTCGTCTTCAAGGCCGAAGTAGGCGCCTCCGCCATCGGTGTCTGTCAGATTCAAGGCGTATGGGTGGCACCGGACAGGCGCGGTGAAGGCATCTCGATCGGGGGCATGGCGGGAGCGGTTGCCTTAGCCCAAGCCGGGGTCGCCCCCTGCGTGTCGCTTTACGTCAACGACTTCAACACCGCCGCCCGAGCCTCATATTCGCGAGTGGGCTTCGACGTGGTCGGCACTTTTGCGACTGTGCTTTTTTAGACCATTCGCGAAAGGTGAAAACCGGCGCTCATTTGGTGCTGAGGTAGGTCATCGTCGCAGCTTCGTGAAGCCGATATCCTGCTAGAACACCTTTCGGCGCCCCACCGGCGTCATTGCGAACTGGAGAGCTTGTGCTACTGCGGATGTCGTCCTTGTTTCTTCGCACGTTGCGTGAGGACCCCGCTGATGCGGAGGTCCCCAGCCATCGCTTGCTCGTGCGCGCGGGCTACGTGCGCCGGGTGGCACCGGGCATCTTCACGTGGTTGCCTTTGGGTTTTCATACCTTCCGCAATGTGGAGCGTATTGTGCGCGAGGAGATGGACTCCGCGGGGTTCCAAGAGGTGCACTTCCCTGCGCTACTTCCGCGTGAGCCGTACGAACTCACCAATCGCTGGAATGAATACGGAGACACGCTCTTTCGACTGCAGGACCGCAAGAAGAGTGACTATCTTCTCGGCCCCACGCACGAGGAGATGTTTACTTTGCTGGTGAAGGGCGAATACTCGTCTTATAAGGACCTGCCTGTCTCTCTCTACCAAATCCAGACAAAGTTCCGAGACGAAGCACGTCCGCGTGCGGGAATTCTGCGTGGCCGCGAGTTCGTCATGAAGGACTCTTACTCATTCGATGTCGACGATGCTGGTTTGGCGGTGTCCTACGCCAGGCACCGCGATGCGTACATCTCGACTTTCGATCGACTCGGGCTCGACTTCGTCATTGTGTCTGCGACTTCTGGAGCGATGGGTGGCTCAGCGAGTGAGGAGTTCCTTGCACCGACCGTGATCGGCGAAGACACTTTCGTACGTTGTGATTCCTGCGACTTCGCCGCCAATGTTGAGGCGGTGACTGTTCCCGCCCCGCCGCCTGTCGATGCATCTGGAGCACCGGCGGCTCACGTTGAGAGTACGCCCAAGGCTCCGACAATCGACGCGCTTGTCGCGTTGTCCAACACCGACGCCACGCTACGTCGCGCCGAAAGCGAATGGACTGCCGCAGACACGCTGAAAACAGTGGTGTTTTGGGTTGACTCACCCTCGGGTGGCTACCCGCTAGCCATTGGCGTGCCTGGCGATCGCGAAATAGACATGAAGCGCCTCGAGGCCGTCGTGTCGCCTGGCACGCCGCGACCATTTGAGGAGACCGATTTTGCTAAATACCCGATGCTTGTCAAGGGCTACATCGGGCCGCAGGCACTGGGTGAGTCGTCGGCAAGCGGGGTGCGCTTCGTTGTCGACCCACGTGTTGTCGAAGGCACGCGATGGATCGCAGGCGCAAATAGCCGCGATCAGCACGTCTACGACCTCGTTGCCGGTCGCGACTTCACCCCTGATGGCACTATCGAGGCGGCGGAGGTTCGCGAGGGTGACACGTGTCCTCGATGCGGCGCCGTACTCCTCATTGCGCGCGGCATAGAGATTGGTCATATCTTCCAACTAGGTCGCAAATACGCTGAAGCGCTCGCACTGAAAGTGCTTGACGAGCACGGTGAATTGGTTACCGTCACCATGGGCTCTTATGGCATCGGTGTTTCACGTGCCGTCGCTGCGATCGCCGAACAGCACTACGACGAGTTTGGACTGGTCTGGCCACGCGAGATCTCGCCTGCGGATGTGCACCTCGTGGCTACCGGCAAGGACGATTCGATCTTCGATGCGGCCGAAAAGTTGGCCGGTGATCTCGTGGCTGCTGGAGTGCGGGTCCTTTTCGATGACCGACGTGGAGTTTCGCCGGGCGTGAAGTTCAAGGACTCCGAACTCATTGGCGTGCCGACGATTGTGGTGGTCGGCAAGGGACTTGCTGATGGCAACATCGAAGTGAAGGACCGCCGCACTGGCGAACGCACGGATCTGGCGCTCTCCGATGCAGTCAGCTACTTATCCGCGCTCGGCTAAGGTCAGTTGAGCCCAGGGAACGCAGCTGTGGGCGCGCCCCACGTGATTGCACGCACGGCGCATTCGCGGGCCGCGAGTACCGCGTCATTGCGATCGGTTCCAGCGGATGCCCCGGCAAGGTCTGCGTATGTTGCCGCTAGTCGCATCTCGACAAGACCGGCGAGTTCGCGGGCGCTCGTGGCATTAGTGATCGGAAACGGCGGCTCGTAGGCCACGGCAGCGCCGGGTTGCGATCCGCCCACCACGTCGAGTGTGACGCGCAGGGACAACTCGCGCTGCCGGTGCGCATTCATCGAGGTGCGAGCGAGCGACTGTGTGGACACGTCGAGTTGGGGGCCGAGGAGCCCGTAGGCGTAGACGGCTGCACCCTCACCAGCGATGGCGGCGATTAGAGCCTCGGTCTGGTTCATGCCGTACCTCCCAGCGCCACTGCGTGAGCGGCCTCGCTCGCAGCGATGAGAGCGATGAGCCGGGCAAGCGCCGCGTCGCCTACCGCAACGCAATCGGTCGTGCGGGCCTCCGCAGCGGACTGCTCGGCCTGCTGCAGATCCTTGAGCGCCTCAGTCTGAGACGTGGCGACATCGGGTGTCGAAGATGGATTAACCGAGACTCCAAACGCCTCCAGATGAGCTGCGTGCTCGTCCCGGATCGTCGAAAGGCCCGAAGTGTCGGGGTATGCCACGAGCGTTGCGTCATACCGCGCAATGAGGTCGGCCTCAGCGGTTGCGCAACTGGCGCGAATGGCCTCGTCAGGCGCAGGGGATTCGGTGGGGGCCGACGAAGTCGCGCCCGTGGTGGAGCCTTGTCCCCCGGCTACACCACACGCGACGAGTGCAAAGGGGGAGAGCACGAGGCCAGTCACGACGGCGCGGCGGCTGATTCGCCCAGCGGCGTCTGCGCCGATAGGGCCAGAAATCAGTCCGAACTTCTCCACGCGGTCAGCATGTCACGCCGAGACAGGTATTCTGTCCGTGCCCGTGAGGGTGTCGCGTAGACGAATAGTGGAGGTGGCCCGTGTCGAAGGTTGACGTATTGAGCGGGGTCATCGGACCCATCGTGAGGCAGATCGGCACCGACTTCGAAGGCGTCGAGTGGGAGAAGGTTGCCGGCGAGCGCGTTGTCCGGGTGATCATCGACCGTGATGGTGGAGTTGATCTTGATTGCGTTGCGGAAGTGAGCTCCGCAGTTTCGGCTGCGCTAGACGCGAGTGATGTACTTGCCGATGAGCCCTACACGCTTGAAGTGACTTCGCCTGGCGTTGATCGACCACTGACCCTCCAGCGCCACTGGTACCGCGCTATCGGGCGTCTGGTTCGGGTTGCGATCAAGGATCAAGAAGTCGTGGGCCGTATTGAATCTTGCACAGACGCTGCGGTCACGTTGACCATTGGCGCAACTCAGCGGGAAATCAACTACGCAGACATCGAGCGCGCACAAATCGAGATCGAATTCAATCGTCCCAAGGAAGAAGAGGTGCCCGATGGACATTGATGTCACAGCACTTGCGGCACTCGTACGAGATCGTGAACTGTCCTGGGATCTCGTTATCGGGTCGATCGAAGACGCGCTTTTGGTCGCGTATCAGCAGCGCGAAGGCTCGGCCGAACGCGCTCGCGCACAGGTGGATCGCGCGACTGGGCACGTGACGATCTGGGCAACTGAGCCCAGTGACGATCTTCTTGTCCCGGGTGTGGAGTACGACGACACTCCCCAAGAATTCGGTCGCATTGCTGCGGCGACTGCCCGGCAGGTGCTGGCCGTACGACTGCGCGAAGCCGAGGGCGATGTCACGTTCGGAGAGTTTGCCGCGCGCGAGGGCGAGATTGTGTCGGGCGTTGTGCAGAAGGCTCAGGACCCGAGGGTTATTCGCGTCGATCTGGGCAAGCTTGAAGGCATGCTTCCGCTCGCTGAGCAAGTGCCGGGTGAGGCATACGAACATGGCGATCGCCTCAAGTGCTTCGTCGTCGCCGTGCGCCGTGGTCCGCGTGGTCCGCAGGTGATGCTGTCTCGCTCGCATCCGGGTCTGGTCAAGGGGCTGTTTTCCCTTGAGGTGCCAGAGATCGCCGACGGCACTGTGGATATCACAGCGATCGCGCGCGAAGCCGGCCACCGCACGAAGATCGCAGTGCGGGCCAATGCTGCCGGAGTAAATCCCAAGGGCGCCTGTATCGGACCCATGGGCCAGCGCGTACGCGCCATCATGGGGGAGCTCAATGGGGAGAAGATCGACATCGTCGACCATTCCGATGATCCAGCCCAGATGGTGGCGCATGCCCTGTCGCCGGCTCGGGTGACCAGCGTGGAGGTCGTCGACCTGGAGGCGCGATCGGCCCGAGTGCTCGTTCCCGACTACCAACTCTCCTTGGCCATCGGCCGTGAGGGGCAAAACGCCCGCCTCGCCGCCCGCATGACTGGGTGGCGGATCGATATCCGCTCCGACGATCAGCCGGGGGACGAAACGCAGTGAAGCAGGGGGTAGACTCGGGGGCGGTTGATTTACCGGAGCCGACCCCCGCGCGTACGTGCATCGGGTGCCGGACCCGGACCACCAAGGTCGATCTCCTCAGGGTCGTGGTGGATGGTGACGAGTTCGTCGCTGATCCCCAGGGCCGTCTCGCGGGGCGTGGTGCATACCTGCACCCGAATCGTGAGTGTTTCGAACTGGCAGTACGCCGCAAAGCGTTGTCCCGGGCTCTTCGAGTCTCCGGACACACTCGACTTGAGCGGTTGACCGCCGTGTTCGCTACTCAGGAGTGAGTGAACAGCCCGTCCTGTCCGTCATATCGCTCAAGGAGAACAAGGCGATGAGCAACCGATGAACACGCACCAGCCATGAGCGTGTCACACCAGCACTGACGGTCCGGAACTTCCCCCGGACCGCGACAAAGGAGAGTCGTGTCAAAGGTCCGGGTCTATGAGCTCGCCAAAGAGCTCGGGGTCGAAAGCAAGGTCGTGCTGCAGAAGCTGCAGGACCTAGGCGAATTCGTCCGATCAGCGTCATCCACAATTGAACCGCCAGTAGCCCGGCGGTTGCGTGAGGCAATGCCCGCAGCTCCGGCAGCTCCGGGGAAGCCCAAGCCCGCGAAGAAGGCGGCTGCGGCCCCGGCTCCAGTGGAGCAAGTGGTAGTGGCAGAAGCTCCCACAGCTCCCGCAGTGCCCGATGTGCCGGTGGCACCCGTCGCCCCCGCCATTCCCGAAGCGCCCGCTGCCCCTGCGGCAACTGCCGCCCCCGAAGCTCCCGAACCATCGGCCGCGCCTCGTCCCGCGAGTCCACGCCCAGCTGGCCCGCGTCCTGGCAATAATCCGTTCGGCAGTGCCGCACCGCGCCCGGGCAACAACCCCTATGGCACCGGTGGCATGGCCCGTCCTGGTGCTGTGCCCGGCGCACCACGGCCCACCCCAGGTGCCATGGGCAGTGTCGCAGGCGCGCCACGCCCCAATCCGAGCACGATGCGAGTTCCTTCACGCCCTGCGCCCGGAGCTCGTCCCGGCGGTCCCGGTGGTCCCGGCTCACGTCCGGGTGGTCCCGGTGGTCCCGGCACGCGCCCTGGTGGCGGTCCCGGTCGCCCCGGTGGTCCCGGTGGCGCAGGCCGTCCCGGCGGTCCTGGTGGCCCTGGTGGCGCAGGCCGTCCCGGCGGTGGCTTTGGCGGTGGATCGGGCGGTCCCGGAGGAAGTCCGGGTGGCAGTCCCGGTGGCGGTGCGCCCGGTGGTCCCGGCGGCGGACGCCCCGGTGCTGGTGGACGCGGCGGCACAGCAGGAGCATTTGGCCGCGCGGGTGGCAAGCCATCTCGTGGTCGCAAGTCCAAGCGCGCCAAACGTCAAGAGTTCGACAACATGCGCGCGCCAGAAATTGGTGGCGTACGCATCACGCGTGGACTGGGAGAGGTAGTTCGCCTTCCCCGCGGCGCATCGTTGACGGACTTTGCTGAGAAGATTGACGCTAGCCCCGCCGATCTTGTCACCGTGCTGTTCAAGCTTGGTGAGATGGTCACAGCCACTCAGTCGGTCGATGACGACACCCTGAAACTGCTCGGCGGCGAACTCAACTACAACGTTGAGGTTGTCTCTCCCGAAGATGAAGATCGCGAACTGCTCGAGTCGTTCTCGCTGGAGTTTGGTGAGCACGAGGGCGAGTCGGAGGACTGGGAAGCTCGTCCTCCCGTCGTCACGGTCATGGGCCACGTCGACCACGGCAAGACCAAGTTGCTCGACGCACTGCGTCGATCCAATGTGGTGGCCAAGGAGGCTGGTGGCATCACCCAGCACATTGGTGCCTACCAAATCCATGCGCCGCATGACGGCATCGATCGCGCCATCACCTTTATCGATACACCCGGTCACGAAGCCTTCACGGCTATGCGTGCACGTGGAGCCAAAGTCACGGACATTGCGGTGCTCGTTGTGGCTGCCGATGATGGGGTAAAGCCGCAGACGATCGAGGCGGTCAACCACGCACAGGCCGCAGGCGTGCCGATTGTGGTGGCGGTCAACAAGGTCGACAAGGAAGGTGCCGATCCCACTAAGGTTCGGGCCCAGTTGACCGAATACGGCCTCGTGGCAGAGGAGTATGGCGGTGACACGATGTTCATTGATGTCTCGGCCACCAAGCGCACCGGCCTTGACGAACTGCTCGAGGCGGTTCTTC
>Ga0164295_10002684_pt1 | contig 14521 bp, 6 predicted proteins | sample GEODES006metaG_FD_111798 | JGI IMG/M metagenome (GOLD analysis project Ga0164295, IMG submission 111798) | Oligotrophic lake water microbial communities from Sparkling Lake, Wisconsin, USA - GEODES006 metaG | ecosystem: Environmental > Aquatic > Freshwater > Lake | place: USA: Sparkling Lake...
CCCCGTGAACGCACCGTCCGCTGTGACCACCAAATTCCACCTATTTTCACTCGTCACGCCACTCATATTCAGAAGTCCAGTCACGCTGAGCAGATCCCAATTGATGCCAGCTGTTCCCTCAAGCGCTGAGATCTGCCAGTTGTAGGTGGAACCACCCAGAACAATCGCCGAAGCAGCCGTTAATGTTCCAGGGCTGTTGCCAGGTTTCAGGTGTGAACCAGTTGTCAGGGTTACCGCACCCACACTTCCCGAGCCACCCAAGCTACCTCCGTTGTTCACTGTAATTGCGCCAGCAGTGCCATTCACGTTGAGCAAACCACCATTCACGATGCTCGTACTAGCCGCAACACTCGCACCCGTATCGACCAACAGAGTTCCGGCAGACACGGTGTTTGTTCCGGCGAAGGTAGAGTTAGCTGCGGTAAACTTCAAAGTGCCCGCACCGCTCTTAGTTAAGTTTTGTGTTGTACTGCCTGTCAACTGACCGCTCAAAGTGATATCCCCCGTCGTATTTACCGACATTCCTGAGCCAATACCGACTGTCCCACTTACGACCGCGGTTGTGCCAGCTGTGCTGTTTAGCAGTCCCCCAGTACCTGTGTAGTTGAGTGTTTCCGCTACTCCCGTCTGCCCGTTTAAATCAAGTAAGCCACCCGAGCCTACAGCCGTCGCGCCAGCCGTATTTCCTAAAGCGGTGCTGCTCCCCAACTTCAGAGTACCATCGGAAACCGTCGTCACGCCGGTGTAAGAATTGTTGCCGGAGAGCGTGAGGGTGCCGGTGCCCGTTTTGCTCAGGCCATTGGTGCCGGCGATGACTGAGCCGATCGTGTTGTTGCCGGTTACCGCCACCCCGGACCCGTTGAGCTGGATGGTGCCGCCTTGCAGGTTAAAGCCCCCGGAGGCGAAACTCAGTGAGCCGGCCTGCACCGTCCCGCTGACCGTCACCGTCTCGGCCGTCCCGCCGAAGGAAATGGCCGTGTTGTAAGCGTTGACCGCCGAGATGTAGCCCGACCCGTCGTTCTGCGCGGCCGCGTTGGTCAGGCCGAAGCTACCCATGCGCCCGGCTTGCCACGTGCCCCCGCCGCCCGTGCCGGTCCAGTTGCCATTGGCCGTGGCAAAGATAAATTGCGCCAACTGCGCGCCGCTGAGGTTGCCCGTGCCGATGCGAAAGGTGTCAATGCCGGCGGCAAAGTTGGTCACCGTCAGCGTCGCCGCATTGTTCATTGAGCCGAAGGAGAGTGCTTCGGCTCCGTTGCCGCTGAAATTCACCCGCGAATTGGGGTTGTAAAGCGACACCGCCTGCGACGTGGTGTTGCTGAAACCGTTGAGATCGAGCGTGCCCCCGTTGAAACCGAAACCCCGGTCGATCTGGTTGTTGGCCCCCAGGCGCACCGTGCCATTGGTATTCTGGACGAGGAGTTGCCCACTGGCACCGGAATAAACCGGCCCGTTGGTGTTGGCTAGGAGCAGGACGCCGCCCCCCAACAGCCGGGTGGTCGGAGTGCCCGTCACGGCACCGGCCAAAGTGACAAGCCCGTTCCCGTTGACGCGGAGTTCGTTTCCGACTACGTTGATGTTTCCGTTGACGGTGAGTTGCGCATTGTCGGCGGCATTCAATTCGCCTGAGGAGCTGCCGGTAGCGGTGATATTGCCATTGATGATGAGCGGACCGCTGGTTGAAGATACGATTTTAGCGAATCCGGTCCCCGAGTTGGAAAGAATGATAGCCGTGTTGATGGTTTGGGTGTTGGTGCTGGCCTGCTGGATCGCATTATATTCGGTATTCGATGCAGCGTTGATGTTCAGCGTCCCGTTTTGCAGGGTGTAGGAACCGAAGTTGTTTCCGTGGAAAACAAGTCCCCCGATGGTGTAGTTCGTCGCACCCAGATCGATCGTGCCGATGCGGCCCGCCATCGTCCCGATCTGCACCAAGGTGTTGGCGGAATTCGGCACGCTAACCTGGGTCCAGTTGGCCCCGACACCCCAAGAGGTGTTGGAGGTGCTGTACCAGTTGTTGACAGTAGTAATTTGGCCGTGGGCAGGCGCAATTATGACAACCAGCAAAAGCACGAACGCGGCCAAAGATCTGCTCGGGGTAATCGGGATGACTTGAGCGGGGGATTTTCTATTCATATAATAGTGACAATATCACGAATCGGCGCGATGTCAAATAAAATCTTTGTCTTGGGGGCAGAAAGATCACGTGCTACGAAAGTAGCTCTTTTTGACAGGAAAACCTCCCGCTTTGCGAGATTTTAGACCAAGTAGCGAGAAGCGTGCCCCAAGCCTCTCATATCTAGGGTAGCGCAGGCCCCGCCAGTAACCATCAGGCATCGTGGCGCTCGGATTACCTAAGATATGCCACCTAATTGTTATATCCATTATACCGTCAACCATCAATAAGGAGGCTTTGACCGCACCGATGCATAATCCAAGGCAGCGGGAGGCAAAAAGGGGCGGTAATTCCGCAGGAAAGGAGATTTTTCTCAAGCAGCGGACAAATAATATCAAACCCGGGAAGTTTTCCGACTTTTCGGCACCGTCATGGTGCTGCCCCCGGCACCAAAAAACAACGGGGATCAGGGGCGGCGGGCCCATGCCACCAAGCGACAAAAAAACACACCAAGATCATCGACACGCAGAACCATCCGAAGGCAAACCGCAAAAATCATCGACCCGTGAAATATGCGGATTAAGTCCAAAATCTTACGGGGACCGGCAAAAGACCAATGGCCAAAGATTCCCCAACTTTGCCCCCCTTCCTCTCGCTTCCTAGGAGCAGGCGCTCCGCCGGCGCTTCGCCCGGTGCGGCGCTCACCAGTCGTCGGTGCGGAAAGGCGCGGCCTGCAGGCCTTCCTTGTTGTAGAGCTTGGGGCCGGTGGGATTCCGGGTGAATGCGCAGGCCCACAGCGACCAGGTTGTTGGTGATGGCATGGGCTTGGTTACGATCCGTTGCGGGGTTCAATTGAGCAGCAGCGGCACGACGGGCATCTCGGGGTTGCTCGGACGCACCAAAGGGAAGAGTTTGCGACCCAGCGACGTCTTTTGCCCCCCTTTCCAGTCCTCGAGGATGGTTTGCGCCGGTTGCGGGCCACCGCCGAAAGAAGACATGGTGACGCGGACGCCGGAATCGCGCGCTACGACGACTGGTGCCTCGTTGTTGGGTCCGCCCTGGTAGTAGACCCCGCCGAGCACCTCGAGCTGCGAGCCGTCCTCGGCCCAGAAATGCGTGCCGTCCATTTCCGTCTTGAAGCTAAAAATCCACGCGCGCGACCGGCGGAAGGCCAGATCGACACCGTAGTGCTCGGTGTTCACCTGACGGCACCAGACGTGCACATTTTCAACGGCGTGCATGGCCTGTGGTCCGCCCGGGGCGAAACCGAGACAGTTGTTCACAAACACTTTCTTCGAGGTGCCCTTGGGCGTCGTGTTTCGATAAAGACGCCAGCAATTGGTCTTCGGATCATGAGCGGCAAATTTCCGCGGCATGAAGGTAGATATTATCTGCTGTCCGACAAACGGATAAAAAGAGGCGGAGTCGGCCAGGACCACGGGGCGGTCGGCTTCGTGGTCCAGCAGGATGCCGCCGAAGTTGTAGTTTTGCTCGATGAGCAACGGATCCGTCGATGCCTCCGCCACGGAAAACATGGCGCCCTCGCCGGGGAGGGCGCGCAGGGTGCTGCCGTAGAGAAAGCTCAGCTTCCGGACGGTCTTGGGAATTCGCACCGCCCCGTTAATGGTATAGGTTGCACGGGGGAAAAGTACGGCTGGCTTGCCCGAATCCATGGCGCGTTGAATCGCCGCTGTGTCGTCGGTCTCTCCGTCGCCCACCGCGCCAAAGTCATCGACATTGGCCCAGTTGTCCACGGTATTTGCCGGGAGAACCAGCGGCGTTTCCTCCACCGGCAAGCCGGCGAAGTCTGACGTTTTGCCCGGCTCGCCCGCAGAAAGTATCGGCCCCGAAACATATTCGTCCACCTTGGCCGTCGTCACCACGGGCTTGTCGTCTTGCACGATCGCCGCCGCACATCCGGCCGTTGTCAGGTTGCGTGCAAGCAGGTGGCTTTTGCTTATTTTGATGGCGGCTTCCTTCTCGGCCGTGCATCGGAACGTGCTGTCGAGCAACACCGCATGGGCGCCGCTTTCCAGCTTCACCGCCAGCGGCGTGTTTTCGACCAGAACTTTGCGGGCCGACAAATTCGATACGTTCCCGACGCGCAAGGCTTGATTGCGTTGATTGGAGAACGTGGCATGTTCGAGGGCTATCGTGGTGGCACACCCTGCGGTTAGAACCAGCCCCTCATCAAAACCCGCGATCGTCATGTTTTCCATCACGCCCTGCGCGTTGCGCACATCGCAAAGAAGACCTGCAACACCCGCGCCATCGCCTGATTGAATCGTCGTGTTACGAATGGCTCCGGTATTGGACGCATTCCATCGCACCCCTACCGCACCGGGATTCCCATTGCCCGTATCGATCGTAATGTTTTCCAAGACGTTGTCCTGATTGACGTTCGAACCGCACTGGAGCCGGAAATACGCCAACACCGGCTTGGATTGTCCCGGGCCGAATCCAGGACAGTTATCGTCCAATCGAATCACCGTCCCTTTGCGACTCTGACCAAGAATGACGATCATGTCGTTCTGCTCGTTGCTGGATTTTCCCACCGGAAAACGCTCTTTGTTATCAAGTTCTTTGTCGTCCATGACCCAATACTGAATATACTTATCGTAAGGGGGGGCTCCCACGCGCACAGGAAGCGATCGGGCCACCGTATTGGTCACGCGGTAAGTTCCGTTGGGAAGATAGAGGATGTACCAGGCCTGGGTGTGGTCGCTCCCGAAGTAGGCGTCGCGGCGCTGTCGCTGGATGTAATCCATGGCGGCGACGAGTGCCCCTGTATCGTCCGTCTGACCGTCGCCCTTCGCATTAAACGGGGGCTTGGTCACATCAATGAGCCGTCCGCCCTTGCCCGCATGTAGAAAGGCACTTTCCGGATACACACAATTGACTTCCGGTTGCAGATCTCCGCAGGGTTGCGGACTTTCCTTTGCCATGTCAGCAGCCATTACAGGCACCGTTGCCAGCGGCGCGAGCAGCAGGGCGCCGAGAGCCGAGCAAAGCGAACCGGAGCGCAGCGTAGACAGCCGACGAAACTGATCCGAAAAAGGTCGGCAAACAGCCTGCCAAGCTGATTTCGAAAAGAAGCAGGCAACGGTGAGGGTGGGTTTCATAAGTGTATGAGTGCAGTTTTTCATAGGCTATTATTTTTCGGCTTTTGTATTCACCATGAGCGGAATCGCTGGCATATTTTTATTCCGTGGATCCAGAAGCGGGCAGTCGGTTCGTTGGATTGTCTGTTTCACATCGCCGGTCCAGTTTTCCAATATAACGTCGGCCGGATTGTGGCCGCCGAAGGCACTGAAAGACATGCTTATGGTTGAATCCTTGGCAATGACGACGGGCGTTCTGTTCGGCCCGCCCTGATAGTAAATGCCGCCCAACACTTCGAGCTTCGTTCCGTCACTTACATAAAAATGTGTGCCGTCCATTTCAAGTTTGCATCCCAGAATTCCGACATCCGAGCGGCGGAACGAGAAATTGACGACTTCGTGCTCGGTATTCACCCATCGACAATAGGCAAGAACGTTGTCCACCGCTCCCGCCAATTTCGGGCCACCTCCGGCAAAGCCATGCACATTGCTGACAAAAACAGTCTTTCGTTTGTCGGGGGTTGCGTTCCGATACATGCGCCAATGATTGGTCTCCAGACTCGGCATGGCGATTGTCCATGGAAAGATAGCCTTGTACGGTTGATTTCCTCCAAAGTGGAACCAGAAGTGGGTGTGGGAATCCCGAAGAACCAAGGGACGCACCGCCGTATGGTCGAGGAAAAGCCCGCCCAGGTTTATATTCTGCTGAATCAGGAGAGGAGCCGCGGAGGCTTCGGCAATGTTAAACATCGCTGCATCGCTGCGCTCAGAACGGATCGTATGCCCATAAAGGAAGCTGATCTGACGAACCGTGGCGGGGATGTCCACGGTTCCATTGACGACGTAGCAGATTTTGGGAAACAGAATGGCAGGCTTGCCGGATTTCATCGCTGCCTGAATGGCGGCGGTGTCATCCGTCTTCGCATCGCCCAGTGCGCCATAATCATCGACCACAGCCCAGTTCCGTGAATCGGTTTCGTGCGGGATATACGGCTCATCAACCCATGGAAAGGGAACCGAAGTTATCGGGCTGCCAAGGCCGTTTGGATTCAGCGGCGTGCTCGACACATATTCCGCCCCCCCCCCGACGCAACAACCACCTTGCCGTTTTGTTCGATGGCGGCTCCATAGCCGCTGATCAAAATATTGCGGGCGAAAAGATGTGAATCCTTCAGGATGACTGCAGTGCCTGTTTTTTCGGTGGCTTTAAACTCACTGTCAACAATAGTGGCCTGGCTACCGTCTTCAACATGGATGGCAACCGGTGCGCCCTCCGTTCGGCCTTTTCTCAGTGCGATTCTTGATCCGTTACCGACATGGATCGCGCAACTGGTTTGATTTCGGAATGTGAGATGATCCATCGCCACCAGGGTGGCCGATGAACTGACGATGCTGATTCCCTTTTGAAAACCATCTACGGTGATGTTTTCAAATAGCCCCTGGGCATTGCGGGCATCGCTCAAAATGCCGGCCACGCCAAGACCGTCACCGGAACGCACCGTGAGATTCCGAATTGCACCGAAATTGGAAGAGTTCCAAAGCACCGCCACGGCACCGGGATTCCCCCGTCCTGTATCCAGAGTCATGCCCTCGATCACGTTGTCTTGGTTGACATTGGATCCGCAACGCAACCAGTAAAACCGGATTAACGGCTTGGATTTTCCTGCTTCAAACCCGGGACTGTTATCTTTCAGTTTGATGATCGTTTTGGCGCGGTCCTGCCCGATGAAAACGATGGTGTCATTCTGCTCGTTGCTGTTCATGCCCGCAGGGAACCGGGTTTTATCCTTCAGCTCATCATCGGACGATATCTGATACTGCCGATGGTCGGCCCACTGGCAGTCTCCCACCCACACTGGAAGCGAGCGCTGAATGCTATCGCTCACCAAATACGTGCCATTCGAAAAATAGAGGAGATATCCGCCCTTACTAAAATCGCGGTAGCAATACCCCGGCACGCGGCTGGATGCCACGTAATCCATGGCCGCCACCAGCGCTTTGGTGTCATCGGTTACCCCGTCGCCCTTCGCATTAAACGGGGGCTTGGTCACATCAATGAGCCGTCCGCCCTTGCCGGCATGGAAAAACGCACTTTCGGGATAGGACCGCCGGATCTCCGGCCGGCGATCACCCGGACCCGCGGCCTCCGCCGGTGCCGCCCAACCTTGCGAAGCCCAAAGCATCACGAGCGACAGGCACACCAGCTGGGACTGCCCGACCGGGCTGATGAGGATCCGGGAAGGGTGACTTTTTTCCATAAAACTTGACAATATCTTGTCTTTTGACAGATTGCCACAGCGTTTATGCCGGTTCTGGGTCAGGCTATAATACCCTCTTATCTGATCCAATTCCCCGAAACAATGACCCATCACTTCCGCAAGGTCGCGATCATTTTGTGCGCCGCCACAACGACGGCGGTCCGGGCGGAACCTGCGACCGACGGGGCCGCGGGGGCCGCGACCCGGCCCAATGTGATCTTTGTGCTGACCGACGACCAAGGCTGGGGTGACTTCGCTGCGGCGGGCCATCCCTACATGAAGACGCCGAATCTCGACCGCTTGGCGCGCGAGGGCACACGCTTCGACAACTTCTACGTCAGTTCGCCGGTTTGCGCACCGAGCCGCGTCGCCTTCATGACGGGCCATTTCCCCGCGCGCCACAACGCGCACCACATTTACTTCAACCCCGAGAACAACGCCAAAAACGGAACCGCGGATTTCCTCGATCCGGGGGTGCTGACCGTTCCGCAGATGCTGAAAAACGCGGGGTATCGCACCGCCCATATAGGCAAATGGCATCTTTGCGGCCGCGAGCAGAGCTCACCGCGTCCGGATGCCTACGGCTTCGATGATTTTCTCGTCAGCCACGACGGCGGCCAGAGCGAGATTTACAAGTCCCGGCTCGCCGCCTCGACGAATCCCGTCACCGCCTCAAGTCACTGGATCATGGAGGACGCCATCGAATATCTCAAGCAGCACAAGGACGATGACACCCCCTTCTTCCTCAACCTCTGGACCCTGGCTCCCCATGCCCTGCTCAAGCCATCCCCGGAGGAATTGCGGGCGGTCGGCAAGATTGAAGCGAAGGCAGACGACTTTGAGTCTTGGATGCGGACCTACCTCGGTGAAGCGCCCGATTTGTCCGGGCAGATGGAGGTCTATTGCGCCTCGATGACCTCGCTCGATGCGGCTTTGGGAAAGTTGCTCGCGTATCTCGACGAATCGGGGCTGGCCGAGAACACAATCATCATTTTTTCCAGCGACAACGGACCGGAAGACCAATTCGTGCCGGGCGGGGAAGCCGCCAATGCCGGGGTCGGTTCCACCGGACCGTTCCGCGGCCGCAAGCGGAGTATCTACGCGGGCGGGGTGCGGGTGCCTTGCCTCGTGCGCTGGCCCGGGCACGTTCCCGCAGGACGGGTCATCGATTCCGCGTGGTGCGCGGTGGACCTCCTCCCGACACTGGCCGATTTGGCGGGGGTCGAGTTGCCCGCGGGTCATCTTGCCGATGGCGAAAGCATGGCGGAGGTGCTGGCCGGCGCCGGGCGCGAAAGAAGCAAGCCCATTTTCTGGGAGTGGAAGTTCGAGGTCTTCGGGTCGCCGGATTACAAAGCGCCGTCGTTGTCCGTGCTCGAAGGGCCCTGGAAATTTTATTGCCAGGCGGACGGCACCGGCGCGGAGTTGTATGACCTCGCTCAGGACCCGGGAGAAAAGACCAACCTCGCCGACAGGCAAAAAGACCGGGCCGCCGCGCTCAAGGCCAAGGTGTTGGCATGGAAAAAAACCATCCCCCAAGGTGTCGCGGGATCCAGCGGGACACCCGCCGCCGAGGCAGGCAACTGACGAACAACGACCGGATGATGCGGCACAGATCGACAACAGGAGCAAACACCCTTCCCCGGCCGTTCGCGGCCCTTCGCGGCACCGCGCCGGTGCGGTGGTGGTGCGTCCTGCTCCTTCTCACCACCCTGAAAGCGACTGCGCCGGCGCTGGCCACCTCCCCGAATCAGGAAAACCGCAGCCGGGAAGCCGCCCCGGAAGACGCGGTTGCGGCGGCTTCCCGGAAAGACCGCCCGCCCAACGTCCTGCTGATCGTAACCGATGACCAAGGTTGGGGGGATCTCAGCAACATGGACCACCCCTACCTGCGCACACCCCGGATGGATCGCCTCAGGACCGAAGGGGTCTATTTCCCCAACTTCCTGGTAGCGCCAGTCTGCGCTCCAACCCGCGCCGGCCTGCTGACGGGACGTTACCACTACCGCACCGGCGTCCACGATACCTACCAAGGCCGGGTCAACATGTGGACTGACGAGAAGACGATTGCGGAATACTTCCGCGCCGCGGGGTATGCGACGGGCCTGTTCGGCAAATGGCACCTTGGCTACAATTACCCCTCGCGGCCCATCGACCAGGGTTTCGACACTCACGTGGGTTGGGAGGAAATGCAGCACAGCCGGCAGCGGCCGCTCATCGAGAAAAACAGTGAATTTGCCTACCGGTCCGAATTCCTCAGCGATGTCTTTTGTCGCGAAGCCATGGATTTCATCCGCGCCAACCGCGACCGGCCCTTTCTGTGCGTCTATCCCCTCTTCCTGCCGCATCGCCATCCCGACAACCTGGAGATACCGCAATCCTACGTGGAGCGCTTCAAGCAATTCGGGAATCTGGACGACCGGATCCGTGCGATCTACGGCATGGTCGAAAAAGCCGACGAGTTGATCGGGCAAGTGCTCGACGAATTGGACCGGCTCGGCTTGCGGGATGAGACCATCGTCGTTTTCCTGTCGGACAACGGCCCGGAACCGATCGTTTTCCGCGACGGCACGACCAACCCCAATGCCGGGCTGCGCGGCGCGAAGAACTCCCTCTACGAGGGGGGGCTGCGCGTGCCCTTCTATGTCCGTTGGCCGGGCCATCTGCCGGCCGGCGCCAGCATACCCGTCATGGCCAACTACACCGATGTGCTGCCCACGCTCCTCGACCTCGCGAAGATCACCCCCGCGTCGTGGGAAAAACCGGTGGATGGCCGAAGCCTCGCCCCTCTCCTGCGCGATCAGGACAAGGCGGAGTGGAGCCCGCGACATTTCTTCATGCACTTCCTGCGTCCCGGCCGCGAGGCCATCCTGGCCGACAAGTGGACCGGCAGCTGCGTGCGGGGCGAGCGATACAAACTGGTCAACGGGAAGGAACTTTATGACTTGGCGCAAGATCCCGGCGAAAGCACTGACATCGCGGACGCCAACCCGGCGATCGTCGGCGACCTGCGCGGGCTCTACGAAAAATGGTTTGCCGAGGTCACAGCGGAACGGGATTTGCAAGCGGCCCCGATCGTGGTCGGATCCGACCGGCAGGCGGAAGTGCGTCTTTACCCCTTGGAGAAGAACACCGCGGAGGAACCCGAGGGCTGGCCGGTCGATGTCGTTTCGCCGGGTCCCTACATGATCTGCGCCGAGAACCTCCAGCACACGATGTTCGGGAAGGACGTCGAAGCAGTCTTGCGGTGCGGCAATCTCGAAGTGCGCCGCAAGATCGATGCCTCCCAAGCGGACCTGGTCTTCGAGGGGGTGCGCCTGCCTCCGGGACGGCAGACATTGCAGCTGGAATTCCGAGGTGACGTCCGGGAGCAAACCGGGCGCTACGGCACGAAGGACCCCGGTCACCGTCTGCTCTGGGTGCGCAAGGAACCCGCCCCGGCCACTTCGCGGAGCCAGAAGACGGATTGAACGCGACTTCCGGCGACTCAAAGGTTGCCGGAGCGTCTTTTGTCGGCTTCATCGTCTTGGCCCTCATTGTCGAAGCCCTACGATGAGCGACCAAGGGTTAACGGGCTCTAGTTGAAGAATATATAAAGGCCGACCATAAGGACAATCAGAATACCCCAAACAACCCAGACTGCGGTGCCGATGTTTCCGCCTCCGCGATAGGTATCCGCCAGCGACGGCAGCGGGCTCTCTTCACCCTCCTTCTGGGTCAACAAGGAAATCACAATCATGAACAGGCATAGCCCAGCAAAGATCACGAATGACAGGAAAAGGAAATGCGGCCAAAACGCTTCCGAGGGCCAGTGTTTCAAATAGCAGACTCCGATCCCGAGGCTCACCGCCGTTCCGAGGGTCAACACGGCATTCGCGCTTGCCGAAGTCGCCCGCTTCCACAAAACACCCACAAGGAACACAGCACTGAGCGGCGGTGCCAGAAATCCAAGAATGGCTTGAAAAAGACTGAAGAGATCCATTCCTTCCAGTTGCGCGATAGCGAGCGCGAGAAAGATGGAAATCACGGAGCCAACTACGGTAACGATCCGTCCAACGTGATTGGTTTCCTTTATGGAGGCCCCGGAGCGGAACCACATCTGATAAATATCGAGCGTGAACACCGTGCTCAACGCATTCAGTGCCGAGGCGATGGTGCTGATCAGCGCGGCCATCAACACGGTCATGATCAACCCGATCAACCCGTGCGGAAGCAATTCCTTCACCATCGTCATGTAGGCTTCGTCGGGATTTTCAAGTGCTGGAAAGAGAACCAGGCAAATTATGCCGGGCAGGATGAATAGGGGCATGTCCAGCACCTTCAAATATCCGCATACCGCTGCGCCCAGCCGCCCCTGCTTGAGACTCTTGGCAGCCAGCATCGACTGCACCATCGATTGGTCCGTGCACCAAAACCAGATGCCGAGAACCGGGTAGCCAAGCAGAATGGCGAAGAAGGGATAATCCGGGTTATCCGACGGCAGGAAAAGTTTCCAATAGCTTTCGGGGACGCCATGGTAAACCGCCATCACGCCGCCCGCCTTGACCAAACCGAAAACAACCAAAGTGAGAGATGCCACAATAAGCAACGCCATTTGAAACACATTGGTATGCGCCACCGTTTTCAGCCCGCCCGCCAGTGTGAAAAAGGCGGAAATCACTACCAGCGACGTGACGGACAACCAGAGCGGCCAGTCCATGATCTGGTTGACGAGAATGCCGCCGGCATAAAGGGTCATCCCCAGCCAGGAGACAAGAATCGTAACCAGAGTATACCATGCCAGCAAAGCACGGGAACGTTGGCCGAATCTTATGCCGATGAACTCCGGCAGAGTGCTCGTTTTGGCCCGCAGATAGTAAGGCGCAAAAATGAACGCCAGAAAAAAGAGGAAAACAAAGGCATACCACGAAAAGTTGCCAGCGACGATGCCGGACGTGTAGCCGATGCCGCACGAGGCGATCAGCATTGAAGGACCAACGTTTGTCCCCCACATGTTCATGCCGATACTGGTTGCGCCCAGGGAATGCTGGGCGAGAAAAATGTTCTCCTTCCGGCTCTGGCGCCAACTCACGAAAGATCCGATGGCCAGCATTACAACCAGGTATGCCCCTATCACCAGATAATCGACCCCGTTCAGTAGTTTATAGATTTCCATAGTTTATTAACGGCATTAGTGAAAAATATTGGCCAGACGATGCAAAAGCTGCCGCAAAACGGACATCCGCACCAGGACGTATCGCTCCTCATCCTCGGAGAGGGAAGCCCCACGGGGTTCAGGCGGGATTCCTCGGCCGATGGCCAAAGACATCTGCTTCTCCAGCTTCAGCACGGCCCCGACGGTGTTGCCCGCTTCGGGGCGAGACCTCAGCGGGATGGCTCGCCCGTCCTTCCGATCCTTCACTACGAGACCCGATGCGGAAGAACTTTCCGCAGGCATGAGCAAAAGAAGGGTTTGTTGGTCCAACGGGCCGGTGACCGTGAGCTCTATCTCGACATCCGAACCGGAGGCTTTGAGTTTCAAGCCGAGTTTGTTTCCTTCGCTGCCCGGCACGGTCAGATTGTCGATCCGGAGTTCGCGGCCTTCGAGTTCCGCCGGCACATGCGGGAACAGGGTCAGTTGGAGAGCCTGCCGGTCATAATCGATACCGAAAAGGTTTTCGATGATGGCCTCGATATATTGGGCCGCGGTCGAAGAAGAGCCCTCGGTCCCCTGGCCGGCGCCGGTCTCGGGCTCCAGAAACTCGTAGTAGTTGGCATTGAATGCCTTGATGGTCGCCCAGTTGAGTTCGGAGGCCAGTTCGTGCCGACCGATATCGATGAGACCTTTGATGATGAAGAGGTTTTTCAGCGTCCATATACTCCCGTTCCACGCCTTCGGATCATAGTGGCCGAGCACGACCTTGTAGCTCGGGTCGGTCTTCGCCATCGAGGTCAAAGGGACTTTGCCCCCCCAATTGAAAAGAGCCGGGTCGAGAAGACTTTTGAGCAGGGCCTGTTGGCGGTCTGGTGGCGCGATGCCTTTGCGCAACGGCCAGAAGGCATGGCTCCAGAAGTAGGGTTGATGCTTCCTTTCCACGACATTGTAGTTGAGGTATGCCGATTTGTCCTCGTTCCACAAGTAGCGGTTGACCGCGCCGGCGATCTCTTCGGCCAAAGCCCGGTAGGACGCGCTTTCCTCCGGCCGTCCGGCACGGCGGCAGATGTCGGCCAGAATGTAGCTGCCCACGCAAAGAGCCACATTCAGGTCCACCTGAGCCACGGTTTGAGGAGGGGGTTTGCCAACATTATCCTTATCGGCAAAGCCAAAGGTTTCCTCAAAATGCCCGGTGAACAACCCGGTGGTCCCGTTTCGTTTGATCGGCGAAAGCCACCAGGACATGTAAGAGGAAAGGGATTTGTAAATCTCCTCGCGCAGAGCCGCATCGCCGGTGGCCTTGAACACATCGTAGGCGGCGGCAAAATAAAAATCGGGGAGAACGCTGGTGTCCCCGGGTGCTCCCCGGTTGACCGCCTTGCCCTCGTGGTCTATGCGACCGTCGGGATTTTGGCGCTGCAAGCCGATAAAGCCGCGGATCATCTCCTCGCAAAAGGATAAATTCACCCACTTGAGGGCTGGAACGGTCGTCGAGCTGTCGCCCAGCCACCAGTTGTCGCCCCAGTAGCCGCCGGGAGCGATGAACGGGCGGGTGATCCCGTTGGGCAAGTTGTCATAGACCATCGCTTTGTCGAGGACGCCGAAGGCCGAGGCAAAGTCCTTCTGTGAAATGCCCGGCAAGCTGATCCGGGGGAGGATGGCCTCGCTGACAATATCGGGCTTGGCCGGCTTGCTGCGGGGCTCGCCACCGGTCAGCGCGATCCAATCGATGTAGATGTCGCCTCTCACCCCCTGGAGACCCATCACAAGTTTGATCTGCCGCATTTCTCCGGACCAGGGAACTTCATCCAGGTGGACGACAATGTCCTGCCACTCCTTGGAATAGGGCTGCATGGCGAAGCGAACCGGGCCGATTTCCTTGTCCGGAGTATCCGTGGTGGTCCAAGACAGGGTGCCG
>Ga0164295_10002686_pt1 | contig 14515 bp, 7 predicted proteins | sample GEODES006metaG_FD_111798 | JGI IMG/M metagenome (GOLD analysis project Ga0164295, IMG submission 111798) | Oligotrophic lake water microbial communities from Sparkling Lake, Wisconsin, USA - GEODES006 metaG | ecosystem: Environmental > Aquatic > Freshwater > Lake | place: USA: Sparkling Lake...
ACCAGTCCATGTATTGTTTAGTGGTAAAAGATCTTCACTTGTTCCAGTTGGTCCGATTGGTCCTTGTGATCCAGTTGGTCCGATTGGTCCTTGTGATCCAGTTGGTCCGATTGGTCCTTGTGCCCCAGTTGCTCCAGTTGCTCCAGTTGCTCCGATAGATCCAGTTGCTCCAGTTGGTCCGATAGAACCTGTTGCTCCGATAGAACCTGATGCTCCAGTTGATCCAGTTGGTCCTTGTGCTCCAGTTGGTCCTTGTGCTCCAGTTCCACCTTTTTCCCCAGTTGAACCTTTTTCCCCAGTTGCACCTTGTGCTCCAGTTGGTCCTTGTGCTCCAGTTGAACCCTGTGCTCCGGTTTCTCCTTTTTCCCCAGTTGAACCTTGTGCTCCAGTTGAACCTTGTGCTCCAGTTGCACCTTGTGATCCGGTTGAACCTTGTGCTCCAGTTGGTCCTTGTGATCCGGTTGCACCTTGTGTTCCGGTTTCTCCTTTTGCTCCAGTTGAACCTTGTGCCCCAGTTGAACCTTGTGCTCCAGTTGAACCTTGTGCCCCAGTTGAACCTTGTGCTCCAGTTGGTCCTTGTGCTCCAGTTTCTCCTTTTTCCCCAGTTTCTCCTTTTTCCCCAGTTGGTCCTTGTTGACCAGTTTCACCTTGTTGTCCAGTTGGTCCTTGTGCTCCAGTTGGTCCTTGTGCTCCAGTTGAACCTTGTTGTCCAGTTGGTCCTTGTGCTCCAGTTGGTCCAGTTGCTCCAGTTGCTCCAGTTGCTCCAGTTGCTCCAGTATTAACAATATTTTGTGATGGACAACATTGTTCTTGTTCGTAACACCATCCAACATGAGACATTTTTATAAATTAAGTAATTATATTTTTAATTATAAAAAACTTAAAAAAATGATAATTACTTAATGTATCAAAATCACAATTTGTCTGAGTATGAAGACAATATGTTTAAATATGATAGTTAAAAATGAATCACATATAATAATTGATACACTTGAAAAATTAATAAATAAAATCACGTTTGATTATTATGTTATTTGTGATACAGGTTCTACAGATAACACTATTGGTTTAATTAAAGAATATTTTGAAAAAGAAAAAATACCTGGAGAATTTTTTTCTCATGAATGGAAAGATTTTGGATACAATCGTTCATTAGCTTTACAGTGTGCTTACGGTAAATCAGATTATGTTTTTATTTTTGATGCTGATGATGAAATTATTGGAAATATAAATTTATCGAATTTAACATTAGATTCTTACACGTTAAAATTTGGGAATCATGCAACATCTTATGAACGTATTTGTTTAATTAGAAATGATAATACGTGGTATTATCGTGGTGTTCTTCATGAATACATTTGTTCTAAAAATGAGAACACCCCATCAAAAGGAAGTATTCAAGGAGATTATTTTATAAATTCAGGAAGAACAAGTTCACGAAACAGAGACCCAAATAAATATCTTAACGATGCTAAGATTTTAGAAAAAGGTTATTATTCTTCAATTGAAACAGGTGATAACATTCATCATCGTTATGCATATTATTGTGCAAATAGTTATATGGATGCAGGGAACCGTGAAAAAGCAAAAGAATGGTATGTTAGAACACTTAAATGCCAAGGGTGGTATGATGAAAGATACAACTCTTGTTTACAATTATTTGAACTAACAAAAGAATCAAAAGATTCTTTTTATTATCTTGTTGAAAGTTTTTATCATAATCCACGAAGAATAGAAGGTATTTATCTTTTAATTAATCATTACACATGTGAAGGTAAATATGATCTTGCATGGAAATACTACCAATGGATTCAAAATTATTACGAAAATGAATATCCTTTCGATGAGCTTTCAACGAAACTTTTTGCAAGAGTTATGGATTATACCTTTTATTTGCCTTATTATATGATTATAGTATCTGAAAAAACAAAAAATTACAGCACGGGACTTAAAATGTTTGAAATTATATTTGATAAAAAGGATCACGGTTCAGTTCCGGGACAATGGTGGGTTGACAATTTACTTTTTAATTTTCAATTTTTTGAAATGAAAATTTTATCTGAAAAATTTAAAATTTATGTTGATTTTTTAAAGTCACACATGCTTACGATTAAATATGATTATTTTCCAGATAAATTAAATGAGTCCATTTTATTTTATACTGGGTTTGCAAAAGAACCATGGAACTTGAGTTATTCAGAAAATTATGCATTGGGTGGTTCTGAACGTGCTGTAATAAATTTAGCAAAAGAACTTTCGAAATGGTATTCAATTGTTATAACAGGTGACATATTGGATGAAACTAATTTTATTGGGAAAGGTATTACTTTTATTAATCGTCATAAATTAAAAAATGTTCATTATAAATTTATAATTGTTTCGAGATATCTTTCGTTTTTTACTTTATTTCCAAATTACAAATGTGAAAAACTTATACTTATGGCACACGATACCCATTTATTAAATAACCTTAATGGATGTAATAAAACAGCTCAACAACTTATTGATGAAAACAAAATTGATTTTTGTGTGTGTTTAACAAACTGGCAAAAAAAAGTTTATTCAAATCTTTACCCAAAATTAAAAATTCACGTCATTAATAATGGAATTAAAAATACCAAAAAGTTGAAAGTTGATGATAAAATACCAAATACATTTATTTACACATCGGGAAGTATTCGAGGTCTTGAACGGTTATTAAACATATGGCCTGAAATAATATCAAATATACCTGATGCTACATTGAATATTAGTTCTTATGAAGATTTTCCGAAAGACTCATTTGATGAATCTTTGAACATTAATCAAAAAGGTATTACACATCTTGGTAAATTAAATGAATCAGAACTTTATAAACTTATGCATACAAGTGAATATTGGCTGTATCCATGTTGTTTTGATGAAACAAGTTGTATTACAGCTATGGAGATGATGGATCATGGAGTGATTTGTTTGTATTATCCTCGAGCAGGTTTAACGGATACAATGAACGGAAATGGAATTCAGATTTCCAACGGAAATGAAATTGAAACGCTTATAAATTTAACCTCTTCTCAAAAAAGTGAAATTATATTTAAAGCAAAAGAGTACGCCAATGGTTGTTCATGGGAAAATCGTGCTATAGAATGGATAAAAATAATTGAAGGAACTAAATCATTGATATTTTATGCAAAAAATAATTTCCCTATGCGTCTTTTAGATGATTACATAAATTCTTTAAAAACTTCAAATAAAATAGAATATACAAATTCATTTGATTTTATTAAAAATGAATGTGGTAATTTCGATGAAATTGTTTTTGTCCATGAAGTGTTTGATCAACGTGTTTTTAATTTAAACTGCAAAGTTAGTTATTTAAACACAGAACCATTAAATATATTTGCTAGATTAAATTATATTATTTATGATTTAAGTAAATACAAATTCAAAAATTTTTATGATTATAGTTTATCAAATATAAAAATATTAAATAATAATAACATAAATAATACAAAGTTTCTTCCATATTTATATAATCATACTGAAGTAAATTTTTTAAGGAGTCTTCTTTTAAATAAAAAAGAATATGAATTTGGTATAATATGTAGTAATGGTTTATTGACAAATAATGTAGAAGAACTAAAACCTCCAAGACGTAAAAAAGTTGTGAGTTATCTTTTATCACAAGGTTTTAAGGTAAATATTATTTCAGGTTTTGGACCTGAGCGTGATATAGAAATATCAAAATGTAAATGTTTACTTAATATACATGGGCAATTTATTGAAGAACCAAGTCAGATATTTGAACACATACGATGTGATAGGTTACTTTATGCTGGATACAATATTTTATCTGAAAACTCTATTTATATGGATGAGAATTTTAAATTTCCAAATTTAAAGTTTATAGATTATTGTGATTTTTTTAAAATAAAAAATAAAATTATAGATTGTTTTACTTTTTATAATGAACTTGAACTATTAAGTTACCGTTTAAATATCCTTCAAGATGTTGTTGATTATTTTATTATTATCGAATCGACATTAACACATATCGGTAAACCAAAAAAATTGTATTTTCAAGAAAACAAACACCTTTTTGAAAAAGAAAATTTTTTTGAACGTATCATTCACATTGTAGTTGATGATTTTCCATTTAAATATCCAAATATAGATATTTCAAAAAATCAACAATGGGAAAATGAAAAGTTTCAAAGAAATTGTATAACACGTGGACTAGACAAATTAACACTTTATGATAATGATGTAATTATAATAAGTGATCTTGATGAAATACCAGACCCAAATACAATAAAAAACACAAATTCATTTGATATTGCATGTTTAGAACAAGATTTTTATTATTACAATCTTAATTCAAAAATGGACCATAAATGGTATCACCCTAAAATTATGAAATATCATTCATGGATTTCTTCTAATTTAACTTTTAGTGATATCAGATTAAAAAATTACAATATTATTAAAAAAGGTGGATGGCATCTTAGTTATTTTGGAAGTTCACAATTTATAAGTAATAAAATTCAAAACTTTGGACATCAGGAATATAATTCAGAAACATTTACAAATATTGAATCCATAAATGAAAAATTGAAAAAGAGAGTAGATATTTATAATAGAAAAATTCATATAGAATTTAAATCTATAAATTCAAATGATTATCTTCCACCAAATTATATTCAACTAAGTAATTTTATCATTGATGATTCACTTAGTTATTTATCACTTAAATATCATTTGGATAAAAATGTAAAAATATTTCATGATTATATCCCAATTTATGAAAAATTTGTAAAACAAAATAAACATCTTTTAAAAAATGTTTTAGAAATTGGAATAGGCTCAACTGAAAATGGACAAATGACTCATGTTAAAAATTATAAAACAGGTAATAGTTTACGATGTTGGAGAGATTATTTTCCAAATGCTACTATCCATGGAATTGACATTTACGAATGTATTTTAAATGAAGAAAGAATTAAAACATACAAATTAGACCAATCCAATGAATCAGATTTAAATACATTAGAAGGTCCGTTTGAATTAATTATAGATGATGGTTCTCATATAATGGAACATCAAATTTTTTCTTTTAATATTTTATCAAAAAAATTAAGTTACAACGGTATTTATGTAATAGAAGACATACATTCTGAAAATAGAGAAATAATTAAAGAAACTTTTTCAAATTTAAAAGAATTTAATGTATATTTTTTTTACAATGGATATGATAATGTTTGTGTATTAGAAAAAAAATTTAATTCAGTTACTGTATGTCCCAATATAGGTATGGGATATGGAAATGTGATGTTTCAAATAGCGGAAGCTGTATATTATTGTGAAAAATACAATTATAAATTATGTATCAATAAATATTATGAACGATTTTTTACACATATTTGGATAAAAGACCAACCAGATGAAAATACAATTAAAAATGATTATACTTTCAATAGAATTGAACCAACTAAAAACATACGAATAACCGGTTTTTCACAAAATGTCGATTTGTTTTATGATGTGAAGGAAAAATTAAGTTCTTATTTTAATTTTGATTGTGAAGAAATTAAAAACAAATACTCCATAAATGATTCTCAAATAAATGTAGTATTAGGTTTTAGACTTAACGCAGATTCTGGATTTAAATACTCAAATTTAAGTATGAAATCTTATGAAAGTGTTATGGAAAAATTTAAATCGGCGCGTTTTTTTGTAATAAGTGATATCGATCCATCTAATTTTTTAATAAATTGCAAATACAATGTGGAAATTGTTAACGAAACAGATATAAACCAATTTTGTTTAGGATTATGTTGTAATCATTTTATTATTGGTGAAAGCACATTTCATTATTGGATAGCGTTATTAAAAACAATTAAAGATCCTACAACACAAGTATATATCTTTAATGATACAGATATAACAAATAGAAATTTACATAAAAATCTTAACTGGAAAATAGTTAATAAAGTAAATGATTTTATATATTTACATTTACAAGACCAATCAGGCTGTGATTATAAATTCCATAACGGTTCTGTAAATGTATTAAGAGAACTTGCTATAAATGATCCTAATTGTATTGGGTTTAATACAATGGGACACTTTAAAAATGAAATAAAATGTATTACTCCTTTGCTTGATTGGGGTCCTAATGAAGGGATTTATCTCAAGAAGAAGAAAAATTATTGTTTTATTCACAGTTGTAATTTACCAAAATCTGGAACAAAAAGATTAGATTATTTACTCGAAAAATTGAGTTCATTCGATATTTTTGAAAAAATTCTTGTAAATAATATAGGTGTTCCGATTAATAAAAATTATAACAAAATAGAACTAATAAATTATTCAAATAATCATTTGCTTTTTGAATTACCAACAATTAATAAAGTTTTAGAATTTAGTAAATCTAATCCAAATGTAAATGTTCTTTATCTCCATACAAAAGGTATAGTAACGAATAATACATGTGTTGATGATTGGATTGAAATGATGATTCATTTTTTACTTAAACAAATTTGTTTAGAAAAACTATATACAAATGATGTTGTTGGGTGTAATTATAATGATTTTTCATTAGATTATCACAAAGATGGAACTACTACACCCGCACCTCCTCATTTTAGTGGTAATTTTTGGTGGGCTCAAAGTAACTATTTATCCACATTACCATTTATTAAAGGTCCTATTAAAAAAAATGATTGTGAATACCATTTATTTAAAAATAACCCAATATATCATTGTTTACATAATTCATATGTAAATCATTATAATGAAAAATATCCAAAAGAACGTTACAATAACCAATTTTAATTTCAATTTAAAAATGTAAATTAATTATAATTTAAATGAGAACTTATCAATACTGTCCAAGTTACTTAAATGAATGTCCTTTGGTTGGTTTTTTAAAACCAAAAATTATAGATTGTTTTATTTTTTATAATGAAAATAATTTATTAAATTATCGTTTAAATATCCTTCAAGATGTTGTTGATTATTTTGTTATTGTTGAATCAACCATGACATTTACAGGTAAACCTAAAGAACTTTACTTTAAAAAAGAAATGTTGGGAGAACGTATCATTCACATTGTAGTTGATGATTTTCCATTTCCAAATAACCCAACTAAAGAACAAGTATTGAAAAATGAAAAGTTTCAAAGAAATTGTATAACACGTGGACTAGACAAATTAATTCTTAATGAAAATGATATTCTTATTTTTTCCGACATCGATGAAATTCCTGACCCTAAAACACTTGAAAAATTAAAATCATTTAATTTTGATGGTATTTATTCACTTGAACAAGATTTTTATTACTATAATCTTGAATCAAGAAAAGGTAACTGGTATTATTCTAAAATTACAAATTACAAAAACTACGTTAGTTCAAGTTTAAGTATAGACCAAATTAGATGGTCAAATTTTAATTTTATTAAACATGGAGGTTGGCATCTCAGTTATTTTGGTGACATCCAGTTTATTAAAAATAAAATTCAAAATTTTAGTCATCAAGAATATAACAGACCAGAGATACTTGAAAATGTCGCTTTTTGTATTGAAAATGGTTTGGATTTATTTTCACGTGGTGTTGATGAAAATATTACCAAAATTCCATTACATCTAAACAATTACCTTCCACCAAAATATAAACAATTAAAGAAAAACAAGATTGTTGATTAGTGGATATTTAAGTTAAAGACACGCAGCAATAAATATAAATTTAAGTTTTAATTATTTTATAGTTGTTGTTACAAATTTTCTCAATTTAGATATAATAATCTGTAGTGTTTATTTTTTTATGTTTTTTACATAATTTCATATGTTCGCGGATATACATCACAAATGAAAGACGGTATCCATTTTCCTTAATATTAATACAAGTATTGCAATGCCATTGATGAACATCCATAAGTAAAAAATCACCTGGACAAATTTTTATCAAAACCTTGAACTGGGGAAATCCAAGATACCCGCCTTCAAAGTTTTCACCAACTACAACCAAATTCCCCAATCCTCCAGAGTAATCACCCGAGTCTTTGTGACACGCAGTTCTCCAATTGTAATTCGACGTTACCGTTGTAAAAACAGTATTTGGTATTTTTAACTGTGATTTTATTTCATTGTATTCTGTTTCTTGAGATATATAATAACTACTACCTAATTGTTTGTAAAGCTTCGAACACTTTTGTATAAAAATTAATCCTTTGTTCCAAAGCTCAAGATTATTAAGTGTAAAAGACGTTGTTCGACACGCTTTAATTGTTCCGAGTATTCCTCGATGTTCTCTCAATGGACGATCGAAATATCCCGATATATTACTTGCGATATAACTTCCTTCACTTTGACCTGTTTGGGTTATGTGGCGAGCTGTTGATTGCCCTTTTGGTATTCCAGCAGCCATTCCCCTGTTAGAGTGTTTCTTTTTGGAAAGTTCTAGGAAAGAATCAACTGCTATATCTGAATACTTCTTTGATATTAATCCTTTTCGAAACTTGAACAAAACTTTTGTAACTCCTAAAGGGTCTATATAATACCCATCGGAATTTTTATCAATTATATATTTATAATAAGATTCTTCAAAATTTTTACCTTTTCCATGGAAATCTGAATCTTCTATTATTTTATTGTAAATTGTTTTCATTTAGTTTTAATTTTATAAACTTTCAATTTGTTTAACGAGTTCCTCTAAAATATTTTCATTTAAATTTGAACGACACAACGGACAATTTGTTTTTCTTGTAAATTTTGCCATTTCATTGATACAATTTTGATGAAATCCATTTTTACATGTTTTACAAACAATACAATTAATATCATTACACTCAAAACAAATGGAACAAGGCTCTAATGGATCCCTCACAATTGCCTTTCCAGTTTCTAAAAAAATATTTTCTTTAAGATCATCGATACAGTAAGATTTATCAAGTGAAGGTATCATTTTGTAAACATTTAGAAATATAAAGTAAATGTGCTTACAATACCTTTTGTTCTTTTTAAAATCAATACATGTGCAATTCATACTTGGAGAAAAACTGATAGTATAAATAGTTCCAATTGACCCTAATACTTTATAAAGGGGTCCTGATCTACCTTCATCAATAGACATCAATTTTATATTTTGTTTGGCATTTACTGACCTTTTTAAACGAAATATTTGTTGTGGAGAAGATTGCATTAAATTATAATAATTAAATAACTTTATATATAAAATTATTTAATTTTTAAATGAGTTTCGCAGCTGGTATAGTTCCATTTATCTCAAACGGGCTTTTTTACTGGGCCTTGAAACAAGTAATAATAAATGGCCAGGTTTTGTAACTTTAAAGAGAACCATTCTTGAAATTTTCAAGTAATTTACGCTCCGTTAAAAGAATAATTTGACCATTTTTATTTTCCAAACGATTAAAATATCCTTGGACTCCTTGGAACTTTCCCAAAATAGATGGGTTTGTGTTTATGATGCGCTTTCAAAGAAAATTAAAGCTTTTGGTTGCAATTCTAATTGACAACTAATTTCCATTTTAAGTTACAGTTGTATATTTCCACTTACCAGATGTTGTCTGATGAACAAATATTTGATTCTTTAAAACATTTAACGATTTACGATTTGCAAAAATTTCATTCCATATAATTACACCTATTGTGTAGTCTTTAAATATCTCACATGTAACATCACAACGATAATCATAACTACTTAATTTGTTTGAAAGACTGTTCAATTTCTTTGATCGGTCTTTAGGACTACATGGAGCACTCATTTGACAAGTTTTTATTTCAAGGTCGAGTTTTCCAGTTAATCTAATCTTTACGTAATTTCTCACAAGCTCGTAATCCTTCTTGGTTAAATTACTCAAATTTAATTTTTGAAGTGAATCAGGTGCTTCAAAGTTGTAATAATTATCTGAAACAATAACAGAATTGGTAGTGTCAATTTCTTTTGAGAGAAGTTCGTAAGAATCAAATTCTTTGGAATCTTTTATAACCAATCGTTCAGGGAAATCATCTGTTGCAATTTTCTTTAGAGACATATTTATATTCTTTATTTTTGTTGAATCGATGTAAACAACGGCTTGAGCGTGAACGCTCTCTTTGAGATAATGGAGAATATCCAATGGATAATCAAAGTTTTGAGTAATGAAAATATAAATGTCATAACGTTGTTTTAAAAATGTTTTTTCAGTCGTTTTTGACAAATTAATAATAACATTCGACTCACCATTTTCTTTTCTGGAAACATTGATTTGACGTTCTTTCAGAAGTTTTTCTAACAATAAAATTTTAGAAATATGGATGTTCATGGAAATGTAAATTGAACGAGTTTTGTTTTCTGCAATAAAATCTGCAAATGAAATAATGTTTTCATTGAACACTTCCGGTTCAGAGTCCAAAAAATCGATATATTCAAATTGAAATGTAGGGAAGTTATTTATAAAATTTAATTCAAATGCATCAAATGCAACAAGTTCAAGACACTTCAATGAAGTATAGCTCAAAACATGTATTTTACATTTTAAAGCTTTAAGACGAGTGTTTATTCGACGTTTATTTAAAATACAAAGTTCATTGAAAATAAAATCACCAAATCCATAAATAATAACCTTAACTACTGGACTGATATTTTCAATTGTTTCGAGGGTGCAATGGCAAATTTCTTCTTGACTCAACGGAAAATCACCAACAAATTCATTAAAGTGTGAAAGAGATTCATGGATATTTACATTCTTTGGAAAAAATAAAAGAAATTTTTCATCAAAATAATATTTATAAATCCACGCAAGGGAATAAACTAATTTTAAATCAAAGAATGTCCCATAAGAAATTAGTTTATTAACAGTTCGTTTTTTTGTAATGTTGATTAGTTCAGGGGTAAGTAAACTTAAAAATGTTGTTTCCATGGTTCTTCTATAACTTATTTATTCACATCTTTTTAAGTTAATTTATTTTTAATCCTCCATACCCACGCTCTGTTTCGGAAAGAATATCAACAACCTTGACTTCTGGGTGACCACAGCGTTCAAGAATAAGTTGAGCTATCTTTGAACCAAATTCAACAAGGTAATCAGAACCAGTATTGTTAATAACTAAAACTTTTATTTCTCCGCGATAAGTCGAATCAACCACACCATCACCAATATCAATTCCCTTAAGGGACAAATCCATACGAGGAGCTATCCTAAGGTAGTATTCTTTGGAGATATCTGCACTGATTCCTGTTGAAACAAGTGTGCGTTCTCCTGGAGTCAGTTTAACTTGGTCAAAACTAAAGATATCATATCCTGCACATCCGTCGTCCGTTTTGCTCGGAACTTTGGCATCTGGATGGAATAACTTTATTTTGAAAACAGTATTATAATTAATAAATGAATAAATCGAATTAAAAATGAATTTAAACATTTTTAAAGGTTCTTATTAAAAGAACCGGTTGTTTTTTTAAATCGATTTAAAATGGGATTTTTGGTGTCCCGAAGCACTTTTTTGTTTTTATTTTGTTAAATTTAAGCGGGAATGCCGACTGCTTCTCTACGATTATAAGTTTCTATGTTGTTTGTAAATATAAGTGTCTTGTTAATACCTGGATAAACACATTTATACATCTTACCAATCTTTTTAAGACTTTCATTGAAGTAATCAATAAGATTATTAAGAATTATAAAGTTTTCATTAATAAAGGGCTCTATTGTATCTCGATTGTTTCGTTGATTTTCACGATAATACACTACGACTTGTCTTAAAACATCAGAACCTACATCAACAAACATTTGATAAATATTACGAAATGCAATGGTTTTTTGGCGCTTCTTCTCAGCTTGCTGGAGAGTCGCTTTAAACCCAGCTTCAGGAATATCATTCATAAGATACTTAACACGTAAATCACGATTTGCTACAATAGGGTCTTCAACTATATGGTTACGAAGTTCATGTTGTTGAATGTGAGTAATACAATTATGAATATTCATAATTTTAGGAGCTTTATCATAAGGGTAAATATTAGTGATCATGCTCCTAACTTCATATGCATCTGGAAGACCACCACAAGGAATATCACCATGATTGCGACCACGCTGACCACCACCATTTTTATTTAAGAACTCATAGTAATGGGGATTGTGAATAACACCAGTAACAACACGCTGAGTATTCCAATCCCAAGCTGTATGGCAATCGGTGCAAAACATCTGAGAACAATTTTGAGCACATGTAAAATCTGAAAGTATAAAGTTATGGTTATTATCTAATAAAAACCCATAATATTTACCTTTTCCTACTTCAGAAACAGTTATACTTGTCCTTTTATAATCTTTATTTGGATTACTTGATACACATTTTTTACGAGAAAGTATTGTTGGGATATCTTTTATATTACCTGAAATATTAATTTGGTATTGGTCTTTGCAATCAGTTAATTTATCTGTGTTTGGAAAAGGAATATTTATTTTTTTAACAATTCTGTGATGAACTATAAATCCAAGGGATTTAGCAAGAATTATTATTTGTTCCGATAACTTAATATTTACCTGTGTTATTATAATACGCTTTCCTTCATTCCTAACACAACCATCTGTATCAATAATCCCTGCTAATAGTTTTAATCTATTTTCACGAGAATTCATAAGATAATCGTCCGGAATATGCTTATTATTAATAAGCGAATAATCACCAAGTAATTTTCTAAATATATTTAATGGCCTTCCAGTAGGAACTACTAATTCTTTATTATTTTCAATAAAACACAAATTACATTCTTTTTTAATACATCCTAAACAATTTTCTTCATATCCAATTGGTTTACGTGTATTTAAATAAGAATTTATTTGAAAAAAGTATTTATCTTGATGAACGATAAAGAGTTCATTTTTATTAGCCCAATCAATAAAATATTGGATTATTTCATTGTCGTTACTTGCAAAACCAGTGCCATTACTATTGCCATCACCTAACCAAAGACCAAGTAAGTATGGATCAATTTTTATATCACGATGTTCCCAATTTACACCTTCACTTTTAAATCCAAGTAACTTTGATTTTATTTTTTCAGGTAATTTCATATAGTCTTCAACTTTAATTTGAAGATAATCGGGTATATTCAAATTTTTACTAAATTCAACTGCTTTATTATGCATTTCAGACTTACTATTAATATCAAAACTAAACTTCTTCGAAGAATAAGTAAGTGTAGAATGATTAAACCAATGAACTATATATAAATTTTCTAAATAATGTATTACATTATTAGAAATTGGTTTTAATAAAAGAGTATGTTTGCTATTCACAGTGTAACTTATTCCATCGGATTGAATTATATTATAAAGAGTATCAATACCAGTGGTAGTATCTAAAACAGTTCGTATATTACCATCATCACCAATAAGATTATCACCAATCGTAATATTTTGAGACATTTTGATAGTTCCATTCCAAAGCATAATTGGAACATCTTTTTCAAAACACCCCGAAATACGAAATATCATCGTCCCACATCTCGGACACGGCTTGGTATCCTTGTTAAGGAGTTCCATACTCGCAACGTTCTCAGGAAGACACTCGTGATCGTTGAGCTTTTCTTCGTTGCATTTATTACAAACACGCTTCTCGCAGCTACCACACTTCCATGCCGTGCTAAGAAAGCCACGACACTCATTCAGAGGGCATTTACGAACAAACTTCTTACGATCTTCGACGGTGGTAGAACTTTCACCGATGTTATTAATAGTTAAACGGTTCATAGTATACTGTAAATCACTAACTTTATCTTGAATGATACGTTCTTGACGACGTAACTCAAACAACTCAACATTTAAAATATCTATTTGTTTTTTAATATTCTTCCTTTGAATCTCAACAACAACATATGGCTGAGTTTCAGGAAGAAGTGACTTTTCACGGTCAAATAAAACATTTTCACGGTGCGATTTAAGGGTCTTGGTGAGAAACACACTTGTGCAATGCTCACTCATAAAATCATACGTGAAAGTCTTTTTACAATTCATACAATGAGGGTCAAGAGAGGTCTCCACAGCATACTTCTGAAAACATGCACGACAAACACTGTAATCACAAAACACACAACAAACTTCTTTGTGAGTGCTTTGGTTGATGTTTTCGCAGCATATACCACAAGTAGGGACTTCCTTCACCATCTCTTTTTTTGTTTTATATACCCGTTATTTCCTTAGGTGATTTTTTATTTGTAAAAAAACCAAAAATAAAATAAAATTTATTGTTACCAAAGAACGATTTTATGGATAACGATACGAATTTTTTTGACTGGAAGTTTTATCTCGAAAAATACGAGGATCTTAAAAAAGCTGGTATTAATAATTCAAAAAAAGCATGGAATCATTGGACAAAATTTGGAAAAAAAGAAGGACGCATTTGTTTCTTTGCACAGGAACCCCATATAAGCGTAACTCTTGAACCAACACCGGAACCAACACCGGAACCAACACCTCAACCAATACCTCAACCAATACCGGAACCAATACCTCAACCAATACCGGAACCAATACCGGAAC
>Ga0164295_10002687_pt1 | contig 14513 bp, 16 predicted proteins | sample GEODES006metaG_FD_111798 | JGI IMG/M metagenome (GOLD analysis project Ga0164295, IMG submission 111798) | Oligotrophic lake water microbial communities from Sparkling Lake, Wisconsin, USA - GEODES006 metaG | ecosystem: Environmental > Aquatic > Freshwater > Lake | place: USA: Sparkling Lake...
CCGCATCGGCCGCCTCACCTACCGCGCCATCTACGAGAAGTACGGCCTCAACGGCGACGTGCAGGTGGTGGCCCTCAACGACCTCACCGACGCCAAGACCAATGCCCACCTCCTCGAGTTCGACTCCAACTACGGCCCGTTCAAGGGCCAGGTGGGCTATGAGGGCAACGACCTGTTCGTGGATGGCAAGAAGATCCACGTGTTCGCCGAGAAGGATCCGGGGTCGATCCCGTGGGGCAGCCAGGACGTGCAGATCGTCGTGGAGAGCACCGGCTTCTTCACCGACGCCACCAAGGCCGTCGCCCACAAGCGAGACAGCGTCAAGAAGGTGGTGATCTCGGCCCCGGCCAAGAACGAGGACCTGACGATCGTCCTCGGCGTCAATAACGAGATGTACGACCCGAAGAAGCATCACGTGATCTCCAATGCCTCGTGCACCACCAACGGCCTGGCGCCGGTGGCCAAGGTGCTCCACGAGACCTGGGGCATCGACCGCGGCCTGCTGACCACGGTGCACGCCTACACCAACTCCCAGAAAACGGTCGACACGGCCGCCAAGGATCTCCGCGACGCGCGGGCCGCGGCGCTCAACATCGTGCCCTCGAGCACGGGCGCCGCCCGGGCCGTGGGCCTGGTGATCCCGGCCCTTCAGGGCAAGTTCACCGGGATGGCCTTCCGCGTGCCGGTGGCCACGGTGAGTGTGGTCGACTTCACGGCGCTGTTGAACAAAGAGGCCGCGCCGGCCGACATCAACGCGGCGATGAAGAAGGCGGCCGAGGGACCCCTCAAGGGCATCCTGCGGTACACCGACAAGGAACTGGTCTCGACCGATCTCAAGGGGGATCCCCACAGCTCGATCTTCTCCGCGGTCGACACGATCGGCCTGGGCAACCTCGTGAAGGTGGTGAGCTGGTACGACAACGAGTGGGGCTACTCCAACCGCATCGCCGACCTGCTCAACTTCCTCGAAGACCACGGGCTCTAAAGAAGCCGCCCGCGGGCTTCGGTTGACGGGGTCGCCACTTTTTCAAACAGCCCGCAGGCTTCAACAAGCTCGCAGGGTTCAGGAATCCCGCATGGACGGTGAGCACGAGGATGAGAAGCCCCTGGAGCGGGTGCAGTCGGCCAGCATCACGGCTCGGGTGCCGGACGCCGTGGCGGCGGGTGTGTTCGCGACGGGGGCCATTGTCCTCCAGAGCCCGACGGAGGTGATGGTCGATTTCGTGCAAGGAGTGGCGAATCCGCGGCGAATCGGGGTTCGGGTGGTGATGCCGCCGGCGGTGGCGACCCAGTTTGCGGAGGCCCTGCGGGTAAACCTGGGCATTTATGAGGCGACGTTCGGTCGCCAGCCAAAGGAACCGGAGCCCGTTCCGCCGCCGGGATCGGCTGGCACGCCGCGGGAGGCGTCGGAGGCGTCCACCGCCGGCCCGCGTGGCGAGGGGGGCGGTGCCGCCGCCGCCGAAGCGGACCGTAACGAGGCCAGCCGGTCGGCATCGTCAGCCGCGCACCCGCCGCCGATCGCGGATGCCTACGACCAACTCAAAGCGACCGACGACGTGCTGGGAGGGGCGTATGCCAACACGGTCACGATCTCGCACACGGGCAGCGAGTTTCACTTTGATTTCATCAATCGGTGCTTTCCTCGGTCAATCGTCAACGCCCGTGTCTACATGGCCGCCCCGCGTGCCCCAGCCCTGCTCGAATCGCTGAAGCGGTCGCTGCGGCTGGGGTGACGGGCGCACCTCCGCGGCGGTGGCAGCACCCCGCGACAGCCCGCCGAACCCCGCGACAGCCCGCCGAGGGAGGCGTTACCGCGTGCTCTCTACCGCGACGGGATCGTGGCGTCAGTCTCGAGCGATGTGCCGTCTGGGCCGGTCAGGCTGACGACCACGCGGACGTGGTCGCCCGTCGGCGGCACGCCTGTCCAGCGGAGCGGAAAGTGCATGCCCCGCAGCCGCGTCGTGCGACGGAAGTGGGTCAACGCCTGGCTACTTGGAATCGTCCAGGTGGCGATGGGGGCCTCGGCGGCGGCCACGTCGTAGAGGGCGATCGAGACCGATCCCTCCGCGGGCACGAGTTTTTCGTCCGCGTCACGGGGTTCAAACGTCACCGCGACGCCGTCGCTCGAGCCGTCGCCGTTGTCGTCGAAGCAGGCGGTCGCCGAGGCATTGATCACCAGCCGCACGGGCCGGCCTTCGGCAAGCGGCTGGTCGTAGGCCACGGGCAAGGGTAGGGACGACGGTTCAGCCGCAGGTGTCGAGGGCGGCATGGGAACGGCCACGGCGTCGGCCGGCTCGGGCAGCGACAGCGGCGTCGGCTCGGGAACCGAGGAAGACGAGGGCTTCACCGGCAGCGGTGGGATATTGTCGAGCGCCGGGGGAGCCAGGCCGCCGCCTCCCGCTGCCGGGCCACGGATCGCCTCAGGGATCTGCAGCGACGGCGGCACCGACACCGGTGCAGACGCCGGTTGCGGGCGACCGCCGCGCGGCCGGCTGACCGGCGTGTCGTCAGAGACGCCAAGTTGCCGCCGCAGGCTGGTGTTCTCGCCGGACAGCGAATCGAGACGGAGGCACTTGTCCTGCAGTTCGTCCTGGAGCTGATAGATCTGATCCTCCTGATAGCGGAGTTCCCGCTCCAGAAGTTGCTGGTTCAGGTCGCTCTTGCAGCCCGCTCCGGCGAGGCAACTTCCGAGCACCAGGCCGGCCCAGCGAAGGCCGAATAGTTTCTGTGACAGCATTGACGCGCCTCCTTGCGCTGGTGAGGTGGGACGACCATCCGGCCGTCGCACCCCTGCTCTCTCGTTCGATCCGAATCCGGTACGTGATCCTCCTGATCAACCGCGGACCCTGGCCTTGATCTTCGTGTCTGGGATTCTCAGACGGCGGCCTTGGTGGCTGGCATCCGATCGATCACCTCGTCGATCAACCGGTAGTCCCGCGCTTCCTGCGCCGACATGAACCGGTCGCGATCGGTGTCCTGCTCGATTTTCTCCAGGGGATGCCCGGTGTGTTTGAGCAGGATGCCGTTGAGCTTGTGCTTGATGTTCTTGAACTCCTTGGCGTGGATCATGATCTCCTCCGCCGTTCCCTCCATGCCGGCCAGCGGCTGGTGGATCATGATTCGGGAGTTCGGCAGGGCACGCCGCTTGCCGGGTGCACCCGCTGCGAGCAGCACGGCTCCCATCGACGCTGCCTGCCCGATGCAGTAGGTGGCCACGTCACAGGTCACGAACTGCATGGTGTCGTAGATCGCCAGGCCCGCCGTCACACTACCGCCGGGGGAGTTGATGTAGAGGTGGATGTCGCTCTTGGGATCGTCCGACTGCAGGAAGAGCAGTTGGGCGACGATCGCGTTGGCAACCTCGTCGTTGACCTGCGTGCCCAAGAACACGATGCGGTCCTTGAGCAGCCGGCTGTAGATGTCCATCGCCCGCTCTTCGCGGCCGCTCTTCTCGATGACGTAAGGGATCAGGGGCATGGCTTTGTTTCCGGGGGACGTGCGGCGGCGGTCAGTCTTTTTCCTGATCCTCGGCGGCCACCGGCGGCTTGGTCAGCACCTCGTCGACGAGGCCGTAGGCCTTGGCCTCGGTCGCTGAGAGGTAGCGGTCTCGATCGGTGTCCTTTTCGATTCGGTCGATCGGCTGGCCCGTGTGGGCGGCGAGGATCTCGTTGAGCACCGCACGCGTCTTGATGATCTCATCGGCCTGGATCTCGATGTCGCTCACCTGGCCGCCGACCTGGCCGTAGGGCTGGTGGATCATCACCTTGGCATGCGGGAGCACGAACCGCTTGCCCTTCGCTCCTCCGGCGAGCAGGACCGCGCCGCCGCTGGCGGCCAGGCCAACGCAGTAGGTGGCGACGGGGCACGAGAGGATCTGCATGGTGTCGTAGATCGCCATCGTCGCCGTCACGCTGCCGCCGGGAGAGTTGATGTAGAAGTGGATGTCCTTCCGGCGATTCTCGCTCTGCAGATAGAGCAGTTTCATCACCAGTTCGTTGGCGTTGCCGTCGTAGATCTCTCCCTGCAGCAGGATGATCCGATTCTCGAGCAGCAGGTCGCCAAGCGTCATCTGCCGTTGCCGCTGGTAATCGCGGTGGGCACTCGAGGCCGCGGCGTCGTACACGGTCGAAGCGGACTGCGTCAGGGGCGTAGCGTGGCGTGGCATGGGCTTCGTCGTAGGGTGATCGGGATGAATGACCGGGAGCGTCAACGGAACGGTCAGCCGCGGGTGCCGGGGCGGGCCAGCGCTTCGGCCTGAGTGGCGACGGGAATCTCCTCCTCGCCCACGACCACGCCGCAGACCGCATGGTCGATCGCTTCGGAATCGGCCCGGGCGAACTCGAACGGCGTGTCTTTGAAAGACGCATGCGAGGTGATCAGGTCGACGGTCTTCCGCTCGATGATCTGGTTGCGGAGCACGTCCATCAGGCCGCGACGCTCGAGGCTGGCCCGCACGCGACGGGGCGACTCACCCGACTGAGCCGCGACGGCGCGAATCTCTTCGTCGTAATCGCCCGGCGTGTCGGCGATCCCCTCGTCCTCGGCGATCCGCTCGAGAATGAAGTGCTCCTTGAGGGCCCGGGCCGTGCTGGCCATCACGCTCTGCCTGAGCTCGTTGACGTACCGTCGGATGGAGTCGTCATCGAAGCCGCTGCGGCGGAGTTCGAGGATGGCCCGCTCGAGTTCCCGTTGGGCCTGCCGCCGGAGCAAGGACGGGGGCAGATCCCACGAGGCCGACGCCGTCAGCGCACTGGCCATCTGCTGCCGCACCTGGCGGCGGCGGTGCCATTCGAGCTGCCCTTCGAGCTGCTTGCGGACCGCGGCCCGCAGGGCATCAGCCGAATCGAAGCCACCGAGCTCTTCCAGGAGCGTGGACGTCATCTCGGGGAGTTCCAGCCGTTTTACGTCCAGCACCTTGAGTTCCATCGTCACGTCCTTGCCACGGACGTCCTCGACGGCGGCCTCATCGGACAACCTGACCGTCGCCGTGACCGTCGTGCCGGGCTTGGACTTGGCCACGAGCGCTGCAAATCCGGGCAGTTCGGCATCGGCAAACGAGAGCTTGTCGCGAACGATGATCTCGGCCTCGTCGGCCTGCGACAGCACGCGGTCGCCGTCTTTGAAGATCAGGCTGGCGACGATTAGATCACCGGTCGTGGGAGAACCGTCGTGCGGCACGAAGCGGGCACGCTCGCGAAGGTGGCCGGCGAGTGCCTCGTCGACGTCGGCCTCGGTGATCTCGCGGGCTGGCCGGGAGATCGCCAGCCCCTTCCAAGTGGGCAAGTCGAACTCCGGTCGGACCTCGATCGAGAACTCGAACGTCATCGGACCGTCGTCGGGGAGCAGCACTGCGTTGGCGTCGAGATCAGGCTCGCTGATCGGCGACAGTTTCTGCTGCTCCGAGACCTGGGTCATGGCATCGGTCAGCAGTTTCGAGCGGATCTGATCGGAGAGTTCCGTCTTGAAGCGACTGCTCACCAGCCGGCGCGGGGCACGGCCCGGACGGAAGCCCGGCAGGAGTGCCGAGGGCATGAGTTCACCGATCGCCTCGTCGCGGTAGCGGTCGATGTCCTGCCGCGGGATCGTCACCTTCACCCGCCGTTGGCAGGTGGAGACAGTGTCGACCGCAACGTCGAGGCTCAGCGACTTCGGGAGCCCGTCAGGGCCCTCCGCCGTGGCGATGGGATCTGGGGTGGCGGCAGGGGATGCATCAGACGCTGACATGAACGGTTCCGGAACGGGGGGCTAGAAGCTGAAACTCCCGCCCACGAGACGTCCCGGGGGAGAGCGGTTCAACGGGCAGGAGGTGACGCCATCGGAACCGTGCAGTGGGTGCTCGTTGCAAACGAACACCCAGCGACACGCGCCGACACTCGGGACGAAGCGGGTGATGGGATTCGAACCCACGACAACCACGTTGGCAACGTGGTGCTCTACCAACTGAGCTACACCCGCGGGCGACAGCCGAGAAAGCGACAAAACCGCCAAAAGAGCGGCCAGGACGCATCCATCGGAAGCCCCGCGATTATAGGGGCAGCCGATGCCGCCGCAAGGTCACCCTCTGGGTGGACCGGGATTTCTGGGGAGGGTGGGTAGGGGTGATTGGAGCGGCGGCAACCCGGTGTAGACTCCGCAGGCACGGGTTTCCTCCCGTCCTCCCGGTCTGGTGGCTCGAGCAGCCCCGCCGACACCTGGGTGGCTCACCCGTGGACGAAAGCCTCGTCATCCTTCCGCCGTCGGGCAAGCATCGGACGCTCGTGAAGCGGTTGCTGATCCCGGCGGAGAGTGCCGACGAGGCCAGGCATCGGGTTTCATCAGACGGCGAGCCATTGAAGCCTGACTGGCCGGTGGTGGCCGCTGGCGAACCGCCACACGAAGGCGATCTCACCGACTTTTTCAAGGTCCTTGCATGACGCCCACTCCACGCCCACCCCGCCGGGTCACGGTGCTCGATCTGGCTGCCGCGCGAGCGGAGGGTCGGCCGCTCACGATGGTCACGGCCTACGACTGGCCGACCGGCCGGCTGGCCGACGAGTCCGGCGTCGATTGCGTGTTGGTGGGCGACAGCGTGGCGATGGTGGTCGCCGGTCGCTCGTCGACGATTCCCGCCACGCTCGAACAGATGGTCTACCACGGCGAGATCGTGGCCCGGGCGGTGACGCGGGCCATGGTGGTGGTCGACCTGCCGTTTCCGTTCCAGCACCTCGGCGTGCGGACGGCGGTGGAGGCGTGTGCCCGCATTCTCAAGGAGACCGGCTGCCAGGCCGTGAAACTGGAGGGTACTGCCGGTCAGGCCGACGTGGTGGCGGGGATCGTGGCCGCGGGCATTCCGGTGATGGCCCACGTGGGCCTCCGGCCACAGGCAGTGCATCAACTCGGCGGCTATCGGATGCAGCGGGACGAGGAACAGCTCATGACCGATGCCCGGGCAGCAGCCGAGGCGGGCGCCTTTGCGGTCGTGCTCGAGTGCATCCCGCGGGCCGCCGCGGCGGCGATCACCGCGGCGCTCCCCGTGCCCACGATCGGCATCGGCGCCGGCCCTGACTGCAGCGGGCAGGTGCTCGTGATGCACGACCTCGTCGGGCTCTCGCCCGACCGTGTGCCGAGGTTCGTGCGGGCCTACGCCGATGTGCGGGGTACGATCGGCTCGGCGCTTGCCCGGTGGCGAGCCGACGTCGAGCGCCGCGATTTTCCCGGGCCCGACGAGACGTTGGGATGATCCCGGCGGCGGTCGATCAGGGAATCACGACTTCATCTGAGATCACGACCGGCTTGCCGGCCGTGATACCGGCCGGAGTTGGCACAGCGGCGCCCGCGCTGGGACCGGGTGAGCCGCCAGGGCCGACCGGCACCGATACGCCGGCAGGCATGCCCCCCTCCATCACCGCGCCGCTCCCTCCGCAGGAGTCGCAGCCCGCGGCCGCAGCCGGGGCCGAGTCGCAGCACGGTTGTTGCTGACCGCAGGCCCGCGGCGGGGCTGCGGTCATTGCCGGCGCGGCACCCGGGGGCGTGAATCCTGGTGGCAGGTGGCCGAAGCACTTCTCGTACTTCCAGACCTCGAGCGCGATGTACCGCTCGTTCAACGACTTGCAGCCTGTCGTGGCCATGATCGCGATCACCGCGGCCGACGTGACGACCCGTCGACCAAAAACCAGTACACGCATCGCTCCGTCTCCTCGGGCGGCTTCCTGAGGTGCACTCGTGCAGGTCCGAGCCGACCGCGAATCCAAGCGGTCATCATCGGAAGCCACGCAACACTACCCCATGCCGGGGGCGCGGCAACCTGTGCAAGAGCCGCCTTGCCGTGCGGAAGCACCGGGCGTGGAAACATGTGCCGGTCGTGCCGGAGAGACTGTCGAGGGACAACGATCGACGACCAGCGGCGGGACTACAATCAGCCCTTGCGATGACGGATGCGGGCTCGCATTCGGCGCTTCTTTTGGCCTAGTTTGCGTCGCCCTTTGCCCGTTTTCTTGACACCCATTCAAAATCTCCACGCGGCGGGCCGCAGAAGTGCGTCCATCGCCGTCGCGGAAGGTTGTAAGATGGCCGGGGTTCGGTTGCAAGCATCCCCGGCGGTCATCCGCAGCATGATCGTGTTCTTTCCCACCTACGCGAGCCGCACGGCCACGGGCTGGACGGCCCTGATTGCCGGCATGGTGGCCCGGCCGTTGCCGGAACGGAGCCGTCGGCGGGTGCTCGCGGTGGCCGTTTTGCGGCGACTGCTCGACCTGGACGAAGCCCAGACAGAATCGGAGGTCTTCCGGAGGCGGGCCGAGGTATTCCTGTTTCGCCGCGTAGCCGGCCACCGGGTTCGCATCGCCCTGGGCGATCGGATCATTGACGCCGGCCTATCCGATCGCAGCGGTCACTTTCAGACGCGGGTCGATTTCGACGACGGCTTCGCAGCCTCGTGGGTGTCGCCTGGAGGCGGGCGGCTGGAATATACCGGCATCACCGACGAGGCCGACACCGACGGCGACGGTGCCCCCACGGCCGCGGGGTCGATTCATCTAGTGGAGGTCACGGGCACGTCGGTGATCTCCGACATCGACGACACCGTGAAGTTTTCCAACGTCGCGCATCGCCGCGAACTCCTCCGCAATACGCTCGTCCGCGAGTTCGTGCCAGTGGAGGGGATGCCGGAGGTCTACCGGCGTTGGCGGGAGAGCGGAGCGACATTTCACTACGTCTCGAGTAGCCCCTGGCAACTCTCCGACTGCCTCTGCCGGTTTCTCGGCGAATCTGGACTGCCCGCCGGCTCGATGCACCTCAAGCTTTTCCGGCTCAAAGACTCGACACCGCTGGGGAGGCTGCCCACGCGGAAGCGGGCCAAGCGGCGGACCATCGACCGGATCATGGACGACTTTCCGGGCCGGCGGTTCGTGCTGGTGGGCGATTCCGGCGAACGCGACCCGGAGGTCTACGCGGCGATCGCCCGCCATCGTCCGGAGCAGGTGGCCGGGATCGTCATCCGTGAGGTGCCCGCGAAGGCGTCACGGGCAAAGGTTCGCGAACGGCTCGACCGGATTGCCCGGCGGCTGCCCCCAGACTCGTTCACGATCTTTCAGGATCCCACCCAACTCGCCGACCTTGAGCCCACACGGTGACGGCCTGGCCTCGGGCGTCGAAGCCCGGGCTCACCACGGTGAGTCGAAGGCGTTTTGATAGTGCTCGACGACGGCCTTGCCCTGCGGATCGAACGTGACCGCGACCACGTCGATCCGCACGCTCGCGTCCTCGAGCCGGTGGCGGTGGATGTAGGCGGTCGCCAGTTCGGCGATCCGCCGCTGCTTGACGAATCCCACGGTTTCAGCGGGATGGCCATGGTGGGTGTCAGACCGCGCACGAACCTCGACGAACACGACCGTGCGGCCGTCGAGGGCGACGATGTCGATGTCGCCCCGGAGGATCCGCTCGCGGCGGCCGACGATCCGGTAGCCAAGCCCCCGAAGGTAGGCAGCCGCCTCATCCTCGCCGCGGCGGCCGAGTTCGTCCCGGGCGGATGAAGGCACGGGCGACCTCCCGTCTCAGGTGGTCGCGGCTGCCTTCTTCGACTTGCCGGTTGCCTTCGCAGCAGCCGCCACGTCGTCCCGCTTCTCACGAAGCCGGGTCGACTTGCCGGAGCGATCACGGAGGTAGTAAAGCTTCGCCCGCCGCGACACGCCCGACCGCTTGACCTCGATCTTCCCAATTTTTGGCGAGTGCAGCGGAAACTTCCGCTCGACGCCCTCGCCCGCCACAATCCGGCGAACGGTGAACATTTCGCGGCTGCCGGTCCCGCTCTTGGCGATCACGACGCCGTTGAAGATCTGGACTCGTTCCTTCTCACCCTCGAGAATCCGGGTGTGAACGTCGACGGTGTCGCCGATCTCGAAGCTGGGAACTTCCGACTTGAGGCTTGAGGCTTCGACGGCGGCAAGCAGTTTACGACTCACGATGGACTCCTTTGGGGTTGGCTCGAAGAGTGGATGGGAGAGGGCTGGTTTCGCCGGACGGTGGCCGCGACGGCCTGGTCGCGCCGCCAGGTGGCGATTCGGCCATGATCTCCGGAGAGTAAGACCTCGGGCACGGTCAGGCCGCGAAACTCTCGCGGCCTGGTGTACTGGGGGCCCTCGACCAGTCGGTCGGCCCCGGAAAATGAGTCTTGGGCGGCGCTCTCCTCGTGGCCGAGAACACCCGGCAGCAGGCGGGCCACGGCGTCAACGATCACCATCGCCGCCACTTCGCCGCCGGAGAGCACGTAATCGCCGATGGAAACCTCTTCGGCGGCGAGGGTCTCGGCGATCCGGGCGTCGAAGCCCTCGTAGCGTCCGCAAACCAGCACGAGCCGTTCGAGCCCGGCCAGCTCCTCGACGAGTGGCTGGTCGAGCCGGCGACCGCCAGGTGTGAGCAGCACGGTGCGAGCCTCAGAAGACCCTTCGGACCGCACCGCTTCAACGCACGACACGACCGGGCCGGGCATCAGCAGCATGCCTGGGCCGCCTCCAAACGGGCGATCATCGACCTGCCGATGCACGCCCTCGGCGAAGTCGCGGATATCCGTCAGCCGGACGTCGATCGTGCCAGCACGGCGCGCCGCTCCGAGCAGGCTTCCATCGAGGAAGCTCGCGAACATCTCGGGAAACAACGTGACAATGTCGATGCGCATGACAGGGACTGTGTCGCCGCGGACGCCCAGCCGACCGGAGGGACGGTGGCGGCCAGGGCCACGATCACTCGGCTTTCGGCTGTTCGGCGACGGGTTCAGCGGCAGGCGTGGTGACCGTTTCGGCCACAGCTTCGGCGACCGTTTCAGCAACCGGGTCGGCAACGGCTGTCACCGCGGCAGCCTCAACTGCCGGAGCTTCGGCCACGGCTTCCGACTTGACGACGGGCACGAAGGCCGGCTCGCCCGGATCAGGAATGATCCGCGGCATCGCGAGTTTGGCCCGGGCCAGTTCCATCTGCTTGAGGTGCGTGCCGTTGGTGCCGTACTTCTTGATCAGCACGCGAACGGCGTCGCTCGGCTGGGCGCCGACCGAGAGCCAGTAGTCGACGCGGACGCCGTTGAGCGTGACACGGGCGTCAGTCTCGGGCACGTGCGGATCGTAGGTGCCGAGTTCCTCGATCACGCGGCCGTCGCGGGGATTGCGGCGGTCAGTCGCGCAGATGCGGTAGTACTCGCGGTTCTTCCGGCCCATCCGCTTCATTCGAATTGCCACTGCCACGGTCGAGAATCTCCAAAATCGAGAGGAATGCCAGGGGTCTGTCGAGCCCCTTATAGTAGCCGACGTTGGACGGAACCCAAGGCCCGCCCGGAACGCGGTTCTTTTCGGGGGAATCGCCGCATAATTCCCAGAAAACTTCTCCGCGCGGCAGCCTGGCCTGAGTCACCCTTCGCGAGAGTTTTCGGGCCACCAGAGCGGGGGCCGCCGGTCTCATCCAGGCGATCCTCCACTGCCGAAAGCGACCCCTTGGGGCGACCATCCCTGAGGTGTAGGGTGTGGCGTCGGCGGACTCAGGTGTGGTGCAGACCACTGGTAACCCTCCCCCAAGGATTCGGAACATGAAGTTAGTCGTCGCGTACGTGGATCCGCAGCGGTTCGAGCGGATCCGTGAGGTCCTGCTCGGCCTCGGCTTTCCGTCACTGTCCGCCGTCAGCGCCGCGGGCACGGTCCCCGAGGCTACCGTCACGACCACGTACCGGGGCGCGACGACGGAGCAGCATTCGCGGACGAAGTCGCGGATCGAATGCGTCGTCGGTGATGAGCATGCCTCGACGGTCGTCGACACGATCATCAAGGAAGGCGGCGACCGGACATTCGCCTTCGTCCTCGCCGTCGAAAGTGCGCATCCGGTCGATACCATCAAGACGTAAGTCGGCCTGTCGGCCGTAACCAGAAAAGCGGCACGAGCACCCCGCCCACGGTGAGAAGTCCCTCGCCGTGAGGCGCGGGTGGCTGCGCCGCTGCCCGCACCAGACGGCGTGCGGGTCTGCAACTCGCTGCCTGCCTTCTGGCGGTTATCCTTGGGGTGCATGACTGTCGTCGCCCTCACCATCGCCGGTTCCGATCCCTCCGGCGGCGCCGGCCTCCAGGCCGACCTGAAGACGTTTCACCAGCACGGCGTCTACGGCATGAGCGTGGTCACGCTGGTGACGGTGCAGAACACGCGGAGCGTGTCGGCGGTCGAGGTGCTGTCTCCGCAGCTGGTGGTCGATCAGCTCGACGCGGTCATGGCCGACATCCCGCCGGCGGCGATCAAGACCGGGGCCCTGGGACGGGCCGACGTGATCGCCGTGGTGGCCACGCGGGCCGCGGGGTTTTGCGTTCCGCTGGTCGTCGATCCGGTGATGGTGAGCAAGCACGGCGCACCGCTGCTGGCCGCCGACGCGGTCGCCGTGCTGGTCTCCAAACTTTTGCCCCTGGCGACGCTCGTGACCCCCAATCTGCCCGAGGCCGCGAGGCTGGCAGGATTCGAGGTCCATGACCCGGAGTCGATGGAGCGGGCGGCGCGAGCGATCGCCGCCCTGGGTCCGCGGCACGTGTTGGTGAAGGGCGGGCACCTCGCCGGCAGCACGATCGACCTGCTCTGGTCGGACGGCCGGGCGACGGTGTTCCCCGGCGAACGCATCGACACCCCGCACACCCACGGCACCGGCTGCACGCTCTCGGCCGCCATCACGGCGCGGCTGGCCCGCGGTGACGATGTGCTCGCTGCCGTCACCGGCGGCCGGCGGTTCATTCGCGCGGCCATCGCGGGGGCGCCGGGTCTCGGCGGTGGCTCGGGGCCCGTGGATCACTTCGCGCCGACAGACGCCACCTCCCTCCCGATTCCGTAACAGCGTCCGGGCGAGGATACGCCCAAGGTTCCGCGAGCGTTCGCCGACCCCCTTCGCGTACCTGCCCTCGCTTGCGTAGACGACGCTCCACATAAACTGGATCCGCTCGAGCGAGGTCAGCCGCCGTCGCCCCGCTTTTTGCGGCGGGCGTCTTTGTCCCGCAGTTTCTTGAGCTTTCGCCGTTCGTCGGCCGTGAGCCGTCGGCCGGTGTCTCCCTTGGGCTTGGCGATCCGGGCGTTCGGATTCTGCATCTGCGACTGGAGCCGCTGCACCTGCTGCATCCGTTCCCGCATGCCGAGGCCTGCCATGCCCTTCATCATCGACGCCATGCCGTCGAACTGCTTGACGAGGTCGCCGACCTCCTGGAGCTCGACCCCGGCGCCCGCGGCAATCCGTCGGCGCCGCGACTGGTCGACGATCCGGGAGGGATTCCGGCGCTCGTCGGGCGTCATCGAATCGATGATCCCGAAGAGCCGATTCATATCCTTCTCGAGATCGGCCCCACCGAGCATCTCCTGCATGCCCCCCATGCCGGGAATCATGCCGAGCACCTTGCCGAGCGGGCCGAGCCGCCGCGTCTGGAGGAGCATCTTCTTGAAGTCGTCGAGCGTGAACTCGCCCGCCTTCAACCGCTCCTCCTGCCGCTTCATCTCGTCTTGGTCGAACTTCCGCTGCGCCTCCTCGACGAGCGAGACGACGTCGCCCATGCCGAGGATCCGCCCCGCTAGCCGCTCGGGATGGAAGTCTTCGAGGGCCTCGATCTGCTCCCCGGTGCCGATGAACTTGATCGGCACGCCCGTCACGCTCTTCACCGAGAGCGCCGCGCCGCCGCGGGCATCGCCGTCGAGCTTCGTCATGATGACGCCGTCCAGCTCGAGGGCCTCCTGAAATGCCGCAGCACTCCTCACCGCATCCTGGCCGGTCATCGCATCGACCACGAGATACACCTGGTCGGGGCCGACCGTGCGGTCGATCCGCGCCAGTTCCTGCATCAGCGCCTCGTCGATCGCCAGTCGACCGGCCGTGTCGAGGATCACGACCGAGACATTCTCCTGCTTGGCACGGGCCACGCCGGCGTTGCAGACGGCCACGGGGTCGGTGCTGCCGCCGGGCATGTCGGCAGGGGTATGGACCGGAATCCCCAGCTGCCGCCCGAGCACGGAGAGCTGCTCGATCGCCGCGGGCCGCTGGAGGTCGGCCGCCACCAGCATCACCCCCCGGCCCTGCTCCTTGATTTTCCGGGCGAGCTTGGCACAGGAGGTGGTCTTACCGGACCCCTGCAGGCCGCAGAGCATCAGGATCGTGGTCGTGCCGGAGTTCAGATGGAGCGAGTGGTCGACCGGCCCCATCAGGCCGACGAGCTCGCGATGCACGATGCCGACGAGTTGTTGGGCCGGGTCGAGCGACTCGAGCACCTGGCTGCCGATCGCCCCGTCGGCCACCCGCGTCAGAAAGCCGTCGGCGACGTCGTAGGCGACGTCGGCCTCGAGCAGCGCGGTCTTCACCGCGGCGAGGCCCTCCCGCATGTTGGCTTCGGTCAGCTTGCCGCGGCCACGCAGGGCGTTGAGGGCAGACGAGAGGGACGCAGTCAGCGACTCGAACATGGCGACTCCGGAAGGGCGAAGCCGACGAGTATACCGCCTGGAAAACGCAGACTTCCCCCCGGTGACGAGCCGCTCGAATCGGGAGC
>Ga0164295_10002688_pt1 | contig 14501 bp, 6 predicted proteins | sample GEODES006metaG_FD_111798 | JGI IMG/M metagenome (GOLD analysis project Ga0164295, IMG submission 111798) | Oligotrophic lake water microbial communities from Sparkling Lake, Wisconsin, USA - GEODES006 metaG | ecosystem: Environmental > Aquatic > Freshwater > Lake | place: USA: Sparkling Lake...
CGAACTCGAAATCCTCGCGCGTGCCGAGAAGCACATGCTGATCAATGCGCCAGGCTTTGCCCCGGCCTGGGAAATGGCCAAGTCGAAGGCCATGGAGCAGATTCAAGGTGAGGAGAATGGCTCTTCCTTTCCGCAAAAAATCTTCCGCAAATTGATGGGCATCGGTGGGCAAGGCACGGTCGTCGCCCTGCCTGCCGAAGCTGCGGCCAAGGCTTCGGAAAACTCCGGCTCTAGCAACAGCTCGGCAGCGTAATCGGCGGTGGGGCGGACTGCCCCCAGCGCGCCGACTTTGAGCCGGGGAACTCTGCTGACTGTTTCACCAAACGCAGCCCACCGGCCTGCCATGCGCGGGGCTGTGGGACACAGCGCCCTACCATGGGAGCGGCAGTGAGCCTTACCACTTCACCGTCTTCAGATATTCCAGGTGCTTGGGCAGCTGGTCGAGCACGGTGTCGCTCTCGTCCTCGATGAAATAGTGTTTGATGCCGATCTTCTGTGCGGTGGCGAAGACTTCCGGCCAGTTCACCTGCCCCTGGCCGAGCACCACGTTGTTGTTCACGTCGGTGTGGCCAGTCAGCGAGCCGGTGGCCACGCCTTTCTTCAGGTCCTTAAGGTGCATGAGCACCCAGCGGTCGGGGTAGGTGTCCATCAGCTTGACCGGGCTCTGGCCGGGGAAGACGATCCACAGCACGTCCATCTGGTAGCTGACGTCGCCGGGCGTGGTCTCCTTGATCAAGCGGTCGGCCAGCGTGCCGTTCTCGCCGGGTTGGAATTCAAAGCCGTGCAGGTGGTAGAAGAACTTGATGCCTTCCTTGGCCAGGGCCGCGCCGGCTTTGTTGAAGACGGCAATCGCGTCCGCGCACTCGTCGGCATCGAATTCAGCCTTGTGGTCGATCCAGGCGCACCCGGCATACTGGATGCCTAGCGTTTTGGCTTCCCTGACCACGTTGTCCAAATCCGTCTTCCAGCGGCCGTAGCTGAAGTGGCTGCTGATGGCTTTCATGCCGCGCTTGTCCAGCGCCGCACGCATGGCGTCGGGTGCCAGATCGGGAATGCCTGAGGCCAGCTCGACCTCGACGATGCCCATCTCCTTGACCTTGTCCAAGGTCCAGTCCACGCCACGGAGCTTCAACTGGGAGCGCAGGCTGTAGAGCTGCAAGCCAGCGGGGGCGTCGAAGCTGCCAGCGAAGACGCTGGTCGAGACAAGAGCAAGGAGGGTGGAGGCGAGGAGACGTTTCATGAATGAGGCAATGCAGCGCATCCAATCAAAAGCCGTGCCGTCGCGCAAGCCTGCGCTTGGCTGATTTCACGATGTCTCTACGCCCGGCTCAAGGCTGGGTCTTGAGCGGCGGAATGACCAGTGGCACCTGCCAGGTTTCGGAGTTCCTGGGCACCAGACGCAGCTGCTCAAAGGACAGCGGGTGGAGGGAGCTTAAGACGGTGTTCCGGGGGCGGATACCCGTGCTGATGGGGCGGGAAGTGGCCGCTGTGGCTGACTTGCTAGCCTCCGCCAGGATCTGGGTGGCGTCGTCCTTCGGGGTCAAGGTGACCCAGCTGCGTGTGCCCCAGTAGCTGCCGTCGAAGCGCTCCCGTGGCTTGGCGCGCACGTAGATGTGGGTGCGGTCGAACAGAAGGTCTGGAACGTAGCGCGAGCCAACATCCGCCGCATAGGCCGGCTTGTCGGGGTTGGGGGAGCCTTCGGTGGATTCCAGCAGGTAGTCGATGCCATCCACCTTGGCCACGCACCAGGCGTGCTGGCCCATGTCACCGTAGCGCCCGAGTGCCACACGGACTTCAAAGCCCCGCGACAGCAACCAATCGGCCAGAAGCAGGGCGGAGTCCTCGCAGTCACCTTTGCCACGCGAGATCGTTTGCAAGGGCAGCTGCCAGGCGTCCCGCGTCGGGTAACGTTCGCTGGTGTCCTTGGTGTAGTGGCAGTTGCCGACCACCGCGCCCCAGATGGTGTAGAGCTCATGCAGGCGGTTGGACTCGGCTGCGTATTGGGCAGGCGGTTCGTAGCCCTGGAGATACTCGTTCACGCGGCGGAAGCGGCCCTGGTCATCGGGCGCGAAGGCATCGTAGAGACGGCCGCACTGGGGGCAATCCAGGGTGATGCCTCGCTGCACCGGGGCGACACGGCAGGCGTGTTGAAATTTGCAATGTGGACAAGTGGCAAAGAAGGTGTCGCCACGTCGTTCGTTCAGCACCGCCGGGCTCAGATCCTCCAGGCGCTGGCCGACGACAAGGATCGCTTCATACCCCATACGGGTGGGCAGGATTTCCCGCACCAGCACGGCCATGTGACCATTTTTGGGGTCGATGACCGAGGTGAAGTCGGTGAACTGCTCGGCCAGATCGCGCAGCAACGCATGGCGCGAGTGAGAGGCGTTCACTTGGAAGTAGCGGGGCTGCTCGACCTGTAGCAGTTCGACGAACCCGGCGAGGTCATTGCTGTTAATCGCGGGCGCGGTTTTTTCCAGCCAGGCTTCCAGCTCTTTGTCGAGCTTGATCGGTGGCAGCTTGACGGTTTTGCGCGCGTAGTTGACGCGATCTACCAGGTCCGTGATGAACTGATCGACCTGATAATTGCTGTCGCCGCCACCGATGCGGGTTTCAATCCACGTCTTTGCGATGGGGAAGACATTGGGGTGCGCGTGCATCAGCCACGCTGTGCCGAGGCCAGCGAGGAGAAGGAGGCTGATGACCGTTTTGCCGCTCATAAATCAGTTTATTTATAAATATCATAATTTAATGGGCTGGCTCAACGTGTTTATGACAAATCTATGCTCAGTTATCCTGAAGGTTAATGGATCTTTCCTAAACTTAGAAAAGCTGCTTAGGCGTGCGTGATCGCCAAGCTTCGTGACCGTCGCGACTACCTCAAGTAGGCGAACTCGTTGGCCGACAGCAGCGCCTGGCAGACGACGGCCCAGCCCGATGCTGATTTGCCCTGATAAGACAGGGCCGGGTCATGCAGCAGGGTGAGGACGCGCTGCTGTTCCTGGTCTGTGGGAGGCCGGGCAAACAACAGCTCAAAGAGCTGCCGCACGCGCTGCTCGTCAGACGCGGCGGGCTGCAACCGCGCGGCCAGTTTTTCAGCGCTCTGCCAGACCACGGGCGAGTTCAGCATGATAAGGGCCTGCGGGGCGACCACAGTGCTGTTGCGGCTGCCGGTGGGCATGGTGGGGTCCGGGTAGTCGAACTGCTCCAGCATGTCGTAAAGGTTGTTACGGATGATGGGAAGATAAAGCGCGCGACGCGGGCTTTCGTAGGTCGTCGCGTCTTTGCTGGTGTGATTGAAGACGAACTCGCGGTTGCGGAGCGGGATGGTCTTGCCGCCAATGGCGGGGTTCAGCCAGCCGCTCACCGCCAGCATGGCATCGCGAATCTGCTCGGCCTCCAGGCGCTGAATGTTGGCCCGCCAGAGCAGTCGGTTCTCGGGGTCAATCAAACGTGGATCTGCCTTGTCGGCCATGGAATGGGACACGCTGCTGCTTTGTTGATAAGTGGCCGAGGTCATCAGCAGGCGGTGCATGTCTTTGATGGACCAGCCATTCTCCATGAAGGTCCTGGCCAGCCAGTCGAGCAGCGCAGGGTGGCTGGGCTTGTCGCCTAGCAGGCCGAAGTTGTCGGTTGTGCTGACGATGCCCTGGCCGAAATGCCAGCGCCAAAGACGGTTCACCATCACGCGCGCCGTCAGCGGATGCTCGGTGCTGGCCATCCAGCGGGCCAGTTCTAGCCGACCGCTTTGCTTGGCAGGCATCACCGGCTTCGCCAAGCTGGTGCGCATGACCGCCGGGAAGCCGCGCTCTACGGGTTTGCCAAGGGTCAGGTAACTGCCACGGATGTGGATTGGCAGTGTGCGGGTAATGGTGCCATCGGCCACGCCCATGATGGCGGGTGGATCAGGCGTTTCTGAGTCCAGAGCTTTCAGTTCCTGGTTCATGGCCTCGATCTTGGCCAGCGCTGCCGCGTCGAGGGCATCGGCTTCTTTGTCAGGGATCGCGAGGAAACCTGCGCTGTCGGTTAGCGCTTCATAGGCCTCGCTTTTTTTCGCCTTCAACGCCTCGGCAAACAGCGGCGCGTAGTGCTCGCGCACAGCGGCGGCGTTGTCTTGGAAGCGGCGCCAAACGGCAAAGAAAGGATGCTCGGCTTGGCGGGCGAGATACTGGCGGCAGGTCAGTAAGTAGCGCGGACGCAGGCCGTGCTCTCTGGCCAGGGCTTCCACCGCACCGTAGTCCGCGTCCATGCGCAGCAAGGCGGCGGCGGCCAGATACTCGGCGGCTTCGGCTTGCAGCTCGGCCTTGATCGTGTTGCGCGCCTGGGTGGTGAAGGCAGTGAGTTCTGCGCGTCTGGCTTTGGCTTTTTCTTCGTGTGCCTTCTTCGCCGCCAGTTGCCCGGGCGTCGCGAGCGAGTGCTCATGCCAGAACTTGATCGCGCCCATCTTCTCCTCGCTCAGGCTGCGGGTGCTGCGGAAGATCGCCGCTAGCGCGTAGTAGTCGTCCTGCAGCACTGGATCGAATTTGTGATCGTGGCAGCGCACGCAGCCCAGCGTCATGCCCAGGAAAGCCTTGCCCAGCGTGTCGATTTGCTCGTCGATGATGTCCATCTCCAGCTTTTGAATGTCGGGCTCTGCCAGCACCCGGGCTCCCAGCGACAGGAATCCCGTGGCTGTCAACGCATCCTCACTGCGCGGCAGCAAGTCTCCTGCGATCTGCTCGACGAGAAAGTCGTTGTAGGGCTTGTCATTGTTAAACGCCCTCACCACATAGTCGCGGTAACGCCACGCATGACCAAAGGCGATGTTCTCATCCATGCCGTTAGAGTCCGCATAGCGCGCCACATCCAGCCAGTGCCGGCCCCAGCGCTCGCCATAGTGCGGCGAGGCCAGCAGCCGCTCCAGCACCCGGTTGAAGGCCGCCGGCGATGAGTCATCGAGGAAAGCCCGCACCTCTTCAGGGGTGGGAGGCAGGCCAGTCAGATCAAACGTCGCGCGCCGGATCAGGGTGCGCTTGTCCGCAGGTGGAGCGGGGGACAGGCCTTTGGCTTGCTGGGCCTGGATCAGAAAGGCATCCACGGGATGACGGGCTAGGCCTGCGGGCGGTTCGACGCTGGCCAGCGGTTGAAACGCCCAGTGCTTGCGGCCTTCCTCCAGCTTCGCCTTGGTGTCGGTGCTGACGACGGCACCAGTCCGTGGATCAGGCGCGCCCAGGGCCACCCATTTTTCCAGCACCTTGATCTCCGCCTCGGGCAGCTTGCTCTTCGGCGGCATCTGCAGGTCATGGTTCTGGTAGCGGACGGCTTCGATGATCTTGCTGTGGTCCGGCTCGCCCGCGACCAAGCCGGGACCGGAATCACCGCCCTTCAAGACCGCATTGCGAGTGTCCAGGGCTAGCCCACCTTTGATCTTCTTCTCCGTGCTGTGGCATTCGTAGCAGCGGTTGATCAGCAGCGGACGGACCTCTTTTTCAAAGAAGGCCATCGGCTCTTCGCCGCGCAGGCCGACCGCAACGCTCGCGAGGGCGACGCTGAAAGCGGCCATGAAGCTGCGGGCACGAAGGCTTTTCATAAACGGGATAGCCTCAAACCTACGCCTTCGCGAAGCCGGTTCTTGCCAGTCTTTGGCCTGCCTTACGGCGCTGCCCGCCGCGCCGCGCGCCACTCGACCTTGTCAAATCTTGTCGGGCTCTGGTAGGAGCCCAGAGCCAGCCGCGTTTCGGGGCGGTTGGTGGGCCAGCCCCAGGGGAAGGGGGGCCAGCAGTGTTCGTTGTTGCCGAGGCGGTAAGTCTTGAGTTCCTGGCCATCGACGATGAAGCGCACGAACGCGGGGCGAATCTCCAGCAGCAGCTCGTAGCGACGCCCGTTCTCCAGCGGGAAGCGAAAGCTGTTGCCCTCTTGCAGGCTCACGCCCTGAATGAGCTGGAGTCCTGCCAGCCCGAGCTGCCAGGCGTCGAACTCGCAGGAGCCGATCGAGGCATTGATCCAGGCAAACACCGCCACCGAGTCCGCCCCGGCCAGCCGCGTGAAGGTGGCGCGCAGATCGTATGACACCGGCATGTCGTGACGCTGAAGCTCGAGCAGGCAGATGCCCTTCGTGGAGATGACGCTGCCGCCCTCGCGAGTCCATTCACCACTGATGGCATCGCTAACCACGTCCACGTTGATCAAAGCATCGCGCCAGGGGCCGAACTCATACTCAGGCACCGGTTCAGACGCGGGCTGGTTCACTGACGAAACGGCAGCCTCGGGTGGAGCGGTCGGCCTCGGCAGCCAGGCTGGGGCGAGCGGCGCTAGAGCGATGACAGCCGCTGCCCCGGTGCCCAGCAACAGCCAGGGCCACAGCCTCTTTAGCCCGCTCCGCGCGGCGGGTTGGAGCAGGGCTTGCATGAACAGCTCCACCGAGGCAAAACGCTCTGCAGGCTGGGGGCGCAGCGCCTTCATGACCGCCTCGCTTAAGGGGGCGGGCAGCTCTGGCCGCAGCGCGGCGGGCGGATCAAAACTGCCGCGCGGCGTGTGCCCGGTGAGCATCTCATACAGCAGCACGCCGAGCGCGTAGATGTCCGCCAGCGCATCCACCTCGCTCCCGCGCAGCTGCTCCGGGGCCATGTAGTCCACCGTGCCCACGGTCGTGCCGGTGAGGGTGAGCCGTGCCGGCTCTCCACTCATGGGCATGGCCAGGCCGAAGTCCGTCACCCGGGCGATGCCTTGGTGATCCCGCAGAATGTTCTCCGGCTTCATGTCACGATGCACCACGCCAGCGGCATGAGCGGTCGCCAAACCAGCGGCGATTTGCCGCATCACGTCGAGCACCTCATCGACGGGCGCGCCATACGGATGTTGGCGCATCCAGTCGCGCAAACTGCCGCCTTCGATGAACTCCATGACAATCGCCGCGCTGTCGTTGCTGCGTTGAAAGTCATGCACGGCCACGATGTTCGGATGCCGCAGCCGTGCCATCACGCGCGCCTCGCGCTCCAGCCGTTCGAGAAACAGGGGATCGCTGGCCAGCTCATGATTCAGCACCTTCAGCGCCACGTCCCGATCCAGGCTGGCCTGCCGGGCCAAATACACCGCGCCCATGCCGCCACGCCCGAGCAGCGTGATGATCTCAAAGCCAGGAAAAAGCAACGCCGACTCCCGGTCACTGGAGCTGATCAGGCCCTGCGACAGCAAGACCTCGGCCTGCAAGCCGGCCAGCCTGCGATGCGGGGTGGAGCTGGAGCCTGGGGGATCGTCCATCATGAGGCAGGGTGCGCAAGGGGGTCACCGGGCATTCCATTTCACGACCAGTGACTCGTAGCCCAGCGTGCGGTCAAACTTCGCCTCATGCTCCACCCGTTCTGTGGCCTCCACGATCGTGAGGCTCTTCACCCGTTCGCAGCAGAGCTTCAGCAGCGTGCGCAGGATCAGCCGCGCGTGCGGCGCGCCGAGGCAGAGATGCGTGCCGAAGCCAAACGAGAGATGCGGGTTTGGCTTGCGGTCCAGCCGCACTGCCGTCGGCTCAGGAAACGCGGCCTCATCAAAATTGGCCGATGACCAGCACAGCGAAATTCGCTCGCCCGCTTTCACTGTCACGCCGTTCACCTCCGTGTCCGCCGGACACACGCGGCCGATATGCGTGAGCGGCATGAAGACGCGGAAGAACTCCTCGCTCGCCAGGGTGATGCGCTTCGGATCTTCGCGCAGAAACTCCAGCGCCTCGGGATGCGTGGCCAGATGACCGAGCGCGCAGGCGATGGTGTGAATGATCGTGTCGCGTCCGCCGGCGAACGCAAGGTTAGCAAAGCCCATGCACTCTTCGCGTGTCAGCTTGCGTCCCTGATACGTGGCTTGCACCAGCGCGCTGAAGAAGTCATCACCCGGGTTGGCCTCGGCCTCGTCGAACTTCTGGTGCAAGTAGTCCTCCAGCAGCGTGCCTTTCTTGAACTCGCCACCCGTGACCTTGAACACATGGATGCCCCAGCCGATCCAGATGTCGGCCTCGCTTTCGGATGTGTTCAGCAGGTAGGTCAGTGCCCGCGATTGAACTGGCAGTGCGAACTCATTCACGATCTCGATGCTGTCGCGTGCTAGCGCCTGTGTGATCATGTCGCCGATCAAGGCTTCCACCTGCGCGATCATGGCCGGATCTTTGGCCCGCTGGAAAAATGGCTCCGCAATCGCACGATACTCCGTGTGCTCAGGCGGATTGGTTTCAATCGGTAGCTGCCGCATGGAGCGCACATCCTCCTCGGAGGGAATCGGCACGCGGAAGGGCACGTCCGAGCTGAAGGTCTGCCAGTCCTTGGCGGCACGGCGCACGTCCTCATGCCGCAGCAGCATGGTGATGTTCTCGCCATGGAAAGGGCACTGCAAGATGCCGCTGTCGTTGCGGGCAGCGTGAAAGGGATCGGAGTAGGCGGGCATGATGGCGGCGCGGGATTCCACGCATCAAACCGCAGGCTCACAAATCTCGCAAGACCTGGAGCAGATATTGCAACTCCTCGTCCACATTTGCCCCGGCTGGCTGGGTTTCAGCCACCTCGGCACGCAGAGCCTCGCGGAAGCGTGTCCGCAGCCGGTGCACCGCCACTTTGAAAGCATTCGCGCTCACCCCGAGCTGCCGCCCTGCCGCTTCAAAGTCCGTGCCGCCGCCATCACGGGTCAAAAACGGGCGCATGACCGCAAACTCAGCGGATTTGCCACGTTCCAATGCGTGCCGCTCCAGCCTGCCCAACGCCTGGTCGAGCACGGTCAGCGCCCACTGACGGTCGAACATGTGGTCCGCGCTTTCGCCCTCGATCTGCTCCACCTCATACCAAGCTTCCGCCTCCGCCGCGTCGAAAGAAATGACCTGCCCGCCGCCGCGTTTCTGGGTGGCGGCCTTGCGTTGCTCATCATGCACGTGACGCCGGAAGGCGGTGAGCATGAAGGTGCGCAGCTTGCCAAGTTGCGGGTTGGCATTGGCAAAGAGCTGCTTGTTCAGCACCTGCACGAAGAACCCCTGCACATAATCCTCGGCATTCTCTGGCGAAGCCCCGTAGCGTCGGCTCCACGAATACAGCGGGAACCAATACGCCCGGCACAGATCCTCCAGCGCTTGTGCCGCCTGCTCGCCCTGCCCTTGAGACTGAAGCACCAGGCTCCAGCGGGTGGGTTGGAAGGCGAAGGTGTTGCTTTCGGGCATTGGCGGGAAGTTTTTCTGTGGCAGACTGTAACCGCATCCGCGCTTTGACCAAGAAACAGAAGCCATGCCCGCCATTTTCTCGAAAGCCTTTCTTTTTCTGCTGCTCGCCGTGTCGCTTTCCGCTCAGGTCACGACGACGGGCTTTAACAACGCCGCACGCACAGAAGCTCCCGGCACGCTGCTTTCGCATCCGGTGACGAATGGGTCGGAGCCAATTGGGCGAACGACGTCGATCAATTATCTGAATGGGTGGATCATCATTGGTGGGGAGTCGCCGGGGTCGAGGCCGGGATCAGATCTGATCATGCGGGTGTATGACATCAGTGATCCGGCGAACCCGGTGCGCAGACTGCCGTCGGACTTTGGGCTGAGCTATCCGAACAATCTCTGGTATCAGAATGACTTCGGCTGGAATGCGCATGGCACGGCGCAGCATGAAAACATCCTGCTGCCGCAGCCGGTGCGGGTGAGTGGCTTTGGCGGGTTGGTGGAGCGAGGAGGCACCAATGGTGTGCCCACGATCAACAATCTGCCGCTGTGGTATTTCCGCGGCAGCCAGGCGGGGCCATGGGATGCCACGCTGCTCTGGTATGGCACGCCTGATCAGGACATCCAGCTTGCGAGGATATCGATGGGACCGAACAACATGGCGCAGCGTCGCGTGCTGGCGACGTTTGATCATGTGGGCCCGTTCGGTGGCGGGGACTGGCATCCGATGTTCTTTGGCGATCTGCTAATCATGGCCCGCAGCGGCGGGGCAGCTCGCGATGGCGTGGTGGTGTATCGGCTGGGATACCACAACATGGACGATGGCGATGCGAACAATGACAGCATCACGCCGCAGTATGTGGGATCGCTCAGCGGTGGCTTTCAGGGCTACTGGCCAAACCTTTTCAGCGATGGCACGGGACTTTATGTGATCGGCTCGACGTCGAACATCCTCATCGGCGCGGACATCACGCCAGCGGCGCATCCGTCCGGCACGGGCAACATTCAAACGGTGGCCAGCCTCACGGTGCCGGGCTTCACGAATGCCTCGTATCCGGTGTATCAGGATAACTTTGGCTTCATTCACAATCGCAAGATCGACATCACGCGCTTCCTGGCAGGCGATGCGAACCCCATCGTGCTCACGCTGGATGAAACGAACCCGCCACGTCCGGCGAATGCGCCTGTGTTGCCGCAGGGAGCGCTGGTGGGCGTGAACACGTCACAGATGTCGCTGGCGCTGGGAAATCTCTGGCTCACGGGCGGCTATCCGATCCCAGGCACGAATCAAGGTCTCGGCGTGTGGGTGCATCAGCAGGCACCGGACACGAATGCTCCGCGAGTGAGCTACCACATCCCGCAGGCCGGCCGGACGAACTACCCACGCCATGCACCGCTGAGCTTCCTCGTGCATGAGCATCCACGAAATGGCGGACCTCGAAATGGCATCGACTTCACGGTGCGTGCAGTGGGTGCAAATGACACGCTGGGTGCTTTCGTGCCGGGTTTCCTCATTCACGATTTTTCGGGCAACATGACCTTCACGCCAGATGCGCCGCTGGCGGCGGACACGACCTTCCAAGTCGATTTCTTGAGCCATCCAGCGCTTCAAATCGGCTTTCGCGATGCGGCGGGCAATTACATCGAGCCTTACAGCTTCCGCTTCTCGACCGGTGGTGGCTTGAATGCCTCCGCGCCGCCTGTTTTCACGAGTTTCACGGCCAGCAACTACCAACCGTCTCCCAATGAAACCATCAGTGTGAATGCCGCCGCGACTGGCATGGGCACGCTGGAGTTTCGTTTCAACTTCGACGGCACCTGGGGTGAATGGAGCACTTCAACGAGCGCCAACTTCACCTACCCTTCCGCAGGTCGTCCGCGTGTGCTGGCGCAGGTGCGGGATGCGGCGGGGAATATCGTCACCACATCGCTGCGCCTGCTGGTGATCAACGCGCCGGTGGGTCCCCTGCCCACGCAAAGCAGCACGCTGGCCATCGGCGATGATGCGGGCACGCGACGTGTGTGGAGCGTGAATCCAGACGCCAATACGGTCACGGTGGTCCATGCGGACACTGGCGCAAAGGTTGCCGAGCACGCCGTTGGCGTGAATCCGCGCAGCATCGCTCGTGATGTGAATGGCCGGTATTGGGTGACGTGCCACGGCAGCGATGAGATTCGCGTTTTGAATGCGGATGGCTCGCCGCACACCACGATCACGCTGGCGTATGGTTCCGCGCCGTTTGGCATCGCGCCTTCGCCGGATGGCACGCTACTGTATGTCACGCTGGATGGTGCGGGCAGTGTGCAGCGCTACTCGGCGGCGTCACCGAATGCCGCGCCGCTCACCGCGACGGGCCTCGATACGCCGCGAGCACTGGCGATCAGCGCCGATGGCTCGCGAGTGTTGGTGACGCGTTTCCTTTCGCCGGAACTGCAGGCGGAGATCCGTGAGTTCACCGCCACGCTGGCTCTCACGCGGACCTTCACGCTCACCTCGGCCAACAACATCGACGGCGGAGATCGTGCCTCTGGCGTGCCAAACTACCTCGCAGGCATCGCCATCTCGCCCGATGGCACGCAGGCGGCCATCGTGAGCAAGCAGGACAACATCCAACGCGGCACGCTCTTCGGCGTGGGCAATCTCACGCACGAGACCACGGTGCGCAGCGTGATCTCCTTCCTCGATCTGGTGAACAACACCGAGATCCCGCACACGCGCCGCGACTTTGACAACAGCGACAGCCCCAGCGCGGTTACCTACACGCCGCTGGGCGATACCATCCTCATCACGCATCAGGGAAACAATCGCGTGGTGGGCATCGACGCGCTCAACCTCGCGCCGCTGACTTCGCAGATCATCACCGGCTCCACCGAGACGCAGCCCGCCGTGCTCACGCTCGATGTGGGCACCGGTTTGGCACCGCAGGGGGTATTGATCGACGCCGCGTCAGGCCGACTCTTCACGCAGGACTTCATGGGCCGCAGCGTGACTGTTTTGAATGCCGTGCCGTTGCTGACGCAAAACCAAACGTCCCTGCCACTCATTGCGACGACGGCTGCGGTCACCACCGAACTGCTGCCGACGAACGTGCTGCAAGGCAAACGCGTCTTTTACAATGCCGCCGATCCTCGCATGAGCGCGGACAGCTACATCTCCTGTGCGAGCTGCCATGTGGATGGCGGGCACGATGGCCGCGTGTGGGATTTCACCGGACGTGGTGAAGGTCTGCGCCGCACCACCGATCTCCGCGGTCGCAGCGGCATGGGCCATGGTGCGGTGCATTGGAGCGGCAATTTCGACGAGATACAGGACTTCGAACACGACATTCGCGGCCCCTTTGGCGGCACCGGCTTTCTCAATCTCACGCCGCAGCAGTTCGCGAGTCAGCATCCGAATCCGGCCAGCGGCAAAACAGGCCTCAGCAGCGATCTCGATGCGCTCGCGGCCTATGTTTCCTCGCTCACGCCCGATCACACGCCGCGCAGTCCGCAGCGAAATGTGAACGGCACCTTCACCGCAGCCGCCGTGCGTGGTCAGGCCGTGTTTGCCGCGCAAAACTGCGCCTCATGCCACAGCGGCAGTGCCTTCACGAATAGCACGCTCATGAATGTGGGCACGCAGTCGGCCCTCAGCGGCTCCCGGCTCGGCACGACGCTGCCAGGCATCGACACACCCACGCTGCATGGCCTGCATGACACGCGTGTTTATTTGCATCACGGTCAGGCTGCCACCCTCGGCGAGGTCTTTAGCTATGCCGGAGGAACCTGGCTACCCGGAGCCACCGGCACCTTCCTCGGCAATGACACGGGCATCTTCAGCGATGACGCCAACCAAGGCGGCGGTGGCTTCAATCGCGGCTACTTCAACGGCTCCGCTGCCTACATCGGCGGCACCGAGAATGTCTCCGGCGTGCGCTTCACCAATGTGGATGGCGGCAGCGGCGGCGCGGCACGGATCGCCATGCGCTACATCAAGCAATACGCTGGCGGCACGGCCACCCTGCGCATCAATGGCATCTCACAGACGATCACCGTGCTGCGGCAGTTCCCAGACAACTCATGGCAGACCAGCGGCTGGCTCTGGCTCACGGTCGATGCCACGCTCAGTGCAGGCACGTCGAACACCCTCGAGGTCATCCGTGGCAACGGCGATCTCATCGTGAATGGTTTGCTCGTCGCGAATGCCTCGCAACTCGCCGTCGCGCAGCCGCATCGCCTCGTGCAAAGCCTGCCCAGTGGGGATCGCAGCGACTTGCTGGCCTACTTGACTCAACTCGATGGCCGTGACTCGAATGGCGCGCCGCTCGCTCCACCGAACACGCCTTCGCCGCAGGCTCCCGGCATCGTCAGCGAGCCGCAAAGCCTCACTTTGGCCGAAGGCAATGCCTTGAACTTCGTCGTCGCCGTCAGCGGCACTGGACCCTTCACCTATGCATGGCGTCGCGGCACCACGCTCATCGGCACGAATAGCCCTGAGCTGCAAATCGCCTCCGTGAGCCTCGCCGATGCCGGCAGCTACACCTGCACGGTCACGAATGCGCATGGCGATGTCACCACCACGCCCGCCGTGGTCACGGTGAATCCGCCGCTCAGCATCACCACGCTCACGCTGCCTGCTGGCACGGCTGGCGTGCCTTACAGCGCCTCGCTCGCAGCTCTCGGCGGCATTTCATCACTCACCTGGAGTGTGGAAAGCGGCCTGCTGCCACCTGGGCTCACGCTTTCCTCTTCTGGCAGCATCACAGGCACGCCGACGATTCCCGCCCGCGCTGATTTCGTCGCCCGCGTGAGCGATAACTCCGGCAGTGCCACGCAGTCGCTGGCTTTAAACATCGCTCCCGTCGGCGGTTTCGAAAGCGATCCTGATCTGATCCTGCACTACACCTTTGATGAAGGCAGCGGCAGCCGCGTGTGGGACATCGCCACCGGCGGCAACAATCACGCCACTGATGTCACCGGTGCGCACTGGATCAGCGATGGCCGCCTCGGTGGCGCGTATGGCCCCGGCGATGCCAGCGCCACGATCAATCGCTTCTTCCCCGCCAATCAAAGCGATCTCAACTTTGACCCACGCGGCGATGCCTTCACGATCTCGCTCTGGGTGCGCACCACCGCCACCAGCGGCTACAACACCATCCTCGGCAAAGACCGCGATGGCTCGCCCTTCGACACGCAGTATCGCCTCTGGATGCCCAACAACGGCAGCACGCTCGAAGTCATCAACGGCGGTCTTTACAGCGGTGGCCTCAATGTCAGCGCCCCGCCCATGAACAACGGCCAGTGGCACCTCATCACCCTGGTAAACTACCTCAGCGGTGCCACCTGGCGCACGCGAGTCTATTACGAC
>Ga0164295_10002689_pt1 | contig 14500 bp, 9 predicted proteins | sample GEODES006metaG_FD_111798 | JGI IMG/M metagenome (GOLD analysis project Ga0164295, IMG submission 111798) | Oligotrophic lake water microbial communities from Sparkling Lake, Wisconsin, USA - GEODES006 metaG | ecosystem: Environmental > Aquatic > Freshwater > Lake | place: USA: Sparkling Lake...
GCAAACAGATAGGCGGCCAGCCAGATCGGCGCGCGGTTCGGCGGGGTGATGATCGAAACGATGTTGCGCGCATGCCACGATCCGGCGCCGGTCTTGTTGGCCTCAACCCAGCCCGGCGGCAGCGCGGCGCGGATCATGGTGTCGGCGGTGCGGCTGGCGGCCATCCACGCCAGCAGTTGCGCGCGATCGGCGGCGTTCAGCGGCCCAGCAGTGGGCAAGCGGCGGCAGGTGGCCAACATCGTGGCCGGTGTGGTGGTATCGCGCGGGTCGCCGGGCACCTCGTTGTTCATTTCCGGCTCGTTGCGGTCGATTCGCGTGATGCGATCCCCGATCGAGCGCAGCCAGGCGGTCATCGCGGCTGGGCCGCCGACGCGTGCCAGCGCCAGATTGGCGGCGGGATTGTCGGACAGCACCACCATGGCCTCGGCCATTTCCAGCAGGCTCGCGCTGCCACCGATGCGCTTTTCGCTGAACGGCGCGTTGTTCAGCATATCGGCGCGGGTGATGGGCAGGCGGTCGGCCATTGCCCACAGCCCGGTCTGCGCCCCGTGCAGCAGCCGCGCGGCGAGCAGCAATTTGAAGGTGGAGCACAGGGGGAAACGCTGGTCGGCGCGGTGCATGAAGCGCGCGCCGGTGGCGGTGTCGATCAGCGCGAGGCCGATCGGGCCGCCGGCGGCGCGCTCGATGCCGGGGATGGCGCGGCGCAAGGGGGCGAAGCGATCGGCGGCGAGGGCCGGCGCGCCCAGCAGCGGCAGGCCAGCAACAAGCAGGCGGCGGGTGATCAGCATCCTAATCCTCAAGCGTGTTCAGCATCGGCGCATGGCCTGCGGCGCGGCGCACATGCCATGCACCCCATGCCAGCGCAAAGGTGCCACCGATCAATATCAGCGACGGCCGCCCGGTCTCGCTGTCGTTCCAGAAGCTCTGCACCGCCGCCAGGGTGAACAGCAGCGCCAGCACCGGGATGATCGGGTGGGCCGGCGCCTTCCATAATGTCGCTTCGCCGCGCTGGCGGGCGATCAGCAGCGCGATGGCGACCAGCGCATAATCGGCGACATTGCCGCTGGTCAGGATCAGCAGCCAGCGTTCCCCCAACCCGATGGTGGCGGCCGACGCCACGGTGATCAGCAAGGTCGCCCCCCACGGCGACTGCGTGCGCGGCGACACGCGCGCTGCCAGCCGGCCAAGGGCGCCAGGCAGCACGCCATCACGGCCCATGGCATAGACCAGCCGGGCAAAGGCCATGATGGTGACGATCTGCGCGTTGAACACTGCGGCGATCACCCCGGCCGATACTGCCTGCGCCACCGCCGGGCTGGCCTGGGCATCCAGAAAGGCCGCGATCGGCGTTTCGGATTGGAACAGCGCCGGCGTGACCGCCAGCGCCGGCACCAGCAACAGCATCGGCAGCGAAATGGTCAGGGCGCAGATCGCGCCGGCCCGCGCGGTGAGCGGTCCCAGCGCCGCGCGGCCACCGCTGACCTCTTCGGCGAAATACAGCATGTAATTGGCACCGCCGCTCCAGAACAGGCCGCCGAGTGCGGCGATGCCGAACAGGCTCCAATCGATGTTTTCGGGCAGCAGCAATGGCAACAGCGGTACGGTTGGTGCGGTGGCGGCAACCCAGCTCAGGATGGCCAGCGCCAGCAACTCCACGCCCAGGAACATGCCGGTCACCAGCGCCGATGTGCGAATGTTGAGCATGGCAATGGCGGCGGCCAGCGCCAGGCTGATCAGCGCCACCGGAACGGTGGGCAATTCCGGCCCCAGCACCTTCAGATAGCCGGCCAGCCCCAGCGCGGTGTAGGCATTCAGGGGCAGGGCGGTCAGGATGGTCATGAACATATAGCCATGCGCCACCCCCGGCCCGATCAGCCGGGCGAGGCCGGGATAGATGCCGCCGGCCCCCGGTTGCCGCACGCCCAGTTCGGCATAGAGCAGCGCAAACAACGCCGCGAGCAAGCCGCCGACCAGAAAGGCCAGGGCCGCCGTGGTGCCCGACAGGTGCAGCATGCCCGATCCGCCGACGAACACCGACAGCACCGGAGAGGCGGCAGACAGCACCAGCAGCAGGACGGCACCTGGTGACAATGCGCGATCAAGCGATGCTTCGGCCAACCCCGCGCTCCTCCCTGGGTTGACGTCGCATTGGCGATGGCGTCTCGTCAATGCGCGATTGCCGGAGATCGCGTCGGGAGTGAAAGCATGATCGACTGGACGGGCCAACAGGTGCTGATCACCGGTGCGGCCAGTGGCATCGGGCGGGCGCTGGCCATTGCCCTGGCGGCGCGCGGCGCGCGCGTGACCGGGGCCGATATCAATGCGGCCGGCGTCGCCGAAACCGCAGCCCTGTGCGGTGGGGAGGCGTTCACCATCGATCTGGCCGATGGCGCGGCCGGCGCACAAGCGGTGGAACGGCTGGTCGCGCGCCATGGCCGGCTGGATGCCGTGTTCGCCAATGCCGGGATCGGTTATTCTCGGCGGCTGTTGAAGGCCGATCTGGATGATCCGGGCCTGGCGCGGCTGTGGGAAATCAACATGCTGGGGCCCACCAGGCTGGCGCAGGCGCTGGTCGCGGCGGCCGAAGCCGGCGGCTGGCGCGCGCGGCTGGTGATCACCGGATCGGAAAACAGTCTGTCGCTGCCGCCGTCGATCCAGAATTTCGGCAACGGTCTGTATGCGGCGTCAAAACATGGCGTGCTGATTCTGGCCGAATGGCTGGCAACCGAATGCCGCAACGCTGGCAAGCCGATGGACGTGCACATGCTGCTGCCCGGCGGCGTCTATACCGGGCTCACGGCCCCGGGGCTGGGGCCTGATCCGGCGAACTGGCCGGCCGCCATGGGCATCATCCAGCCGGAACGCGCGGCGGAACTGTGCCTGGCTGGGCTGGATCTGGGCCTGTTCTATATTCCCACCCACCGGCATCTGATCGACGACATGGCCGCCCGCCAGCAGGGGGTGGCGGCGGCCACCGTGGCGCTGGGCTTGCAACAAAGCGCGTGACAAGCCGGCGCCGCGCGCCTAGCCCGCCCACCGTTTTTCCGTTGCGTAACAGTTGAGAAGGCCACCCATGACGACAGCGCCGCAGATCCCGCCCAGCATCTTCCCCAGCGCCGAAGCCGACGCCCGTCGCGGCAATACCCCCACCGCGGTGCCGCAAACCGAACATCCCGCCTATCGGCTGGCGTTCCAGGATGATGAATTCCTGCTGCGCGCCGACCTGCGGCCGGTGCGGTTTCAACTGGAATTGCTGAAAACCGAACTGCTGCTGGCCGAAGCCGGCATCGATTCCACCTTCGTCTTCTATGGCTCGGCGCGCATTCCGTCGCCTGCGGAAGCGCCGGCGCTGCTGGCGGCGGCGACCACGCCCGAACAACAGGCCGTGGCGCAGCGGCTGGCCGACAAGGCCAGATATTATGACGTGGCGCGCGATCTGGCGCGGCTGGTGTCGAGCGACTGCAAGGATGGGGAGCGCTGCTTCACCGTATGCTCCGGCGGCGGGCCATCGATCATGGAAGCCGCCAACCGCGGCGCCTGGGAAGAGGGTGCGCCGTCCCTGGGCCTGAACATCGTGTTGCCGCACGAGCAAGTGCCCAACCCCTATGTGACGCCCGGCCTGTCGGTGCAGTTCCATTATTTCGCGCTGAGGAAGATGCATTTTCTGATGCGCGCCAAGGCGGTGGCGGTGTTCCCCGGCGGCTTCGGCACGTTCGACGAACTGTTCGAACTGCTCACCCTTGTGCAGACCGGCAAGGTCGCGCCGTTGCCGATCCTGCTCTATGGCCGCGATTTCTGGAGCCGGGTGGTGAATTTCGAGGCGCTGGCCGAAGAAGGGGTGATCGCGCCGGATGACCTCAAGCTGTTCCACTTCGTCGAAACGGCGGAAGCAGGCTGGGCCATCGTGAAGGCGCATTACGGGCTGTAAGGCCCCCCGGTCGGTACCTCATGCCGTCTTGCGGTTGACCACATCCCCGCGCGTCGGCGCGTCCAGCCGCTCGCGGGTCTGCCCGGTGCCTTCTCGCTCCGCCTTGAGTGACGCCATGTCGATGACATGCCGAAACCGCACGTCCCTGGCCTTGATGCGGGCGAACGCATCGTTGATCCCGGCAATTTCGATCATCTGGATCTCGGGCCTGATGCCGTGTTCGGCGCACAGATCCAGTACCGCCTGCGTGTCGGATATGCCGCCGATCAGGGAACCCGCAACGCTGATCCGGTTGAACACCAGCGGCCCCGGATTGAAGGCGGCGAACGCCATCATGTTGCCGACCACAACCAGGGTCGATCCCGGCTTCATGAGGCCGAGATAATCGCCAAGATCATGCGGATAGGGAATGGTGTCGATCATCATGTCCAGCGACAGTGCCGCGGCCGCGACGGCTGCGGCGTCATCCATCACCACCACATCATGCGCGCCCAGCGCCGTGATGGCTTCAGCCTTGTCCGCCGATGTGGTGAACGCGACCACGGTGGCGCCCAGCGCCCTGCCGATCTGAATGGCCATGTGACCGAGTCCGCCGATTCCGGCGACGCCAAGTGTCTGGCCCGGCTTTAGGCCGAAATATGTCATCGGCGAATAGGTTGTCACCCCGGCACACAGGATCGGCGCGGCCTGCGCCGGTTCGATCACGCGAGGGATGCGCAGCACGAACTCCTCACGCACGCTGATGCTGTCGCTGTAACCGCCATAACTGTTGCTGCCGTCGGGCAGCTTCGGGCCGTTGTAGGTGAAGGTGGCGCTCATCGGCCCGTAACAATATTGCTCCTCTCCGGCGATGCAGGCCGCGCACACGCGGCAACTGTTGACCATGCAGCCGACACCGACCGTATCGCCGACTGCGAATGTCGAAACGCCTTCGCCAAGGGCCGAGACCGTGCCGACGATCTCGTGCCCCGGAACGCAGGGCCAGATCGTGTTGCCCCAATCACCGGTGCATTGGTGGATATCGGAATGGCAGACCCCGCAGAATGCGATGTCGATCTCGATCTCCCCGGCCCGCAGCGGCTCGCGATCGAACATCACCGGTTGAAGCATTTGATCTGCGCCGAGGGCGCCATAGCCGATGACGGTCATGGGGGGTCTTTCTGCTGTTCTGGTTGACAGCAGGAGAACGCGGCAGGGCGGGTTTGGATGCCTGAGGACCAAAACAGGTGCAGGAATCCCGCCAGGAAGCCTGTTCACAAGGCTGGAATCGACCGGCGCAGAGCCTGCGATGCGGCTGGCAGGCACCCCATTGTCCTTGTTCGGCGCCTATGAAAAGGGGCGGCGGCCTCAACTGGCCACCGCCCCTGAATTCCAGGTGAGGTGCTTATTTGGCGGCCGGGTCAGCCGCCGGTGCCGCTTCTGCTTCGGCTGCTTCCGCAGCCGGCGCAGCGTCTTCCGCCGGGGCGGCTGGCAGTGGCAGCGGGCTGGCGCTTTGCGTGTTCAGCCAGGCGATGACGGCGGCGCGGTCTTCGGGCTTGCTGATGCCGGCGAAGCTCATCTTGTTGCCGGCGGCATAGGCCTTCGGGCTTTTCAGCCAGCCCCACAGAGATTCGAAATCCCAGTTCTTGCCCTTCATGCCGCCCAGCGCGTCGGAATAGTTGAAGCCGGGGTGGCTGGCGATGCCGCGGCCGACGACGCCGTGCAAAGCGGGGCCGGTGCCGTTGCCGCCGCCGGCCGCCGCATTGTGGCAGGCACTGCATTTCTTGAACACCGCTTCGCCCTTGGCGACATCGGCAGACGCCAGATAGAAAGCGGCGGGCTTTTCGGCCTCGACGGCAGCGCCGCCATCGGCCGGGGCTTCTTCCACGCCGGCCACTTCATAACCGGGCTTTTCTGGCAGGTGGCGGGTAAACATCATGTCGCTGGCGATCGATACGCCCAGCAAGGCGACCAGGCCGGCGAGCAAGCCGCCAAAAATCTTGTTCCACTCGAAACTGTCCACGACGCGGCTCCACGGGTTTGGGCCGGCGACGAGCATGAGCCCAAAGCGGCCCCGGATGGCGCACCGATTAGGAGGTTGCACCGCCGCCCGCAAGCATTTGCTTGTTGCAGCGCACTATCATATCGAACGGCCCATGAGCAGCAGCTACCCTCCCTTGGCGCAAGCGCTAGTCGATACGATGGTCAGCGCTGCCGACGGCGCACCGGATCGCGCCGTCGCCTTCCAGGGCGCTCCGGGCGCCTACAGCCATCAGGCGGTGCGCGAAGCGTTCCCCGATGGCCTGCCACTGCCGTGCGCCGGATTCGAAGATGCCATCGAGGCCGTACAGATCGGCCGCGCCGGCTGCGCGGTGATTCCCATCGAAAACAGCCTGCATGGCCGCGTTGCTGACATGCATTTCCTGCTGCCGGAATCGGGCCTGTCCATCGTTGGCGAACATTTCGTGCGGGTGCGGCACTGCCTGTTGGGACTGACCGAAAGGGCTGACCTGCGCGAAGTGAAGAGCCATCCCCAGGCGCTGGGCCAGGTCCGCCGGCATTTGCGCGCGTGCGGAATCGCACCGGTGCAGTTTTTCGACACAGCGGCAGCGGCCGCCGCCGTGGCAGGGGACGGCGATGCCCGTGTTGGCGCCATCGCCTCGCGGCTGGCCGGTGAGCTTTATGGGTTGAACATCCTGGCCGAAGGCATCGAAGACGCCGATCACAACACGACGCGGTTTGTGGTGTTGTCGCGCAATGCCGTGTTGCCGGCCGCCGACGTGCCGGTGATGACCAGCTTCAATTTCGAAGTGCGCAGCGTGCCCGCCGCGCTGTTCAAGGCGCTGGGCGGCTTTGCCACCAATGGCGTCAACATGACCAAGCTGGAATCCTACCTGCGCGATGGCAAGTTTGCACAGGCGGAATTTTATGCCGAGGTCGAGGGCGGTCCCCACGATCCGGCGGTGGCGCGGGCGCTGGAAGAACTGGCGTTCTTCACCAATTGGGTGCGGGTGATCGGAACCTATCCGAAGGCGCGGGATCGGGCGGCTTGATCCTCTCCGTGCAGGACAGGGCGACCCGCCGCAGGCGAGCGGGATCGTGTCACCTTTGACCGCGCGAGCACGCCCTTCCTTCCTCTCCCGCGCGGGGAAAGGGGTCAGTCGGGCGCCCGCAGCAGCCGGACCCGTGCCTTGCCGAAGCGGCGGTCGACCAGCACCTCCCAGTCCAGCGCCAGTTCTTCCTTTTCGGATGTCTCCACGCTGATCAGCGCGGCGGGCGCGATCCAGCCTTTGGCATGCAGATGCGCCAGCACCGGGTCGGCGAACCCGGATTCATAGGGCGGATCGAGAAACACGACATGATGGGCGCGGACGGAAGTGCCCAGGCTGGAAACGGGGGATTGGCGCACATCGCCCGGATAATTCATGCCGGCCAGATTGGCCTTGATGGCCCGCACGGCCGCTGCATCATTGTCGATGAAGCAGGCGCGACCCGCGCCGCGCGACAGCGCCTCCAGCCCCAGCGCGCCGGTGCCGGCAAACACATCGAGCACGTCCAGTCCTTCGAAGCTGCCGAGCCGGCTGGTGAGCATCGAGAAGATTGCCTCGCGGGCGCGGTCGCTGGTTGGGCGGGTGGCCTGCCCAGGCGGCGCGATGATGGCGCGACCTCGCCAACGGCCAGAAATGATGCGCATTATTTCTTCGCGGGTTTGAGTGGTTTCAATAGCGCCATCAGCGCCTGCACGTCTGACTGCGGGATTTCGTCGGCACCGCGTGGCGGCAGATCATCCAGGCCGATCGGGCCATAGGCCACGCGAATCAACCGGTTGACCTGCAAACCGATATGTTCGAGCACACGGCGCACTTCGCGGTTCTTGCCTTCGCGGATGGTGACGATCAGCCAGAGATTGTGGCCGGTCTTGCGCTCGATATCGGCCAGCACCGGGCCATAATGCATGCCATCGATGGTGGCCCCGTCGGCCAGGCTTTCCAGCGCGGCCTGGGTGACTTCGCCAAAGGCGCGTACGCGGTAGACGCGCGGGATGTTGGAGGAGGGCAGTTCCAGCGCCCGCTTCAACTCGCCATCGGTGGTGAGCAGCAGCAAGCCTTCAGTGTTCATGTCCAACCGGCCCACCGGCACGACCCGCGGCAGATCGGGCGGCAGGATGTCCATGATGGTTGGGCGGCCGGCGGGATCGCGCGCCGCCGTGAGGAAGCCGGCTGGCTTGTGGAAGCGATAGAGGCGGGTGGGCGCGATGCCGGCCACCGCCTGGCCATCCACCGTCACGCCGCGCAGCGAGGTGATGTTGAGCGCCGGCGAGGTGAGCTTGGCGCCGTCGATTTCGATGCGGCCTTCGGCAATCATCCGCTCGATATCGCGGCGCGAGGCGACACCGGCGCGGGCCAGCGCCTTGGCGATGCGCTGCGGCGCGACTTCGGTAAGGCGTTCGGGCGGCGGCGCGCGTTTGACACGCGGCGCGGCGGCGTCTGCCGGCCCGGGCTTGCCGGCACGGCTGGGGCGTGCGCCGGCGCGCGGCGGGCGCGCATCACCATCGGTGCGCGGACCGCGCGATTGACGCGGATCACCATCGGTGCGTGGACCGCGTGGCGCGCGGTCATCTCGCGCGGTGCGTGGCGGGCGCTTGTCACCGTCGGCGCGCGGACCGCGTGGCGGGCGCGAGCCGCGCTCGCTTGGCGGCGCGCGATCATCGAAATCGATGAAGCGATTGCTTTGCGGTGGCCGACCGCGCGGAGCCCCCGGCGCGTTGGGACGCGCCATATCCGGACGTGCCGCGTTGGGACGCGCCATATCCAGACGTGCCGCGTTGGGACGCGCCGTATCCGGACGCGCCGCGCCGGTGCGGGTGCCAGAGGCCTGGTCGGATCGCGAGCCGGATCGCGAACCTGAGCGGGGATCGGCGCGGGGGTCGGAGCGGGGGTCGACTGGGCGGCGGGGGCCGCCGTTGCCGTTTCGGGGGGGGCGCATTGGAAAGCCTTGCCGGCTGGCCATGGTGAAGTCCAGCCAAAAGCGCAGGTCAACCACCTGCACTGTATGGTGTTTCTATGACAGATATCAGACAGTTTGTCGCAATGTGCGTTACATTTCTGCAACAGCGCCGTCGATTCTGGCGGCAATTGAGCGGCGGCGCCCGCAGGCCGTTGTGATGAGCCGCGCCAAACTTTAGGTCCGCGCTCTCGATATGTCTTCGAGGGGGGGGATTCCTGATGAAAATTGTACGCCTTTTGGGCGCGACCGCGCTTGCGTCCGCGACTCTTGCCGCGCCGTTGATCGCGCAGACTGCTGCTCCTGCGGCTCCTGCGGCTTCCAAGCCTGCCGCCACGGCGGCTGCGCCGGCTGACGAAGCTGAAAGCTCGATCATCGTCACCGGGTCGCGCATTCCACGCCCGGAATATCAGGGCACGCTGCCGGGTGTGCAGGTCAATGCCGAACAGATTTTGGCGCGTGGCTTCATCAACGCGCTGGAAGCGATCAACGACATCCCGTTGATCGGCCCTGGTGCCAGCCCACTCAACGGCAACAACGGTGGCCAGGCGGCCAGCCTTGGCGCTGCCTTCATCGACATTCTTGATCTTGGCACCCAGCGTACGCTGACCCTCGTCAATGGCCGTCGCTATGTTTCGGGCAATTCGGCTTCCCTGTTCGTCGATGCCAACGCCTCTGGCAGCCAGGTTGATGTCAACACCATCCCGTCCTCGCTGATCAAGCGGGTGGACGTGGTGACCGTGGGCGGTGCCGCGGCTTATGGCTCGGACGCCATTGCCGGTGTGGTGAACTTCGTGCTGCGGGACGATTTCGAAGGCCTGGAAATGCGCGCCCTTGGCGGCATTTCCGGCGAGCGCGACGCGAACCAGTATCAGGTGAACGTGACCGCCGGCAGGAACTTTGCCGATGGCCGCATCAACGTCACGCTTGCCGCCGAATATTCGCGCAGCGACGGATTGCAGGCCGACAGCCGCTGGTTCCAACGTGATCGTTACAACTCGCTCACCAACTTTGCCAACGGGACCAAGCGCAACACCGCCTTTTCGACGACTGCGCCGTCAATCATTGACATCACCAACCTGAACAACGGCGCCTTTCTGCGCAACAGTGACGACGGCATCCCGGCGTCGGGCTTGTTGGCTGGATCGGTGAACCAGTCGATCAGCTACAACGGCACCGTGCTGTTGCCGCGCGTCTCCACGTTCCCAACCCCTTATGTCGTGTCGCCGGCAACCCGCCCGTCGGCCAACAGCTCGGCGGCCCGGTATATCCAGCTGCAGAATGGTCTCTCACTGGTCAACAACGTGGTGGCCGCCGGTTTGCCCAATGCTCTCAACCAGACGTTCTTCAATACCGGTCTTCAGGTCATCAACGGGCTGCCCGGCGTGACGGATTCGCTTGGCAACCTGACCGGCAACGGTCTGAATGGCCGCACGACGCCGATCGCCAACCTGCCGTTCACGACCTTCGCGCCGACAACGCTGCCTGCCGGCGTGACCGCTGCGCAGGTGTTCACGCAGTTTGGCGTCACCCCACCGGCAGGCGCGACGGCTGCGCAGTTGACAGCGATCGCTGTCAACGTGCTGCAAGCCAGCCGTCCAACCCAGCGCGAGTTCTTTGCCCAGAACCCGAACGTGCCGCTCAACTATTTTCTGGGTACCTTCAACCCGAACATGCCGCGCATCGCCAACACCGACACCACATTGGTGACGGTGGCCGGTGTGCAGGTGCCGGTGAATCAGGTCCTGCCGTTCGTTGCGGTGCCGCTGGAATTCAACGCCGATGGCACGCTGCGCAATTATAACGCCGGCACGATTGCCCAGGGTGGCCAGGGCGCGATCGGCGGCCTTGCCGGTGGCAACGGTGGCAACTTGCGTGGCTTGGAAAACGGCGTGCTGCGCACGCAGCAGGACCGTTTCATCGGCAACCTGATCGCCAAATGGGATCTGACCGACAACATCACGCTGTTCACCGAAAATCTCTATGCCCGCGTCAGGAACGTGTCGCTGCGCAACGGCGCTTCGGCCAATTCCGTTTCGACGTCGGATGAAAACGCGGCCTTGCTGCTCAACGTCAACAACCCGTTCCTGACGGCCCAGAATCTGCAGGCACTGGATGCGGTGGGCATCAACGCGGCCAACCGCGGCGGGTATTTCACCTTGACCCGCACGAACCAGGATCTTTTTGGTGACAACTCGTTCACCAACACGTCCGACACCTATCGTCTGGTCGGCGGCGTGCGGGCGAAGTGGGAGATGTTCGGCCACGCCTGGTCGTCGGAGTTCTCGGCCACCTACGGCAATTCGAAGCAGGTCACCAATACGACCAGCATCAAGGATATCGAGTATCAGCTGGCGATCGATTCCGCGCGGGACAACACCAACACGATCCGTTGTCGTGCCCAGTTGTTCCCCGCTGATTATCTCGGCCGCACGCCCAACGGTACGGTGACCAACCTGTCGCGTCTGCCGGGTGCTGACGGTGTGCCGACCGATCAGCTGATCACACCGACCATCACGCAAGCGATGATCGATGGGTGCCAGCCGCTCAATCCCTTCGGCTACAACAACATGTCCAAGGCCGCCAAGGACTATGTCCGCGCCGAAGTGCAGTTCACCAACATCTCCAAGCAGACCTTCCTGCAAGGCAGCGTCACCGGCGCCTTCTTCAACCTGCCGGCCGGTGAACTCGCGCTGTCGGGCACGGCGGAGTATCGCAAGGAGGAACTGGATTTCTCGTCCAATTCCATCAACCAGCAGGGCCGCACCCGTTCCGCGCCGTCGGCGCAGACGCAGGGCTCGGTCGAGGTGCTCGAATTCGGTGGCGAAGCCCGGATCCCGATCTTGGGGCAGGATTTCCTCGGCGCCTTGGGCGAACTGGAAGTGTCGCCGTCGATCCGCATCTCGGAGCAGAACGGCAAGGCGCCGTCGTTCCGCACCTTGCAGGGTGCCCTGTTGACGCAAGGCGCCAACGGCACGCCGCAGACGATCTGGTCGATCGCCGGCACATGGCGGCCGTTCCGGGATATCCCGGTCGTTCAGGATCTGCTGCTGCGCGGCAACATCACCCGCTCCATCCGTCAGCCGGGCATCGTCGAACTGTTCCTGGGCGGTCAGCCGTCGTTCTCGGTGACGACCGACGTTTGCGGCCCAGCGGCGATCGACACGGGTTCGCAGCGTGTGAACCGCCGCAGCAATTGCCGCCAGGCGCTGATCGGTGCTGGTCTGGCCGCCGACAACGCGGCTGCCGACGCCTTCTTCGCCGCCTTCCAGCCGAACAACGTGTCGATCCCCGGGACGTTCTCGGGTGCCTCGACCTTGCGGCCCGAACGGGGTCGGTCTTGGACAGTGGGCGCGGTGTTCACGCCGCGCTTCATCCCGGATCTGCAGGTTTCGGTTGATTACATCAGCCTGGACCTGCGCGACACCATCGCGCCGACCACGCCGAGCCAGGCGGTGCAGTTGTGCTATGACAGCAACACCTACAACAACACGTCGGCGGCGACGGGCGTCAATACCTGCAGCTTCTTCAGCCGCGGCAGCGACTTCCAGATCCAGCCAGGCTTTGTTTCCGGGTATATCAACCTGGCGGCGACGAAGATCCGGGCGTTCAATATATCGGCAAACTACAAGCTTGATCTTCCGTGGAAGCTGGGCGGCCTGGCGCTCTATGCCAACGCTTACAACCTGCGGAACTTTGACACCTCGGCGCTGGGCAACTTCACCGACATCATCAGCTCGGCCGGCACGTTCAGCCGTCCGAAGTGGGAAGTGCAGAGCCGCGCCCGTTACACCACAGGCGATGTCTTCGCCCAGGTGGTGTGGAACTGGCGCGCGCCGACGCGGATCTTCGCCAGCGGCCTGCCGGCAACAATCGAGCAATGGGCCGACACCCGCTTTCCGTCGACCAGCGTCTTTGACCTGGCGATTGGTGGGGACATCAACAAGAATATCCGCGTCCAGTTCAACGTCGCCAACCTGACGAACAAGTATTTTGCTGGTCAGAATGGTTTGGTCCAAGGCGCTTTCGTCGACCAGATCGGTCGCCGCTTCCAGGCGTCCGTGACGTCGAAGTTCTGATCTGCAGCCACAGCGCAGACATGAAAAGGCCGCCCTTCGGGGCGGCCTTTATCATATGCGCGCCAGGCTGCTGGCAGCCGCCACGGCCGAATGATGGCCATCATGAAGACGGGCATTGAACTATCGGCGGCCTTGCGCTAACCCCCCGCTCGCCTGCCCCTGTGGTGAAATTGGTAGACGCGTCCGACTCAAAATCGGATGGAGAAATCCGTGCTGGTTCGATTCCGGCCAGGGGCACCATTTTAATTTGCGACGCCGCCCGCCGACCCATCGCGCATTTTCGGTTTCGCGACGCCGCCCGCCAACATGAACGCAATCAAGGCCTGAGCTCTGCCTCGATCCTGGCGTTCGCAGTCTCGTCCGGCGCGCCGTTGGCACCGTTTCCTCGTTTCGATCACGTTTTCGGGCGGGCTGCCGCTCATCGCGCAGGCTGGCCGGCACCTGGTTGCAGCGTTTTGCGCGGCCCTGATCGGCCCATGTGCCGCTGTTGCACAGAAGGCGAAATAGCCACTTGAAAATCAGATGATATTTTGTATCTGCCTGCGATCTTCTGTATACACGCGCCGACAAACGGGGGCTTCATGATCCGGAATATCGCCTTGTTTCTGCTGTCCGGTCTGGCCGCCCCGGCCTTGGCCGATGATGCCAGCGGCCCGAACGCTGGTGAGATTGTCGTTTCCGCGGCCCGTCAGCCCTACCGCGGTGATTTCACCGTGAAGGAAACGCCGGCTGCCATCACCACGATCGATCAGCTCTGGCTGGGCAACAACAATGTCCTGCGTCTCACCGACGCGCTCGATCTCAATGCCTCGGTGGCGCGGCAGAACAACTTCGGCGGCTTGTGGGATGCCTTTGCGGTTCGCGGTTTTGCCGGCGACGAAAATCTGCCCTCTGGCTATCTTGTCAACGGCTTCAACAACGGGCGCGGCTTCGGTGGCAGTCGCGACGTGTCGGGCATCGAAAAGATCGAGGTGCTCAAGGGGCCGCAGGCGGCACTTTACGGGCGCGGCGAACCCGGCGGGGTGATCAACATCGTCACCAAGAAGGCCGATTTCGATACGCGCGGCACGATCGGCGTTCAAACCGGAAGCTGGGATCGCCAGCGCGTTGATGGCGACGTCAATCTGGCGCTGGGTGATGTGGCTGCGGTGCGTCTGATCGGCTTTTACGAGGATGCCGGCAGTTTTCGCGGCACACGGTCTGAACGTTGGGGCTTCACCCCATCGGTGCTGGTCAAGCTCGGCGAAAAGACCGCGCTGACCTATGATCTGGAACTGACGCGCGCCGAAGCACAGTTCGATCGCGGCGTGGTCGCCATCAATGGCCAATTGGGCGTGATGGACCGCCGGACGTTTCTGGGCGAGCCGGGCGATGGCCCGCTTGATGCCGAGGTGAATGGCCACCAGTTGCAGTTGACCCACGACTTCAATGCCGACTGGTCGATCCTGATCGGCGGCCAACAGCGCGACACGCGCCTCTCCGGCTTTTCCACCGAGGCCGAACTGGCCGC
>Ga0164295_10002691_pt1 | contig 14499 bp, 13 predicted proteins | sample GEODES006metaG_FD_111798 | JGI IMG/M metagenome (GOLD analysis project Ga0164295, IMG submission 111798) | Oligotrophic lake water microbial communities from Sparkling Lake, Wisconsin, USA - GEODES006 metaG | ecosystem: Environmental > Aquatic > Freshwater > Lake | place: USA: Sparkling Lake...
GATCCTGCTTTCACAGCTCAAACGCAAAAGCACACTAAAGTTACCTTGGAATCTGATATAACCCCTCAGATTCTCAATGTGTTACTTGTCACCCCAGAAAAAATGTCGATTCTCAGTTTAGGTCGCTTCATTACCCACTTACAAGACAACAAACAAGATATTCAACGTCACTCGATCGCTTTTTGGAAAAAAGTGATTTACCCGTTCATTATTTATGTGATGCTAGCTTTGGCATTGCCGTTTGCTTATCTTAAGGTGCGTGCTGGCAGTATTGGTATTAAAGTATTTGGCGGCATCATGCTCGGGATGGGTTTTCAACTCTTCAACTCACTCTTCTCCAATGTTGGACTCTTAGGTTCATGGCCCGCACTCATTACAGCCCTGATGCCGCCATTATTGTTTTTATTCTTGGCCCTGGTAGGACTTAGAAGGGTTTCCAAGGCTTAATACCTAAAATTCATTTAGAATTAAATTCCTATATCTTTGTAGATATATAGACAGGAATCAAGATGAATCTCCACCAATTCCGCTTTGTGAGAGAAGCGGTTCGACAAAACTTCAACCTCACCACGGCTGCAAAAGCACTTTTTACTTCCCAACCAGGAGTCTCTAAAGCCATTATTGAACTAGAGGACGAGTTAGGTGTAGAAATATTCCGTCGTCACGGTAAGCGCATTCGCTCTCTCACCGAACCAGGTAAACGCATTTTGATTTCAATTGAACGGATTCTGGATGAAGTAGAAACCCTCAAGCGAGTAGGTAAAGACTTTGCTAGCCAAGATCAAGGCAATTTCGTCATCGCAACAACCCATACCCAGGCCCGCTATGCATTGCCTAAAGTCCTCATAGAATTTACCAAGCGCTTTCCAAAAGTACGTGTAAGTATTCAACAAGGTAGCCCAGGACAAATTGCTGAACTTCTCATGCATGATCACGCTGATATTGCGATTGCCACTGAAGGTATTGCCAATACTCCAGGTGTACTCGCTTTGCCAGGATACCAATGGCAGCACGTCCTGATGGTGCCCTTAAGTCACCCCCTCCTCAATCAAGCCACTATCACCTTAGAAGAGATTGCTAAGTATCCAATCATCACATACGACAAAGCATTTGCTGGTCGAAGTAAGATTGATGCAGCTTTTGCGCAACGCAGCTTAAGTCCAGACATTATTCTTGAAGCGATTGATGCCGATGTGATTAAAACCTATGTGGAAGTCGGGATGGGTGTCGGCATTGTTGCTGGACTTGCATACGACGCCGACAAAGATCGTAATCTTAAGGTAATTCCTGTCGGACACTTATTTGGCAATAACGTTACCCATCTTGGAGTAAAGCAAGGCGCTTATCTTCGCTCCTTTGTTTACACCTTCATTGAGCTATTCTCCCCAACGCTCACCAAGAAAATTGTTGAGCAGGCAATGAATAATGAATCAGAGACCTATGAAATTTAGGACTCAAGAGCAGTTCAGCTATCTTAAGTGGTGCCTCGGGGCGGACTCGAACCGCCACGCCTTGCGGCACCGGATTTTGAGTCCGGCACGTCTACCAATTCCATCACCGAGGCAGGTGTTTGCAGTGGAAATTCTGCTAACTTTCTTACTTTGTACTGCTAAGACATAAGAGTGTAACAAAAATTGGGTAGTAATCCGCTACCTTTGCCCTAGAAGCCCTTAAAATGAGGTCTTCTAGCCAAATTATTAAAAGGACTTACCCGCATGGCCGGCCACTCAAAATGGGCCAATATTCAGCACCGCAAAGGTCGTCAAGACGAAAAACGCGGCAAGATTTGGACCAAACTCATTAAAGAAATTACTGTTGCTGCCAAATTGGGTGGTGGTGATCTCACTACCAACCCACGTTTACGTTTAGCGGTTGATAAAGCCAAAGATTCCAACATGCCTAACGATAATGTGCAAAGAGCAATTCAGCGTGGCACAGGATCACTTGAAGGTGTTAACTACGAAGAAATTCGTTACGAGGGTTATGGTATTAATGGTGCAGCAATCATTGTGGATTGTTTAACTGATAACCGAACTCGCACTGTCGCTGAAGTGCGCCATGCTTTTAATAAAAATGGTGGCAACATGGGTACTGAGGGTTCAGTTGCTTTCTTATTCAAGCACTGCGGGCAAATGCTGTTTGCTCCCGGTACAAATGAAAACCAACTAATGGAAGTCGCTTTGGATGCGGGCGCTGATGATGTGATTGCCCATGATGACGGCTCATTAGAAGTATTAACCCCCGTTCCTGATTTCAGTAAAGTACAGGATGCGATTGCTAAATCTGGGCTGAAGGCTGAACTTGCTACAGTAGCGATGCGTCCTGAAACTGAGATTACTCTAGAAGGCGATCAAGCAGAGAGTATGCAAAAATTATTAGATGCCCTAGAAAACCTAGATGACGTTCAAGAAGTCTTTACGAATGCCACCCTTTAATCCTTCATCAGCCTCTCTATTATGAAAATTCTACTAATTGGATCTGGCGGACGAGAACACGCTCTTGCTTGGAAGCTTGCCCAATCTCCCCAAGTACAAACTGTATTTGTGGCCCCAGGCAATGGTGGTACTGCTACAGCTAAACAATCTACAGCGGGTATTGAAAACCTTCCTATCACTGACTTACAAGAGCTAGTTGATTTTGCTAAACGAGAAAAAATTCACTTGACTGTTGTAGGGCCTGAAGCCCCATTAGCCGCAGGCATCGTGGATGTCTTTCGAAATAATGGCCTGCGCATCTTTGGGCCAACACAATTGGCGGCACAGCTAGAATCCTCCAAAGATTTTTCTAAAGCCTTTATGAAACGTCATGGCATTCCAACTGCCAACTATCAAACCTTTTCTAGTGCACTTGAGGCACATGCCTATATTGATACTCATGGTGCACCCATTGTGGTTAAGGCAGATGGCTTAGCTGCTGGCAAAGGTGTTGTAGTGGCGATGAGTCTAGAAGAAGCTCATGCCGCTGTTGATATGATGCTGGCCGATAATAAATTGGGTAATGCTGGTGCGCGAGTCGTCATCGAAGAATTCTTAACCGGTGAAGAAGCTAGCTTTATCGTGCTTGTCGATGGTAAAAATGTTCTTGCTTTAGCTACCAGTCAAGATCACAAACGTTTATTAGATGCCGATCAAGGACCGAATACAGGTGGTATGGGTGCCTACTCCCCCGCCCCTGTTGTCACTCCAGAAATTCATGCGCGTGCTTTACGTGAAGTGATCATGCCTACTGTTAAGGGCATGGAGTCTGATGGCATTCCCTACACTGGATTTTTATACGCAGGCCTCATGATTGGCCCTGATGGCAAAATTAAGACCCTCGAATTTAACTGTCGGATGGGTGATCCAGAAACTCAACCCATCATGGCACGTCTACGTAGTGACTTGGTCAGTGCTTTAGATCATGCAGTAGATGGTAAGCTCAATGAGATAGATTTGGAATGGGATCGTCGTACTGCCTTAGGCGTTGTACTCGCAGCACATCACTATCCAGATACGCCACGCAATGGTGATGTCATTAGTGGGATTCCGATAGACACTGAAGATCAGATCACCTTTCATGCGGGTACTAAATTACTAGATGGAAAATTAGTGACTTCTGGCGGTCGTGTGATGTGTGTGGTTGGTCTTGCCGATACAGTCAGGGGTGCACAGCAAAAGGCTTATGAAGCTATCGAGCAAATAAAGTTTGACGGCATGCAATATCGTAAAGATATTGGCTATCGCGCGATTAAATAATCAAAGCTCTCACTCAAAGGTTAAATGAACTTGACAGATCAACAGACTCAAATCGATATCACAACCCTGAAGGACTATTTTTTAGGGTTACAAGATCGCATCACTAATGCCATGAGTGGGCTTGATGGTGCTGCCTTTATCCCTGATGAATGGCATAAACCCGAGGACAGCAAACTCAAAGGATATGGTCGCACGTGCATATTGACTGCTGGCAATATTTTAGAAAAAGGTGGGGTGGGCTTCTCCCATGTACGTGGCGATCAAATGCCGCCTTCTGCTTCTCACCACCGACCAGAACTGGCTGGTCGCAACTTTGAGGCCCTAGGAGTATCACTAGTCTTTCATCCACATAACCCTAAAGTACCCACTACCCATATGAATGTGCGCTGCTTCATTGCGCAAGTAAAAGATAAAGAGCCAATCTGGTGGTTTGGGGGTGGCTTCGATCTAACCCCCTACTATGGCGTAGATGAAGACTGTAAGCACTTTCATCAAACTGCTAAGGATGCGCTCGATCCCTTTGGAGAGGAGTTGTACCCGCGTTTTAAAAAATGGTGTGATGAATATTTTTACTTAAAACATCGTGATGAGCCACGGGGCATTGGTGGAGTTTTCTTTGATGACTTTAACGAACTTGGCTTTGAAAAAAGTTTTGCTATGACACGCGCGCTTGGGGACTCGTTTATCAATGCCTATTTACCCATTGTGCAGCGCCGCTATCAAGATTCCTTTACCCCTGCAGAAAAATCCTTCCAAGAATATCGTCGTGGTCGATATGTGGAATACAACCTCATCTTCGATAGAGGAACCATTTTTGGCCTGCACTCTGGCGGTCGTACAGAGTCAATTTTGATGTCGATGCCGCCAGTGGTGCAATGGTGGTACAACTATGTTCCTGAACCTGGAACACCTGAGGCCAAGCTCTATGATTATTACCTCAAGCCACGAGATTGGTTAGCTTGAGCACTCTGAAGAAAATCGGCATCCTAGGGGGAACTTTTGATCCGCCGCATATTGGCCATCTCAAGCTAGCTATTCATTTTGCAAAAATATTACATTTAGATGAACTTCTACTGATTCCCAGCGGTGAGCCATGGCAAAAAGGTTCTGACATCACCTCTGCAGAAATTCGATTCCAATTAACTGAGGCAGCTGGCATCGATTTAGCAAGAGCGCTCTTACATCTCAAGATTTCAACGAAGATCAGTATTGATCGTCTCGAGATTGAACGCACTGGACCTAGTTACAGCATTAATACAGCTAAATCCCTACGAGAACGCTATGGGTCTGAAGCCAATTTAATTTGGTTAACTGGGGTTGATTCCCTAATTAATCTACCCACATGGAATTCTTGGCAAGATTTATTCAAATACATGAACTTTGCGGTAGCTAGTAGACCAAATTATGACCTTGCAGCTGAGATGAGCCCTGAAATCAGAAGTGCCTTAGAAGAATATCAAACCCAAGATCTCATTGCCCTTGAAACTACACCTTATGGCCTCATCTATATTGATGAGAGCTTATCTGTTGACCTTTCCTCAACGGACCTTAGAAATCGGCTAAAAACATCTGACCGGAATTTGATTGAAGCAGATCAAATTCCATCACACACCCTACAAATCATTACAAATCTAGGCCTGTACCAATAATCAGGCTAAGATCATCCTAAATACAAAATAAATTACTCAGAAACTATGGACTTACGAAAACTGCAACGCGTTATTATTGATGCCCTAGAGGATGTAAAGGCGCAAGATATTCGCGTTTACGACACTACTAAATTAAGTGAATTATTTGATCGCGTGATTATTGCAACTGGCTCTAGTAATCGTCAAACTCGCTCATTAGCAATGTCAGTCAAGGAAGATGTCAATGCCAAAGGTGGCGAAGTGATATCGATTGAGGGTTTAGAAACCGGAGAATGGGTATTAGTAGATTGCGGCGACATCGTTGTCCACATTTTACAACCGATGCTCCGCTCCTACTATCAGCTTGAGGGCATGTGGGGAGCTAAACCTGTACGCGTCAAGTTGGCCGGTGCAAAAGGTCTAGTCAAAGCTAGTGAATCTGACGACGACGAATAAGCCGTCCTCTCTCTATTGCAAGATGGATCTATGCGCTTAACCATTGTTTCGGTTGGTCACAAGATGCCAGACTGGGTGACTACTGCAACCCAAGATTACATCAAGCGTTTGCCTGCAGATTGCAGTATTGATATCAAAGAGATCAAACCTGATCTCACACCAGCCAAAGAGGCTCTCAAAATTACCGCCGCCATTCCAAAAGGCTCGAGAGTGATTGCATTAGATGAACGCGGTAAAGATCAGACTACCCAAAATCTAGCAACTCAACTAGCCAGCTGGCGTCAAGAAGGTTTCGATATCACCTTTTTAATTGGGGGTGCCGACGGATTGGATTCTAGCTTGAAAGATGGTGCGCAAGCTATATGGCGACTCTCTAGCCTAACACTGCCCCATGCCATGGCTAGAGTTTTACTTGTGGAGCAACTGTATCGTGCTTGGACTATTTTGCAAGGTCACCCTTACCACCGTGAGTAATTCATTTATCTATTTAGCCTCCCAGAGCCCTCGTCGACAGGAATTGTTAAAACAGATTGGTGTGCGCTTTGAAATGCTAGCTCCAGATCCTAGCGAAGATAGCGAGAGCATTGAGATCCCTCTGCCCGATGAAAAAGCAAGGGCCTATGTAGAGCGTGTCACTATTGCCAAAAGTGTTGCTGCTCTGGCGCGTTGGAAAAAACAACAATTACCATGGGCTCCGATCCTGTGTGCAGATACCACTGTCAGTCTTCCCAATAGCGCTACTGGAGAAATTTTGGGTAAGCCAACGGATGCCGCAGATGCTGCCCGTATTTTGACAATGCTCAGCGGTAAGACCCATGAAGTATTAACTGCGGTAGCTCTTACAATAAACCCGAGCGATCAACCTGTATCTCTAGTACAAGTCTCTGAAGTCCAATTTGCCAATTTAAGTACCGATCAAATCAATACCTACATTGCTAGTGGGGAGACCTTTGGTAAAGCAGGCGCTTACGGCATTCAAGGTTTAGGCGCAATATTGATCCCATCGATTCAAGGGAGTTATAGCGGTATCATGGGATTACCTTTATTTGAAACTACCCAACTACTCGATCGCGCTCAAGTTACCCGCATATGAATGAAGAAATCCTCATCAATATCACGCCGCAAGAGACACGGGTTGCCCTCATTCAGCAAGGCGCAGTCCAAGAACTCCAAATTGAACGTACTCGTCAACGTGGCATTGTTGGCAATATCTATTTAGCAAAAGTAGTACGCGTCTTACCAGGAATGCAATCAGCCTTTATTGAAGTTGGTCTTGAGCGTACAGCCTTTATGCACGTCGCTGACATTACTCAAAACAATCCGACGGCTCAAATCGAAAAGCTCTTATTTGAAGGGCAAACAGTTCTAGTGCAAGTTTTAAAAGATCCTTTGGGCACCAAAGGCGCTCGTTTAACAACTCAACTCAGTATTGCTGGTCGCAATTTGGTGTATTTACCACCATCTGGTAGTGATACCGCCACGGAAAAATATATTGGCGTATCACAGCGGATCGATCAACCCGAAGAACGTGAGGCAATCAAAGTCCGTCTTGCTGGCTTGATGTCTGCTGATGAAAAGGGCGGCATTATCGTGCGCACGAGTGCTCAAGATGCGACTGATACCGAGTTACAACATGACATGCTTTACTTACGCACTACCTGGGAAAATATTCGTGAATCGATGAATCACCATGCTGCACCGAGCCTACTCTATCAAGATCTGAGTTTGGCAGAGCGAGTGCTGCGCGATGTTGCTGGTGACGAAACCACACAAATTCGAGTCGACTCAGCGGAGAACTTTGAGAAACTAAAAGGTTTTGCCAGTCTATACATGCCTAATTTATTAGGGAAGTTGACGCTGCACCGAGGCGAACGCGCCCTTTTTGATTTATTTGACGTTGATTCTGAAATTAATAAAGCCTTGGGTCGAAGAGTAGATCTCAAGTCTGGTGGCTATCTCATGATTGACCAAACTGAATCAATGACTACCATTGATGTCAATACCGGAAGCTATGTAGGTGCGCGAAATTTAGACGACACTGTCTTTAAAACCAATCTTGAGGCAGCCCAGGCAATTGCTCGTCAATTACGATTACGCAATCTGGGTGGCATTATCATCATCGACTTTATTGATATGGTGAGCAAGGATCACCAAGAATCTGTATTGCATGAACTCAAGCGCAACCTAGAGCGCGATCATTCACGGACATCAATCAGTGATTTTTCTGCATTAGGCTTGGTGGAGATGACTCGTAAACGTACCCGTGAATCCTTGGCTCATATTACCTGCGAGCCCTGCGCTACTTGTATGGGTAAAGGTGAGGTGAAGACGCCTCAAACCATCTGCTATGAAATTTTGCGTGAAATTGTTCGTGAACATCGCCAATTTAATCCACGAGAATTTAGGATTGTTGCAGCTCCGGATGTGATTGACCTCTTTCTAGAAGAAGAAAATCAATTCTTAGCCCAATTGGGTGACTTCATTGGCAAGCCGATAACACTTCAGGCAGAAGGTAGCTTCCGCCAAGAGCAATACGATATCGTTCTTAGTTAACTATTTGAAAATTGGATACGGTGCAAACTAGCATAGAGGCCGTTGCGCTGAATTAGATCTTCATGAGAGCCATTTTCAATAATTTGACCGTGCTCCAAGACTACAATCCGACTAGCATGCTCAACCGTTGATAAACGATGTGCGATGACTAAGGTAGTTCTGCCAGCCATCAAGCGATCTAAGGCATCCTGGACCTGACGTTCGGACTCAGAATCGAGTGCTGAAGTAGCCTCATCCAAGATCAAAATCGGGGCATTCTTATAAATCGCTCTAGCAATCGCCAAGCGCTGACGCTGACCGCCTGATAAACGATTGCCATTATCGCCGACTAAAGAATCAATTCCTTCCGGTAACTCCTGGATGAGAGCCGTCAGATTTGCAGCTTCTAAAGCCTGTGTCACTCGCGCACGATCAATACCTTTTTCATCAAATGCACCGTAGGCTACGTTAGCAGCTATCGTGTCATTAAATAAAACAACGTCTTGACTAACAAAGGCGATTTGCTTGCGCACATCTGCCAAGATAATATCTTCTAGAGGAATGTCATCCAAGTAGATATGTCCTGTAGTGGGTTTAAAGAAGCGTGGCAATAAATTGACTAAAGTAGACTTTCCTCCACCTGAAGGTCCTACAAATGCAACCACCTCTCCTGGCGCAATATTGAGGTTAATGCCACGCAGAGCATCTTGACGCCCCTCTTCTTGCTGATAGGAAAATCCAACATCTTCAAAACGAATACCGCCCTCAGTCTTATTGAGGGGCTTCATATTCAGCTTGCGATCTTCTTCTTCTTCGAAAGGCTGGTCCATTAACGCAAAAATCATCTCTGCAGCAGTGAGACCACGCTGCAAGGGCTGGTTAATATCCGCTAAATGTTTTAGAGGTGAAATCACTAACATCATGGCCGTAACAAAGGCAGCAAAACCTCCAACCGTTGTTCCTTGGGTGGCTGATTGCATCAAAGCAATCACCAAAACAACTGATAAAGCCATCGAGGCAATGAGTTGGGTAATAGGCTGATTAAGACCGCCGACAACTGCTGACTTGAGTGCAAATTGGCGTAGACGTTGGGCCTTTTCCATAAAGCGCTGCATCTCATAAGACTCAGCACCATGTACTTTAACTATCTTATGCCCTGCAACAGATTCTTCAACGATATAGGCTAATTCACTTGTCAGTGTTTGTTGTTCGCGATTCAGGGACCGTAAGCGGCGATTAATTTTGCTCATGATGAAAGCAATGATTGGGAAAATCACTAACACCACGAGCGTGAGCTGCCAGTTCAAGTAGATCAGGTAACCAATCAAACCAATCACAGTTAAAGAGTCGCGCACCAGACTAATTAACATTCCACCCATAATGGTGAGAATATTATTCACCTCAAATACGACAGCATTAATTAAATGTGAAGCAGAGTTCTGTTGAAAGAAAACAGTGCGAGCGCGCAATAGAGTATGAAACATTCGCTCGCGCAATTTAAGGAGTACTGAGTTAATGACCCGGGTGAGCAAATAATTCGAGAAAAACTGCGCCAAACTACGGATAACAGCCAAGCCCACTAAGAAAACGGGAACCTGCCACAGCTTGTTATTCAGCTCGCCAGTAAAGCCCCTATCGAGCAATGGCTTCATTAAGGCAGGGATGGATGTTTCAGATGCTGCCACAACAACCATAGCCAATAAAGAGCCAATAATGAGCTTAATATGGGGTTTGAGATACTGAATTAAGCGATTTAGGGTAGTCCGGTCTTGAGCATTCATATAATGAATTATGCCCACCTTATCAGTCATACTCATCACTCGCAATGAAGAGTCCAATTTGGACGATTGTCTGGCCTCCCTGGAGGGGATTGCCCAGCAAATCGTAGTGGTCGATTCGAATAGCACGGATCGGACCCTGGAAATCGCCCATAACTATGGTGCCTTGATGGCTTACCCCAAGGATTGGCCTGGTTTTGGCCCCCAAAAGAACCGCGCCTTGGATTTGGCAACCGGGGACTGGGTCCTTTCACTAGATGCGGACGAAAGACTCACCCCAGCCCTCAAATCCGAAATTTTGACGGCTATCAACCATTCTGCCCATGTGAACTGCTTCGCCATTCCCCGCTTATCTTGGTACTGTGGCCGCTTCATTCGACATTCAGGCTGGAGTCCCGATTATGTAGAGCGTCTTTTTAAACGAGGTACTGCCCGCTTTTCGGATGATCTAGTTCATGAGCGCCTCATTCCAAATGGAACTGTAGCCAAGCTAGAAAACCCTATGTTGCACTATAGCTTTATGAATTACACACAAGTACTAGACAAGCTTAATCGCTACTCTACTGCATCAGCAGAGCAAGCTTTTGCTCAAGGCAAAAAAAGTAACCCAGCCAAAGCAGTGCTCCACGGTATGTGGGCTTTTATCCGGACCTATATCCTACGAGCCGGTTTTTTAGATGGTCCTCAAGGTTTTGCCTTGGCAATTTCTAATGCTCATGGTACCTACTATCGCTATATGAAGTTATGGCAACTAAATCAGGATGCTGGTAAATGATTTCGATTTTACTGGCTACCTACAACTGGCCACAAGCACTCAAGCTCTGCCTAGAATCACTTGCCACCCAAACCGATCAGGATTTTGAAATCATCATTGCAGATGATGGTTCTAGCGACGAGACTAAACAACTGATTGAGAAGATCAAGCTTAACCATCCCATTCCTATGACCCATCTCTGGCAAGAAGACCAAGGTTTTCAGAAAACAAAAATCCTGAACCAAGCTATTGCAGTTGCGCATGGAAACTATTTAATTTTCTTAGATGGCGACTGCATTGTTCAACCAGACTATGTAGCACGCCATCGTGCCTTAGCTCAAAAGGGCTACCTCGTTACGGGTAGTCGCGTACTCTTAGATCAGAGTCTCACGAAGCGATTACTCAACTGGCCAAATTGGGATTACAAACGGTTTGCTAGTAAGTTGCTAAGTTATAGACTCAGCGGCTGCATTAATAAATATTGGCCCTTACAAATCAAGCTTGGAAATGGATCCTGGCGCGATTATCGAAAATTTGTATGGCGTCGCATTAAGGGCTGCAATATGGCCTGCTGGAAAGAGGATGCAGAAGCCATTAATGGCTTTGATGAAGGCATGACTGGTTGGGGTCATGAGGATGCTGACTTTGTCTTTCGTCTACAGCGTCATCATATAAAGCGTAAATCAGGCTCATGGTCTACCGAAGTCTTACATCTGTTTCATAAAATTCATGATCAAAGTCATGCTGCAGAAAATGCCCGAAAAGTGCGCGCCATGATTCAAGCTAAGGCGATGTAAATTATTAGCTATGTCGAATTTTTCCTCCATTCAACCTAAAAAAGTATTATTTATTGCTACTCGGCAAATTGGGGATGTGTTAGTAACAACCCCTCTCATTAGCAAGGCTCGTGAACTTTGGCCTGAGGCCGAATTTCATTTTCTAGGTTATCGAGGTAAGTTGGATATGCTCAAAGGCAATCCTGACATTAGCGAGCTGATTGAAACCTCTGATCGACCTGGCTTCGCAGAATATCTCACACTCTTTAATCGCTTGTTTCAGCGCTATGACTTAGCCATCGTTACCCAACCTAGTGATCGTGCCTACTTATATGGCTTAGTCTCAGCATCTAGACGAGTGGGTGTCTTAGGCGGTCATCCACAAGGTAAGGGTGGTGGTGGCAAACAAAATGCTTGGAAGAAATTCATTTCCATGCATAACGTCACGGTAGATTATTTTGCACAGCATGTGATTGCGGAAAAACTACGGCTATTGGAAGTGTTCTTCAGAAATCCGAATGATGTATTTAAAGAGCCAATTTCAGTAACACCCCCTGAAGGCGAAGTGTTAACACCCGTCATTGCAGGTCAGTTAAACCAAGCTTATGCAATACTTCATCCAGGGCCTTTAACTGCTTATAAACGCTGGCCACTTGCATACTGGCAGCAACTCATTACCTGGTTGACTCAACAAGGCTTACAAGTAGTCTTGAGCGCCTCCTCTGCAAAACAAGACTTACAACTCAATCACGATATTCTGTCTTTACTAGACGAAGCCACTCGCCAGCAAGTCATTGATACTGCTGGGAAGCTATCTATTCCACAGGCAGGTACTTTACTGCGTGGTGCAGCTTTATATATTGGTGTTGATACCTCTATCACTCACTTAGCCGCAGCTTGCAATACCCCGACGATTGCATTATTTGGAGCAACTCCACCAACAAATTTTGGCCCCTGGCCAAATGGCTTTGTTGGCGATCAACCCTATCAATTACGCGCCCGAACTCAAACTGTCGGAAATGTCACTATCCTGCAAGGTCCTGGCGAGTGTGTTCCGTGTCGTAAAGCAGGCTGTGAGGATCGTGCTGATAGTCATAGTGAGTGCTTAGATCTACTTGAGCCTAGTCAAGTGATCACTGCTGCTAAACAAATCCTAAACCAATAAATACCAAAGATTAATGGTACTGAACTTGTACAGGGTTATTTTGCTTAGAGGCCAGAATCTGGCTCAAACCATGCAGACAGGCATCATCAGGATAGATCCGTAAGTCCTCCGGGAACTGCATTAAGCATGCACCCCCACTAGTGGTGACAGCAGCCGTCAACATCAAACCCTTGACTGCATCATTAGAAGCAAGAGCTGGGGATTTGACAGAACCAAACTTGGGATCACGTACACGATTAGACATGAGATATGGACTAATTTGAGAACGCAACATCTTTATATCGATGGCTGTATCAATGAAGACATGCACATTACGTGCAAACCGCATCCGTGCTCCCGTAATATCCATCACTGCCTCAGAAACAATGCGCATGCCACCTGAAAATTTGTCTGGCGTGACATTCACTTTTGCGACCAATAGCTCATCCTCTTTTAACCAAGAACGATTAGGTTCATATACTTCGCTATAGAGGGTCACCTCCAAGGCTGCAGTGCCATCGTCAATCGTAGCAATCATCATGCGGCCACGCTGGCCAGTCAACATGCGGGCAGAAGTGATAATGCCAGCAACTAATTGATCCTTACCTTCACTGATCTTTGCCAAAGGTTGGCGAATAAAGTGTGATGTCTCTTCTCGATAGGCATCAAACATATGTCCTGTTAAGCAAAGCCCAAGTGCAGTCTTTTCTTCTTGGAGACGTTTTTTTTCAGACCAGATGGGCTCACGAACTAATTCTGGGAGGTGCCGATTTTCCTCACCAACCACATCAAATAAACTCACTTGATGAATTGAGGCCTCTGCTTGCTCTGCAGCTTCAATTGCTCTAGCAAGAGAAGATAATAATGTGGAACGAATATCGTATAAGTTGCCGCCAGCAACCAGACTATCTCGATATAGACTATCGAATGCGCCAGCCCGCATCAAGGCTTCAATCGCCCTACGGTTCACTTGTCGACGATCAACTCTTGCACAGAAATCAAACAAGTCTTTGAAAGGACCGTCCTTCTCACGGGCTTTGACAATCGCTTCAATCGCTGCCTCACCGGTTCCACGCACTGCACCAAGACCATAACGAATATGGCTTATTGGTGAATCTGGCGCCGCATCCGGAGCGCGTAAAGGAGTGAACTCATAAACGCCTGTATTAATATCCGGTGAGAAAACTCGAATCTGATTTGCTAAGCAATCGTCATACAGAATCTTCACTTTATCGGTGTCATCCATGGCAAGCGATAAGTTGGCTGCCATAAATTCAGCTGGGTAATATGCTTTTAGCCAAGCAGTCTGATAGGCTAAGAGCGCATAAGCAGCAGCGTGAGATTTATTAAATCCATAACCCGCAAAACGCTCCATCAAGTCATAAATCTCATTGGCTTTGGCTTCACTAATACCGCCTTCTTTGGCGCCATCACTAAAGATCTTGCGATGCTGAGCCATTTCTTCTGGCTTTTTCTTGCCCATCGCACGGCGCAACATATCAGCACCACCTAATGAGTAGCCGCCGATCATCTGCGCCATCTGCATTACCTGCTCTTGATACACCATGATGCCGTAGGTTTCACGTAAAACGGACTCGATACGCGGGTCTGGGTACTCTACTTTTTGACGCCCATGCTTACGCTCAATAAAATCGGGTATTAGATCCATTGGGCCAGGGCGGTACAAAGCGACTAGA
>Ga0164295_10002692_pt1 | contig 14495 bp, 13 predicted proteins | sample GEODES006metaG_FD_111798 | JGI IMG/M metagenome (GOLD analysis project Ga0164295, IMG submission 111798) | Oligotrophic lake water microbial communities from Sparkling Lake, Wisconsin, USA - GEODES006 metaG | ecosystem: Environmental > Aquatic > Freshwater > Lake | place: USA: Sparkling Lake...
ACCCTAACCCTAACCCTTACCCTGACCCTGACCCTGACCCTGACCCTAACCCTAACCCTTACCCTGACCCTGACCCTGACCCTGACCCTGACCCTGACCCTGACGCAAAATTGAAATACTTTTTTTTATATAGCTTCATGGTATTTTTCAACAATGTGCTATTTCTGCAAGAATACATCACATACGATCGACACCTGCAACCATCCCGACTTCAAAGCCATTTTCGAACATGCGAAAAAGGAACAAAGAGGGCGTAAACCATGGGAATATATGAAATGGTTAACCACGACATATCGTTTACGCGAACTCAAATGTATCGCATCGAATCTTGGACAACATACGAGTCGGAAATTTCATCAACTGGCAGGTAACATCGTGATACGCTTCTATTTCCGGTCGATCCCTTCGCCTGACGAGGATATGCATCAATACCTATATTACAGATTCCTCGTCACGCTCAAGAATGGAGACGGATTTCTAGAAGCCGAAGACGAGTATATGAAATCTATGGCTCTACATAGAGAAACATTGCAACAACAGTCCGAACGCGAACACAATTTGAACAAATTACGTCAATTGGGAGAAACATTGGTGATTCTATCTCCACAATATCGCGAAATCACACGTGCAATCGACTCGTGCGACACACAAATAATGGAGGCAAAATTCGGTAGAGGAATCACAGTGTCGGACATATTCGACGCCATTCCTTGCATACAACTATACTATCTGGCTCGGATCGAGATACTCGGCAGACGTCTATTTAACGATGAAGGCGATCAATACCAAAATATCCTAGATATTGTGGAACCGAAACCAAAACCTCTCAATATAACTTGCAAGGCAATTCCAGATTTCGTATCACATACCGAATGCGGAATATGCTACGAAGTATCTACTGCGAGAATACAATGCAGTCACGAGTTTTGCGGAGATTGCATGAACACCTATCTGACAAATATCAAATCGGATCATCGTATGAAAGCGACCTGCCCAATGTGCCGAAGTCCAATCGAAAGTATCAATACAAATATGGAATCTATAGTACATGCATAAAAATCTCTCCTACAATCTTACACCTCTATAAAACATAAAAACAAAACGAAATCAATTATACAAAATGCTACAAACACCAGAAAATCCACAACCAAAACAAAAAGACGGAAACCCCGTTTTTTTGTCGCAAGATCCCACACCCGACCCCACACCCGACCCCACACCCGACCCCACATCCCATATAATTCTATATGACAAAACGTTCCAAGAATATGTAGATGAAAAATGGAATCTTCAGACACTTGGACCTTATGATTATATGGAATTTTGTAAAAGGATGAAAACACGGGAGTTTCTGGATACGATAAAAAATGAATATTATAATTCGCAAAATAAAATCAAGAGGGAATCTATAGAAAAATGAATGAGACAACATATGATATTCCGTTGCCACATGCAACGAACAAAAATGGAGTACAATTAAATATAAACGTGAATTATCATACCAAGAGTTCGCCAAAGAAGTCCCATAGTCCAGACTCGGACACCATGTTGGATCCCAAGACAAGATCCATAAAGGAAAAGATATTAAGCAACAAGGAATGTTCTATATTTCCGGGATTGACATGCGATAAAAAACAAAACGAAAAGACGATTTCGAAAATACGGAAAAAGGGGGATTTGAAAACAGAAGTGGAAATAGGAGAAATAATAAAAACAAAGATACCCCATTTTCACAACTATTTCGCACCTATATTATCTACATGTCCAGTAAATATAGGAGAATTGGACGATCGATCTATAGAACATTGCGAAATGCTGAATCATGCAGAAACAAAGAAAGATAACGCCACATATGAATTATGCAATATTAAATATGTAGGAGACGAAACAATGGAATCTTTTTTTCGTAGTCAATCCAAGAAAGAAATCATAGTATCTATGGTATTCGAATGTCACATACATCTATTGAAGGGAATCGCCCTTTTGAAAACCCACGAAATGATTCACAATGATATCAAACATAGCAATATTCTATATGACAAGACATGCGGACTCCCTATACTCATCGATTTCGAAAGGGCATTTCGACGATCCCAAATAGACGAATCCGTATTTCATAAATCCGCTTCCCAAAGTACAATAGAAGAATTCATATTGTCCCAGATTGCAAAACATTCCGAAGAAAAGAGAAAAACACTCCTATTCAAAGAAGAAGATCTAGACAAGTATCACGAAGAATATGTAGGTGCCAATACATTCGATGAATCCTATAGGACAACACTAAAAGAATGGCTCTACATATATCGCGGACGATCCCACGAAGATTTTTATTCTGAAAATAAAGAGAATGCGGATTTCTGGGATGTGTATTCTATAGGACAAATCATGCAAAGTATTCTACGGGATACAAATAGTCATATAGAAGAATATGATAAATGTCTATTAAACATATTGCATGTATTGCCAAATGCTCGAATAGGAATAGACGAATGTTTATTGCAAGTGATTGACATATACAAGGGTGTGAATTATTCTAGTATTATTGATCCTATAGGACAAGATATTGGTATACCTATGGAAGAATCCGAACAAGAACGCGCGGAACAAGACCCAGAAAAAGACCAACAACAATATCCCGAACAAGATCAACAACAAGATCAACAACAAGAACCAGAAAAGGACCCAGAACAAGATCCCGAACAAGATCAACAACAAGATCAACAACAAGAACCAGAAAAGGACCCAGAACAAGATCCAGAACAAGACCAACAACAAGATCAACAACAAGATCAACAACAAGAGTCCGCAAAAGATCAACAACAAGATCCAGAAAAGGACCCCAAACAAGAGTCCGAGAAAGATGAAGAATTAGAAAAGGGTAAGATTCAAAGTGAAAAAGACGTTGATAAATATGTAAATGAATATAACAAATTTATCGAAAAAGAAGAAGAAATCATTCCAAATAGAGTTCCCTCAACAAAGATACATATGGCATAATACAAAATTGAAATCCATATCATTACGATGATTATACATATACACCGTTGATGAATTAAATCCGCATAGCGGATAATTCAACAACTAAGTTACCAGTAACGATTTGAAACCAAGCACGCCTTTGGCGTGCGGTTTTAAATCTTCACTGGTATAATTCCAAAATGCCAAGTCTTATTTTGAATGATAACTATCTATTACAAGTCGACCGCAATCGTTTTTGTAAAAACATTCGAAAAATCACCAATAAAAATTACAAATTTATCAAACGAGATGGAACCAAACTTATTTTTACAAACGGTAAAAATAAGTTTACATTATGGCGTTTCAATGGACACTATACATGTTATATAACATTGGAAAAAAAACAATAATTACAGAACAACGAAATACGAAATAAATTCAAACAGTGTTTATGCCGAAATAATAATTTCTCCTATTGTATTGAAGTATCTTAGATCATATACATGTATTTCAACACTAGATAAATTCATATTTGTCGTGGACTTTTACAATAAAACAAATATCAAAAAGAAAATAGTAAAGAGAGATCCCACAATAACAAAAGTATTTCAAGACGATTATATGGTACGATACATTAGCGAATTCTTGTAAATATTTTCTCTATATGACAAACAATCCATTTTTTCACAAGACCCCTTCACAAATTCGTCTATTTCATACTTTTTATAGGATAATGGAGGTTACTATAAGGAGACAATCCAATCGCCATATTTGCCAATCTATCCGCATGATCATTTCCAATTGAATGAACATCTGTATTATTTGTATGTGCCTTTATATGTATAAAACAAATATTCGGCTTATCTTTATACATCTCATACGCAACCTTTACTAACTCTTTATTTGGAATATCTACATTCCATGCTTTTTTACAACATTTTTCACCATACGAAGACACACATTTTATAGCATATTCAGAATCAGTTACGATGGCTATTTTTTGTCCATTGATAATATCATTTTCTATAATACAATACGTTTCAATAATCGCAGTCAATTCCGCTATATTATTGGTTTGTTTTCCTTCAATCTTTTTCGACACATTTCGAAGATCATCTATACCAAAAAATATGCCTATTCCTGCGGATGCATTTGCTTTCCCATTATTCGAACATGCACCATCTGTATAGACATAATAGTCGGGATGAAACGTATCCGTAGATTCTTTTTCCTCAGACCCGACCTTATTCAAACAAATAAACCGGTTGGCTTCTTCCAATGTATCAAATTTTTTATATATGGCGTGTTTATACCCCTTTACCGAAGTATTACAATCATTCCAATTCGAAAATACTCCAATCGTCTTTCCATTCGCAACGGCGTAAAATGGCATTATAATATTATATCAAATACACTTTATTCGCAAAATAAACATAACGCGTATAGGTCTCATCTCAACTAGAATTCGCGGTTTCGCGCACTTTCCTAGAAACATTCCCCGCCGATTTCGGACTACGTGCCCGCATAGATTTCCGCATAAATTTCTTGAATTGTTGTTTATCGGAATCTTCAACGGTAATCCGCACCTTTTTTGTAGTCGATGCACCCCCATTTTTGCGCAAAATGGATTTCGGAAGGGTCTCTCGATAGAGAAAATAGAGACGGTTAATTTCGTGGAAAATGAAAATGGAAGGTTCAATTGCAACGTCTTTGATCATGGTGGACAACGAAACCAATTTTATGTCGATTTCGTCATTGACAAAGGATTGGACCTTCTCGGATTCAATATCCACATTATATTTTAAAATATCGTCAAGGTGGTATATTTTATTTCCTATATGACGTTTCTCTTCAATCATTCGTAAAAGCCGGTCTTCCTTAATCGTAGATGTATCGCCTATAATGACACAGGGTTCGGTTTCTTGAATGACATTGACGATTTCATTCAACGTATTCAAATAAACAAACACGACACATATAGACTCCATAACATCCTTTTTATAATTATGATCTATCTTACTCATCCGTTCATAGTTCCGAACCCATGAAGTATCTAAATCTATCGAATCATCGTCCATTATATGAAATATGGATAAACGTTTTGCCCTTTCACAAACGACAGTAAAACGCGTTCATATAGTTAAATAATACTATTTTAGAAATTATATGAATTACGTTGCTATCAAACACAAATATCAATGTAATCAACCGAGTGATTGCAATGAACATCTCCCCAAACTATTCGAACTCTCCAAAGAATGCGAAAGTGTCCTCTCATTATGCGGATGCGGATTTAAACCCTATTGGACATTCACACATGGATTACTAAATAACCAATCCCAAAACAAGACGCTATATTACAATAACGAATATCAGGTAGATTTAGATGAATATAAAAATGTTACAAAACATCTCAAACTCACCACCAATTTTACCAACCTTTTTTCATTACAGGTAGAAGTGGACAATATCGATCTCCTCTTTATCGATTCATGGCACGTATATGGATGTGTAAAACGCGAATTGGAGAGATTCGCACCCAAGACAAACAAATATATCGTATTGCATGATACAACAGTAGATGAATGGGACGGCGAAACAGTCCGATGCAATATGGATGCGGAGAAACAAAGCAGGGATACAGGTATTCCTATATACGAAATAAAGCGAGGTGTCTGGCCAGCCATCCAAGAATTCTTGAACGAGAATTCGAATTGGTCATTGAAAGAACGCTTTGAAAACAATAACGGATTAACCATATTAGAAAAAAAAGCATAATGTATTCTATATGACTTTCGAAAAACGGGTATTTTCATTTTGGTTCGGAGGCGACATGTCGGAAGATCGGGAACTGGCTTATGCGACCATAAAGGACGAATTCGAAACACATGGTATCCAGCATATTCTCATTACACAAGACAATCTATATGACTATGCGAAAGAACCTATACATGAATCATTTGCGCATTTATCGGCCACACATAAATCCGATTATTTGCGTTGTTATTTTATGCATTTTATAGGGGGTGGATATACGGACATCAAACCAATTAGTGGAGATTGGCAAGATGCATTTCATAGTATCATGGAAAAGGAATATTTCGTATCGGGATATCGAGAGCCGGCCGAATATTGTATCGCGCAAATCCCCGATAAAGATCTCTATAGGACATTATGTGCAAATTATCGCGATATGATTGGTTGTTGTCATTTCATTTTCCGGGAAAATACTCCTCTAACGAGAGAATGGTTCGACGAAGTGACGCGTATTTTAGATACGAAACAACGAGAATTGAAACAGTATCCGGGAAGACATTGTCGCGAAGGATTCCAAGACGGATACGATCCGACATACCCGTATCCAATACAATGGACGGAGATTTTGGGGAACGTATTACATCCACTTATTTACAAGTACAAGGATCACGTCAATTATGATTGTCCATCGGTCATCATAGGGAATTCGTACCGATGAATACGCGATTTCCGGAAATGAGATCATTCGTAAATTCGTCCATAACATCGCGATTGAAAATCCGGACAAAGTATCGTATATAAGGACTGATCATTATGTAATGTCCGGCATCGCGAATCCGGTTCAATAGATCGAAATCTTCGGCATCGGAAGGTTGGAACCAAAGACCTCCCCCTTGGATTTCAAGGGGGAAAATAGACCGTTTTAAAGCAAAACTAATACCGACGCGTTCTTGATAAAAGTTGTCGGTCGTCAATGGGGGGGAAATATCGAACGATTTATCGGAATACATGCGAAAGATGACACAATCGACGGGAAATTCGGCAATTTCTCTATAAAACGTCTCTACATATCGGGGGGAAACTAAGTCATCATCGTCCAAAAACGCGACCCAATCTGTCGCGCATTTGCGAATCCCGGCATTTCGGACAAACCCCGCACAATTTGTATGTTGCCCGCACTTTTCAACCTCCATGATTTCCACACGGGAATCTAACCCAATTTTATCTATAGTACATGCAATACCATCAAAAATCACGATCGCCCGCCAATCCCCACATGTTTGATGATATAAGGATTCTAATGCGACTGCCAAAGAAGATCTACCAATCGTGGGAATAATAAAAGTGAGCATATATTATATAAAGTCTAAATATTCTTTATATGATATGAAGGTGAAAAATATAATACTCGTGACATCAATAATACACACGCCTAATCAACCGCTCTCCTATTGGCACACGCGAAGCATTTATGATTCGAATACGAGATTCGAACAAACGAAGCGGACGATTGCATCCATCAAAGAAAAAATGCAGGAGGATTACCTTATTATTTTAGTAGAATGTTCGGAATTGACGGAGGAGGAATCCGCATATTTTACGGAGAATGTAGATGTGATGTTGAATCTATATGACGATCCCGAATTAAGACAGAATATCCACTCTCTATCAAAATCACTGGGGGAAGGAACCATGACGATGGAGGCATTCAAATTCATTGCAAAAAATATAGAATACGACAACTTTTTCAAAGTGACGGGGCGGTATTGGTTGAGCGACCGATTTCAATACGAACATTTCAATCATGACAAGAGTGTAGTTCGATTCATCAAAGATGATACGACATGTGGGTGTACATCGCTTTATAAGTTGTCACACAATCATAGTATTCTATGGGACAAATGGTTGCAGAATTCGATAGATCAGATGTTGGATTGTCGTTCATATGAAAACATATTTGCGGATTTTATGAGACAAATAAACCCAGACGAATATGTTGCGATTGGTCATATAGGAATTTCGGGGACATGGGCTCCGGATGGGACAATTATTAATGAGTAAAATAAAAATATAAATGAATAGTATATTTTGATCATATGAATAATAACGATTTATATGATATAAGTTCATATACAGAATCAGAACTATATGGCGTTTTAGATTTGAATAATCCAACGGATCGCGAATTAGAGGCGAAAATATTGAGTAATATAGAATTGTATCGGAATAACACTACGAAAATAGGGGGAAATTTGTACAAGTTTTTCCAAGATATTTATAATCATTTTTTTTATGCAGAGGGAGAAGAAGAAGAGGAGGAGGAGGAGGAGGTAGAAGGTTTCCAAATACAGGGGAATTTATTATCAGGGGAACAAGCGAGTGTAAGATTTGGAGACAACGAGTTCACATTTAAGGGGAACACAATTACGGGAAATGTAGTCATTGGAAATACGGTAATGGGTACTGTATCGCCCAATTATCCTACACTTGCACCGGGATACACACCACCACCAGAGGGAGTAGATCCTATAAAAAATAATACGGATGCTTCGACGAAATCACAAGAAGTATTTCAAACGAATTACGCAAGCGATCCAACAGGAGTAAATCCACTTTTAAATAAGACGATACAGCGTATTATTTGTGTAGATAGTCAATTTCGAAATAAAACATATCAGCCTATATCTACCAATTACACATTTAATTTATCGGAACCTTTGACGAACGTAGTGTCATTGAGTTTATATTCCGTGAATATCCCCTATACGTGGTACACAATTCGAAGGGGATATGGTAGTAATTTTTATTATTATAAAGGGATCTCACCTGGTATTGACGATGGACTTCATGATTATAAAGTATCTATTGTACCTGGAAATTATACGCCATCGGATTTACAAGTAGCTATCCAACAATCCATTGACGGACTATCATCTAGCAATAAAGATGTAAATTTCGGAAATACTGGTATAACTTACTCGTCGATAGACTCAAAAATACGGTTTATAACCGATATACAAAAGGTCTATAACGAATGTTATTATCAATTGGAATTCTCTGATATAAGCATGGCAAATTTCCTAGGATACAATAATTCAATATTGAAAATGAACACGATTGTTGGTAAGCAAATTACAGATGAAAGGCAATCAATCAATAGTGTAGCTCAATATACTGGGTATAAATTCGATAGTTCAAATAATTTTTTTATAGTACATCGATATACCCCAGTCAATGGACGCGGATATGAATATTCTAAAAGTACAGATATATCATTTATAGTAACATTCCCAATTCCAGCACAAACGAATGCATTAAATATATACAACAGTATAAAAACGACCCTAAACATAACCCCCTTTATACAGTCAGATATATCATTCGTTCAATCAGACACATCTTATTACGAAATGAAGATTGTATTGGATCGTATGGCACTTTCAAACTCGCGACCAAATGAAAAGATCGCCATTGAATTTCCGAATGATCCATTATGGTTATATAACCCCGTTATCGATCCAGATACACTACTTAGTACGAATCAACCATTGTTTCATTTTAAAAACCGAATCACGGAAATGAGCAATTTAATCGCAGATGTCGATTTCCAAATCAATTCTATAAGACTAGACGGAAAATCAACGATGGTATTTCGCTGTAACCGTCCATATTACAATACCAATAAAAATACTTATTCGTTTACCACACCTTCAAATATTGTATGGGACACACGAAGTATACCAGAGTATTTAACCAATATATTATTGGAAAATCCATATTTTAGATCTCAAAGTTTCTTTTATAATACAGATGTATCATCAAACGCAACAAATGTATATTTTGACGTTATCAATGACAATGATATAGTAGATAATAACGTAGTATTGGATATATACATATTGAAACAATTTGATGATTATATTATTGAAATAAACAATCCTTTGTCTGTATTGCATACACTTTTTGATTTGTCAATAAATACACCATATAATACAAACCGGACATTTTTATCTAGTATGAGTTATTTGGGAAATAATATAGTATTTGATACGAGTTACATTTGTACATTTTATCCAAACCGAGTTGGTACAGATAATGGTAATTGGAACGACATATCATATGACATATATTTAACTAGCACGAATGTTGAACCGAATAATGAGGGTAGTTATGTTTATACAACCTATGAAAGTTTAATGAACGATATCAAGACGTCCATGACGGATGTATTACATCAGAGTTACGATTATCATTTTATTATGAACAATACACACATCAGTGGTATCCGAAACTATGATACGAAGAGATTTGATTTCACGTTTAATTTTAGTATCATTAATATAATCACACAGGCGGATTATACTGTACATTTTCTATATGACGGAAGCTATAATAATATACCTGCAGATTCAGTAATTGTTGGTACATCGAATGCAAACAGTGTAAATTTATGGGCATATATTGGGTTAGTAAATAATTCGTATGTAGGAGAATTAACAAATGGTATATATAATTATGATGCATCGTTTAATTTATATGCAAATATATTTGATACTCCATATAGTACGATAGATATTGATATTGGAAAGCAAATCAGAAAAGTGGTAGGAAACTATACCATTTCTCCTCCTGGTACATATACGGCACCACGTAACACTACTATTAAAATAGTTAAAAGTATGGATCAGTTTGATGCAAATGGCAATCTAATAATTGATCCAAGCTTATTCAGTGTAATAAATGAATCGACCAATCAATTTACAATAAACATACCTGTGCAACAATATACATTTAATAGTTTATATATTGAAATAAATAAATTATTCAACAATGTTTCGAGTACTACATATGGGTCATATAGAGGTAGTGCAATTTCGAGTATTCCTTCTACCAATGGGGGGTATACAAGTATCTATATGAATGTGAATATTATTTATACAACAAAGGATTATAAATTGGTCTTTTTCGATAATATCAGTTTTGCGGCATGTGGTTATGGAGAAGCAACCGTATTAAATGCAAAAATAGATAACTCGTTGGGATGGATTTTGGGGTATCGAAATTATAGCAATTTTCTATTGAATTCGCAAAATCAAGTAAAAGATCCGGTAAGTGACGATTACTATTATTTATCTACATCTAACTCACAATTTAAATATACTGGCACGATTGATGATACATCAAAATTAGATATTACATCAGTAACAGTATTATCGGGAGATACAACAGTAACATGTTCTGCGATATATAATTATTTTTTGATTGTATTGGACGATTACATCCAAAATCATTTGAATGATGGTTTGGTAACAGTAACAAAACCGGAAAATCAAATACCGACCCCATCATATTCACATAGAGCAGATTATGTATTGGATCCTATTACAAATAAATGTGTTGCAGTTTCAAAAACAGACCCGACTGAAAATCGATTAACACAAAAACAATTATATGCATTGAACACTGTATCGAGTCAAATAAACACGACTGCGAATTATTCTGATAGTCCATTTGTACAAGATATTTTTGGACTTATACCTATAAAATCGGGGACAAATGGACAATATTATGTGGAATTTGGAGGAACATTGCAAAGTCAACAACGCAAATATTTTGGTCCTGTAAATATTCATCGAATGTCTATACAATTGGTAGACGATAAGGGCCATATAGTGGATTTGAACAATAGCGAATGGACATTTTCATTAGTATGCGAACAGTTGTATATGCAACCTTCTTCTTCAAAATAGTTGAAAATAGTTTAGGAATATTATAATATATAAATGTCACAGAGCGATTATATTGAACTTATAAAAACACAGAATTTATTGAATAATTTGAAAAGTACACCCCGGACATTGACGTCGCGTGATTATATACGGTTTAAACAATATGCTGTAGAAACTTCGGTTGTAAATACATTACCAAGATTCAATCAATTGATACCTTCTGCGAATACACTCGTTTTTAATATGAATGTAATTGTAAACTGTCCTCGTTTAAAACAAAACGTAGTGTCTCTACGCAATAAAGGTGTGTCATTTTCCTTTATTCGATGCATAACTGCATAATTATTTATTTTCTATATGACATCATATATTTAATGGGGGGCTTTATAAAAATCTACATTGATTTATTCTTTCCAAAATATCCTTTGAATATTTTGGAAATAATTACACGATTGATCGAATGAAAGCGATAATAAATGTATTATAATTATTGTTTATATAATATATAAATGTCAAATTTAGAAACATTTAATTTTTCGGACTATAATTTGTCGAATGATGCAAATGGTAGTACGGATGCATCACGAAATATAGATTATATAAATTATATCGGTTTTACCGGACCAACCGGTCCAATGGGACCAATCGGACCAATCGGACCAATCGGCCCCACTGGACCCACTGGACCTACTGGAAGTCAGGGCGATGTTGGACAAATGGGACCAACCGGTGCAATTGGACCTATAGGATTTACTGGTGTAACTGGCCAAACCGGCCAAACAGGTGCCACTGGTTCAACCGGCCAAACCGGCCAAACCGGACAAACCGGACAAACCGGTCAAACCGGTGCCACTGGTCCAACAGGTGCGACGGGTGCCAGAGGTCCAACCGGTGTACGGGTGCAACTGGACAAACCGGACCTACCGGACAAATAGGTCCTACTGGTGCAACTGGACAAACTGGTCCAATGGGACCAATGGGAGCAACCGGTCCGACGGGAGAAATAGGACCTACGGGAACCACAGGTCCAACTGGACCAATGGGACCTACCGGAGCAACTGGGCAAATAGGTACTACAGGTGTAACTGGGCAAGTTGGGTCAACCGGCGCAACCGGTGCAACAGGTGCAACTGGCCAAACTGGTGCAACAGGTGCGACTGGTGCGACTGGTGCCACTGGTCCGACTGGTAAAACAGGACCCACAGGACCTACGGGTCAGACAGGTCAGACAGGTCAGACGGGTCCAACGGGACCTACTGGATATACTGGTCCAACAGGTCCGGGAATAACAGGTGCAACAGGTGCAACAGGTGCAACAGGTGCAATAGGTGCGACAGGTGCAATAGGTGCGACTGGTCCGACTGGTTCAACCGGTGTAACAGGTGTCACGGGTACAACTGGTCCAACGGGGCGAGGAGTAACAGGTGCAACAGGTGCAACTGGTCGAACAGGTCCAACAGGTCCAACAGGCGCAACAGGTGCAACCGGTCGAACGGGTCCAACGGGTCCAACTGGTCCAACAGGTGCAACCGGTCGAACGGGTCCAACTGGCGAAACAGGTCCAACTGGTGCTACAGGAGAAACTGGTGAAATAGGTCCAACTGGCGAAACTGGGCCAACTGGTGCAACTGGTCCAACTGGCGAAACTGGGCCAACTGGTGCAACAGGTGCAACGGGTGCAACGGGTGCAACAGGAAGTATTGGAGTTACAGGAGTAACTGGCCCCACGGGCTCAACCGGAAGCATTGGTCCAACTGGTTTAACGGGAATTACTGGAAGAACGGGTCCCACCGGTTCAACAGGTCCCACTGGTTCAACTGGTCCCATTGGACCTACGGGAAGAACCGGTGTTACAGGTGTTACTGGCGCGACAGGGCCAACTGGCTCTACGGGAGCTACTGGTCAAACTGGTGCAACAGGTCCAACAGGCGCGACAGGGTCTACCGGTCCAACAGGTGCTACAGGAGTCACTGGTCAAACTGGTGCTACTGGACCAACAGGATATACTGGTCAAACGGGTGATTCGTGTACAGGACCTACTGGTCAAACTGGATCTATAGGATATACTGGAGATACAGGACCTACTGGTCATACTGGGTATACAGGACCTACTGGTCAAACAGGAGTCACTGGTCCAACGGGACCAACAGGACCGACGGGATACACCGGAGCTACAGGAGCTACAGGAGCTACAGGAGCTACAGGAGCTACAGGACCTACAGGAGCTATAGGACCTACAGGACCTACAGGCATTACTGGTCCTACAGGTCATACCGGTCCAACTGGTTCAACGGGTTCAACAGGTCCCACTGGCTTAACGGGTCCCACTGGTTATATTGGAACGGGTCCAACCGGTCCAACAGGATTAACAGGAAGAACAGGTGTAACGGGTCCAACAGGACCAACGGGTCCAACCGGTTATACAGGATATATTGGATACACTGGTGTAACTGGTCCGACTGGACCTACTGGATATACCGGACCTACAGGATCAACCGGTATGATTGGTGTAACAGGTATAACCGGACCTTCAGGTGCTACCGGTTATACTGGTTCTATAGGATCTACAGGTGAAATAGGAGCCACAGGAGCCACAGGAGCTACCGGACCAACTGGTTACACAGGATTAACCGGTGCGACTGGTACTACAGGTCCAACGGGTGCAACGGGTCCAACGGGTGTAACGGGTCCAACGGGTGCAACGGGTCCAATAGGACCAACTGGTACAACAGGTGCAACCGGTACTACAGGACCAACCGGATTAACTGGTTTAACAGGAACTACCGGTACTACAGGACAAACCGGATCAACGGGTGCAACTGGTGCAACGGGTGCAACGGGTGCTACAGGACCAACCGGTACAACCGGTGCAACAGGTGCAACGGGTCCTACGGGCGCAACAGGTGTAAGTGGTGCTACAGGAACAACAGGTGCTACTGGTCCTACAGGTTACATAGGTCCAATCGGTGAAACGGGTCCTACGGGCGCAACTGGACAAACCGGTGCAACTGGACCTACTGGACAAACCGGTGCAACAGGTGCAACGGGTGC
>Ga0164295_10002693_pt1 | contig 14492 bp, 15 predicted proteins | sample GEODES006metaG_FD_111798 | JGI IMG/M metagenome (GOLD analysis project Ga0164295, IMG submission 111798) | Oligotrophic lake water microbial communities from Sparkling Lake, Wisconsin, USA - GEODES006 metaG | ecosystem: Environmental > Aquatic > Freshwater > Lake | place: USA: Sparkling Lake...
CCGAGCACATAATTGCTCGTCACGCCGTAGCGAAAGCAGTGCGCGCCACCCGCGTTCGAAGCCACATTGCCCCCGAGCGTGCAGACCGGACCACTCGATGGATCGGGCGGATAAAATACTCCATACGGCTTCAGCGCAGCATCAAGGTCATTGAGCCCCACACCGCATTCGACCTCACACCAGAAGCCTTCCGTGTTGATCTCCCGAATCTTCTTCAGCGCCGACGAGTGAACCACCACACCACCCTGAACCGCCACCGGCCCACCCGAAAGCGAAGTGCCCGCCCCACGCATCACCACCGGCACCCCCAGCGCCTTCGCCCCACGCATAAAGCCAGCGAGCTCCTCCGCATCCGCCGGAATCACCACCGCATCCGGCAAGTGGTTCTTATAGCCCAACCCATCGGCACCATAGCCCGCCAGTTGCGCCGCCGACGTCAGCACACGCCCACGCGGGAGAAGGGCTTTCAGTTGATGTTCGAGAGAATCTTTCACAGGTGATGTCATTGAATCTTCATGCCACCCCCGTGAACGCTCGCGCCACCTGACGTGATTCACCGAGGCCTGCGATACCCAGTTCCACCACATCACCGGGTTTCAGAAACACAGGCTCAGGTTTCAAACCAAGCCCCACGCCTGGTGGGGTGCCCGTGCTGATCGCATCACCGGGAAGCAGAGTCATGAACTGGCTGATGTAGCTCACCAGCTGCGGCACACCGAAGATCATCTGGGCCGTGTTGCTGTTCTGCCGTGTCACACCATTCACCCTCAGCCACAGCGGCAGGTTATGCGGGTCAGGAATCTCATCCGCTGTCACCAGGAATGGCCCCAGTGGGGCAAAGGTGTCGCAACTCTTGCCCTTCACCCATTGACCGCCGCGCTCGAGCTGCCACTCGCGCTCACTGTAATCATTGTGCAGGGCGTAGCCAGCCACATGCTGCATGGCATCTGCCTCGCTGACATACTGTGCCTTTTTGCCGATGATGATCGCCAACTCCACTTCCCAGTCTGTTTTCTTGGAGTCGCGAGGGATCACCACATCATCATTCGGTCCCACGATGGAAGTGGTGCTTTTGAAAAACAGAATCGGTTCCGCAGGGATCGGCATTCCCGATTCCTTCGCATGATCCGTGTAGTTCAATCCCACGCACACGATCTTGCTCGGTCGCGCAATACACGGCCCCAGCCGCACGCTCGCATCCACCGTCGGAGCCATGGCCGCATTCATCTTCACCCAAGCCGCCAACCTCGGCAAGCCGCCGCCGCCAAAGAAGCGTTCATCATAGTCAGCCCCAAACGCCGACACGTCGATGCGGCGACCATCGTCAAGGATGATGCCAGGTTTTTCGTGATCGGGGGTGCCAAAGCGGATGAGTTTCATGGTTAGAAAAAGAATCAGAATAGACCTGTGGTAGGAGGTCATACCAGTTACTGGGCCGCCGTCAGATTTCTATCAGTTTTCTGCCAGCGTCTCTATTGGCTCAGCAGCGGCCCCTAGCAACGCAGCACGCTGATTCCGCGACGTCTCCCGCTTCGGCCAGAACTTCCAACGCACGTTTGAGGCAACTCCAGTCGAGTATTGAGTTGCCGAACTACGGTGACGAACGGCGCAACACATACACTGGTTGGGTTTGTAGTCCGGTGGTTCGCCCATGGTCGGACAAATGATACCTTCTTTGATACTGCCGATGAATTCCCAGCTAATGCCATGCTCACGAGGATGGAGAAGCTCAGGGCGCAGTTTTGCGAAGGGAGGGGCTCATTCTTTCGTTGCACCTGCGGATGGCAGTGGAGCCAGTGGCGTAAGCAACAGGGCGGTGATGACGGGGGTGATGATTTATTCGTGCGTTTGCTAGAAAATTGCCTTGGCAGGCTAGTGCGTGCCGATGTGTGCCGACCCGTGCAAGGGAATCTCTTTCCGTGCGCGTCTGTGACCTTGGGTTCGGTCACCACCACGCAAATTCCATGAGAACGCAAATTTGTGCTTTCCACTTTTTTCGAGTTCCAGGCCGTCATGAAGCCTTCCCACGTTCAAGCAGGCAGGCGCACACTCACCCCTCCAACGGCTTGCACCAGCACGTAAATGCTTACCAAACGAACATCCCGCGCTGGCTTAATGTGGGGCATTGCCTCTGATTTTCCAGCCCCCTCTCAATTCCTCTCACCGTTAGGTTGCAGGTCGCTGCGGACGGCCATGAGGCCTGCTAAACCCTGATGAGCAAGGCTGTTGCGCACGCATGATGATCAGCCGTGATAAGCGACGGTGACGGCGTGCTGAGGCGGCAGCGGAAGGTTCCCAAGTGTCATGGTTGTGCATCATTGTTGCGCAACAAGGTTGGAAGGGCGCGATGCGGGTGATTTCTTGGTCAAGGCTGCCTCGCCGCCGAGGCATTGCAGCGCATCTGATAACATTTCCGGCCAGCCGTCTTCGTTACTCTCCAGCCCCTGATCGAACAGTTTGATCCATTGAGCCAGTTCCTCAGCCGCCATACGCAGTTGGAGGCAACCTTCATCGGTGCGCTTGCTTCGAGCTTCGGCTTCAGCGGCAGCCTCCCGCGACTGCAACTCCGTCCTCAAGCTATGCTGGATGGATTCAAGGTGAGAGCGCATCAGAGAGGTCGCCTTTGCGATGATCTGGTGCCTGACCTCCGCGTGGGCCGGGCGGAGCAGCGCGTAGCGTTTGGCAGTGAGGCGTTCGTCAGCGAGCACGGCGAGGCGTTGCTCGTTTTCCGGTGAGGGATCAGCCGTGAAGGCCCCGTATGCGGCCTTTTGATCGAGCAGGACACGCTCTGGGCGCAACTGCTCCATCCGTTCCGAATGCCGCTCCCAGTTGTCTTGCAGGGATTTGAGAGCGAGGACCTGGGCCTTGCTGAGGGCGGGCAGCTTCAGGGATTGGATCAGGGTGGTGAGGGTTGATTGCATGGTTTGAGACGTGGAGGATGTGAAGCGATGAGAGCTGGCGTTGTGGCGCAAAGATGGATCACAGCAATGGGTGCTCAGCTGTGGTTGCGGCAGCCTGGGAAGGAGCGGCTTTATCGGCAAAGAACAGGGGTAGCAGTTTGCCCCCACCGATGTCCATGGCGGCATCGGCCTGGAGCTTGCCATCCTTGAGGCGCAGGAGGAGCGTCACGCGGCTGTGGCCGGTGAGTTGAGCGAGGCGGTTCAGCGAGATGTAACAGCGTGTGGTGGCAAGGGTGCTCATAAGAGATTAACAACAGTGGTCATGTCAACGCGTTCAGCACTGCGGCAGGCTGCTGGGTCTCAGTCCCCTTTCTTGCTGATGGCGCATTATGTCGGCTGCGTTGGTGGCATGTGCCGAACTCGTCCCGGAACTCGTCCTGACGTTGTTTGATTTTTTCACATGCACGAACTCGTCCTGGAACTCGTCTCCCCCTAAAGGGGGTGGGACGAGTTTCCCGAGTTCGCGCGCGGCGCTTTTCTTTCTCGTCCCGCGCACGAGTTTCCCGAGTTTCCCGAGTTCGCGTTTCAGCGCCGTTTAGGTGGCTTGCGGCGCTTGGCACATACCTTCAGCGGCACCTGCTCCATGATCGAACCGGCCTCCTCACGCCGAGCAGTGTAGGCGGCGACGATCTCGGGCAGGCCGCGCAGCAGTTGACCACCCCGGCCCTCGCCGCGCACGATGGCCAGCAGGCCGTCCGCCTCGGCCTGCTCGTACATGCCCTTGTAGAGGTCACGGTGCCAGCCCAGTTTTAGGAACGCCACCTTCACCTGGTCGCCGGAAAGCAGCGCCTCGCGCGGCTCCTTCTTGAAGCTGGTGGGGAAGAGCTTGAGGAACTCCTCCATGGTGGGCTTGTGACGCCCGAAGCGTGCCTCGGCATCGGGCTTCTCCCGGGCGGCATCCAGTTTGCTCTGGGGCACCTCGCGCCAGAACTGCCGGGAGGTGCTGTGGCCAATAACCTTGATGTAGGAGCGTTGTCCCTCCTCGTCCTCCCACTTCAGGCGGCTGCCGCGCTTGCCCGCATGGAGTTCGAAGATGTCGTGTCCGCCAATGGAGCGCAGGCCTAGCACCGCACGCGGCCAGTTGGCCCATTCTGCGCTGCCGCTGCCCAGATAAGCGAAGTCGTTTCCGTTCCACTTGGGTTTCTCAGCCCCGCTGGGCGGCTTGTTGGTGTGATGCAGGATGATCACCCCGCATTGGTGACGGTGGACGATGGGATTGAGTCCGTTGCGCAAAAATGCGCCCACGTCTTTTTGCGAATTGGTTTCGCCGCCGAGGTAGGCCAGCGCCGGGTCGATCCACAGCAGGTCGGGCTTGTGCAGGGCTACCAGAGGCTCGACCACCTCGTCGCAGAACTCCGCCGCAGTGCGCATGTCCTCGGTGGCCACCAGCAGGTTCGCGCAGGCGGCCGCGCGCTCCTCCGGCGAGAAGGCCAGGCCATCGAGCACGCCATCGCGCATTTCGGCTAGGTCGCCGTGATCGTTCTCGCTTTGGATGAGCAGGGACTTGAGCGGACGCGCCGGATGGATGCCGAAGAACTCCCGCCCGATGCCCCAGCACAGCGAGGCCTGCATCTGCAGAGTCGATTTCCCCACGCCTGCGGGACCGACCAGCAGCATGCCACCGCCACGGCAGAGATAGCGATACTTGAGGAGTTCATTAGGATCGTTCAAAACGGGTGTTTGCAACAGCCCAATCCCCACTGCCTCGGGTGGCGGCAGCTTCGGCTTTTCCTCCTCCGCGCCGGAGGCAGGGGAGGTTGCTGATCGCGCAGGCTTGCCGGCCACCTCCGGGATGTCGTTCAACTCGGCCCACTGGGTTTGGTTCATGGCAGGTTATTGGGGTTGAAGTAGAACACGGACTGACGCACTCCGAAGGCACTGGGCCTGCGGCGCAACCCATCGGGCATGCGCACGAACTGGCAGCGGGTCCAAGTGGCAGGATCAGCGCCCAGCATCACGGCATAGCGCATGAAGCGGAGTTGCAGCGCCTCACTGCTCCCCTGGCAGGCAAACCAACCGTGCAAAGACTTGCCGCCGCTATGCACCACCATCACCAGCGGTGCCAGGCGTGCCAGATGCCACAGCACGGCGGCGTGCGTATCGACCGTGCCGTGGTCGGACTCGATGACCAGATAGCGCCGGGGGCCAGTGTTGGCGAGGCAGCGCATGGAGGGGCCGCCGTCCTTTTTGAGCCCTTCCTCGGCGGTCATGGGCGAAGGCACGATGAACTGCTGCACCAAAAGCTGCCCCCGCCATTCCTCACGGGTGCCGGTGCCAAAGTCCCGGTTGATGTGCTTGCCGCAGCACAGCAATGGATTGCCAGGAAACAACCTGTCGATGAGTTCTTCAGTTTGCGCTTCCTCCCATTCCGGGCGCAACGGCGAGGCTTCCCAGAGATCCGCCAAACCGGCCACATCACTGGCTGCGACCACGGCTTCGATCTGCTCGTCGTTGCGCTGTGGCCATGCCGAGAAAGAAGGGCGCGCAGTTTCGATGGACACCGGACGAGAGACGGGCTGGCGATCTCGTGCCGGTCCGAGCTTCCCACGTGGCTGCCAGGCGCATGCCTCCGAATTGGCAATCGCTGAGTGGATTTCGGATTCAGGCACCTTGCGTCCACAGCCTGCGGACGCTTGGGCAAGCAGGTCGGCCATCCGACCTTTGTCCTCGAAAAACGGATGCAGCACCCGCGCCATACGGAAGAGCCACAGATGGACGCCACCTCCAGTAGCGGGGCAAGCGCTGAGCATCTCGTGTGCAAAGCGGGGCAAGTGGATGCCGTCGTGGATGCGGAAGCTCATGGCCGCCCCTCCTTGGCTTGAGCGTCTGCCAGCGCTTCGATGTAGGTGCGAAAAGACACGCTCGAGATCAGCCGCGTGCCACGAACTTGTTGCGGGCTTCGCAAAGCCGCCGAGCGAATGGTGCCGGCATGAATGAGTTGATACAGCTTGGGCTTGGAAATCCCAAACAAGCGCTTCGCTTCACTGACGCGCAACCACTCTGGTGCGTTCATCTTGACCACTTCCTGTGGTCTGTTCTGGCATGAGTTTTGGTTCATGCGCACAACATACCAAACCGTCCCCGTGCAAGATTTGGCGGCACATTTGCAAGAAGGCTCTGCGGTTATGCCAGACTCATGCAGAAATAAGACCTGCCGTTGTCAGAGCGCGTCCGTAAGTTGCCAGATCAACACCCCACGGCGGACAGTTTTGCCGCCAGCCCGGGTCAAGATCTTTTCCTGACTTTGTTGCGCTTTGCTGCCTTTATTGACTTTGTGGCATCATCCTGAGACGGCTTATAGAACCTGGCAAAACGCGGACAGAAGGGTGCGAGACATTTCGCCAATTGCCAAAACTCGACCTCATCAGCCACATCGCTATCTTCTGCCATGGCGGCCTGTTCAGCCGTAACTGCCGTCAGCCCCAGCGCGGCACGACTCGAGTTTAACATCCTGAGTCTGAAATCAGTTCGGCGTTTGCGGCTGTATTCGCCACTGACATGCCGCACCGCCTCGTCGAGGGGAATCGGATATGAACGCGGAGGCCGGATTATCGCCGAGCCCGGAAAATCTTTGTCTGGTTTGCGGATGACACTGGCAGCCTCAACCTCACGACCGTAAATGTCGTGCACCAACTCCATGTCTGCACATGCCAACGGCGTAAGTGCATGGCGCGCCCGCCAGGTTTGCTTGAGCAATAGCACAGCCCCCGCGACATCAGGTTCCTTGAGTCCTTTGAGCTGAGCGAGTTGGATGGCCACTCCTGCAAGTTCGACCGCACTCACCCAGGACTTATCCATGGCCTCAAGTTTCGTCGCCTCCGGCGTGTCTTGTTGATAGGGGCCCAGAAGAGTGCGCATACCCCAATTCTTTGAGCCAAGAGCGCAGATGTTCAAGACTTGTTCTGCCGCAAGTTTTTGTCACAGGTCTGCAGTTCATGCGAAACAGTGCGCAGGAGACCATTCGCTGCATGACAAAACATGACAACTGAAGGTCACGAAGCTGCGAAATTATGCTCATGCACCCGCGATAGAGCTTGAGGGAAAGCCCGGAAATACGAAAGTTTACGCACAGCACTCATGACACCATCACCCGCACAGTCCCCTGTGCGGCTCCGAAACGACGGTCGATCCCGCCACCTGGCGCAGCTACACGGTGCGGCTGCAAGATGCGCGCACGGGCTGGGACAGGTTTGACATCACGCTGCTGCGTCCGCAGGGCTGGATGGCGGAGCACTCTCGGCGTGTGGCAGGCCGCAGTGAGGTGTGGGTGGACTTTGAGGAACTGCATGCCAAGGGCTGGGCAGAGGTCATTGAGGAGCGGCCGTGTCCGAAGATCGCTTCCGGCCCAGGTCGTGTGGTGACGGCGACGATCACGCACGCGAATGACGACGTGCGGACGCTGACGATGAGCAGCGGAGAGACGCTTCACGTCACGGGCAATCACCGGATGTACTCGGCCACCTGTCAGGACTGGGTGCCCGTGAAGGATCTGGAAATCGGCGAGGCTTTACGCACCGTGAAAGGCCGCGAGTCTGTGGCCGCGCTCGGGTTCCAGCGAGGCCGCCACCAGGTGTACAACATCGAAGTGGAGACGGAGCACTGCTACTTCGTGGGGGACGGGGAGGTGCTGACGCATAATGTGGGAAGCTGTGTGACGGATTCGGCGAAGCCGTCGAGCAATGAAACCAAATATCATGGCAACGACCGAAGAAATGCAGATCCTCAACACAATTATGATATATTAAATCAAGACGGGAACGTCCGCAAAAACGGCGTCGGCACCGGTTTAGCAGAGAACGACGTCTCAAAAAGGGCCCAATCACAGTTAAAGAAAGGCGATACTTATCGAATTACAGACCGACATGAAGCATCTTCTGGTGCAAGAGGTAGGGCGTATGATCGCGAGAAAAAACGATCCAAAGAGCATTACGAAAATGGCGAGAAAATGGATAGGCATCAGCGGCCTAAGCCAGCGCGCGTCAGGAGATCCAAAAAATAGACATCATGAAAGAATTGTTTCACGTCGAACTCTATCTAGATTCGAGTTACGCCCTAGATGAGCAAAAAGCTTTTATTTTTAAGTCTAGGTGCATCTGCAACTACCTTGAGCGTGGTCTTGAGACTTTGAAATTTAAATCACCATTTTCTCGTCTGAATATCCATTGTTCAAAGACTTCGGATAAGAATGGTGTTCGCCCGTTAGAGCATGAGGCATTTTTAGAAGCCCACATTCTTTATGATGTCCAACATTTGAATTCGAGTGATGAAAAACTGCTCCAATGTGAATTTGCTAATATCATACTATCCGGACTCGGGGCTGCCCAAAAGTTCACTTCTATGCCTGTGGAAGAGTGTCGTTTGAGGTTAGATGCATTTAAAAATGAAGGTTTTGTGAATCGGTGGGTCCAAGTCGATAAGTACTGGAAGAAATGGGACTGTCGCTGTGTGATTGAGGCTGAAATAACAACGACTCATTTCATCCTGACCGAATTTGTTCATGTCGGTGGACGTTTGGTCGCTTCGTTAGAGATAGCAAAGACAAAGCCCCGTGAAATGTTGTTTGAGGAGTATTTGGGAAGTGCATCAATGAGTAGTTCAGGAATCCTTAGCTACAAAGCAGGAGGAGCTGTACGAACAGTTTTTTCTGTGGAAGAAACGCAGTTTGTTTAATGAAAACAAAAGTGCGCCTAGCCAATGGAATTTGCCTGAACAGGTCTCAGTGCACATCTGATCCATAGAGTCTCTACTTGTGCCGCTGGTCTGGCTCTGGCCTCGAAGGACTCGCCAGCACTTGGGTGGGGCGTGTTTTTTCATTACAGCTTAGAATCTCAGAAGACTTGCACCGCGAGAGATTATATAACCGCAGAGATGAGTTTCAGAGGGTTTTCTCTGCGGTTTTCTGAACTCTTGCGGTGTTCAAACATCTGTCATCGGTTCCTACAGAGCATCTGAACTCAAGGCTGCTAGATTATGGGACGTAGAGTAAGCTCCCACAGATTCAGGGAGGCCAGCAGATTATCTCAGAAACCCAATCTGTGGGCCTCCCTGAATCTGCGGGAGAACTTCTGGAACTTATACGGGAGAAGAGCAATACGCCGTCTAACTTCGCTGGAACCAAAAGCGCCGCCTTGTCAGGAGTAGAAAGTCAACGCATGTTAGCGGTATGTTCTACCGTCATGTCCTGTTCATGATTTTTGCGCTTCTTTGCGCGGGATCGGTCATGGCTGTGCCGGTGGCTCCGGCGGATGGGATTCTCGACGATACTCACGCGCTTTCTTCAGAGGCTCATCAAAAGCTGGTCGAACAGATGGCTAGCTTTCGTCGTGACATGGGCTGTGATGTCTGGCTGGTGACCTCCACCTTTCTGGATTCTGGACAGACGGTGAGATATTTTTCTCGGGATCTTCGGAAGGCTTGGAGCGGCACGAACGATGCGATTCTTTTGGCGTATGATCGTGGGACAGATCGCTCGGCCATGTCTCTTTCATCCAGCATCTGGAATCGCTACTCGGCCTCCGCTTTGACCACTCTCATGCAAACTGGCGGTGTTATCATGTCAGATGCAAACAAGACACCCGAGCAACGGCTCACCGACTTCATGGGAAAGCTCTTGCGTGGAATGCGCGAGATCAAGCAGCAACAGGCCAGGATGGATCAGAGTTTTAGCCGAGATCATCGGCGTCTGGCCATTGCTTTCGCCACAGCCTCTGGGATCGGGGCTTTGGTTCTGCTCCTTTTAGGCGTTCGCTCACGGCGTCAGGATGTGCAGGATGCTCTACAATCCCACATGCCTGAAATAGAGGTTGGCAAGCGACTAGGTGCTCCCTTTGGCGGTGGTGTGACTGTTGTCTGGTCGGACGAAAAGAAGCTCGTGAGTTTTGAGTGAGGAATTGACGCTTGGCTGCGTTTTCTATCAGTATGCTTTTTTCTATGACGCGCACTGCCCTACCTTTTCTCCTTGCTGCCATGGCCACCTCCACCTTTGCTGGTGATCACTTCCGAGTGTATTTCGGCTGCTATACCAATGCCAAATCTGGCAGCAAAGGCATCTACCAGTCTGATTTTAACAGCACCACGGGCGACCTCACTGATCCAGAGCTTTCCGTGGAGACCGCTAGCCCGAGTTTTTTAGCCATCCATCCGACAAAGAAGTATCTCTATGCCGTCGGCGAGATGGGTTCAGCCGATAAGAAGGGTGGCGCTGTCAGTGCCTTCACGATATCTCCGACAGATGGCAAGCTGACGCTCATCAATCAGTCTTCCACCGTCGGCCCAGGTCCATGTCATGTCTCGGTCGATAAGACAGGCAAGATGGCCATGATCGCCAACTACGGCGGCGGCAGTGTCGCCAGTTATTCGATTCAAGAAAATGGCGGACTCAGTGAAGCTAAGACGTTTGTCCAGCATGAAGGCAGTGGTGCAGATCCCAAGCGCCAAGCTGGACCGCATGCCCACAGCATGAATGTGAGCCCTGACAATCGCTACGGGTTTGCCTGCGATCTTGGTCTTGATAAAGTCTTCATTTACCGGCTCGACCCAGCTGCCGGTCAGTTCAAAGCTCATGGTTTTGGCATGGTTCCTCCGGGTAGTGGTCCACGTCACTTCGCCTTTCATCCCAATGGTCAATTTGCCTTTGTGAACAATGAGATGCTCATGACGGTGACCACCTTTGCTTATGATGCCGATCAAGGCAGCCTGACAGAAGTCGAAACCATCTCCACGCTCTCAGAGGCAGACCGTAGCATGAAAGGTCTGAGCACTGCAGAAACCGTCGTTCACCCAAACGGCAAGTTTGTTTATGTGTCCAATCGCACGCATGATACCATCGCCGTCTTTATCTGCGATCCTGCAACTGGAAAGCTCACCCTGATCCAAAACGCCCCTGCTGAAGGTCAAATTCCCCGTAACTTCTGCCTCGACCCCTCGGGGCAATGGATGATCGTTGCCCACCAAAACAGCAACACTGCTGCCTTGTTAAAGGTCGATCAAATCTCCGGCAAGCTCAGCTTTACGGGTAAAAAAGTCAATGTCGGTGGTTGTGTCTGCGTGCGATTCTTGGCTTTGAATTGATATTCGATTCCATCACTATTTCCGTCCATAAGCATCGGAAACAACTGATTTACCAGCTGCTAAAGCTGGGTTCATCTAAAGGACACTGCTTTATCTATGAAAATACAACGAATCGGCATCATCATGAACGGCGTCACCGGACGCATGGGCACCAATCAGCATCTCATTCGCTCAATCAAAGCGATTCGTGATCAAGGTGGCGTGAAAGTCGGGGATGATCTCACCTTGATGCCTGATCCGATTTTGACGGGGCGCAATCATGACAAGTTGGCGGCACTGGCGGCTCGCACGGGTGTGACGCGCTTCACCACGGATGTCGATGCAGCCTTGGCGAATCCTGAAGATGAAATCTTCTTTGATGCCTCTGGCACCTTGCAGCGCGCAGGCTTCATTGAGAAAGCCGTGAAGGCGAAGAAGGCCATTTACTGTGAGAAGCCAACGGCGGTGGAATCGGCGGAGGCTCTACGTCTAGCAAAGCTTTGCGAGGACGCAGGTGTAAAGAATGGGGTGGTTCAGGACAAGCTCTGGCTCTCTGGCATTCGCAAATTCCGCCTGTTGCGTGATCAGGGGTTCTTTGGCCGCATCCTCAGCGTGCGCGGCGAGTTCGGCTACTGGGTCTTCACGGGAGAAGATGGCGACCAGCCTGCGCAACGCCCATCATGGAACTACCGCAAGGAAGACGGCGGTGGCATCATTGTGGATATGCTCTGTCATTGGCGTTATGTGATCGATGATCTCTTTGGCAAAGTGAAAGCGGTGAGCTGTCTCGGAGCCACTCATTTGCCAAAACGAATCGACGAAAAAGGCAACGCCTATCCTGCGACTAGTGATGATGCCTGCTACGCGACCTTTGAGTGCGAAGGCGGTGTGGTATGTCAGTTCAACAGCTCGTGGACAGTGCGGGTGCGTCGTGATGATTTACTGACCATGCAAGTCGATGGCACCCATGGCAGTGCCATCGTTGGCCTGAGGAAATGTTGGGTGCAAGCTGCTGGCACCACACCGCGTCCGACTTGGAATCCCGACATTGATCAACCGATCAACTTCTTTGATGGCTGGCAGGAAGTGCCGGATACCACGACCTATGACAACGCTTTCAAAATCCAGTGGGAGGAGTTCCTGAAGCATGTGGCCGTCGGGACTCCGTTTCCATGGTCGCTGCGTGAAGGCGCAAAGGGTGTGCAACTTGCCGAACTCGGCCTGCAAAGCTGGGAGCAGCGCAAGTGGCTGCCAGTGGAGCCAATGGTCTAATTCAAACGCGCTGCATTTTATGAAGTCACTCATCTCCAAACCTGAAGACCTCTCACCGACTACCACTTGGCAAGAGACCAAGTGGGCTTGGACGGGCGAGGAAGAACTCATCGACCACAGTTCCAAGCCACGCCTTTGCGCAGCGGCACTTCTGCCATTCCGTGATCAGAAGCCCGACTGGGAAGGCTTCATCGCAGGCATTCGCTGGATGCAGGCCAAGGCAGACCATTTTGGCGTGGAGTTTGTGCCGGTTCTGAACGCAGACACGGGTTACATCTTCGACATGGATGACACGCAGTATGCTGAGGTGCTCAGGCGCTTTCGTGCAGAGTTTCCGACTATGAAGTTTGTCGCAGGCGTCACGGCTCGCGGTGCTCAGGATGACACGTGTTTCAAGGTTGAGCGTTATCGTCCGCTGATCGACATCGTCCAGCAACATGACAACTGCGAGGTGATGATCATGACCTCGAAGTGGCTCAGCGCCCTCGATCCCGAACCCTGCCGGGATGCTTACTATGAGATCGCTGAGTGGCTGATTCGTCCGGGCATCGTTCATTCGCTTGAGCCAGCCTTTGTGCCATGGGCGCGGCCATTTGGGCCATGGTTGCTGCATCAGCTCGCCATTCATCCGAAGTTCGTCGGCGGCAAAATCAGCACACTGGACGAGCCGCACTTCCTCTACTGGGCCGCGATGTGTCGCGACCTCGGTCTCGATTTCTCCCCACACAGTGGTGATGACTTCGGCATCGCCACCGCGATCAAGCTGGGCCTGCCATTGCTCATCGGTGCTGCTGTTAGTGGGGCTCCGCTGATCTGTGCCGCAAAGGACATGTGGCTGAATGACAGCTCGCCTCAAAAGAAGTTCCCGACAGGCACGGGGCGTTTCGACACCCGTGTTTATAAGGTCTTCGAAGCCTTCCAATCGCTGGAAGACCAAGTCTTCCGTCTCGATGCCAACATGAGCGCCTCTGCCTACAAGCACAGCACCGCTCACGTCTTGCACAATCTCGGCATCATCGCATCCCCTGAGGCTCATCCAGCCTGCAAAGACCTACGTGGCGCTGATGAAGCCTCACGCATGGCCGAGGCTCTGCGCCGGCCCAAGCGCGTGGCTCATCGGTTAGGGATTCAATTCTAAACATCAATTCTATGAAACAAATCATCCTCCTTCTTTTCGCTCTGCTGTCGTCTGTTGAACTCATCGCTGATGATGCCAAAAGCCCTGCAAAACTAGTACCCAAAAATCCTGAGAAAGTCTGGCCAGAACCGCTGGTGGTGGAAGCTAAGTATGACGGTCAGCATGTGCCTGCACCCGAAGGCGCTGTCATGCTTTTTGATGGTAAAGATGCCACGGCTTGGAAGCAATTGCCCGATAAGAAAGACGCTGATCAAACGGATCGCCTGCGCTGGAAGATCGAGGGCGGCTACATGGAGGTTGTGCCGCGCACGGGCATGATCTCCACTAAGGAGCCACTGATTACGAGTGGTCACTTGCATATCGAGTGGGCTACGCCGGCGGAGGTCAAAGGCAATGGCCAAGGGCGCGGTAATAGTGGCGTTTTTATCGAAGGCTTCTCGGAGTTACAAGTGCTCGATTCCTACAACAACAAGACCTATTATGACGGTCAGGCAGCTGCCTTCTACAAGCGTCAGCCGCCCGCTGTCAATGTCTCGCGCGGTCCAGGACTTTGGCAAAGTTATGATATTACGGTTCAGCGTGCCAAGATCAGCAATGGCAAGGTGACACAACCCGCTACGATCACTGTGCTGCACAATAACGTCCTTGTGCAGGATCGTGTGGTGTTTCCAAGCCTTGTCCAAGCAGGAACACTCAAGTTTCAGGATCATCTGAATCCTGTCCGCTTTCGCAATATTTGGTTTCAGCCCTCGCGTTGATCTTGCATTTTACACTTCTGTTTTATGCAGAACCGTCGCCACTTCCTCAGCAAGTCCGCCGCCACCTTCGCGAGCGTTCAAATCCTCCCGCATTCCGTTTTTGGAGCCAATGAGAAGCTCAATATCGCCTTTGTGGGTGCGGGTGGAAAAGGCTGGCATGCCGTGCAGAGCCTGCTGGAGAATGACCTCGTGAACCATGCTGCCTTTGCAGATGTGGATGAGCCACGTGCCGCGCAGTCCCGCCAAGCACGGCCTAAAACGCCCTTTTACTCCGATTTCCGCAAGATGCTGGATCAGCAGGGGAAGAACATCGAC
>Ga0164295_10002694_pt1 | contig 14487 bp, 13 predicted proteins | sample GEODES006metaG_FD_111798 | JGI IMG/M metagenome (GOLD analysis project Ga0164295, IMG submission 111798) | Oligotrophic lake water microbial communities from Sparkling Lake, Wisconsin, USA - GEODES006 metaG | ecosystem: Environmental > Aquatic > Freshwater > Lake | place: USA: Sparkling Lake...
ATCGTTGTTTGAGCATGGAGCACTGGCGTCCCGCCTGCGTCTTCACAGAAGAGACGGCTAGGCTCCATAATCCAGCCTCCAAACCAGAGATCATGAGGCAAGCAGGAAGTTTGATTTTCCCGTCATCCTCATTGGGCCGGAAGCCATTTTGCCTCAGATTGGCTGCGCCTGTCTTGCGGCTCAGGGAGCCCCCTGAATGGTTTTTCTGATTCAGGCCCCCGCAGAGTGTTGCAGGTTTTACACCTAGCGCATTTCTGTTTGATTAGGAGAGACTCAATATAGCATGATCTCAATCCAATAGGCAAAAGAATGGGGGCAGAAGAATGACCGATGTCATGACTAAACCATATGAAACCTATTCTCTTGCCCCCATTCTCCCGCCTATTTCTGGCTCATCCGTTTTCACCAAGATCAGGATCTCTAAACCTGCATTCTCTGAACTAATTCACAGGATTTTTCAGACCTGTGAATCCTGTCGCAAAGGGTCATTGGTCCGAAACACTTTTCCTCCTTGACCCATAGCCGCCCCCTCGGCTCAATGGCATCCTTCATCACAATTGCTCATCCCGCAAAGTATAGCTGCCCTTTCTCAAAATCAACCCCGCCACTTCACAACGAAGTGTGGATAAACAACGTTTAAACATCACATCATGCGCCATTTGAATCAATCGGTTCTGTTGAGTTTTGTTTGCGCGGCTCTCCTCGGGATTGGCGCAGTGATCCTGCCGGTCTGGATACTTTCGCAGCAAATTTACTCCGCACCGTTTTTTCCACTCATTCGCTCGGGAGTCGAAGGCATTTCATATCTCACGTTCATCTTTCTCTTTGTCAGCGGGCTGTTACTCGGATTGCTGGGTAAGGGTCATCCGTTCCTCCTTGGACTTGCGACCTTGGTTTCGCTTCCGTTGTTGGCGATTGCAGAGATGGCCGATTCACCGACTTCGCACAACTTGTGGCCGCTTGAATTCGCCATCTACGGCCTTATCAGCTTGAGCGCAGTTCTTGGAGCATTCATTGGCAGATATTTACAGAGGAGAGTCAGGAAGAGCGATGTTTAACCCCCAAGGCATATGATGAAAAGGATTTTCAGACCTGTGAATCCTGCCCATCTTGTAAATCCCGTATAACGGTTCACTAGACCGAAGCCCTTTCCCTCGTTGACCCATAGCCGTCAACTCGCCTTCATGCCATTCTTCATAGCAATCGTTCATCCTGTGAAATGAAGAGCCCATTTTTCGACCTTACGCCCATTAATCCGCAAAAACTGTGGGCGCATCAGATTGGTCCAAATTTAAGGTGGCTTAACTAAACTACGTTCCGCAAAGAAATGAATCATATTCTCCACCTGCTCATAGCTTTACTACTTTGCTCGTGCGCCTTCGTGCCAGACAATCCAAATGCGGAGTTGGTGATGGAGCCTAGAAGTGTTATTGAAGCCACAACATCACAGGGAACCATGCAGATTTCCTACGTTGATCGATACACACGAAGATACATTTGGGATGGCTACGACAAAACATTCAGTCATCAGACAAGACAGGAAAGATGGTATGGTAGCCTCGGGATGTATCGGCCTACCGGCGACCGGACCATGCACGCAGTGCTAGAAGAGGGCCAACAGCATTTCTCCAATTACACGGAAGCCAGAAGTTGGATCACGAAGCAGGAGAGATTCACGGATTGCGTTTGGACGCGGGATGGTCTTCTAGTCGGTTGGAAGCAACAAGGAAGGCCGGAGGACGGCTTTCTTGCGCTTCATGTCAGCGTCTGGCAGATCTTCATCGACGGCAAAAAGCCAGGTTTGCCCGGTGCATCACCAGGCAAAATTCGAAGAACTGCGAACCTATGAAAAAGAAGCATTACAAGGTGCGACTGAGCAACACCTAACAGCTTGTTTTTTCGTCGGAGTGTTAGCGTCACTTTAATCTCAATCGCCGTTTCGACGCCCCCCCCCGCTGGTAAGGTTGAGGTTTCGCGCCCTCCTCCGATGCTGATATTCTAATCACAATTCGTCTTAATGACCGATTCGAGGCTTCAATTCAGAAAGACGGATACACCGGATTGCGCAGACGATCATGGGCCAGATGAATTTAGGTGAGTCACCAAGAAGACTCAATACCTTGATTCACAATTACTCAATTCTCTTCAGGGCTTCGCAATTCAACCATGAACTCTCAACTCTCTTTCTCGGCCTAACTGATCAATAGCAGCCGTGGTGGATCACCGGGACCGGTTTCGGGGGCGCGATGAATGCAGGGCGGCACTGGTGAGCCAGGGTAGGCGACGGCGATGCGCCAGAGATGGCCGAGGCCGAAGCCATAAGGCTTGGCCTCAGCGGTGGGGGCGTAGTGGAGGTTGTAGCAGTGGTCGCTCAGGTAGTCGAGGAAGTCGGCATCATCGACACCGCCGTATTCTTTGAGGAGTTCAGCGCGGGTCGCTGGCACATCGACTCGGCGCACAGCCTGCTCATTCGGCAAACCGTCACTGGCAGGACCGTGGTAGGTGCAGAGCCAGGTATCGGCCTGCACAGGCGCGCTATCGACATGGAAGGAAAACACATCTGTCCGCACTGCCCCAGCTGCCTCATCAAGAGGATACCCATGGATGCAGTTGAGGACAGGGTCGAGATCATACTGACGTAGCAACCGCTGGTCTTCCAACAAGATCTCCACCGCCTGCTGACCCGCTGGGCTGAGAGAAAGACGCTTCAGGCAGTCCTCATCGAGAATCGTGATCCCCTCACCTGCACCAAACTGCGCCACAACCTCGCCGAAATCACCCGCCAGAGAACGCGGCCAACAAAGCGCATTCACCTCGCCGGCAAACGGCGTGCTAATCAGCTCCTGAAAGCTGGACACGAATTTGATTTGAGGTTGATCGACAGGCGAGTGAGGAAGCATAAAACCAGACTGGAAACAGAAAGTCTCTCCTGCTAAAGAGGAATTCCCACCAAACACTTTCAATGGTCGGCAGACTTTATCGTGGAATGGGAATGTCCAGCGAGAAAACGTGCGGTTAGCATTTCAAGTCAGGACCGTAGAATTTCCCAACTAGTTCGAAGGGACGCAGGCAGGAGGCGTTAGCCGAGCTGAAACGGAACAGTAAATCGACCTCTAGATCAAAGAAGAACTTCAAATCACAAATTCAAACTAAGCCTTGGTAACGGATGCATCAGGATCAGCCTTCTTTGGAGCATAGTAGTAGCTGGCGTAGTTGTAGTAAGTGTACTCTTTGAGATTCGTGGTGGAACGATTGAGAATGACTCCTCCAACATTGACTTGGCGATCATAGAGCAAGTCCAAAGCCTTACCGGATAAGCGGGCCATCGTCGAAGATAAACGCACAACAAACAAGACCACGTCGATTTTCGGAGCAAAGCTGGCTGTGTCATCCGCGACAAGAACGGGAGCACTATCAAAAATGACGTAATCGTATTCGTCACCCATTTCACGAAGCATCTCTTCAGCTGTTTTGGAGAGCAACATCTCTGACGTTTGATCAAAAACTTCACCGCGAGCCAAAAGATCCAGACCTCGGATACCCGTCTCCTGCACGGCATCACGCCAATGCAATTTACCCAATAGTACTTCGCTAAGACCAGGACCGCCAGGCAGTTTGAAAAGCTCACTCACACCACCGCGACGCAAGTCGCAGTCAGCAAGAAGAACTCGAGCTCCGGAGGTCGCCATGGTAACTGCCAGATTCGACGTCACGGTCGTCTTTCCTTCGTTAGGAACAGCACTGGTCACCAAGATCGTCTTCGGCGACTTACCCTGCCAGTTTTTAAAGAGAATGGATGAGCGAACATTTCTAAAGGCTTCGGCATAAAGATGGCGATCGTCATTGGGGCGCAGAAGAGCGACATCTCCACGCTGACGTTGTTCAGGAATTTGTCCGAGGACGGCCTCCGCTGGGAACAAGCCCTGAAACTCACTAAACGAATTCATACGGTCATCAAGACGATCAAAAAGCACAAGTATGATCATACCTAAAAGGGTGCCACCCCCCAATCCACCCACCAGTGGCTTGATCCAGTCCGCCACCTCCTTGTAAGCCTGAGAAGCATGTTCTTGGATGGCAACGTAGTCCGTTTGGACGTTTTGAAAGTCTTGGAATTTTTGTACACGTTCAAACATCTGATCATGAGCCAGTTTAGTGGCGTGAAAATCTTCCTCAAGGCGCTCATGCTCCGCAAGCTTTCCACCCAGCTCGATAGCTTCCTTTTGTTTCACTTCGATCTGCTTGTCCAAGCTGCCTAATTGGCGCTTGAGCGTCGTTTCACGACTACGCATTTCTTTGACAATTTCGTCTGCAAAGTTTTGCTGAAGCTGCTTTTCAGATTCGATCTGTTCTTCCAAGCGCACGACATCAGGATGACCTGGCTTGAGATATTTAATCAGCGCCAACTTTTCATTCTGAATCTTCATGATCGCTTTTTTTGCTTCCAAATAATCATGCTCTGCGGACGTCATCCCAAGACTCGCAACCGAGGTGCTATTAAGATTAGCTTGGGGAAGGTTTGGCTTATTCTCACCAGATGGAGGAGCGCTCGTGGCTCCAGACTGCATTGGCTGAACACTGCCTCCAGCAAGAATACCACGCTCGCGATCAATCATGGCTGCATCGACATCTTCGAGAGCATTTTGAATATCCGTGAGCTCGCTATTGAGATTTTCTCTCTTAGCCTTCAAATTAAGTAGGAAAGCTGCAGCTTCATTGCGACCATCTGTAAGAACCACCTTGTCATTGGCTTTACGGAAGGCTTCCAGGCGCTCTGTTCGCTCTTGCAGTTCTTTACTCTTTTTAACAACCGTCTCAGTAAAGGTATTTAGCGCACGTTCCAAGCCCTGCTCACGAATCTGCTGACGAAAAGCGACAAACTCATCCAACATGGCATCTAGAAAAATCTTCGTGAAGGTCTTTTCGGAACCAACGGCAAACACATTAAAAATGGCAGACCCTTTCGTCTGAGCTACACGAATTTCGACGTTCGTATCCTTCAAGTCTGGATGCAATGCATGAACTCGAGCCAAGGCTCTCTTCTTCATTTCAGCACTCTCAAGAGTTTCAATAATGGTCCCATAAAAATCAGTCAATTGCTCCTGCCAACCCACATTGCCTTCTTGGGCAACGATGCGCCCACCAGCCACTAATTTCGCCAAACTCTGATAAGTGTCAGGCTTGCTCGTGATACGCAAGGCCATGATACAAACACCAATACTTGCTGTTAAAAGCAGGAACCACCAACGACGGCGCAACAAGATCTTGTAGCGTTGGAATTTAGCCGACGTTTCGTGAATGCGGCTAAGCGTGGACGACTGCCCTGGGTTTTGGGGAGGCAGTAAAAGTGAATTTTCCATGACGTTCTAGGGTTTTGCAAATAGATTGACTGAGGACGATGCAGTTGTAGAGGCAACCTTGATAATCCAACAGTTGGGGGGATAGATATGACTCAGAACTGACTCATTCTCCATCAAAAAAACCAATTCATTGTCGGCTGATTCAGAGTGCCTGCAAAAGTGGTCGAGTAAATAAAGCGAAAATTAGATATTCACCTTCTTCTCATCTACGATGATCACATCATTTTTACGGATGTAGACGTCATACTCAAGATTTCCTCGGCGCATGATTTGATCCAGATTAATCAAGATAGTTTTGTTACCCCTCGGAGTCTTGCGGACCAACTTCACCTTTTGAGGATAAGCAAATTGGGCAAAACCACCAGCACGAAGAATCGCTTGGCTAATAGTAATATCTTCATCCTGAGGAAGTTCGTACTTCCCTTGACGGAGAACTTGCCCGTAAACGGTGAAAAAATCGATGTCGTAACCCGAAGTCGAAACCCTTGCATTCGGGTTATCAATACGCTTCAAATCAATGGCGACAACAACCGTGGCTGTATTGTAATAATTAAGTTCCAAACGGCGCTTAATTTCCTGAGCCAAGATTTTACAGGTACGCCCGGCGGCCTTCACAAGACCGATGTGAGGTGCATTGACTTCTCCAGTGGCCCCAACACGCAATTGTAAGGCTTCACGGCGATCTTCGACAATGCGGATACTTATCAAATCGCCAGACTCAATGGCTTGAGTATCGTCCAACACGTCCATGGAGTTGATTACTCCAGCTGACATAGCAACACTACCTGCTGCGACTGGTGCAGCATTATTTTCGGGACGACGATCCTGAAATTCGCGCACCCCAGGGTCCTGTGCTTGAGTTAAGATCGCCGACGCAAACAACGCAGCAAAATATAGACGTGTGACATTCATAGCAGGAGAAAAACAGAACAGTCGGCTGCTTTTGAAAGCTCAATACCGCGTTACCGAAACAGATTAGAAATTGTAATTGTAACCTAGGATCAGACGATTCTGATCAAAGTTTTGATCACCAGCATCGTTAACATCAGTGACGAAGTGGCGGAAACCAAAGGTGAGAGTGGATTTCTCAGACAGTGAATAGGTAAAGTCCAGATTGAATGCATGCTGGGTGAAACTACTACTTGCAGTGGGAACGGCACTTCCCGCACCTTGCGGGTCTGCATAGCCATAATGGTATCCAGTTCCAACTTGAATCTTAGAATTGATGCGATGCGCGACATACGTATCAAAGCCATGCTGAGTAACATCTTGGGCATAAATCCCTCCAGAAGCTACAGCGTTTTCGAAATAGCCACTGAAACTGATCTTGCTACCTTTCCAAGCAACGAGAGAGAGTCCATAGTTAATGTAGTCGGAGGTGATGTAATTCGAGGTGAGGTTTAAAGACGATTCGTGTCCAAGACTCAAGGCCTGGCTCACGCGCGAATTTAAGGCATTGGAAACAGTGATACTGTAATACAATCCATTTAGATCCGATTTATCACCCGTCCTAGCCACGCCACCGCCATAGGTACCAAGCACACCACCACCAGCAAGCGAACCATCCACGCCATTTCCATTTTGACCGAATGAGTAAATTTGAGAACCCGCGGCAGCACGCACATTCGTCGTTTTTCCCACTGGCATAACAACAAAGGTTCCGAAATTAAACAAATTACCATCGTTATTGAATTCGGTTTCGTAGTTTACTTTTGTTACGCCTCCCTCTAAGCCCGTTGTCCAAGAACCGCTCGGGCTGTAAGTAAGTGAGCCCTGCAAGGAATCAGTCGTACGATTGAAGGCTGTAGGCTTGCCACTTGCTGTGTTGTTAGCGTTCGATACTTGAGAGAGCGAATTAGCAATTGAGTGCATGTAATTTAAAGCAAGGGACCAGTCAGCGTTGATGCGCCAGTTCGCAGCCAAGCCGGAGTCATTTTGGAACACGCCAAAAGTCGCATTTTGTGATAACGCGAAATTATTTTGAGCCGCTGAACGGACAGAGAAGCGGTTGTAGAGCGTGAAATAAACTGGACCTGCTTTGATATCAAAAGCAATCGTGCTACCTGGAAGAACGTTTAAGACGAAACCGCTTGAGCCACCGTAAGGGGTTAACTCTGGATTCTCCCAATAACGATCAAAACCCAAGGCTGTGCTGATCGAGAGCATATTATTTTGACTCACTCGGTAGTTAGCGTTGATGCTAAGCATCGAAGTGGTGATAATGTCACTCGTCGCATCGGCGCTACGTGTGATGTTATCATTGTATTCAACTCCTTGAATAAAGCCGAAGCCTACGTTCACCGGACCTACCTTTAAATTGCGCTTACCACTCAAGAAAGGGTCAGAAGTGTAGGTCGGAGCAAAGAAGCCCGTGGGAGTGGTGTATTGGCCAGAATAGTTGGTGTAATCTCCAACGCTGCGGGCTGCGTAAGCGCTGCTGCCACTGCGCACACTAGGACGACTGACATCACGAGCTAGCTCAAGATCTTGATTGCGACGTCCCATGCTGGAGCCCAGCGCATCGCGATAAACTCCGCTGTCGAAATCATAAGCAACGTCGCCGTCTCTGGTGGCAGCATTGGTGGCAGCACGTTCACTATTTTGTCTTGCCTTTAAATCATCAAAGAACATTCCAGTCTGAGAAGGAGACGCACCATATTGGGCATGGCTTTGTGATGAGAAGATTCCCTGAAAGAGAGCTAAAGCACAAAAGAGAGAGGCTGAGCGCCACGCGATGTTTGAGGACATAAATAAGGATGAGAAGGAGATTGAGGCAATCTAGTCAACTTAAGCTTGCACTGAAGCACGTTATTACGCGTTTTGTCCATAACAAAAACATCTTTGCTGTGACATTTTTGAAGGATATAACTTTGAGTGCTATTTCTTCAGGCCCCAAAACCGACCGAATTTAGACGTGATGTCCATTTCGAGTCGGTCTTTTTCTTTTGCTGAAAATCAAGTTCAAGCTGCACTTCACTATGCCGCGGACAGTTAAGATCACGTCTATTGACCTCAGTATCGGCAATACTGATGAGACCGCGAAGCTGTGAGAGAAGACGAGGTAATGGGGAGATCGAATATATCATGCAAGACTAAGTATGTTCAATTGAACAAAAAAGTCAAACAATTGTTTATATGAACACTGTTGATCTTATTCATCGCTCAGCAATAGGAACGACCTTTTGCCCATAAGGACGACCGACATATTCACTCAGAGGACGGAAGAGGCGATTTTCGCTCCATTGTTCTAACACATGGGCTGTCCAACCGCTCATACGGGCAATGGCAAAGATAGGCGTGAAAAGATCCGTTGGGATATCCAAGCTGTAGTAAACGGTAGCACTATAGAAATCGACATTGGCATTAAGACCTTTACGTTCGCGCATAATTTCTGCGATACGCTCGGACATCTGAATCCATTTGGCTTCTCCTAACTGGCTAGTGAGTTTGATAGCCATTTCACGAAGATGGGGAGCACGAGGATCGAGGACTTTATAGACGCGGTGACCGATGCCCATGATTTTCTTTTTCTGAGCCAGAGCGTCTTCAACCCAAGCATCCACATTTTCCAAGGAACCGATTTCTTGGAGCATGTGAATCACGCCTTCGTTAGCACCACCATGTAGCGGGCCTTTGAGTGCACCAATTCCAGCGCTGATCGCAGAATACATATCACTCAATGTTGAGGCAACGACACGGGCAGTGAAGGTTGAAGCATTGAAACCGTGCTCGGCATGGAGGACGTAAGCCACATCCAACGTCTGCTCGGCTTCCTTAGAAGGAACTTCACCCGACATCAAATAAAGGAAGTGGGCGGCTTCGCTGAGGTCTTTCCGAACCTCTGGCAATTCCAGTCCTTGGCGAGCGCGATGGAAATAAGCAGCCACTACTCCGATCTGCGCAACGAGGCGAATGGCGGTGGCAAGATTTTCACCGACCTCCACATCGTGACGCTTCATATCATAGCAACCGAGCATGGAAACGGCGGTACGCATCACATCAATGGGACGCGCGTTTTTGGGAGCTAATTTGAGGAAATCGATCACTCCTTGAGGCAGTTCACGCTCAGCGCGCAGGGCTGTCGTTAATTTATCAAGCTCGGCCTGATTTGGCAGACGATTGTAAAAGAGCAAATGAACCACTTCTTCGTAGCTCACTTTACTGGCCAGTTCATTGATGTCGTAACCGCAGTAAAAAAGGATGCCTTCCGCCCCTTTCACTTCTCCGAGACGCGTTTCTGCTGCGACGATTCCTTCGAGACCTTTGGATACAACTGACATATGAGTTTTTGGGTTGGGGGGCTAAGTTTGAGAATGCTGAAAGCGATATGTATGCCCAGTCGGGCAGAAAGAGTGGTTAGCGTAAAAAAGCAAGCCGACAAGTACTGGCGAAGGCTAAAAATTCGCACCTTAGAGAGGAGTCCTCTTTTTAGGCCAAAATTTCCCTCACGATGTGCCCATGGACGTCGGTCAAACGAAAATCACGCCCAGCGTGCTTAAAGGTGAGTTTTTCATGGTCGAGGCCGAGCAGATGTAATAAAGTGGCATGTAGGTCATGCATGTGGACTTTTCCATCAACAGCCATGTGCCCCAATTCATCCGTGGCACCGTGGGCAAAGCCGGCCCTCACACCTCCACCGGCCAGCCAGACGGTGAACCCATTGGGATTATGATCGCGACCCGTGCCGTTCTTTTCAGCATAGGGTGTTCGCCCAAATTCACCGCCCCACCACACGATGGTGTCCTCCAGCAGGCCACGCTGTTTCAGGTCGGCTAAAAGCCCAGCGATAGGTCGATCCACAGCCGCCGCATGATCACCATGCTTGGGTAAATTACTATGTTGATCCCAAGCTGGGTTGTTTGAATTGTCACCATAATTAACCTGAATATAGCGAACGCCCTGTTCAGCAAGACGACGCGCCATGAGACACTGACGTCCGAAGTTGTCTGTAACCTTTTCTCCGATGCCGTACAGCTTTTGTGTCGACTCGGATTCTAAGGATAGATCGAGCGCATCAGGGGCCTTTATCTGCATGCGCCAGGCGAGCTCGTAGCTTTCAATGACCGCTTCGATCTCTGAATCCCCCAGCCTGGCATGAGCTGCGTTCAGTGAACGGAGCAAATCAAACTGTTGCTTTTGCTGATCGGGCAGCCAGTGTTTGTTAACAAGATTTTTAATGCTCGATTCTTTCGCGGGCTGACCACTTCGTCCGAGCGGTGTGCCTTGATAAATTGCTGGTAAAAAGGCATTGCCATAGTTACGCGGTCCGCCATTTCCCAGGCTGGGGCTGATGGTAACAAAACCGGGGAGATTTTCATTCTCCGTGCCTAAGCCCTGAAGAACCCAAGACCCCATGCTCGGGCGTATGAAGCTGGTCGTGCCGGTGTGTAAAAAAAGCGTCGCGGGACCATGGGCCACTCCTTCGGTATGCATGCCGTGTAGGAAGCAAAGATCGTCGACATGATGGTTGATGTTAGGAAACAAATCAGAAGCCCAGCGTCCCGACTCCCCATGCTGAGAGAAATTCCACAGAGGCTTCATTAACCGCTGCGGGGCACCCTTCCCTGTCTTGGCGACAGTGCGCGCATCAGCCACATCAATGATCTTTTGATCGTCTTTAAAGAGCCGCACTTTGTAATCAAAAGAGTCCACGTGACTGACCCCACCCTGCATGAAGAGAAAGATGATTCGCTTAGCCTTCGCTGCATGATGCGGCTGGCGGCCGATCAGAGATTGACCGTTAGCCATGGCTGAGGCGGCTAAAGCACCGAAGCCACAACCCGAAGTCTGAAGAAAAGAGCGTCGAGAGCAAATCATCAGCCTTTAAACGCAGCAAAGCGCCTGCTTGTTTCAGCCACGCCCCCTATCAGTAACGCGGGACCCTCGCATCTACACTTTCAGACCATGCGGCGATACCACCATTCACATTCGTGACATTCGTGAAACCCAAATTTTGTAGCGTAGCCACAGCCTTAGCACTACGCCCGCCTAACTTACAATGCACATAGACCGGCACATTCCGAGGGATCTCAGCAAATCGAACACTCACTTCCCCGAGAGGAATCAAAACGGCCCCCTCGATACTAGCCACAGCGCACTCTTCTGGCTCACGGACATCTAGAAGAAAATGCGGAGAACCTAACTGACGGACTGTATGAAGTTCCTGAACACTGACAGAAGCCACCTTGGGTTCCTGAGTGATGCCACAAAAGCCCTCATAATCGACAGGTTCATGAAGGGTTGGTTTCTCGCCACAAACTGGACAATCTGGATCAGGGCGAAGATTAAAGGTGCGAAAGCGCAAACTTAGAGTGTCTACATGCAGGAGCTTTCCCACCAGCGGCTGGCCGATACCGGTGATCACTTTAATCGCTTCCAGGGCCTGCATGGTTCCAATGAGTCCTGGTAAGACCCCCAGCACGCCGCCTTCAGCACAGCTTGGAACCAGACCCGGTTTTGGCGGCTGAGGCGACATGCAACGATAGCACGGGCCGCCCAGATGAGGAGCGAAGACAGAGACCTGCCCTTCGAATCGCAAAATACTTCCGTAGATATTGGGCTTCTTCAGCCAAACTGCGACATCATTAGAAAGGTAACGGGTTGGAAAATTATCTGTGCCGTCAATGATCACATCGTAATCAGCCGCTAAGCTCATGGCATTGACGGCACTGAATCTTTCGGCATAACAACGCACTTCTAGATGTGGATTGATGCCAAGCAGTCTTTCTTTAGCAGCATCAAGCTTTGAGCGTCCCACATCTTTCTCTGAAAAAAGAATCTGGCGCTGCAGGTTCGACACCTCCACCACATCCGCATCCACCAGCCCCAGACAACCAACGCCGGCTGCCGCAAGATAAATGGTTACTGGAGATCCCAGCCCACCGACACCGATGCAGAGGACCCGTGCTGCCTTGAGTGCTCGCTGAGATTTGAGTCCGAACTCAGGCATCGCCAAATGACGAGAATAACGCAGGAGTTCGGCAGTCGAAAGATCGGTCATGATGGATTTGCAAGGAAGAGGGAAGATGAAGACACCTCCCAGAGCTCATGTGTGCCTCCATTTCACCACGAGCGTGCGCCCGCCAGGAATCGAACCTGGATATGCGGCTTCGGAGACCACAGATGATGCATTAAAAACGGGCTATGAATGGAGGTGTAATGGTTTTGTAATGGTTTTTTGATGGTATTCTATGCAATTCTGTGCAACTTAGTGCACTATGAGCCGCCAATCAGTTACGGTCAAGAAGGTCAATCACCCGCGCTATTCGTGGAGAGTCACTTTCACCCAAGGTGAGATTTACGCCCAGAAGTATTTTATCTCCAAAGCCGACGCCAAGAGTTTCGCAGAGCAAAAAGCTATCGAACTTTTAAATGAAGGCCGGAAACACGCTGACTTTACCGACGATGAAAGGAAGGCCGTCATCCGATCCCGTGAGATGGCCGCAAACTTTACCGCCGCAGGCGTCAAAGGCTTCACTTTGGATGCAGCTTTGACCTTCTACTCAGACCATTTGAACCTGCGCCGTCGTTCAGTGACGCTGTTGGTAGCCTATGATGAATTCGTCGACACTCGGCAGAAAGAAGGCGTTAGCGCCTCACACCTGCGCGATTTTAAGTATCGGCTAGAGCGTTTCGTCAAAAAACACGCCAAACGGCTTGTTGCTGAGATCAGCACAAAAGAAGTGGATGAATGGCTGTTCAGCCTCAAAAACTCCGCTCAATCACGCGACAAGCACCGCCGCCTGCTTCACAACTTCTTTGGCTACTGCTCCGGCCGTGGCTATTGTGATGAGAATCCAGTTTCACGCGCTGCAAAGGTAAAAGTCATCCGCAAGGCCCCAGGTATACTATCACCTGCCGAGACAGCCGCCTTTCTTGCTGCCTCACCTGCCGAGATTGTGCCCGCCATGGCTATTGGCTTCTTTGCCGGACTCCGCACCGCAGAGATTGCCCGCCTTGATTGGAAGCAGATCGACCTCAAACGCGGCTTTATTGAGGTCACTGCCGCGAATGCTAAGAGCAGCCAGCGCCGCCTTGTCGCCATTACGCCGAATTTAAAAGCATGGCTAGAACCGCACAGGCAGCTTTCCGGCCCCGTTCGACTTTCCGAGATGAGGCACAAAGACCGCTTTGACATCGCCCGCGCTGAGACTGGCATCAAATGGCCTTCAAATGCCTGCCGTCATTCCTTCGCCAGCTATCACCTTGCCATGAATCAGGATGCCGCCGCTACCGCCTTGCAGCTAGGCCACGCAAACACCGCCGTGCTTTTCCAGCATTACCGCGAACTTGCCACGCCGGAAACTGCCAAGGCTTACTTCGACATCACGCCGGAGAAGGTGAAGCCCACAAACATCATTCCCATGAAGGAGGCTGCATGAAACCAAAGCAACACCAAGAGCTATCTCCCGCGCCATCACTGACACAGGAGCCGAATACTTATCAAATAGCCACGCTTGCGGCAGCTTTCATACGCCCGCAGGATGACATGGCGGATTCACGCTCCATGAAGCGAGTGACTAGTCTGGCTATATCATTGTGGAATGCTTCCGAGGATGCCGTTCATCAATGGAATGAATCGAAGGAGCGGCAGTCTCATATCAAAGATTATCAGGCCAAGGTTCCCCAAGTTCCAGAATGGCGCGACATCGCTAAAGAAAAACGCAAGCCAATCAGCTATGAGCGCGGGCTTGAGGTGCTTTTTAAATCTCACGGAAGGGGAAAGCGCGATAGTTTGATGCTGGATTTTTTAAATTACTTAGCCAGTTCAGAGCCAAAGGCCGGATCAATCGCACGCGACAACTGGAGACGAATGAAGAAGGGTTTCCAGCCAGGCGAGTTCGGAAGCTTAGCGGCACTTTTACCGCAATGGTTAAACGTGCGGCGTTCATTGACTAACTCAGTGAATGCCAAGCAGAGAAAAACTTCACGAAAAAAACCTTTGGAGGGGTAGCGGCAGCATATCGCTCTAAATCACTAGCTCTATTGGCGGCTATTCGCTGAAATCACCTGCCTGAATGCTGATTAGTCGCTGATTTCACTCTCCAGCAATTGGAAAAAGTGATGCTGTTAGATGCGTCTCCATGGACGCTCACTCTAGCTCACAACACCAATCAACCTCACCTAA
>Ga0164295_10002696_pt1 | contig 14478 bp, 10 predicted proteins | sample GEODES006metaG_FD_111798 | JGI IMG/M metagenome (GOLD analysis project Ga0164295, IMG submission 111798) | Oligotrophic lake water microbial communities from Sparkling Lake, Wisconsin, USA - GEODES006 metaG | ecosystem: Environmental > Aquatic > Freshwater > Lake | place: USA: Sparkling Lake...
GCGCTCCGTGCCTTGCGGCAATCACGGCATGGCCCTGTGCGAAGTCATTCTCAGCGGCCAGCCTTTTGATCAGCTGGCGCTGGAGGTCAGCAGCTTCCAGCTGGAAACGATTGCGACCTTCCGTCCGCACATCAGCCTGTGGTTGAACTTTGCCGCAGACCACTTGGATCGTTATGCGACGGAGGCCGATTACTTTGCGGCCAAGTTCCGCATCTTTGAAAACCAAACCGCTGATGACTTCGCCATCGTCAATGCACAAGAGGTTGGGAGACTCGGTGCGTTGCGGCCAAAGGTTGTGACTTTCTCTGCTCACGAGCCAGCGGATTTCGAGTATCGCGAAGGCCAGTTTTGGCACGCTGGCAAGGTCATTGGCAGTGCTCGTGGGTTGCGCCTGCGTGGCAAGCACAACATGGAGAACATCCTCGCGACGCTGGCCGCTGGCTGGCTGCTTGGCAATGTTTTCGAGGCCATGCTGGCGGCCATCGAAAGCTACGAGCCGCCGAAGCACCGCTGCGAACTGGTGCGCGAGTGGAACGGCATCGAGTTCATCAACGACAGCAAGGCCACCAACCTGCATGCGCTGGAAAGCTGCGTGCGTTCGCTGGAATCGCCTCTGGTGCTGATCATGGGCGGCAAGGAAAAGGGGCTGGACTACGCGCCGCTGCGCCAGGCCATTCCAGGCAAGGTCCGGGCGCTGGTGACCATCGGTGAGATCGGTGAAAAACTGCGCCAACAGTTCTGCGATCTGGTGCCCTGCGAGTCAGCGGCGGACATGCAGCAGGCGGTGCAGGCCGCCGCCCGCCTGGCTCAGTCCGGTGATGCCGTGGTCCTCAGCCCGGGCACGTCTTCTTTCGACATGTATTCCGGTTATGCCGAGCGCGGGGAGCATTTCCGCGACGCCGTCCACAAGCTTTCCTAGCAACTCTCATTCATTCAACCACCACCACACCACCATGAGCCGCCAAACCAAATCCGTGTTGATGCGCAGCAACGAGCGCGAGCGCCTGCGTGTCGCCGCCACCGTCACTCAAGAGCGCGAGTGGCCGCAGAACGAGCCGAACCAAGGCCTAGCCCGCATGTTCGTCGTCATGCTGCTGATCCATGTCGTCGTCATCGGCGGCGTGATCATCTATGACTTCGTCGGCGAGCCTGAAGATGCCAAACCTGTCGCCTCGGCTCCGACCGCCGCGCCGAAGACGGCGGCACCAGCACCGACACCTGCACCGAAGGCAGTGGCCAGCGAGCCACGCACACCTGTGCAACCGGTCCCGGCTCTGACAGCGGAAGCGCCCGCCGTCACGACTCCGCCAGCCGCCATTCCGGTGAAAGAGGACTCGGTGCCCGCAGCCGTGCCTGTGACGGCTCCTGCCGCCCTGCTGCCGCAGAGCCTGCTGGCGAGCGGTTCAACCACGGTGGTCGATCTGCCTGTGGCTCCAGAAGTCAAGCCCGGGCCAGTAACCACGGCCGCGTCGATGACACCTGCTTTGACACCCGTTCACGAGGCTGCTCCTGCGGTGAAACCCAAAGTCGAAAGCGTGAAGACCGAGGCTCCCAAGCCGAAGGTTGAGAAAGCCGTGGCACTCGGTGCAGCGCCGAAGCCAGTGATGACGCCGTCCGCCGCGCGCAGTGCTCTGGACAAAGAAGCCCGGAAGACCAGTCCGGCGGTGACGCAGAAGAAGGTCGAGCCGACCAAGCCCGCGCCAGCGAAGAAGACGGCCTCGTCCTCGCGCCACACTGTGTCGAAGGGGGACACGGTCTATGGTATCGCGCGCCGCTACAAGGTGAGCGAGAAGGCGCTGATGCAGGCCAATGGCATCACCAATCCCAACGCGCTGCGTCTGGGCAAGGCGCTGGTGATTCCTCGCTGATGCAGCTTATGAACGCCCGTTTACTGCTCTATCACTTTGCGGTGTCGCTCCTGCTGGTGGGGCTGGTGCATGTGGTCGTTGCGGCCGGGCTTGTTGTGGCGGGCGTGGTGCGCCAGAGCTGTGCTGAATCGTTTTTGCCGGGTGTCCCTTAACTTTCGAATGCATCTATCTTTATGCTGGCCAAACGCAGTGTCTTGTTTCTCGCCCTGGCAGTGATCGCGCTGCTGGTGATGGGCCTGGTCATGCTGGCCAGCGCCAGCTTTTACACGGCCAAGGGCCAGGTGGACGACTACAGCATGGTCTTGCGACAGGGGGTATCGTTGGCGGTCGCACTGGCGGTGTGCTTCGGCTTTGCCTGGATGAACTACGAGCGCCTGATTCCCTGGCGTTGGCCTTTGCTCGTGGTGTCGGTCATCACGCTGATTCTTTGCTACGTGCCGGGTGTGGGGGTGGAAAGCAACGGCGCTAGGCGCTGGATCGGCCTGCAATCGCTGGGCATGGCGTCGGTGCGCGTCCAGCCCTCCGAGTTCGCCAAGATGGTGCTGGTGATTGTGCTTGCGGCTTGGTTTGCCAAGCATGAGCAGCATGCCCGCTCGTTCTGGAAAGGCTTCGCCGCGCCTGCGGCCTTGATGATGGTGGTGGCGGGCTTGATTGGTGGCGAGATGGACTTGGGCTCGGCCACGATTACGGCCTTTCTTGGCATGGGCATGATGGTCGTGGCGGGCACGCGTCTGCGCTTCATGCCGTTGATCGGCGTGGTCACGCTGGCCGCGCTGGCGGCGATGGTCTGGATCACGCCGAACCGCATGTATCGCGTGATAGGCTTCGCTTCCGAACTGCCGGTGGTTTCCCAATACATCGATCTGTCGAAGCTGCCGGAGAAGGTGCAGAAGGAGATCGCGGCCAAGAAAAAGCAGCAGAAGCACGCGGAGCTGGCCTTTGGTTCGGGCGGTCTGACAGGTGTGGGGCCGGGACAAGGACGAGTGAAAATGTATTCGCTGGCCGAGGCGCACACGGACTTCATTCTGCCGCTGGTTGGCGAGGAGCTGGGCCTGCGCGGCACGGTGGCTGCGGTGTTCGCCTTCGTCGTGATAGTCATCTGCGGCATGTGCATTGCCGCATATGCGCCGAACCGGTTTGGCAAGCTGCTGGGCTTTGGCCTGACCTTCCTGCTGGGATTGGAGGGCCTTATGAACATGGGTGTGACGACCGGGGTGCTGCCCAACAAGGGGCTGCCATTGCCCTTTGTGAGCTTCGGTGGATCGAGCCTGCTGGTGGCGATGGCGAGCATCGGCATCCTCATCAACCTGCACCGCCAGGGAGTGCATCTGAGCCAGGCGGATTTGCCGGTTATCCGCCGCAGAAACCGATGGACGCCGCAGGTGTAGCCAGGGTCACTTCATCGTCGCCTTCAAGCGCAGATAAGACAGGGCGCGAAAGATCCAGCGCGTGATCTCATTGAAGGCTTGATAGGGATAGGTGTATATCCAGCGCTTCCATTTCGGTAGCTTCAGCGATTTGCCCATCTGGATGGAAGACTTGAAGTCGTGGTCGGTCTGCGAGGCCGGGAAGGGCTGCATGTAAATGGCGCGCAACCCCTGGAACCACTCGCGGTCCATCGCGTGATCCACCGGCACCCGCATGGGTAGCAGTGTGTCCAGCCAGCGGCGAGCGGCCTTGCGGTTGACAACATAGGCCCCGGTGCCTTTGAGGCGGCCAAAGCTGACATTGAGCGTGTAGCCCTTGCTGAGGGTGGCGACCTTCGCCGGTTGGGCATTGCTCAGGCCAGTGAGCCGGAGAATGTCCCAATGCCTGGCGTGGCGCATGGCCTCGTCCAGGGCGGATTCGAAGTCCGGCCCTAGCAACACGTCGTCCTCGGCAACCAGGGCGTGCTCGTCCGAGGTGGCCAGGAAGGCCTCTAACGCCTTCAGATGGCTCAGGTAGCAGCCGGTGGCACCGGGGCTGGTGGGGCGGCCGTGGAAGCGATGATAAAGCTCCTCGGGGTAGTCCGGGTGCGGCTGGGGCAGCGCCTTGCCATCGACGGCGGAGATGCGGCACAGGTCGAACTGGGTATGGGCAAAGGCTTGTTCGACGAAGGACCAGCGGTCCTTGGCCCGATCCAGATTGATGATGTAGGCTCGCATGAAAAAGAGGGCGTGATGAGTGAATGCGCCGGGCGTGTCTGGTTAGGCGGGAACGGCAGCGGGGAAAGTCGAAAGTCGAGACCAGCTGACAAACTGCTCGCATGAGGCGGGGCTGTCTCTATAAACCACCGGCATGGTGCTGGAGGCGCATGACCTGAGTTTTCGTTATCCTTCGGGTGAAGGGGCGGTCAGCGCGCGCTGCCTTCAGGTGGCTGGCGGCGAGTCCGTCGCCCTGGTCGGGCCGAGCGGCGCGGGCAAGACCACCTTGTTGAAGCTGCTGGCGGGCATCCTGACCCCAGCGTCGGGGACATTGCGGATCGAAGGCAGGACCTTGGGCGCGCTGTCTCCGGCGGCGCGGCGGGAGCTGCGCCTGCGCCGCCTGGGCGTGGTGTTCCAGGACTTCGCCTTGCTGGACTACCTGACCGTGGGCGAGAACCTGGTGCTGCCGGTGACGCTGGGCGGCTTTGCCGGACTGCCGCACCGGGTGAAGGCAAGGGCGCTGGCCGACCGGCTGGAGGTCGGTCATTACTGGGACAAGCGCAGCGCCGAGCTTTCACAAGGGGAGCGTCAGCGCGTGGCCATTGCCCGGGCCTTGGTCCACGATCCCGTGCTGGTGCTGGCGGACGAGCCCACCGCGTCGCTGGACAGTCGGCGCAAAGACATCGCGGCCAGCCTGATGCTGGAGGATGCCCGGGCGCGGGGCGCAGCCTTGATCATGGTCACGCACGACCCGGAACTGCTGCCGCGCTTTGACCGCGTGGTGAGCCTGGAGGACCTGGGATGAAGACGACCGGTGCTTTTCAACTCGCCTGGCGCTACGTGGCTCGGCATCGCGTGCAGTCGCTGCTGCTGGCCCTGGCCCTGGGGCTGGTCTTGGCCCTGCCCCTGGTGGTGCGGGTGGTGGTGCAGGCGGCAGAGCAACAGATGCGCGCCCGGGCGGTGGCCACGCCTCTGGTTGCGGGTCCACCGGGCAGTTCCACCGACTTGGTGCTCGCGGCGCTGCATTTCCGGCGCGATGCGAAGGACACCCTGCCCGTGAGCCTGTGCGATGTGATTCGTGATACGGGTCTGGCGGAAGCGATCCCGTTGCACGTGCGCTTCCAGGCGCAGGGTGCTCCGATCGTGGGGACGGAGCTGGACTACTTCGATTTTCGCGGCTTGAAGCTGGCCGAGGGGCAGATGCTCACGCGCCTGGGGGACTGCATCCTGGGAGCCAAGGTCGCGGCGGCGCGCGGGCTCCGTGCGGGCGGCTCCCTGTTTTCTTCGCCGGAGCAGGTCTTCGATCTGGCAGGCGTGTATCCGCTGAAGATGCGGGTGCGGGGCGTCTTTGCCCCCACGGGCACCCCGGATGACGAGGCCGTGTTTGTGGACATCAAGACCGCCTGGCTGATCCAAGGCATCGCCCACGGTCACGATGATCTGGTCAAGCTGCCTGCGAATGTGCTGAAGCAGGAGGCAGGCAACGTGGTGGGCAACGCGGCGGTGCGGATGTTCGCCGAGGTCACGGATGCCAATGTGAGCAGTTTCCACTTTCATGGCGACGAGAACAGCCACCCGGTGCACGGCATTGTGGTGCTGCCTCACGATGCCAAGTCGGAGGCGATCCTGGCAGGGCGCTACCAGGGCAGCAAGGAGGTGCTCATCATCCGCCCGTCCGAAGTGATGGAGTCGCTGCTGGCCACGCTCTTTCAGGTGGAAACCCTGGTCGTCGCGGCACTGGCGCTGGTGGCAGGTGCGGCGGTGCTTGTCGCGGCGCTGGTCTTCTTCCTGTCTTTCCGCCTGCGTCAGCGCGAGTTCGCCACGCTTGCAGACCTTGGAGTGGGGCAGGGGACGCTGGCCATTGCGAAGGGGGCCGAGGTGGCTTTGGTGGGACTGGCAGCGATGGGGATTGCCTTGGGGGCCAGGTTTTTCGCAGTAGCTATGACAGAAGCAGTGCTTGCAAAAAGCCTGGGTGGATAAGCAACAGCTTCTTCACAAAACTCAGTTCATGCTGTGAACAAGCCTGTGAATAAGAGGCGAAATTTTTCACGGCGAACGGTGCTTTCACGGGTCATTTTCTGAGAGATTTTTGCGCGCCCCAAGCCTGTTAAATCAAGGCTCGGAGAGGCAGGAGAATCAGTGGGCTGGAGTCAAGCGGGAAGTCTTCGGAAAAACCGCGCGAAATCTAGATTTTTTACGTCGAAAACGTTTTTTGCCCGGCGATGCTTTGTTTCGCGAAGCTTAGCCATTCTTTAGCGTTCGGCTGAACAAAAACCTGTTGTTCGGGCACAAGATGTTGTGCATCATCGACATCGCCCGTCCCAAGATGTGGGGTTTATCCCCAGTTGTTCACAATGGCGCAGAATTCCCGAATTAGTTAGAATCTCTCGAATCATCATTCACTCTTAGCTCCCCCCCAGGCATCCACATGGAAACGGTATTCAAAGTCGGCAATCGCGAGTTCGTCCTGGACGAAGACAAGGCCAAGGAAGCCCTCGCTGGCAAGCGGATCATCAACGGGCGGGAGAGCCACGCCTTCAACCTGCTACCGCTCAAGTATGAGTGGGCCTACAGCCGCTACAAGACGATGAAGGCCAACCATTGGGAGCCGGAAGACATCCAGATGCAGAAGGATGTGGAGCAGTGGCGCTCCAATGACATCACCCAGAACGAGCGCTGGATCATCATGATGGGCATCGGCTACTTCAGCGCTGCCGAGGGGATCGTGGGCGACAACATCCAGCACGTGGTGCGCGAGTTGGTCACCGCGCCGGAGTTGAAGTTGGTGCTGGGCCGCCACGCGCACGAGGAAAACATCCATGCGGATTCTTTGCTCTACATGATCTCATCTTTGGGAATCAATCCGCACGAATGTGAGGCGATGTTCGAGCAAATCCCAACGATTGTGCGGAAGAATGAGTTCGTGACCCGCCATTCCCGCGCCCTGCGCCGCGATTTGGATCTGACCACGGTGGAGAACAAAAAGCTGTTCGCGAAGAATATCTTTGTCTTCGGCCAGTGCATGGAAGGCACGCAGTTCTACGGCTTGTTCGGCATGATCCTGAGCCTGGCCCGCCAGCAGAAGTTTGTAGGCATCGGCCAGATGTTCCAATACACCCTGCGCGACGAGAGCAATCACATCGCCGTTTTCCGCGATTTGTTCATGGACTTGATCGACGAGAATCCGGAGATCTGGACGGCGGAATTCCGCGAGGAGCTGGTGGATACGATGCGCGAGGCCGTGGCGCTGGAGAAGGAATTTATCCGCGACTGCCTGCCGGTCAGCGCGGTGGGGCTCAGCTCTGATGAGTTCGAGCAATACATCGACTACATCGCCGACCGCCGTCTGGAAGGCTGCGGCCTGACCGTGCTGAACCCAGGGGTGAAGAACCCGCTGCCCTGGCTCGCCGAGCAGATGGACATCAAGCGCGAGACCAATTTCTTCGAAGGTCGGGTGACGGAGTATCAGAAAGCCAGCGCCCTGGTTCTCAGCTCTGACGACGACTTGTAAACAAGGGCATGTGAAGGAGTTCTGAACAACCTTCCCTTGCTCTTTTCCACCTAGACCGTAACCCTTTTTTTGCCCTCGCTTCGCTCAAGGTTCCGCCGTCGCCAGCAACCCTTCACACCTCCGAAGCTTCCACGTTTTCGTCACGCCCCCGCCCGCCGTTCGTTACACCTAACACCGCTCCCGCCATGATTGCCTCACGCCTCCTCCAGGAAGAAGAAAAACTACAGCGCCTCGTCAACTCGCCGAAGGATCAAAAGCTCCAATTCGAGTGGGGCGCGCTGCTCGGCAACGTGACCAGCACGCTGCCGCCCTCGTCGGTGAAGGTCAAAGTCGGCACGCATGAGCGTGACTTCGATCTGGGTGAGATTGCTAACACCGTTGGCAATGCCTTGACCGATCTGTTCGTGGCCCGGCAGAAGGGGGATGGCGACATCTTCACCGATGAAAACCAGCACCTTGTGCAGAGCATCTCCCTGGCGGTGGCAGATGAGCTGAAGGAGCGCTCCCGCACGGCGGACGGGCAGACGCGCACCATGCCAGCGCATGAGATTTACCAGATCATCGAGCGGGCGTTGATCAAGGCGAACAAGTATGACGTGGCCAAGAGCGTGGTCGTGCGCCGCCAGTCGAAGGAGAAAGAGATGCCGGTGGGCGAGTCGAACATGCCGCAGCCGATCATGGTCTCCACCAAGGTTATCCGCCGCAATGGCCAGGTCGTCGCGTGGAACCACAACAAGATCGAGATCGCAGTGCGCAAGGCCTTCCTGAACTTGGAGATGGATTCCACGCCTGCCGTGGAGATCGCGGAAAACGTCAGCCGTCTGGTGGCCGAAGAGGAGCGCCAGTTCATCACCATCGAAGACCTGCAAAACATGGTCGAGGAGGAACTGATGCGCCAGGGCCACTACAAGGTCGCCCGCGCTTACATTCAGTATCGTGGTCTGCGCGGCCAGTTGCGCCAGCAGGAGGAGGCTCATCAGCTGGAGCTGTCCCCGGCGGACGAGGGCCAGCAGGTGCTCATCAATGTGCGACTCAGCCCCACGGAAACCTTCCTGTGGGACGGCCAGGATTTGCGCCGCCGCATCGACTACGCCGCGCTGGGGTTGGACCTGTGCGTCAGCCGCAACGAGATCGAGTTGGAGCTGCGCCGCTCCATCTTCGAGGAGATCACTCAGGAGGAACTGAAGACCACCATCATCCTGAATGCCAAGACACTGATGGAGCGCGACGCGGACTTCGCCAAGTTCTCCGCCCGCATCCTGCTCAGCTACATCTATGAGGAAGTGCTCGGCTGGGACATCGTTCGCGACGGCATCGACCAGCTGCCCTCGTTTCACCGCCGTGCCTTCAAGCGCAACCTGCAGCGTGGGGTTGAGCTGGAGCGCATGAATCCCGATCTGCTGAACTATGACCTCGACCGCCTGTCCGATGCGCTGGATCCGGCCGCCGATATGGACTTCGACTTCATCGGCATCCAGACGCTGTATGATCGCTACCTGATCGTGGACAAAAAGGCCAGCCCGGCCCGCCGTCTGGAGACGCCCCAGCTCTTTTGGCTGCGCGTCGCCATGGGCTTGTTCATGCGCGAGCAGCGTGAGAACCTGCCCGGCACCACCGAGCACATCATCGCGCTTTACCGCCTCTACAAAGGCCGCCGCTTCTGCTCGTCCACTCCGACGCTGTTCAACAGCGGCACGCTGCACACGCAGCTCTCGTCTTGCTACCTCTACAAGGTGGATGACAGCATCGAATCCATCATGCAGCGCGGAATCGCCGACAACGCCTACCTGTCCAAGTGGGCGGGCGGCCTCGGCGGCTCCTGGACGGCGGTGCGCGGCACGGGCGGCTACATCAAGGGCACGAATGGGGAGTCCCAGGGCGTCATCCCCTTCCTCAAACTGCACAACGACCAGCTGGTCGCCGTCAACCAAGGTGGCAAGCGCCGAGGCTCAGGCTGCGCCTATCTCGAGATCTGGCACAACGACATCGAGGACTTCCTTGAGCTGCGGGTGAACACCGGTGACGAACGCCGCCGCACGCATGATTTGAACACGGCGAACTGGATTCCCGACCTGTTCATGAAGCGCTTCGAGGCCCGCCAAAAATGGACCCTGTTCCGCTCCAATGAAGTGCCCGATCTGCACGACCTCTACGGTGCAGCCTTCGAAGCCCGCTACGTGCATTACGAGAAGTTGGCCGCCGAAGGCAAGATCTGGGGCAAGACCATCGATGCCGTCGATCTCTGGAAGAAGATGCTGAAGTCGATCTTCGAGACGGGCCATCCCTGGATCACTTTCAAGGACCCGTGCAACGTGCGCAGTCCGCAGGACCACGCGGGCGTCATCCACAGCAGCAATCTTTGCACCGAGATCACGCTGAACACCAGCCAGGACGAGACCGCTGTTTGCAACTTGGGTTCAGTGCTTATCGACAACCACCTGGATGAGGCAGGCCGCATCGACCACGTGAAGCTGCGCGAGAGCATCCGCATCGCCGTCCGCGTGCTGGACAACGTCATCGACATCAACTTCTACCCGACCGCTCCGGCCAAGAACGCCAACATGCGCCACCGCCCGATCGGCCTCGGTGTCATGGGCCTCGCCTATGCCTTGTATCGCAAGGGCATTCCGTTTGCCTCGAAGGAGGCCATCGAGTTCAACGACGAGTTCATGGAAGCCGTGGCCTACTACGCCTACGAGGCTAGCAGCGACCTAGCGGCCGAGCGTGGCACTTACCTGACTTACAAGGGCAGCAAGTGGGACCGCGGTCTTCTGCCGCAGGACACGCTCGACCTCTTGGAAAAAGAGCGCGGCGTGCCCGTCGACGTGCCGCGCGGCGGCAAGATGGACTGGTCCGGCCTGCGCGCCAAGATCGCCAAGAACGGCATGAGGAACAGCAACGTGCTGGCCATCGCGCCGACCGCGACGATCAGCAACATCATGGGCAGCAGCCCGTGCATCGAGCCGATGTTCACCAACTGCTACACCAAGAGCAATCTCAGCGGCCAGTTCATCGTGCTTAATCCTTACCTCGTGAAGGATCTGAAGAAGCGCGGCCTGTGGACTCCTGATATTCAGGGCAAGCTCAAATACAGCGACGGCGAGCTCGAATCCATCGAAGAAATCCCGGGCGACCTGAAGCGCAAGTATGCCACGGCTTTTGCCATCGATCCCTCCTACATCATCGACGCCGCCAGCCGCCGCCAGAAGTGGATCGACCAGAGCCAGTCGGTAAACCTGTGGTTCGCCGGCACGGACATGCCGCCGCTCTCGCTCATGTATCGCAATGCCTGGAAGAAGGGGCTCAAAACCACCTACTACCTGCGCACCCGCGCTGCCAGCAACATCGAGAAAGCCTCGATCTCCATCGCCCAGGAAATTCGCGGTGTCGCCGGGCAGCCCACGTCCACCCCGGCCAAACGCGAATACACGGCCGAGGAAAAAGCGGCCTGCAGCATCGAAGCCATGCGAAGTGGCGGCGAGTGCGAGGCCTGCCAGTAAAGTCCGCACACGCCCCTATTCAGGGCTCCTCGAAAAGACCGGCGGATAACCGCCGGTCTTTTTTGTGCGACAAGGCTTTGGCAAGTGTGTCCTTGCCATCAGTCCGGGAGACACGACATTTTCGTCTCTCTTCATCAGTCTTTTCCATGTCCCTTCTCGATCTCCTTCAAAAAAAGAAAGCCAGCATTGGCATCCTCGGCCTTGGTTATGTGGGCCTGCCGCTGGCGCTGAACTTCAACCGCAACGGCTACAAAGTCCTGGGCCTCGACATTGATCAGCGCAAGATCACCGCGCTCAAAGAAGGCCGCAGCTACATTGAGCACATCCCCTCGGACGAGATCGCGGAGATGCGCGGGAAGGGCCTGCTCGAAGCCACCACCGATTTCTCCAAGGCGGCGAAATGCGATGCCCTTATCATCTGCGTGCCCACGCCGCTGGACCAGCATCATGCGCCGGACCTTAGCTACGTCATCAACACGGTCGAGGCCGTGTTGCCTTACATTCGCGCGGATCAAGTGATGAGCTTGGAGAGCACGACTTACCCCGGCACGACCAAGGAGGAACTCCAGCCGCGCATCGAGGCGAAGGGCTTCACTATCGGCAAGGACTACCACCTGCTCTTCTCCCCCGAGCGCGAAGACCCAGGCAACAAGGACTTCCCTAGCCACAAAATCCCGAAGATCGTCGGCGGCACCACGCCCGCGTGCCAGATCGTCGGCCAGGCCTTGTATCATGCCGCGTTTGAGAACGTGGTGCCAGTCAGCTCGCCCGAGGTGGCGGAGTTCGCCAAGCTGCTGGAGAACATCTACCGCAGTGTCAACATTGGCCTTGTTAATGAGATGAAGATCGTGGCCGACAAAATGGGCATCGACATCTGGGAAGTCATCAACGCCGCTGCCACCAAGCCCTTCGGCTTCAAGGCCTTCTACCCCGGCCCCGGCATCGGCGGGCACTGCATCCCGGTCGATCCCTTTTATCTCACCTGGAAGGCCAAGGAATACGGCATCCACACGCGCTTCATCGAGATCGCGGGCGAGATCAACGAGGCCATGCCCGAGTATGTCGTGCGCCGCACCATCGAGACCCTGAACCTGCGCAAGAAGGCCATGAACGGAGCCCGCGTGCTCGTCATGGGACTCGCCTACAAAGCAGATGTCGATGACGAGCGCGAGTCCCCTAGCTTCGCCATCCTCGACTTGCTGCTGCAACACGGTGCCAAGCCCGAGTTCTACGACCCACACGTCCCCGTCATCCGACCCGTGCGCAAGCACCCGTATTGGCGCGGTCGCAAGTCCATCGTCTGGAACCAGAAGAACCTGGAGACGTATGACGCCGTCATCATCAGCACCTGGCACAGCGCCTTCAACCGCAAGGAACTGCTCCAGTGGGCGGACTGCATCATCGACACGCGCAACGCGCTGGCTGGTGCGAAGGCAAAGAAGGGGCAGGTGGTGAAGGCGTAGCGAATACTGAAGGCAAGCTTCCTGGCGAAGGCTGTTTCTGATGAAAAACAGATCAGCCTGGACTGATGGCGGCAGTCTTTTCGCCGAATGGATCCACGTATGGGAAGCGCTTCCAGCGCATCACGAGAACATCCTCGCCAGCGCCGCGCTGGCGCTGGGTCCGTTGTCTTTTCTCCACGCCGGGAGAAAGATTCCCATCATTCAACGGGGATCAGCGTCTCCTGATGAGTCTCACCTTCATGAGTCAAGGCCGCACCCACCATCGAAGCTTCGCCATTGTTGTCCAGGTGCTTCTCGAAAACCGAAATGCCGCCCGGCGTCAGGACGGCAAAGCCGTCGCTCAAGGCCAGGCCCTGGCACTTGGTGGTTTCTTCGCCTTGCTTCCACTCCACCTTCTTCGCGATCTCACCGCCTGCAATGGTCACGTTGCTTTCGACCTGACCGTCCTTCACTTCACACAGCGACAGATACTTGCCGTTGATTCTCTCGGTTTCAAAGTTCGCTTCGGTCATCTCCGCATTGCCGATCAGGATGGCATCCTTGTTGGTGGCGGAGGAGCCGGCAACGGACCAGTAGCCAATGAGCGACTGACCTTCGGACTGGCCCACCAATTTGTAGAGGGCGATGCCGTCATCCAGGGCGACACCCAGCGTCTGCCCCACCAGCAAGCCCTGACCGTGGGACACGGTGTCACCGATCTTCCACTCCAGCCCCACGATGCCGTTCACCACGCGAATCTCCACCTTGCCTTTGTAAACGGAGCCGTCGGGGTTGTGACCCACCACTTGGTGAACGCCTGCCAAACGATCAGCGCTGAAGCCAGTGTCCGCTTCCGCTGGCGCAGCTTCTGAGCTGGCCTTGGTCATGCTTTTCGAAGCTAGAGTCTCACCGGCTGGAGGCGCGGGATTGGGGAAGGCCCCTGTCGGTGGCGCGGAAGGCTTTTCTGTGCTGGTGCCAACGACCACTGCCTTGGTGCCCCGGATTTCGACATCCGCCCATAGGTTGAGTTCCTTCGGTGTCTCCGTATCACTGGTCACGCGGCCCACGGCCCAATAACGCAAGAGCAGCGTGCCATCAGACTGCCAGCGCTCGACATCCGTTCCTTCTGCCGAGGAATCGTCCATGGAGACGAGTGCCCACTGCTCCTCGCTCAACTGTGGACCTTCGATCCCCTTGAGCGAGTTCCCCACAACCTTGTATAGAGTGACACCGCGATTCGCAGAGCCGCCCAGGCTGACGGCCAGATAAGCGCGGTCCTTGGACCAGAAGAAATCGGGGACGATGGAGGATTCGTATTCGTAGTCGCTGATGCCTTTTGCGGGATCCCAGAAAGTTCCATGCACCTCGCCCGTGGCTGTGTCTTTCAGCACGTAGACGGGTGCTTCGTCCTCAGGGCTCGAGTTCACGATGTCCAATTCAGCAAAGGCATTGCCTGCCACGGAAAGCAGCAGACAGACGGAAGCATGAGCGATCATTCGATTGAGCGAACGTGGAGACGAAGTTTTCGTGCGATTCATGAGCTGCGTTTCCTGTCGTTTCTGATGACTTGATCACCCGCAGAACACGTTGCTTCGCGGACTGTTTTCAGATCTCGGATTTGACCGGCCTGTCAAGCTGGCGCTGGCAGTTCTTTGCCCTGTGCGCGGGTTGAGGTTTTCCCTTATGGCTGCGTCGACTCAGAACAGGTGGCGATGGTTTGGCGAAGATCCCACAACCGAACCGAAACACGGCAAGATAACCAACTGCCACTGAGGGGCGCGGCATGAAGGTCTTTGCTCCTTTGCCATTGCACAACGCCTGTTGCTAGGCTCACATCCATCATTCTCCGAATGGTCCACAGCGTAGGCAGACACACTCTTTTCCTCGTCCAGGCCCTGGGCGACTTCACTGTTTTCACCGGGCTGTCTTTTTGTTCAGCACTGGGTTCCAGGAAGCTGGGATGGCGGGTGGTTCGGGCGGTGTTTGAGCAAGGCGTCCGCTGCCTGCCGGTGATCCTCATTGTGGGCATGTTCA
>Ga0164295_10002697_pt1 | contig 14467 bp, 12 predicted proteins | sample GEODES006metaG_FD_111798 | JGI IMG/M metagenome (GOLD analysis project Ga0164295, IMG submission 111798) | Oligotrophic lake water microbial communities from Sparkling Lake, Wisconsin, USA - GEODES006 metaG | ecosystem: Environmental > Aquatic > Freshwater > Lake | place: USA: Sparkling Lake...
CCCGCCATGGTCAATGAGCCTGCTGCCGCTGATGACGTGACGCCTGCCAAGCCCAAGAAGGCGGCTGCCAAAAAGGCCAAGCACAAGGCATGAGCGCCGCTTTTCGCGTGGTACTGGACACCCATGTGGTCTTGTCTGCGCTGGTGTTTCGCGGCGGCGCAGCCGGACAGGTGCGCTTGGCCTGGCAGCGCGGCTTGCTTTTGCCCCTTGCAAGTGCAGTCGCGGTGCAAGAGTTGGTGCGCGTGTTGGCCTATCCCAAGTGCCGGTTGTCGCAAGCTGAACAAGACGAGTTGCTGGCCGACTACTTGCCGCATGCCGAAACCGTGCGGATTGCGCAGCCGCCACCCACGGTACCCGATTGCCGCGATGTGCTGGATTTGCCGTTCATGCACTTAGCGGTGGCAGGCAAAGCGCAGGCGCTGGTGACTGGCGACCGCGATTTGCTGGCCATTGCCGCTGAGTTTGAGCGGGCCAGTTTGTGCCCCATCTTGACCTCGGATGCGTTTTGCAAGCGGATCGACGTCGGATGAGATTCACAGCGTCTTGGGTGGTTGTTCTTTATTTTGCTTCAATTGAAGCAAAAAATGCTTCAAAACCAGTTTGGCGCATTTTCTTTGGTGGCAGCCTCATTCGGCGGTGCTCAGCGCTTTGCCGATGTGGTTCTGGCTTTGCCGGGCGCTCAGGAATTTCTGAGGCGCGAGATCAATCCCATCGTGCTGTCACGCGCAGAGTGGGACCGCAAGTTGGCGCAAGCAGACGGTTTTGCAGCCCAAGTCTGGCAGGGCAGCAAGCTCTGGTTGGTGGGTAAGCATGAGTCCTGAGAATTTACTCAAGATCAATCAGCTGCAGCGCCACACGGCCAAGGCAGAAGAAGTCCAGCGCTTACTCGCCGCAGCAGAGCGCAATTTAGCCGACAGCGCGGTGCCTGGCTTGAGCGATGAAACCCGCTTTGTTGCCGCCTAAAAAGTCATCATGCAATGTGCCATGTTGGGTTTGATGGCCCATGGCTACTGGCCTTCCACTACATCCCCAGGGCATCACCAAACCATGATTCAGACGCTGGGCCTGACTTTGGGGGGCGAGCAAACCGTTTGGGTGGTGCTAGATTCGCTGCGAAAAAAAGAAATCTCAACGATTGCTCTGGCGATTTGATTGAACCGGCGGCTGTGCGTACCTGCATCAAGCATGCTCAGCAATTGCTCAGCCAAACCCGCTAATGGCTTCATGCGAACCGCCCAGACCTTCTCAAACCTTCAGCATGAACACCACACCGACCCACACACTCGTCCAAAAGTTCTTGAACTATTGCATCCAATTTATTTGATGATGACCACCAAAACACTGCAAGGCGAGTGTTCAATCAAGGCCTTCGGGATGGATCCACTCCACCAACGCTCCAACCAATTGTCACGGTGCTTGTGGCCCAGCATGATCAGGTCTGCGCTGACGCTGTGCGCGTATTCAACGAGTTGATCAACTGGATCACCTTTGAGCAAACGGCCAGTGGCATCAATGCCGGCCTTGTTCAATTGCTCAACACCTTCGGCAAGAATTTTGAGGTAGCGACCTTCTTCTATTTTTTCTTGTTGCTCGTTGTAGTAAGAGGATTCATAAACAATGGCAATTGACTCGTAAGGAACCACGGAGAGCAAATGAACCTTGGCATGCTGCCATTGCGACAGGTCTTTGCAATTGAGCAGCGCTTGCTGGCTTTCAATTGATCCGTCGTAGGCCAAAATGATTTTTTGATACATCTCATGTCCCCTTGATCTGTGTGTGAAATTTTGGATGTTCCAACTTGAAGTAGACGGCGTGCATGGCCATGTTCAATGTTCAGCCTGCGATGTAATTTTGTAATTGTTCGATCATGGTTTTTTGATACGCAATCATTTCGCGAACCACATCACCAATCGAAATCAAACCCAGCACGATGTGGCCGTTGACGATAGGCAAGTGCCTGATGTGGTTGTCCGTCATGATTTGCATGCACTGATCAATCGTGTGGCGCGTATCGATGGTGATGACCTTGGTGGTCATGATTTCTTGGACCAAGGCATCGCTGCTGCTCTTGCCTTTGAGGGCTACTTTGCGGGCGTAGTCACGCTCTGAAAATATCCCCGCCAAGGACTGGCCATCTAAAACCAACAGCGCACCTATGTTGTGCTGCGCCATGCTCTCCAGGGCCTCTCTGACAGTGGCACTCGGGCCGACAGCGTAAATTTGCCCTTTGCTTTGGTCTAGGAATTGACTGATGGTTTTCATGGCGACATCCTTTGCATGGTGTTGACCTCAGACCAATGTAAACAGATTTTGAATTTAATCAAGCATGGGAATTCCCTTGGTCCGATGTCAGCATTGAGATGGATCAAACCCTCGACTCACTGCACAGAAATGAGGGTAGATCAGCATGAAAACATGGGCAATCCAAGCTTAAAAATGCATAATATTTGCAGCCTAATCGGCCAGTTCATTGTTCCGAGTACGTTCTTGTTCTATTTCTACAGCCCAACTCATCATGACTCAAGTACTCCAAAGTTTCATTGGCGGCCGCTGGATCGGCAGCCAAGCCGCAGCGCCTTTGCACAGCGCCATCAACGGCACCGTGGTGGCCCACGCCCATGCGGACAGCCTGGACTTTGCCGAGGCCCTGCACTTTGCCCGTGCCACCGGCTTGACCGGCATGTTGGCCTTGGATTTTCAGCAGCGCGCCAACGCCCTCAAGGCTCTGGCCAAATACCTGGGTGAGCGCAAAGAAGAGCTGTATGCCATCTCGGCCCACACCGGCGCCACCCGCGTGGACAGCTGGGTCGACATTGAAGGCGGCACCGGCACCCTGTTGGCCTACGCCGGCATGGGCAACAGCGAACTGCCCAGCGGCAACCTGATTCACGAAGGCCCGGTGACGCCACTGGGCAAGAAAAACACCTTTGCCGGCACACACATTTTGGTGCCACGCCGCGGTGTGGCGGTGCACATCAACGCCTTCAACTTCCCGGTCTGGGGTCTGCTCGAAAAATTCGCACCGACCTTTTTGGCCGGCATGCCTTGCATTGGCAAGCCCGCCACGTCCACCAGCTACCTGACCGAGGCGCTGGTGCGCATGATTGACGCGTCGGGCATCTTGCCCAGGGGCGCTTTGCAATTGATTGTTGGCGGCACCGGCGATTTACTGGACCGCTTGGAAGTGACCGATGTGGTGACCTTCACCGGCTCGGCCGACACCGCCGCCAAGCTGCGGGTCAACGCCAATCTGGTGAAAAACAGCATCCCTTTCAACGCCGAAGCCGACTCGCTGAACTGCGCGATTTTGGCGCCAGACGTGACACCGGACGACGAAGAGTTTGATCTGTTCGTCAAAGAAGTGGTGCGCGAGATGACGGCCAAAGCCGGGCAGAAATGCACCTCGATTCGCCGCGCCATCGTGCCGCGTCAGCACCTGGATGCGGTGACCGAAAAAATCAAAGCCCGCCTGGCCAAAGTGGTGGTGGGCGATCCTTCGGTCGAGGGCGTGAAGATGGGCGCTCTGGCGTCCAAGTCGCAACAAGCCGATGTGGCCCAGCACGTGGCCTTGTTGCGCCAAAGCGCTGAGCTGGTGTTTGGCGGCAGCGCCGACTTTGCGCCGGAGGGCGAGGGCACGGCGCATGGCGCTTTCTTCCAGCCCACGTTGCTGCTGTGCCAGAACCCCTTGACCACCGACAGTGTGCACGACGTTGAAGCCTTTGGCCCCGTCAGCACTGTGATGCCTTACGACAGCCTGGACGAGGCGCTGGCGCTGGCCCAGCGCGGCAAAGGCAGCCTGGTGGGCTCCCTGATCACCAAGACACCGGCCGTGGCCGCGCAGGTGGTGCCCGTGGTTGCGGCTTACCATGGCCGATTGCATGTGCTCGACCGCGAATCGGCTGGCGAATCCACCGGTCACGGTTCGCCCCTGCCCATGCTCAAGCACGGCGGCCCGGGTCGTGCGGGTGGCGGCGAAGAGTTGGGCGGCTTGCGCGCTGTTAAGCACCTGTTGCAACGCGCTGCAGTGCAGGGTTCGCCCACCATGTTGGCGGCCATCACGCACGAACATGTGCGCGGTGCCAAAGTCATTGAGACCGGAACGCACCCCTTCCGCCGTTACTTTGAAGAACTGCAAATTGGTGAGTCACTGCTCACGCCCACCCGCCAGATCACCGACGCCGATGTACATGCTTTTGGCAAGCTGACGGGTGACATGTTCTACATGCACTTCGACGAAGAAGCCGCTAAAGCCTCGCCCTTTGGCAAGCGCATTGCACACGGTTATTTGGTGCTCTCGGACGCGGCCGGTTTGTTTGTCGTGGCCGAGCCCGGCCCGGTATTGGCCAACTACGGTCTGGACACGCTGCGCTTTGTCAAACCCGTGGGCATTGGCGACAGCATCCAGGTGCGCCTGACTTGCAAACGCAAAATCGACCGCCACAAAAAAGACGCCAACGGCCAAGGCCAGGGCGTGGTGGCTTGGGACGTGGACGTCACCAACCAAGACGGTGAGATGGTGGCCAGTTACGACATTCTGACCTTGGTGTCGAAGAAGCTTTGACTTGCGCTGGGGGCGCTGAACGACTCAACTTAAGGGCACGCCATGGAACTGTATGACCGCTGCGTCTTACCCTACTTGATCGACTTCGCTTGCGGCCTGCCAATGGTGCAAGCGCAGCGCCAAATGTTGATTCCACAAGCCCGTGGCCGCGTGCTGGAAGTGGGCATGGGCACCGGCCGCAATCTGCCTTTTTACGACCGCAGCCGCATCACCCGGTTGGTGGGTGTGGACCCAGCGTTGCAGATGCACCGCTTGGCCCAGCAACGCAGCCGCGCGGTGGGCATTGAGGTGGAGTTGATGGGCTTGTCGGCTGAGCAGTTGCCCACCGCTGACGCCAGTTTTGATACAGTGGTCTGCACCTATACCCTGTGCACCATCCCTGATGCCGCGCAGGCGCTGCGCGAAATGCGGCGTGTATTGGTGCCGGGCGGCAAGCTGCTGTTTTGCGAACATGGCCGTGCGCCCGACGAGAACGTTCGCCGCTGGCAAGACCGATTGCAACCGCTGTGGGGCCCGCTGGCAGGTGGTTGTCAGTTGGGGCGGGACATTCCCGGCTTGCTGGACGCTGCAGGCTTCAAGGCCACCACGCAAGCGGCCTACCTGACCGGTCCGCGCCCCATGACTTTTCATTATTGGGGCGAGGCACAAGCGGCGTGACTCTGAGCCTGTGTCAGCACATGCGGAGATAATCTCTGCATGAGATCCCCCATTGCTGTTGTTGACGTTGACCGTTGCGAGACTTGGACCCGTTACAAAAACGGATTGTGCGACAGCTGCGCGGCCAATTGCTGCACCATGCCGGTGGAGGTCAAGATGTCTGATTTGGTGCGACTGGGCATGGTCGACCCTTTCGAGGCCGAGCACGACGACCTCAAGCACATCGCCAAGCGTTTGTCCAAGGCCGGGCTGATCGAGCACTTCAACTTCAAGAACAGCATTTTCAGTCTCGCCCGACGGGCCAGCGGCGATTGCCAGTTGCTGGACGCCAAGACCCGCCGTTGCACGGTGTATGACCAGCGGCCCAACACCTGCCGCTTGCATCCGCAGGTCGGGCCTCGCCCGAACCACTGCCCCTACGGCAACAAAGCCCAGTCGGGCTGACCGAATGAAAAAAAGCCGCTCCGTTTCGCAACGAGGCGGCTTTGTTCTGAGGTGCGATGTGATTACATCGTGTCAATGAAGCTGCGCAGTTTATCTGAGCGGCTGGGGTGCTTCAACTTGCGCAGCGCCTTGGCTTCGATTTGGCGAATGCGTTCCCGCGTCACGTCAAACTGCTTGCCCACTTCTTCGAGCGTGTGGTCGGTGGACATTTCGATACCAAAGCGCATGCGCAGCACTTTGGCTTCGCGCGGTGTGAGGCTGTCCAAAATGTCTTTGACCACATCGCGCAGGCCCGCTTGCATGGCCGCTTCGATCGGCGCGGTGTTGGCACCGTCTTCGATGAAATCGCCCAGGTGGCTGTCATCGTCATCACCGATCGGCGTTTCCATGGAGATCGGCTCTTTGGCGATCTTCATGATCTTGCGGATCTTGTCTTCTGGAATCTCCATCTTCTCGGCAAGCACAGACGCATCGGGCTCGAAGCCAAACTCTTGCAAGTGTTGGCGCGAGATGCGGTTCATCTTGTTGATGGTCTCGATCATGTGCACCGGAATACGGATGGTGCGGGCTTGGTCGGCAATCGAGCGGGTGATGGCCTGGCGAATCCACCAGGTGGCGTAGGTCGAGAACTTGTAGCCACGGCGGTATTCGAACTTGTCCACCGCTTTCATCAAACCGATGTTGCCTTCTTGGATCAAGTCCAGGAACTGCAGACCGCGGTTGGTGTACTTCTTGGCAATCGAGATCACCAAGCGCAAGTTGGCCTCGATCATTTCACGCTTGGCGCTGCGCGAGTTGCGCTCGCCTTCGTTCATGCGCTTGTTGATGTCTTTGAGTTCGTCCAAGGGCACCACAACTCTGGCTTGAAGGTCGGTTAATTTTTGCTGCAAATCTTGCACGGGCGGAATATTTCTGCCCATCACAGCCGCCCATTTTTTGTCTGATGCGGCTTGTTTTTCAATCCATTTGAGGTTCAGCAGTTGCGAAGCCACGCGCTGGTTGCTTTTGTCGCGACCACTGAAATCGGCGATGAACATCTCTTGTGGGTAGCCGCATTTATCGACAATGATGCGGCGCAGTTCGCGCTCTTTCATGCGCACATCGTTCACCTGACCGCGTACCATGTCGCACAGCTTTTCAATCGTTTTGGCGGTGAAGCGGATGGTCATCAGCTCTTCTGACAGGGTGCTTTGCGCCTTGACATAAGTAGGCGTTCCCCAACCTTCTTTGTTGTAAATTTTGTGGATTTTTTCGAACATTTCGGTGATGCGTTCGAACCGTTCCAGCGCTTGATTCTTCAACTCTTCGAGTTTCTTGGTCAGCGCCTTGGAACCGCCTTTGCCATCGTCATCATCGGCCTCATCGAATTCGTCGAAGTCTTCTTCGGCCACATAGTCATCAGCCTCGTTCAGGTTGGAGAAGCCATCGACCACCGTGGAGATGACCACTTTGCCTTCGCGAATTTCATTCGCCAGACGCAAAATTTCTGCAATGGTGGCAGGTGAAGCGCTGATGGCCAGCATCATGGCCATCAAGCCGCCTTCGATGCGCTTGGCAATCTCAATCTCGCCTTCGCGCGTCAGCAACTCCACGGTGCCCATTTCGCGCATGTACATGCGCACAGGGTCGGTGGTGCGACCGAATTCACTGTCCACCGTGGACAGGGCGGCTTCAGCGGCTTCTTCGGCTTCTTCTTCGGTCGAACCGGTGGGCGCGTTGTCGGTGATGATCAGGCTCTCGGCATCGGGCGTTTGCTCATACACTGCCACGCCCAAATCGTTCAATGTGGCGATCACCACTTCGAGAGTTTCGGCATCGATCAATTTGTCCGGCAAGTGATCCGAAATTTCGCCATGCGTCAGGTAGCCACGTGTCTTGCCCAGTTTGATCAGGGTTTTCAGGCGCTGACGGCGTTTGGCCATGTCTTCTTCAGACAAAACGGTCTCGTCCAGGCCGAATTCTTTCATCAAAGCGCGTTCTTTGGCTTTGCTGATTTTCATGCGCAGGGGTTTGACTTTTTCGGTCGGCTCTGTCGCCGGTTCTTCCCCAACCAAATCGGCTTCAAGGTCACTCAAGTCGGCGTCATCAATGCTGCTTGGTGCGGGAATTTTTTTCGACTTGGCCCCGGGTTTCGCTGCAGCTGCAGCAGGTGCTTTGGAAGGGGGTGTCTTTGTGGCTGCTCTGGCAGGAGCGGTTTTTTTCAACTCAACTTCATTGACTGCGGGCGATACTTTTTTGGTTTTGGTCGCTGTGACTTCTGGCTTGGCTGCAGCTTTGGGAGCTGATTTTGAGACGGTTTTCGATGCGGGCACTGCGGGGGCTTTCTTGACGGGAAGGGCTGCTTTTTTGGCAGTTGGGAGCACCTTTTTTGCGACAGGTGTTGGGGCTTTCGCCTTGGGCAAGACCTTGGCAACCCCATTGACTTTGGTCACCACTTTGACATTAGCAGGCGACTTGGCCGCAACTTTTTTAGCCACAGGTTTGGCGGGGGTCTTGCTTACTTTGGCGGGAGGCGCTTTTGCAACAGCCTTGGTTTTGCTTGGGGCTTTTGCAGAAAGGGCCTTTTTGGCGACGGGAACGGGCTTCTTCGACTTTTGAGCAGGCATGGGCAGGACCTCAGGACATCAAAACTGACAAGGAAAAACACGAACTGCGCCAAAAACTCCTGGCGCGGGTCACGGCTACAAATGGAATTTTGTTAGAGGCAAGATGGAGGGGCGAACATTTGGTATGCAGTCCTTGCGGTGAGGTGACCATCCCGTTGAGGGTGCGCAAAAGGCATTGGTCGGACCGGAGGTGATGCTGTCGCTCTTGCCGAAAAAAGTGGATTATACCCGAAAACGCTCAGACCCCAGAAGCCATGAGCTCTTTACGGCGTTTGTCCAAACTGCGCCATCGCTCCAAAGCCAGTGGATCTTGCTGCTTTTCCACCTCGGCCAGGGCCTCGGTTTGTAACATTTTGAGGCGATCGAGCAGCATCAAATTGAGCAATTGCCTGAGTTCTAATTTCGCCTCTTCAGGGGAAACGCTGGTGTCCGTGGTCGGGTCCACGGGCAGGTGGGTGGCCATGAGCTTGTGCGCCAGCGGTGCAAAATTTTGCCCCTTGATGTCGACTTCAAGGGTGCTCCATGCCAATGGTCCGTGGTCATGGAATTGGCTTTCTAACCAGGCAAACAAGCCGCCATGGGGTGAAGGCAATGCGCACAGCATGGCGTGGTCTTCGCCGGTCATGCTGTCCCATAACGCCATATTGCCCAGCACCAGACGGCAGGCATGATCGGCGCGGCTTGCAGGCAGGCTGCGTGGCCCCATGGAGGGTGGCGGACTGTCTTCTTTTCGCCACTTTCCGTTGGCGTCTTTTTTCCAAGGCGAGGGCGATCGCTGGGCGGGCTTGAAGTGGGCGAATTCCGTGGCGCTGGTATAAATGTCTGTGGCCTGCCAGGACAGATCCGCATCGGTGAGCGCATGCTCTAAAAGCTGACCCGAGGGTGCTACAGCCTGACGCGGAGCGCTGCGCGACAAGGCTTTTTCAGCTTGTGATTGCCACAGACTGCCTAACTCAGCGGCATCGAGTTGGATCAGCGCGGCCAGTTCGCTGAGCAGTTGCCGCTTCAGGGCACCATCGGGAAGTGCCCGCCAAAGCGGGGCGGCATTGCTGGACATGTGGGCCCGACCTTCGGCGTTGTCCAGATCGCAGCCCTCTTTGACGACCTCGATCAAAAAGCGCGATAAAGGGGTGGCTTGCGTCACACATTGGGCAAATCCTTCACGGCCAAATTCGCGGATGTAACTGTCAGGGTCGTGTTCGGCTGGCAAAAACAAAAACTTGATACTGCGCACATCCGTGGCATAGGGCAGGGCGCCATCCAGCGCTTTGCGGGCCGCACGCCGACCGGCAGCGTCGCCATCAAAACTGAACACCACCGCATCTGTAAAACGGAACAACTTTTGGACATGGTCAGGTGTGCAGGCGGTCCCCAAGGTGGCGACCGCGTTGGGAAAGCCCATTTGCGCCAAGGCCACCACATCCATATAGCCTTCGGTGACCAGCACAAAGCCCGCCGCATGCAGGGCTTCGCGGGCTTCGAACAGGCCATACAGTTCGCGGCCTTTATGAAACACCGGCGTCTCCGGTGAGTTCAAGTATTTGGGCGTCCCGTCGCCCATGACGCGTCCGCCAAAGCCGATGCATTCGCCTTTGATGTTGCGGATCGGGAACATGACGCGATCCCGAAAGCGGTCGTAGCGCTTGCTGTCTTCTTCGTTGACGATCACCAGACCGCTTTCAACCAACAACGGGTCGTCATAGTTCGGAAAGACGCTGGCCAGGCTGCGCCAGCCTTCCGGCGCATAGCCCAGCCCAAAGCGCTTGGCAATGTGGCCCGACAAACCACGTCCTTTCAGGTAGGCCACCGCCTTGGGCGCTGTTTTGAGGTGCTGGCGGTAAGACTCTCCCGCTTTCTCAAGCACTTGCGTCAATGAAGTTTGTTTCTCGCGTTGCTCAGATGCGCGCGCGCGCTCGGCGGGAGATTGGTCTTCTTCGGGCACCACCATGCCGACTTGCTGGGCCAAATCCTTGACGGCTTCAATGAAAGTCATGCCCGCGTGCTCCATCAAGAAGCCCAGGGCATCTCCGCTTTTGCCGCAGCCGAAACAATGGAAAAATTGCTTGGTGGGGCTGACGCTGAAACTGGGGGATTTTTCGCCATGGAAAGGGCACAGCCCCATGAAGTTGGCCCCGCCCTTTTTCAGTGGGACGTAGCGGCCCACCACCTCGACCACATCGACGCGGGAAAGCAACTCTTGCAAAAATGATTGAGGGATAGCCACACACTTATTTTCACCGATCCTGCGCTGAGCGGCTCTCCGCGTTGTCAGCTGCATCGGTTTCAAGGGACAATCACGCTCAAAAGGAGACCCCAATGACTTCGATGTTCGATCTGGACTTGCCCCAAACAGCTGCTAATTTTGCAGCCATGTCACCCCTGACCTTCATTGAGCGCACGGCCCAGGTCTACCCGGATCGACTCGCCGTTGTGCATGGCTTGGGGCCTCAGGCCGTTCGTCAGACCTGGGGTGTGACCTATGACCGTTGTCGCCAACTCGCCAGTGCGCTGGTTTTGGCGGGTGTCGGCAAGAACGACACCGTCGCCGTGATGCTGCCCAACACGCCCCCGATGGTGGAGGCCCATTTTGGTATTCCCATGGCTGGCGCGGTGTTGAACGCCTTGAACACCCGGTTGGACCCCGAGACGGTGGCTTTCATGCTGGACCATGGGGAGGCCAAAGTGGTGATTGTGGACCCGGAATTTTCAGGCACCCTTCACAAAGCTTTAGCGCTGCGTCAATCGACCCGGCCCTTGCTGGTGATCGACGTGATAGATCCCCTTTACAGCGGGCCGACCGAGCCTCAGGGGCAGATCGATTACGAAGCCTTCTTGGCCAAGGGCGATCCTCAGTTTGCCTGGCAGTTGCCGGACAACGAATGGGATGCCATCGCCTTGAACTACACCAGTGGCACCACAGGCAACCCCAAAGGCGTGGTCTACCACCACCGCGGTGCGGCCACCAATGCGATTTCCAACATTCTGGAATGGGACATGCCCAAACATGCTGCGTACCTGTGGTCGCTGCCCATGTTCCATTGCAACGGCTGGTGCTTTCCTTGGACCTTGGCCGCCCGTGCCGCCGTGAATGTGTGTTTACGCAAAGTCGACGCACAAAGCATTTTTGACATGATCCGTGAACATGGCGTGACGCATTACTGCGGGGCACCGATCGTCCATGGCTTACTGGTCAACGCGCCGGATGAAATGAAACGGGGATTGCCATCAGGCATCAAAGCCATGGTGGCGGGCGCTGCCCCACCGGCCTCGATGATTGAAGGCATGGAGCAAATGGGTTTTGATTTGACCCATGTCTATGGGTTAACCGAAGTCTATGGCCCTGCCACGGTATGCGCCAAACATGAGGAGTGGCAACAATTACCGATCGGTGATCGAGCCCGGTTGAATGCACGCCAAGGTGTGCGCTATCACCTCGAGCGCGAAGTGTGTGTGCTGGACCCTGAAACCCTCAAGCCTGTTCCGCATGACGGCGAGACGATGGGCGAAATCATGTTCAAAGGCAACATCGCCATGAAGGGTTATTTGAAAAACCCCAAGGCTACGCAAGAAGCGTTTGCTGGCGGTTGGTTCCACAGTGGTGATTTGGCGGTGCAATACCCCGATGGCTACATCAAAATCAAGGACCGCAGCAAAGACATCATCATCTCGGGCGGAGAAAACATTTCGTCGATCGAGGTCGAAGACGTTTTGTACCGTCACCCCGATGTACTGGCCGCCGCAGTTGTTGCCAAGCCCGATGCGCGTTGGGGCGAGACGCCCTGCGCTTTTGTGGAGCTTAAAGTCGGCGCGACCACCACCGCCCAAGCCATGGTGGCACATTGCAAACTGCATTTGGCGGGCTTTAAAGTGCCCCGCGCAATTGTGTTTGGCGAGCTGCCGAAAACCAGTACCGGAAAGATTCAAAAATTTGAATTGCGCAAAATGGCAGGCTCTGCCGTGGCGATCGATGTTTGAAGCTGAGGAGCAAGTCGGTCACGCTACAAAAAGCAAGACCGTGAAAAAGTGACAGGTGCTGCCGGCCAGCACAAACAGGTGCCAGATGCCATGGCCATGGCGCACGCGATGATCGTTGGCATAAAAAAAAATGCCCAAGGTATAGCAAGCGCCGCCTGCCAATAAGCCACCCAAACCTAATGGAGTGAGTGCATCCCAAAGGGGGAAAATGGCCACCAGCGCGAGCCACCCCATCAAAACGTAGAGCAACATGGAGCGTGCGCGTTTGGGCGTTGGCGTCCAGATTTCTTGCGCAATGCCGGTCAATGCCAAAGCCCAAATCACACCCAATAAAGTCCAGCCCCAAGGGCCTCTCAAGGTGACCAAGGCAAAAGGCATGTAGCTGCCAGCGATCAACAAGTAAATGCTGCAGTGGTCGCATTTTTGAAAAACTTGTTTTGACCGGCCTTGCACGCCGTGATAAAGGGTAGAGCTGCCGTACAAGACCATCAGCATGCTGCCGTAAATCGCAAAACTTGTCATCTTCCAAGGGTCGCCTGACTGAGCGGCAATGACGAGCAACGCCGCTGTGCCCAGGACGGATAAAAGAAAACCAATCAGGTGACTGATGGTGTTGAAACGTTCACTGTCGACCATCGTGGCGTTGGAAAGCAAGGGGTCATTCGATGTCAAAAACGTGCACCTTGAACTGGCCCGATGCGCGGTCTGCAAAGTAGTGTTCCAGCGTTTCTTTGACTGTGCGAAAGGCCAATTCGTTCCAAGGAATCTCTGCTTCGCTGAAGAGCCTGGCCTCTTGGGTTTCGTGACCCGGGTCAAACCGGTCATGGCTCAGTTGCGCAAGGTAGTACAGATGCACTTGCCCCACGCGCGGCACACTCATGACTGTGAACAGGTCTTGAACCGTGAATTCAGCCCCGGCTTCTTCGCGTGTTTCGCGCGCAGCACCTTGCTCGGTCGTTTCACCCAGTTCCATGAAACCGGCGGGCAGTGTCCATTTGCCTTTTCGGGGTTCAATGTTTCTTTTGCACAAAAGAACCTGATCACCCCAAACAGGCACGGTGCCCACGACATTCAAAGGGTTCTCGTAATGCACCACATGGCAGGCGGTACAAATGGCGCGTTCTCGGGTGTCGCCATCGTCAGGAAGTCGATAAGCCACGGGAGCGGCGCATGTTTTACAAAATTGAATAGGGCTGCGGATCATGTTGGCAGTTTAAAGGGGTTCAAGGCATGAGGTATAAAAAAGGGCTCCATGCGGAGCCCTTTGAACCTGACCGTCTCAAGTTAAGCCTTTTTGGCGGGTTTCTTCGCTGACGTCTCTTGGGACTTGGTGTGTTTTTCAATCAAAGCACGCGCGGTATCCATGAGTTTGCGACCATCAAAGCCACGTTTGTTCATGTCTTCAATCCACTCAATTTCCAAAGAACGGGATTTACGGCGGAAGTCCTGTGCTTCTTCTGCACTGATGGTGAAGATGGTGTTGTTGCGGTCCGAGGCCGACTTGCGACCGGCCACATCGCCTTCTTGCTGGACTTTGCCTAACCAGCCGGAGGTTTCGATGCCACTGTTGTCATCAATGACTTTCTTCAAGTCAGCGGGCAGCGCGTTGTACTTGGCCTTGTTCATGGCCATCACAAAGGTGGTGGTGTAGAGACAGCCACCTGCGGGGTCGAACTCGGCGTGGTATTTGGTCAATTCATTGACCTTGACCGAGGGAACGACTTCCCAAGGGACCACAGCACCGTTGATGGTGCCTTTGGAAAGCGCGTCTGGAATGCCAGGCAAAGGCATTCCGACGGGGATCGCACCCAAAGTACCCAAAAGCTTTGTGATCTGGCGTGTTGGCGCGCGCAACTTCAGGCCCTTCATGTCGGCTGTGTTCTTGACGGGTTTGTCAGTGGTGTGAATCACGCCAGGACCATGGACTTGCAAGGCAATGACTTGGGTGTCCTTGAATTCGTCAGCAGCCATGGTCTGGATGTATTCCCAGTAAGCCTTGGAAGTGGCTTCGGCATTGGTCATCATGAAAGGCAACTCAAACACTTCGACGCGCGGAAAACGTCCTGCCGTGCTGCCCGGCAAGGTCCAAACGACATCCACTACACCATCGCGCACCTGGTCGTACAACTGCACAGGTGTGCCGCCCAACTGCATGGCGGGATAGGCTTCGAACTTGATGCGACCGCCAGAGTCTTTCTCGACCTTGTTCATCCATGCTTTGTGC
>Ga0164295_10002698_pt1 | contig 14467 bp, 13 predicted proteins | sample GEODES006metaG_FD_111798 | JGI IMG/M metagenome (GOLD analysis project Ga0164295, IMG submission 111798) | Oligotrophic lake water microbial communities from Sparkling Lake, Wisconsin, USA - GEODES006 metaG | ecosystem: Environmental > Aquatic > Freshwater > Lake | place: USA: Sparkling Lake...
ACTTTGTTTAAGTGGTACGCCATTGCAGAACAATACTTTTGATATTTATGCACAAATGAATTTCTTGAATCCTGGTATGCTGGGATCGGTGGAATATTTTAAGCATAATTTCTCTATGCCTATTGACAAGTTTGATGAGAAAGAACAAAAAGAACACCTTCGAAAATTTGTTTTTCCATTTATTCTAAGAAGAACCAAAGAGCAGGTGGCAAAGGATTTGCCAGAAAAGCAAGAGATGGTTTTATACTGCGAAATGGGTGCAGCGCAACGTAAAATTTACGAAGCCTACAGAAACGATTATAGAGATAAATTAATGGGACTGGTAGAAGAGAAAGGTGTGCAAAAAGCACAATTATCTATCTTACAAGGCTTAATGAAATTGCGTCAAATTTGTGATAGCCCTGCTATTATCAAAGATGAATCTTATCCAAATGAGTCGGTTAAATTGGAAGAGTTAACACGTGAGATAGCAGAAAATATTGGTGAACATAAGGCCCTTGTCTTCTCTCAATTCTTAGGGATGCTAGGTTTAATAAGAGCGTCGTTGACGAAGCTTGGTATTGACCATGAATATTTTGATGGAAGTAGTACCATCCAAGAAAGAGAAAAGGCCATTGAGCGTTTCCAAAATGATCCTAATTGTCGTGTTTTCCTAATCTCTTTAAAAGCAGGTGGGGTGGGTCTTAATTTAACAGCAGCGGATTATGTATACATCGTAGATCCTTGGTGGAACCCAGCTGTAGAGCAACAAGCCATTGATAGAACACATCGTATTGGACAAACAAAAAACATCTTTGCTTATCGAATGATTTGTAATGATACGGTGGAAGATAAAATCTTGAAGCTACAGGATCGAAAAAGATCCCTTGCTAAAGAATTAATCTCTGATGAAGATGGCTTTATGAAGTCCTTGACCAAGGACGATATCAATTATTTATTTAGTTAGCCAGCATGGTTTTATAATTAAAATGCCCCAAATGATTCATCTGGGGCATTTTAATTATTTGAAGCGGTTGCTTTTATTTCATTTCTGCCGCTGCGATATTTGCTTTCGGATTCTTTAAGAATTCTTCCTTACATCCAGCAGCGCAAAATCCTAATACCTTATTGTCGTAATGTGCTGTGTCACTAATGCCAGCAGTCACAGGCATCCCACATGTAGGATCTTTTTTATTATCTACTAAGCTAATATCGTAACTGATGACTGAATCTTCTGCAGCAACAGAAACAGTGCTATCCATCGAACTGGTTGTTGTATCCGTTGTGGTTGCAGTATTATTGCCACAAGCCAGTAAAAAAATACTACAAGTAACTGTCATCAAGTTGATACCCCTTTTAATTGTCTTATGCATGATATAGGATTTGTACAAAGTTAGGACTTCCTTTAAATATGCGTTAAATAGTGTAAAATAAGGTACAAAATTCAGGATTTATTGGCATATTAACCGGATTTGGATGTATTTTTGAGCTCTAAATTTGAATACCTTAAAGATGAAGAAAACAATCATTTTAGCCTTCGCAACTTCAATAGCAGTTTCAGGCTGGGCACAAACAAAACAAGTGGCTCCATTAAAGCCTACTGTCGCGCTTAAGAAAGTCGTAACAAGCAAAGCGGTTGCAGCTAAACCTACAACTGTAGTTTTTAAGAATGCAAAGGACAGTGCTTCATATGCTTTAGGTTTGAGAATTGGACAAAGTCTAAGATCACAGGGCTTACAAGATGTCAACGTGGCTATGTTCAACAAGGGAATGGCTACTGGTGTGAATGTTAAATCATTAATTCCAGATAGCTTATTAGATATATGTATCAAAAACTACCAAGATAAAATGAGTACAGAAAAAATCGCTATCAATCGTGCAGCAGGCGCGGCATTTTTAGCAGAAAATGCAAAAAGACCAGGTGTGGTTCGTTTAAGCAATGGCTTACAATATGAAGTAATGGTTGCTGGTTTAGATACCACAAAGCCTACTTTAAAAAACACAGTTAAATGTCATTACCATGGCACTTTAATCAGCGGAGAAATTTTTGACAGTTCAGTAAACAGAGGCGAGCCAATTAGTTTCCCATTAAATGGCGTGATTAAAGGATGGCAAGAAGCTTTACAGTTAATGACAGTTGGAAGTAAGTGGAAATTATTCATTCCTTCTGAATTGGCTTATGGCGAACGCTCTGCTGGACCAGTGATTGGACCAGGTTCTACTTTGATATTTGAAGTAGAGTTGTTGGGTATACAATAATATTTGTACTACATCATTTATAATACAATACACTTCACATCTTCTTCTGGAGTGTATTTTGTTTCATAGCCTTTTCAATTTTTATTATGCAAAAGATTTTTGTCATCCTCATTTTAAGTATAAGTGCATTTGCTTGTACACCAAATAATGTAAAATTAAGTGCTGCTATTGGTGAACAGATTGATAGTGCAGGTATGCAAGGAAGCTTTGCTTTAATGGAAAACAGCAGCGAAGCTTTTACGGTGCATAATTTATCCGCCTATAAGGATAGTGGCTATGCGCCCTTGAATACATTTTTCGCATTGCCTATTTTGATTGGTTTTGATCAAGGTCAACTCAATGCAGATACCAATACATGGGTATCACTTGACTCTGCTGCGTATTATCAGCAGTTAGTACAAAAAATTGGAAGAACCACTTTGTTACAAGAAATTGATTCTATTCATTATGGTAAAGGTATTGTGAGTGCAAATATGGATGGCTTTTGGAAGGATGAGTCCTTATTGATAACAGCAGACGAACAACTTGGATTTATTAAAAGATTATATTTTAAAGGATTGCCTTTTCAAAAGCGTAGTCAAGACTTGTTTAGAAAAATGATTTTGAAAGAGCAAAACTCAAATTATCAATTAAGTTATTTAGTGGCAACTGATACCGATGTTGGTAATCAAGCATGGGTAATTGGGTATATCGAAGAAAACCTGCATCCTTATTTCTTTGTCTTGCACACAAGTGCAACCGATGGGTTGGATCTTAAAAATAGAAATATTAATTTGTTGAAAGCGATATTGCTCAAAGAAGGATTCTTTAAAGGCGTTCGATAAAGCACTATTCATTATTTATAAGCAAATTTTATGCAATACTATTCTGAATCATTGACATCTTATAAGCGCATCCAAACAAGACCTGTTAAAGTGGGTCATTTAATCATTGGTGGAGGACATCCAATTCGTGTTCAAACGATGACCACCACCGATACAATGGATACGGATGCAACTGTTGCACAAGTTATTCGTTGTATTGAAGCAGGTGCAGAATTGGTTCGTGTCACAGCGCCAAGTAAAAAAGAAGCAGAAAATTTAGCCAATATTAAAGCCATCCTTCATTCAAAAGGGTACCATACCCCAATCGTTGCTGATATTCACTTTACACCAAATGCCGCTGAAATTGCAGCAAGAATTATTGAAAAAGTAAGAGTGAATCCAGGTAATTATGTAGACAAAAAGAAATTTGAACAAATCGATTATACCGATGCGGAATATCTAGAAGAAATTGAACGCATTAGAGAAAGATTTTCGCCCCTTGTACTTATTTGTAAAGAACAGGGCACTGCAATGCGCATTGGAACCAATCATGGTTCATTAAGTGATCGTATCATGAGTCGATATGGCGATACAGCCATTGGGATGGTAGAAAGCGCCATGGAGTTTTTAAGAATTGCAAGAAGTTTGGATTACCACCAAATTATTTTGAGCATGAAATCAAGCAATCCTCAAGTAATGGTGCAAGCTTATCGATTATTGATTCAACAAATGCAACAAGAGTTCAATGAATTATATCCATTGCATTTAGGTGTAACAGAAGCTGGTGATGGAGAAGATGGAAGAATTAAGAGTGCAATTGGAATTGGTACATTATTAGAAGATGGCATTGGAGATACCATTAGAGTTAGTTTAACAGAAGACCCTGAATTGGAAATTCCAGTTTGTTTAGATTTGGTTAAAAGATACAATCAGTTGTCAGAAGTGAATACAGCGATGGTCCCCGAACTGATACAGTTGCCTTATAGTCCTTTTGAATATACAAGACGTGCAACTATTGCGGTGCGCAATATTGGCGGCAAACAAGTACCTGTGGTGATCGCAGATTTAAGTCACTTATCTACAATTAAAACAACAGACTTAGTCGCCATTGGCTATACCTATGACGAAGCGACAGATAAATGGGCGATCTCGGATGCTGCTGCTGATTATGTTTTTATAGGCAATCAACCTTTAGATTTCAATTTGCCTGGAACACTTAGTATCGTAGCAACTCCATCGGTTTGTGCACTTGCCAATAATACCGAAAAGTACCATCCAATAATAGATGCTGCTTCTTTTATCGCCTTAGATGCAAAACATCCCCAACTTAATTTTGTACAAATAGATTGCTATAGTGATCTTTCACCTATTCCAGATGAATTATTATTACAAATTGCAAAAGATGACGCTGTTGTTTTTTGCTTGAGTAGTCAATGTAACAATGCCATGCAAGCGGTGAGAAGGATGGCGATCAAGATGATGCAATTGCAGATTCAGCAACCTATTATTTTAGTGACGGATAGCCAATGGCAAACCACAGACGAACACTTGATTCATTTTGCGATTGAGACAGGCGCGTTGTTATTAGAAGGCATTGGAGATGGGATTTGCTTAGGATTGAGTCAAGCTGCATATGATGCAAGCGTGAATGGATCCAATGTGTCTGGCCGGAATTATTTTAACAATTCAAGTATTGAGCAATTATTGAATACCACTGCATTTGGAATTTTACAAGCTACCAGAACTAGAATTTCTAAAACAGAATATATTTCTTGTCCAAGTTGTGGAAGAACTTTGTTTGAGCTTCAAGAAACAACAGCAAAAATAAGAGCAGTGACGAATCATTTAAAAGGCTTGAAAATAGCCATTATGGGCTGTATCGTGAATGGGCCTGGAGAAATGGCGGATGCTGATTTCGGTTATGTAGGAAGTGGGGTAGGAAAGATTACATTATATAAAGGCAAGGAAGTGATGAAGCGCAATATTGATAGCAATGTTGCAGTAGATGAATTAATTGTATTACTTAAAGAACATAATGCTTGGATTGAGCCAAGTAAATAATTATTTTATGTATTCCATTTTTTATGCCCTCTTTTATTTGATTTCATTGATTCCCTGGCCTGTGGTATATGTATTAAGTGATGGAGTAGCTTTTTTATTGAGAAAAGTTTTCAATTATAGGCTGAATTTGGTGCAGCAAAATTTAGCCATTGCTTTCCCAAATAAAACCAATCAAGAACGCAATCAAATAGCTAAAGATTTTTACCAAAAATTTACAGACTCGTTTTTTGAGACCATTAAGTTGATCTCGATGTCTGATGCAAGTTTTAAAAAGCGATTCACATCCAATGTAGAAGTGCTTAATGAGATCTATGCAACAGGGCAAAATGTTCAGATTATGGCTGGGCATTTTTTTAACTGGGAATTTGCCAATTGGGGAGCTGCAAAATATGGCAAGTATCCTTTTATAGGTGTCTATATGCCTTTAAGTAATCGTTTTTTTGATCGTTTGATTTTAGACATGCGTAAAAGATATGGCAGCATCTTGATACCCGCTACTAATTTTAAAAATCAGTTCCATCAATATGCCACTAGTGGGCATTATGCAATGGCTTTGGCTGCAGATCAAAATCCTGGCAATCCTAAATCTGCTTTTTGGGTCCCATTTTTTGGGCAGTTAACACCATTTGTAAAAGGTCCAGAAAAAGGTGCCAAGCTTAATAACACAGCACAAGTATTTATTCATTTTTATAGCACTAAGAGGGGCTATTACCATGCAGATTACGAAGTCATGACCACTGCACCCAATTATTTTAAAGACGGGCAATTAACCGCGCTTTATGTTAAAATATTGGAAGATAAAATAAAACAAGATCCTGCTAATTATTTATGGAGTCATCGCAGATGGCGTTATACCTATGATGCAGCCACCTATGGACATCTAGTAGTCGAGTAGTTGCAATGCACAGTATCTTCAAGTATCCATTTACAACTTGAATCATTGGAGCTAATTGTCCTTAAAATTATCGGAGTCTATTATTTTTTTTGGAGAAGCAACAATCGTGAATTTATTTTTTAAAAATTCTACTGCGTCCCATCCATCTTGAACAATCCTAATATTGTGAATACCTTGTTTTTTTAATACCGAGGCTGCAAGCAATAATTGTTTGCCTAAATCGTCTATGATATAAATATTAAAATGCTCGTCTAGCTCTGACATCGAACCAGGATCACCAAATTCAATTAAAGGAAGATGGATGGAGTCTTTGATATGGCCTTTGTCATACACTTCTTCGGCACGAATGTCTAAAATCATTAAGTACTCATCGAATGGGATATCCATTGCTAGTTCATCTACTTCAACTTCAATGATTAAATCTATTTTTTGACTCGCTTCTGACCATATTGAAAATCCTCCTTGTAAAAAACCTTTCACTTGGGTATATCCTAAAAGTTCAAAACGTTTTATCAGGATTTCCTCAGTGCCTTGGGTACACACTAAAACTATCGGACAATCATGCTCAATTATTTTAAGTGCATTCAAAGTTTTTATTTCATCTAAACCTATATGTATGGATCCAGGAATATACCCCTGTAAAAATTCAACATCAGTTCTGGTATCAATGATTTGAACTGAATCGTCTTTAGATAATTGTAAAAATTGAGCTAAGCTTAACTCCATATTATCCAACTAATTGTTCTACAAATTGGGTTACTTGTTCAAGACGATTGTAGTCTACCATATAAAAAATAAACTTTCCTTCGCGGATAGTTACAACAATACCAGCTCTTCTTAAAATAGCTAAATGTTGTGAGGCAACTGACTGTTCTAATCTAAGTTTTACATAGATTTCTGTTACTGTCATTTTCTGATGCTCGTCAATCAATTTTAAAATTTGTTGACGGAGTTTGTGGTTCATTGCACGTAAAATCATAGCAGCTTTTTTACTATGAATTAAATCCACTTTTAATGGTGTGGAACCATTGGCTAATTGTAGCAAGGATAATGATTGATTCATGACAAATTACATATTGGGGGTTATGAATTTTTTACATTGCGAAGTTAATGAATATTTAATACATAAATATTTAATAACATGTATTATTTACTTGGAAGGATGTAAACATCCTTAAGATAATTTGGGCCAACATAGGCTAAATCCTCAAATTGTGCGGCGTTGAATTTAATGAGTGCTAATTCATGTAAATCCTGGCTTGTGTAAGTTTCATTTAGATAGGTCACCTTATATGGGCTAATAAATTCTTTTGTTTTTGCCAGTCCATTGCCAATACATAGAGTTGGCTGATAGATCAAGCTGTTCCATTTTGCTTGGTCAAGCACCATGGCTTGTTCTTGTAGGATTGGGTTACAGGATGCATCATAGATAGCGCCAAATACTTCCATTCTTCTTGCATCTATCATTGCAAAAATTTGGATAGGTGCTTCTGGTACTTTAGGGGCTTGTTTAATTGCAGCAAATGTCAAAGCGCTCAAGGTGGATAAGCCTATGAGAGGCTTTTGTAAGGAGTAGGCAATGCCTTTTGCAGTGGCTAACCCAACCCTTAATCCAGTGTAACTTCCCGGTCCTAAAGTCACAGCAATAGCATCTAATTCACTGATTGCCACTTGCTGTTCGGCTAATAAATTGGCTATAGCGACTTGAATGAAGCTGGCGTGACTATACGTCTCCTTATTGGTAAGCTCTGCGACGATCTTTCCGTCCTTGCTCAACGCAACAATGGCTTCTTCCAAAGCGGTGTCTATAATTAATAAATTAGCCAAGTCATAAAATTGTATTGCAAAAATAGGTTGGATTTGCCCAAAATATTAGAAATTGCAATTCTAAATAAAATTTATGTCTAAACAAGTCATCCAATCTAATAAAGTACCTGCTCCAATTGGTCCATATAGTCAAGCTGTGATTGCCAACGGATTTCTATTTGCAAGTGGTCAAATAGCATTTAATCCAGCAACTGGCGAGCTGGTTTTATCTTCAATCGAAGCCGAAACAACTCAGGTGATGGAAAATATTAAAGCCATATTAGATGAAGCTAAAATCAATTTTGATCATATTGTGAAGACCAGTATTTTTTTAAGCAGTATGGATTTATTTGCTGTAGTGAACCAAGTATATGGTAGTTATTTTAATTCCGATTTTCCTGCACGTGAAACTGTGGCGGTGAAAACATTGCCAAGAAATGTCAATGTTGAAATTAGTATTACAGCTATCATTCATTAAATATAAAGTATGCGTATTATTTTGTTTTTTGGCTTGATCCTTTTTTCTGGACAATTGATTGGACAGGTTTGGTCTAAATATGACAGTACCTTGAAAATTGGTAAAGCTGGTTATCGAATTTTTTGTTTAAATCGTACACCCGATAGGAATATTTTAAATATTAGGCCAATTGGATTTAAGTCTGAATCTAGAGAAGCTACTTTAGAAATTAAGTCAAGGGTGCTTGGAGCAGAAATTGATGATTTAAACAATGATGGATTTCCTGATTTGATAATTTTTATTGAGGATGCGACAGGTAAAAAAAGTATTTTCCCAATCTGTTCTCAAGACAACGAAAGAATTGCGCCAATTTTATTTCCTGATTTATTAAATGATATGGAATTGAGTAAGGGATACAGAGGCAAGGATGAATACAAATTAGTTGAAGGTGTTTTATTTAGGAAGTTCCCAGTTTATCCTGCAGATACGACCATTAAAGAGCCAACCAACAAGATTAGACAGTTAATGTATAGAGTAATACAAGGAGAGCGTGATTCTTGGAAGTTCAAAATGTTTAAACAATTTGATTTTACTACAAACTAGTAGCCAGTGCTAATTAGTATTTTACCTACTGCTTTTTCATTGCCTGTATCATCTCGAACAAAGATCAAATAAACGCCTGAAGCAACTTTACGCTGATACTGGTCTCTACCATTCCATATTGCTTGACCTCCAAGTGCCCTTGTCTGCATCATAAGTTGTCCATTGATATCTGTAATTTTTACTAATGCATTGTTGACTAAATTTTTGATTAAAATAGGCCCATTGTAACTAGGTGCTATGGGATTGGGATAAATTTTGATTGCTGATTGTGACTTTGCACTTTCGGTCGCATCTCCTTTAAAACTTATTAATTCATTTTTGGTAAAGAAAAATACATCTCCGTCGGTTGGTTCAATACCTATAGATAAAACTGTATTGTCTGGTAGTGGGCTATTTTCTGTCGTAAAATGTTGTAGCACTTCAGTACCATCTTGACTAATCAACCAAGCGCCATTATTGGTGCCAATCCACTTTCGATTTGCACCGTCTATGCTAATGCAATTGATGGTTTCTTTTTGGAAAAGGAAGCCTACAAACCCATTGCTCTCAACTTTCTGCCATTCTGCTTCACAAGCTTCATTGATATTATCACATTGAAAAATGGCAATGCCATAATCTGTACCAACCCAAATGCTTCCATTTTTATCTTCAGTTATGGCCGTAACTTCCATACTTGGTAAAAAACCAGCACCTTTTCTGGTATTCAATTGTTTCCAAATGGGGATATTATTTTGTTTTTGAAACAAAAAAATACCTTGTTGTTTTGGTCCAATGATCCAAATCAAACCATTATTTCCAATGACTATTTTTTTAAAATTAGTAGCGTTTAGATTCGGATCTATTGGATAATTTTTCCATTGGTTGCCTTCTTTTAAAACGATGCCAAATCCTTCCTTCAAGATAGCAATAGTTCCATCTGTTTTTTGTTGTATGGATTTGATTGTACCAATAGGTGGATTTGGTATAGCTTGTTCTATTGTTTTTTTATTGGGATCATAATGAATTAACTGATTTTCCATACCAATCCACCAACTTTGATCCTTAGCATCAATGGATAATGCATTGACATAATTGATTTTTATATTTTCAATTTGTGTCAAATTAGACCAGCCTTTTTGGTTGAAACTGGAAATACCTATTTTATTAGCCCCATAACTCATAATTAGCTGGTGATCTGAGAATGCGTTACTGCCATATGCCTCACTTAATGGTCCGCCTAGAGAAGTCCACTTGGATTGCTCATTTTTTTCATAAAGTCCTTTGCGATAGTCGGCAACCCAAATCGTGTTTCCGTCTTTAAGCACCCCTAAAGGCTTCATTAATATCGTAGAGTCTATTAGTACTGTATGGATTTGATTGCTATTAAGTTGAATCAATGCGCCATTATTCTGATAACTTACACAAGCTAAAATTTTGTCTTCATCAACAGCGATTGTCTCAATTGTACCAGTATTAATTTGATAGCTTGCAATATTGCTTTGATAAGGATAAACTTTTTGTTGATTATTAAAATAGAGTTGGTTTTTAAATACAAACATATTTTTTAAACCAGAGGTACCCATTGTATTTTCTTGAATCCAATTATTATTTTGTCCTAAAATAGTGGACCATACACCATTGTCTGTGACCGCAAATAATTTATTTTGATAGAATATCGTTTGTAGGACTTTTACAGTTTGACGATTGTTATTAGGAAAATAGGTGGCTTTAATTTCTTTTTTTAATAAGTCTATGACAACAATTCCAAAATTACATGACAGGTAAGCATTATTATTAAATACAAATAGATCGTTGATCGTTTTATCGGAATATAAATTAGTTAATTGTATATCGTCAATCAAGGTGACTTGATCTCCTTTTACAATATCTATACGACTATTTTTATAGGCAATTACAAGTTGATTTTCAATTGGGTGCCATGCAATTTTATGTATCCCAGTTGCATGCAAACCAGTGGTCGTGTTAAGGTAGTTGGTCTGTTTATTGGCATCTATTTGAATGATTTGGTTTGCTGCAGCAACATATATTTGATCCCCTTTGATGACTTGTTGGATAGACTCATTGGAAAAATGTGCACGCCAAGTTCCTGTTGGGCCTAATTGCAATTGTGCTTGTGATGGCTTAAAAAAGCCAATGAGTACTATTAATATATATGTCCATTTTTGCATCTTATTCTTTTATCGATTGATAAATTTGTTCTTGAATTTTTGCTCTCAAATTAAGCGTACTAAATGCTTTATTATCCCTTGTTGGATAGACCCTGTTTGAAAGAAAAATATAAAGCAATTGATTGTCTGGATCTGCCCAAACACATGTTCCAGTAAATCCAGTGTGACCAAACACGGATGCTGGTGCACTTAAGCTTGGGTAAGGATCTTTTGAATTGGCATTGTCTTTAGCAGTTTTATCAAAACCAAGTCCTCTTCTGCTAGTTGCAGATTGGTAACTTGTAAACAATTGTATGGTGGATGGTTTTAAATAGGTTTGACCATCCCATTGTCCTCCATTCAATAACATCATATACAATTTCGCTAAATCAGTGGCATTGCTAAATAACCCAGCATGTCCAGCGATACCGCCCATGGTAGAAGCACCTTCGTCATGCACTGAACCCTGAATGAGTTCTTTTCTAAAATAGTTATCTAATTCTGATGCAGCGATATTAGATTTGTCTGCTCTGTTAAGTGGTAAAAAACCTGTACTGCGCATTTGCATTGGTCCATAGAAAGTTTTTGTACAATAATCCTGCAGACTCATCCCTGTAACCTGTTCTACAATATTGCCCAGAAAAATAAAATCATTATCACTATAAATGTATTTACCTGGAGTAGAAACTGGGCTATTTAATATTTTCAATCGGATGCTATCCATCCAGTTATTCGCAAGGAATTTTCCTGGGCTGACCATCATTTGGTGCGTTGCGTCTTGAACAGGTACAATCCATTTTGAATTGATGCTACCGTCTGGGTTCAACAAAGATTCATAAAATTTAATATAGGGGTACAAGCCAGCCTCATGTAAAAGCAAATCTTTCAAACGAATATGCGCTTTTGAATTCCCAACCACCCATGGTAAATAGTCGCCAATTGTTTTTTCAATATCCACTTTACCTTCCTCCACCAATTTCATGATGGCAACCGTCGTAGCACTGGTTTTTGTGACAGAAGCAAGGTCATATAAAGTGGCATTGGTCACAACTGGACTTTGAACTCCAGCTGTATTGCCATAGCTTTTATTAAAAACAATTTGATTGTTTTTGGCTACCAATACTTGACATCCAGGAATCGCTGCTTGACGAATTGCATCTGCTACAATTGAATCTATTTTTGCCAGCTTTGCTTGATCAATAATTACTGGAAGAATTTCTTGGACTAGAATTTTTTTTTTAATGCTGCCTCAGAAGACATGCCATATTGAAGTTCAGGACTAATGGTAACTGGTAAAGTTCCTCCTGCTTGTAATTTTCCTTCAAGCCATTTTTGCACTGCGGCATGACTATGTTTAGTATCTTCAAAAGCAAATAAAATATTATTAATTGTTTTAAAATCACCAACAGCGTAGGGGTTTCCAAAAATTAAATGTATCCAATCTTCATGCCCTTTTTCGTTCAAAAATTGTAAGGTTGCTGCTGGTATCTCAAAATGATTTGCAGGTCTTCTGTTGTATCCATGCAGACCAACAATCACATGTTCATATGCTTTTAGACTATCATTGATGAATGCCAATTCGGTTGCATCTTTTCCGCTAGCATAAAAAACTTTTACACCGTAATTTGTAGCAATGGAAGTAGTAAGTGCATTTGTAGATTTTATATTAATAGCAAGATAAGCCGTGTTATTATTTAGTATTGGACTATTGGTAGCCCTTAAAAATGTAAGTGATTGTTGCGCCATAGCCGCATTGATGTCTCCAACAGATTGATTTAAATCTGCAATGATATTTGTCGTATCAATTTGTTTTGACACATCTAATCCGTATTTATATTTTGCAGTTAAGATCTTCTTAACACGCGCATTGATATCTGAACGTTTAATCCTTCTTTCTTTAACCGCTGCTCTTATTTTGTTGATGGATTGTCCAACCTCTCCTGGCAAACACAACATATCGTTACCTGCTAGAATGGCTTGAACATTGGCTTCTCCTTGTGGAAAGTAATTTACAATCGCCTTCATATCCATGGCATCAGTCACACTTATACCTTTGAAGCCTAACTCTTTTTTTAATAAGCCATTTACTGCTTTTGGAGAGATAGAAGTGGCATATTTTGGTCTATCGTCTATTGCTGGAACGGATAAATGCGCTACCATGATGGATTCAATACCTGCATTGATCAATGCCTTGAATGGTTCAAGCTCAAGACTATCTAATCCAGCTCTTGACTTATTGATGACTGGCAAATCAAAATGAGAATCCACATTCACATCCCCATGTCCAGGAAAATGTTTTGCAGTAGCCATGATCCCATTGTCTTGCATGCCTTTCATATACGCAACCCCTTGTTGAATCACTTTTGTTTTACTCTGACCAAAACTGCGATCATTGATGACTGGATTTAAAGGATTGTTATTGATATCAATCACTGGACCATAATTAATTTGTATCCCCAATCTTTTACATTGCTCAGCAATGGCAGCCCCCATTTGGTACACTAAATCACTTGAAGCAAATGCACCCATCGAAAGTTGTCTTGGAAAAGATTCAACACTATCCAAGCGCATCCCTAAACCCCATTCCGCGTCAATGGCAATGAATAAAGGGGTCTTAGCAACATTTTGGAAGGCATTGGTTTGCATCGCTTGTCGAACCGGACCACCCTGAAAAAAACACAATCCACCTACATTATATTGTTGAACTAAAGCGGATATAGAATCAATTTTGTATTGTGACCAATTGCTATGGACTCTGATGACCATTAACTGTCCAATTTTCTCATTCATATTCAGTGCAGCAAATTGTTTCCTAACCCACTTTTTTTCACTCATTTTTTGTGCATCCAAAGTGGCAATGCATCCAACTATTAATAGACTACTTAAGAGTATTTTTTTCATATCGAATTTATATAGGGCAATTTAAGCATAAAAAAAGGCTTACCGATAATTGGTAAGCCTTTTTTTAGTTTTATATATAAGGGGCGATACTTTATCGTCGCTTGCTTATGCTTCAGTTTCCTCTTCGTCCAATTCAGGTAAGGTTGGCGTTACTTTATGTTCTACTAATTGAGCAAACCACTTCACCATTTTCTTCATATCGCTGGCATAAACACGCTCAAAATCCATATTAGGGAATGCTTTCTTAAAATAGGCTTGAGTTGCTTTGGCATCTTTCTCGCTAGGTAGGGCTTCTTTTGATTTGCCCATGGCGATAAATACTTCTGCTAAAAACACATTTTCTTTCGTTGTAAACACTTCAATACTCTCTAAATGAGAGAATTGGTAGGCTCTAGAACTGATAAATTGGGTCGCATTGGTCTCTAAGGATCTTGCAATTGCACCATCACTTTTACTCGTTAATAATTCAAATAATCCTGACATGCCTGAAACGGAAATCAATTTGTTATACTCCATGGGTTCTAGTCTTTTTTTAGGAACGCAAAATACGGAAAAA